>Ga0079305_1001831_pt1 | contig 23433 bp, 20 predicted proteins | sample LMS_cellobiose_e_FD_79183 | JGI IMG/M metagenome (GOLD analysis project Ga0079305, IMG submission 79183) | Rumen-fistulated moose microbial communities from Alaska, USA - LMS_cellobiose_enrichment | ecosystem: Host-associated > Mammals > Digestive system > Stomach > Rumen fluid ... | reverse complement strand
TCCTCCGTTCTGACGCCCTTCCATTCGGCAATCCTGGCCGCGATCAGCGGGAGATTGCGGCTGTCGTTCCGCTGCCCCCGGTGCGGTACGGGAGACAGATAGGGGCTGTCCGTTTCCAGAAGGATCCGCTCCATCGGGCACAGTCGGATCACCTCCGGCGCCTTCTTTGCGTTCTTATAGGTCACCGGGCCGTCGAATCCGAGATACCAGCCCCGGCGCAGCAGGGTTTCCGCCATTTCCGGCGAGCCGGAAAAGCAGTGGAACACGCCGCGGAGCGCCGGAAACTCCGACACGGCCGCAAGGCAGTCGGCGTGGGCGTCCCGGTCGTGGATGATCACAGGCAGGTCCAGATCGAGCGCCATGATGAGCTGGCGGCGGAACACCTCGCGCTGAAAATCCCGCGGAGGATTCTCCTCCCAGTAGTAATCAAGGCCGATCTCCCCGACAGCCACGACCTTCTTCTGCTCGCACAGCGCGCGAATCTCGGCAAACTCCGCTTCGCCGCAGCCGCCGCAGTTCTCCGGATGCAGCCCCGCCGCAGCGTATACGTGCTCCCAGCGCGACGCAAGCGCCGCCGCCGTTTGGGAGGAGGCAACGTCACATCCAGGGTTCAGCACCAGCCCGATTCCTGCGGAGGGAAGCGCGGCCAGGACGTCGTCCCGGTCGTCTGCGAACGCGTCGTCGTCATAATGCGCGTGGGTATCAAAATACATAATTCTCTCCATAGAACACAATAAGTGGGGTATTAATACCATGATCCTGCATATTTTCTATGATTGTGGGGGCTCTGTATCGTTTCCTTTACATTTGCTCCGCGTCATACTATAATCATCTCATACCGGAAAGGAGGGACACGCATGACGGATCGTCTGACGGAGCACATCACCGACGTCTACCTTATCACGATGCTGCTTCTTTTTCCACTCTTTTTCGGTTTTTCCGGCTATTCCAGGATCACGCTTTCCAAATTCATCTTCCTTCTGGTTGCCACGGGGATCTATCTGGCGGCGCTGCTGATCGCGGCAGGGCTGCGCCGCGCGGAGATTTCGGCGCCCCGGCCGGCGCAGGCCGCGGGAATCGCGCTGGCGCTGATCGCCGTACTTTCCTGGCTGTGCTGCGGCGATCTCCGGACCGCGTTCCTCGGCGCGGGGCGCTATGACGGACTGCTCAGCACCCTGGTTTATACGGCGATTTTCCTGTGCGTTTCCGCCTTTTCCCGCCCGAAAGCGCTCCATTTCCGCGCGCTTTCGCTCTCGCTGGCGCTCTTGCTTCTGATCGCGCTGCTCCAGCTGGCCGGGCGGAATCCTCTGCATCTCTTTCCCCGCGATCTCGGCTTTTACGACCACGACATCCGGTATTCCGGCGTGTATCTCGGCACGATCGGCAACACAAACGTCCTCGACGCGATCCTCTGCCTGTCGCTGCCGCTGCTGCTTTCTCTCTACGTCTGCGGAGTTGACTGGTACTGCCTTGTTCCGGCGGCTCTCGCCGTTCCCGTGCTCTGGAAGGCCGGAGGCGACGGCCTGAAGCTCTCAGTGCTGCTTACCGCGCTGGCGCTCCCCCCCATGCTGCTCTCCGATCTGAACCGCATCCGCCGCGCGCTCCGCGCCGGCGCCTGGCTGCTCCTCGCCGCGGCGTTCGGCGCGTTCTGGCAGCCGTCCGAGACCTCGCCGCTGCGCTTTGTCCTCTCAGGGCCGTCGGTGCTCCTGCTCGGCGCCGCGGTCGTCCTCGGAGCGCTTTCCCATTATCCGCTGTCTGCGTCCTTTGCCCCCTCCCCGAAAGCGCTGCGGCGCTTTTTTTCCCTGTTTTCCTGCGGTGCGCTGCTGTGCGGCATTCTCCTGCTGTTTGCCGTTCCATGGTCCTCCGGCACGCTTTTTGAGCTCAGGCAGCTTCTGCTGGGCCGCGCGGACGACAGCTTCGGTTCCAGCCGCATCCGCATCTGGCGCGCCTGTCTCGGGCTGGTTCCGGCCAGGCCGCTGCTCGGCTGCGGCCCGGGAATGCTGGCGGCTCACCTGGACATCGAATTCTCCCGCTATGTTCCCGAAACCGGCGAGACGCTGCACAGCTATGTGGACAACGCCCACAACGTCTATCTGGCGGCGCTGGTCAACACAGGAATTGCGGGCCTTGCGGCGCATCTGTCCACGCTTGGCCTCGCGGCGGCTGAGGCGGTCCGGCGGCGGGACGATCCGCTCCGCCTCTCCCTCGCGGCAGGACTGCTCTGCGCCGCGCTGCACGCATTTTTCGGTCTTGGGCTTTGTCTCTCCGAGCCGCTGTTCTGGCTGGCGCTCGGAATGCTTTGCGCGCAAAAAGCGGAACCTGTACAGGAAACCCCGTGACGCCGTTCGACCGGCTCCACGGGGTTTTATTCATTCGATCCTTCCGATCACACCAGCAGCTTGCGGGTCTTCCACTTTCCCGAGATGTAGTAGAAGATGCCGATCACGCCGATCACCAGCCCCGCCAGCGCGCTGCCGAGCCAGAAGCCCTGCACTCCCATACCGACCGTGAGTCCGAAGAGAAGGCTCAGGCCGATGCGGGCGATGATCCCGTCGATAAAGCCGGCGATAAAGCTGAGGCGGGAATTGCCGATCCCGTTGATCAGCGCGAGCGCCGTGGCCCGCGTCGAGATCCCCAGCATGTTCAGGGCGCAGATCGGAACATAGAGATGCGACATGGCAAGCACCTCCGGATCCTTGTCGAAAATCGCAAACACCTGCTCCGGAAACAGGGCGAAGATCAGGGTCAGCAGCGCGCAAAAGCACAGGTTGATGATCAGGATGCAGCCGAGCGTCTCTCTCACCCGGTCCAGCTTCCGCGCGGCAAAATTCTGCGCAACAATGGAATTGCCGGCCGTCATCATGGCGCTGGTGCAGATCGTTGCAACAAGCATGAGCTTGTTTCCGACCGCGGTCGCCGCAGATGCCACGACGCCGTATGCGTTGATATAGCGTGCGATAAAAAGCATCGAAATGCTGATGGCAACATTCTGGATGCTCAGCGGCAGTCCGAGTTTCAGGGCTGCGCGCAGTTCTTTCGGATCCGGACGGAAATGATCCCAACCGAAGTCAAAGCCGAGCCGGGACCGGTTGCGGTAGAGGAACACCAACGAAATAAGGAAAGAAAGCGTCTGGCTCAGGACCGTCGCCAGTGCTGCGCCGAAACAGGCCATTTGCAGCGGGCCGACAAAAATCAGATCGAGAAGGATGTTCGTCACAGCGGCAATGGCTACGAAGATGAAAGGATGCTTGCTGTCGCCCATTCCGCGAAGAACGGAGCTGATCGTATTATAGCCGAACACTGGGATCATGCCGAGATAGTAAATAAAGCAGTAATCATGCGCATACTGCTTCGCCTCCGGCGGCACTCTGATCGCGGCGATCATCCCGTCGCAGAAGATCAGCGAAACAACCGTCAGCACCACGCCCAGCGCCAGCTCGAATCCCATCAGCGTGCCGACGGTGGCGCCGACACGCTCCCGCTCGCGCGCGCCGATGTGCTGGGAGATAATGATCTGGCCTGCGCCGGAAATGCCGAGGCAAAAAAGAGGAACATGGTTGCAAGTTCGCCGCCGGCGGAGGCGGCGGCGAGACCCGCGCTTCCGACAAACCGGCCGACAATCACCATATCTGCCAAGTTATACGCCTGCTGCAGCAGGTTGGCGAGAACGAACGGGAAGGCAAAGCGCAGAAGCTGCTTCATTGGTCTTCCCTGTGTCAAATCCCTGATCAGCGTTTTTTCGTTCAAGCCCGAGCGTCCCCTTTCCGAGAGCAAATCAAATAATAATAGTTTATTATATTCCTTCATTCTTTATGATGCAAGCAAAACCGACATGGAGTCCGGAGCATTCCTGAGCCGAAGGAAAATGAAAAAATCGGCGCCGTGCGAAATGCACGGCGCCGACGGTTTTCAGAAAGCGGCGTATCACACGAGAAGCCTTCGCGTCTTCCACTTGCCGGAGGAGTAGTAGAACACGCCTACGACACCGTAGACAAGACCCGCCAGCGCGTTGCCGAGCCAGAATCCCTGAACGCCCATATTGAGCACAAAGCCGAACACCAGGCTGAATCCGATGCGCGCCGCAATGCCGTCAATGAGACCTGTGATAAAGCTCAAGCGTGAATTGCCCGTCCCATTGATCAAGGCCATGGCAGCGGAGCGCGTGGCAGTGCCCAGCATATTCAGAGCGCAGATCGGCACATAGAGGCGAGACATGGCGAGCACCTCCGGATTCCGGTCAAACAGGGCAAAGACCTCTTCCGGAAAGAGCGTAAAGCCCAGCGAAAGGATCGCGCAGAATACGATGCTGATGATCAGGATGCAGCCGACGGTCACCGACACGCGATCCTGCTTCCGCGCGGCGAAGTTCTGCGCGATGACGGAGTTGCCCGCCGTCGACAGAGCGGCGGTACAGATCGTCGCCAGATGCATCAGTTTGTTGCCGACCGCTGTCGCCGCAGAGGCAACGACGCCGTAAGCGTTGATAAATCGCGTGATCACGAGCATGGACGCGATGATGGCGGCGTTCTGGAGCCCCAGCGGCAGGCCAAGCTTCAGCATCGCGCTCAGCTCCCTGCGGTCGGGGCGCAGGCTCGCGGGGCGGAAATCGAACCCGAGATTCCGCCGGTTTCGGAACAGGAACACGAGGGCAATGACGAAGGAGAGCGTCTGACTCAGGACGGTGGCCAGCGCCGCGCCGAAGCAGCCCATGTCCAGCGGACCGACGAAAATGAGATCCAGAATGATGTTTGTCACGGCGGCGACGGCAACGAAGACAAACGGGCGCCGGCTGTCTCCCATCCCACGCAGGATCGAGCAGACCACATTGTAACCGAATACCGGGATCATCCCGAGATAATAGATAAAACAGTAGTCATGCGCGTAAGCGACCGCCTCCTGCGGAACCTGAATCAATTGGATCAGCCAGTCGCAGGTCAACAGCGCAAGAACCATAAACACCGCACCCACCAGGAACAGAAAAGTTGCCATTGTGCCGACGGTTCCGCTCACGCGCTCCTGCTTCCCCGCGCCGATATGCTGAGAGATAATGATCTGTCCGGCGCCGCACAATCCCACCGCGAAAAGGAGAAAAAAAGTCGCGAGCTCACCGCCCGCCGAAGCAGCGGAAAGGCCGGTGGTTCCAAGGAACTGTCCGACGATCACCATATCGGCGATGTTGTAAGCCTGCTGCAGCAGATTTGCCAGCATAAACGGCCAGGAGAAACTGAGCAGCTGCTTCATGGGACTGCCCTGGGTCAGATCCCTGATCAGTGTTGTTTCGCTCAAGCGCAAGCCTCTCCTTTCGGCGGAATATGCTTTATTATAATATCCCCTTTTGCCGAACGATGCAAGCGGTGACGGGAAGAATGATCAAAAACAGGCGCGCGGCAGAACGAATCCCGCGCGCTTGCTTTTTTTGCCCGTGGGGGATACAATGGCATATCACCGTAAGGAGGAATGACCATCATGAAAGTTCTGCTTCTCAACGGCAGCCCCCACGAGCGCGGCTGCACCTTTACCGCCCTAAAGGAAGCGGAAAAGACGCTGAACGAGTGCGGCGTCGAAACCGAGATCATCTGGCTCGGCAACGGTCCCGTCCGGGACTGCGTGGCCTGCCATGCCTGCCGCACCGCCGGAAAATGCGTTTTTAACGACGACGCCGTCAACGAGATCATCGCAAAGGCGGCGGACTGCAGCGGCTTCATCTTCGGCACCCCGGTCTATTACGCCCATCCATCCGGCCGGGTGCTCTCCATTCTGGACCGGGTGTTCTTTGCCGGCGGGAAGAACTTCGCCCACAAGCCGGGCGCCGCCGTCTGCTCCGCCCGCCGCGGCGGCACCACCGCCACATTTGACGCGATGAACAAGTATTTTACGATCAGCCAGATGCCGGTGGTCTCCTCCAGCTACTGGAACATGGTCCACGGCAACCGCCCGGAGGATGTGCTGCAGGACGCCGAGGGCCTCCAGACCATGCGGAACCTAGGCCGCAACATGGCCTGGCTGATGCAGTGCATCGAGCGCAGCGGGCTTCCCGCGCCGGAAACGGAGCACGCCGCATTCACCAACTTTATCCGCTGAAATGCCTGACAGTCATTCGTTTTTCGTTAGTTTTTTCACTTGTCCCCCTGCTTATTGACTATTGCATCGGTTGATGGTAAAGTGAACAAGTGAATTTTTAGAAAGAGGAGCTGTCAATGAGCAATCCTTATAAGACCAGAGTCGGCGGCGCGACCGTCACTGTCTTTGTTCCCTATGACTGCAACAACCATTGCCCCTTCTGCATCAACAAGCAGGAATATGAGAACATGGAAGGCTTTTCTCTGGATAAGATCTGCGAGAGCATCCGCGTCATGGACGCCATCACGCCCCGCTGCGATTTCGTTTTCACCGGCGGCGAGCCGATGGCCAATCTCGATTCCCTGCAGATCATGCTGGACTGCGTCCCCACCACCCACCGCGTCTTCTTCAACACGACGCTTCCGGTGATGCATGACTATACAGAGGACGAGGTCGTCGCTTTTCTGAACCGCAACAAGGAAAAGATCACCTGCATCAACGTCTCCCGCCACCTCTATCCCTTCGTTGAGGAAAGCAATGACGGCATCTTTGACCGGCTTGAGATCCGCTCCCGCATCAACTGCGTGCTCTTCGGACAGCATCCCACCGACAAGCTGACAGCCTTTATAAAGCGCTTCGGAGCCCACGGCGTTCCGATCCAGTTCCGCTCCGACTATACGAAGACGACGCCGGAGAACCTGTATGACGAAACCGGCGACTCGATCCTTGCCGATCTGCGCAGCATCCTGACCCCGACGCTGATGGAGGGCTGCCGGATCCGCTGCAACTATGAGTTCCTCGACGGGGACCACGTCATCAGCTATCACAAGACGCTCCCCTACTCCACGATCGTGGAGACGGATGAGAACGGCGTCACTTATGACATTCTTTACGATATCCTCATCAAGCAGAACGGCGATCTCCACTCCGACTGGACCGGCGTCATGCTGGATGTGGACGCCTATCGCAATGTGGTGTACGAACCCTACGACCTGCACCGCGTCTTCTGAACGTCAAATCGCCCGCGGGATCCCCCGCGGGCGATTCAAGCTGTCAACACTTTGTTGACAGCTTGAAAAGGCAAAAAACCGAAACATCGAAAATGTTCCGGTTTTTGCAGGGATGGAACGTGCAGGGGGACTCCCGTCCCCCCTCACACCCCCCCTTGCAAGTTTTTCTCCTGGCAAAACGAGGTTTGTCTACAGTCTGAATCGCCCGCGGGATCCCCCGCGGGCGATTCCGTATTTCAGAAGCTTGATCTCTCCGATGGGGCCTTTGCCCCCTCGGACGCCTCCGCCGCTCCTCAGGCCGGAATCTCTTTCGCCCGCCAGTCTTGCGGGCGCTACTCTTTTGCCTTCCTTCCCTCCGGCAGCTCACACATAACCGCCGCGCCGAGGATCAGGACCGCGCCGAGCACGGTGAAAACCGTGAGGCGCTCATGGAGCAGCAGCGCGGAGAGCAGAACGGCCACCACCGGGTCGACGTAGCTCAAAAGCGCCAGCGTGTGCGCCGGAAGATGGTCCACGGAGCCAAAATAGAGCGCGTAGGCCAGGCCCGTGTGGACAACGCAGACCGTCGCCAGAAGCAGCACCGTGCGCGCGGTGAGCGGCTCCGCCCCGCCATCGCCGCTCAGCAGCGCGTAGGGCAGCACCACGATCCCCGCGGTCAGGAGCTGGATGACGGAACGGTCCGTTGCCGGCATGGGCTGCATCCGTTTGTTCATCAGCACCACGGCGGCATAGAGCGCCGCGGCCAGCAGCCCCAGCAACGCGCCGCGCGTCCCCCCGAGGCCGCCCTCCGCCACACCGGAGACAAAGACCATTCCCGCAAGCGCTGCGAGGGCGCACAGCCCCTTTCGCGCCGTAAGCTTTTCCCCGAGGATAAGCGGCGATGCCAGGATCACGAGGACCGGCGCCATGTAATAGCAGAGCGTTGCCGCGGCCACCGTCGTGCAGCGGTAAGCCTCGAACAGCGCGATCCAGTTCGCGCCCATCGCCGCGCCGGAGCAGAGCAGAAGCGCAAGATTCCGTCGGATGAGCCCGCCGGACAGCTTCTCCCGGCGCACCGCGGTCAGCGCCAGCAGAAATGCCGCGCCGGCGAGGCCGCGCGCCGCGGCGACCGCAGCGGAGGGCAACGGAATCCACCGGTGGAAAACGCCGACGGTGCCGAAGATCACCATGGAAGCAATCAGCTTCCCCAAAGCGGAATTGGTTTCTTTCATAGGAATCGGTTCCTTGCAAGAGTTTTCCCTATCATACGCCGCTTTTTCGCGGAAATCAACACGACTTTTCCTTGACAATCCTCCCGCGGTATTTTAGAATAACGACAATGATTCCCGGAGAAAGGCGGACGCACAAATGAAAATGAAGCCCATGATGATGCCGCGCACCGTCTTTGGCCCGTTCCGGAATCCTTGACCGTTCCGAACAGCCAAAGGCGGTTATGGCGCGTTCCATAACCGCCTTTTTCTTTGGCAGAAAGAAAAAAGGAGATGTGTCCCATGGCAGAACACGGCATCGGCACAAAATGCGTACAGGCGGGCTACACCCCCGGCAACGGCGAGCCCCGCCAGATCCCCATCGTACAATCCACCACCTTCAAATACGCCACCGGCGCGGAAATGGCCAAGCTCTTTGATCTGGAGGCGAGCGGATACTTTTACACCCGGCTGCAAAACCCGACCAACGACGCCGTTGCGGCGAAGATCGCAGCGCTGGAGGGCGGGACCGCCGGTATGCTGACCTCCTCCGGCCAGGCCGCGAATTTCTACGCGGTGTTCAACATCGCCGGCTGCGGCGATCATATCGTCAGCTCGTCCAGCATTTACGGCGGGACCTATAACCTGTTCGCGGTGACCATGAAGCGCATGGGCATCGATTTCACCTTCGTCTCTCCCGACTGCACGGAAGCGGAGCTTGAGGCGGCGTTCCGCCCGAACACCAAGGCGGTATTCGGCGAGACCATCGCCAATCCGGCGCTCACCGTTCTGGACATCGAGAAGTTTGCGAAGGCGGCGCACGCCCACGGCGTTCCGCTGATCGTCGACAACACCTTTGCGACGCCCGTCAACTGCCGCCCCTTTGAATGGGGCGCGGATATCGTGACCCATTCCACCACCAAGTATATGGACGGGCACGGCGCGGGCGTCGGCGGCGCGATCGTCGATTCCGGCAAATTCGACTGGACACGGTATCCCGACCGTTTCCCGGGTCTCTGCACCCCGGACGACAGCTATCACGGCGTCACCTATACGGAGCGTTTCGGTCTGGCGGGCGCGTTCATCACGAAGGCGACGGCGCAGCTGATGCGCGACTTCGGCTCCATCCAGTCGCCGCAGAACGCGTTTTTGCTGAACCTCGGTCTGGAGAGCCTGCACGTCCGTGTGGCGCGCCACTGCTCCAACGGGCTGGCGGTTGCGGAGCATCTGAAAGCCCACCCGAAGGTCACCTGGGTGCAGTATCCCGGACTGGAGGGCGACAAATACTATGAGACCGCGCGCAAATATATGCCGAACGGCACCTGCGGCGTCGTGAGCTTCGGCGTAAAAGGCGGCCGTGACGCGGCCCAGGCCTTTATGGGCCGCCTGAAGATCGCCGCCATCGAGACCCATGTGGCCGACGCGCGCACCTGCTGCCTCCACCCCGCCAGCACCACCCACCGCCAGATGAGCGACGAGGAGCTGCTCGCCGCGGGCGTCAGCCCTGATCTCGTCCGCTATTCCTGTGGTCTGGAGGACGCCGCGGACCTCATCGCCGACATCGATCAGGCGCTGGAATAAGCGTTTGCTGCCCCTTCGCCGGGCGCTCTGACGAGATGCGCGCGCTTTTTGCCCGAAGCATCTCCCGAAATCTAGCAAAGGACTGATATGCCATGCCCATTCGAATCCCCAACGACCTTCCGGCCACGAAAACGCTGACCGAGGAGAATATCTTCGTCATGACCGAGACGCGGGCTCTCACCCAGGACATCCGCCCGCTGGAGATCCTCGTCATGAATCTCATGCCGACGAAGATCACGACCGAGACGCAGCTTGCCCGGCTGCTGGGCAACACGCCGCTGCAGGTCTCGCTGGAGTTCATCCACACCAAGAGTCATGAGAGCAAAAACACCCCGCAGGAGCATCTTTTCCACTTCTATAAAACTTTCGACGAGGTAAAGGACCGGAAGTATGACGGCCTTGTGATCACCGGCGCGCCGGTGGAGCAGATGCCCTTTGAACAGGTGGAATACTGGGACGAGCTGTGCGGGGTCATGGAGTGGAGCAAGGACCACGTCTTCAGCACCTTTCACATCTGCTGGGGCGCCCAGGCGGGACTTTACTATCACTACGGGATACCGAAATATGACCTCCCGGAAAAGCTCTTCGGCGTGTTTCCCCACACGGTCGACCGGCGCAGCAACATCCTGATGCGCGGCTTTGACGATGTGTTCATGGTGCCCCACTCCCGCCACACGACGATCCGACGGGAAGATGTGGAGGCCTGTCCCGATCTGAAGATCCTCGCTTCCAGCAGGCAGGCGGGCGTCTATGCCATCGCCACCGAGGGGGGCCGTCAGGTCTTCATCACAGGCCACAGCGAATATGACGCGGAGACGCTGGACAAGGAGTACCGCCGCGACAAGGACGCAGGGCTTCCGATCCACGTTCCGTACAACTATTATCCCAATGACGACGATACGCAGCCGCCGATGGTCTCCTGGCGCAGCCATGCCAACCTGCTCTATCAGAACTGGCTGAACTATTTCGTCTATCAGACGACGCCGTACGACCTCGGCAGGATGGAGCCGATCCGTCTGGACAGCGGAAAGACCTGATTCAGGCGTGAATATACGCATAACATGAAACGATCCGGAGGCGCTTTGAAGCATCTCCGGATCGTTCCTTATGGATCGGCAGGGCATCAATGCACCAACCGGCGCACGTCTTCGACCAGCCCCATGACCATCACATGTTCATCCTCCTGAAACACATGGCTGGCGGCGGGCATCGGTTGGAGCGAGCTGTCTGTTTTCAGCGCAAGAACGTTGAGGCGGTACTGGCTTCGGATCGACAGCTCCAGGATACTCTTGCCCACCCACTGTGCCGGCACCTTCAATTCATAGATGGCATACTCCGCAGTCATCGGGATGCAGTCGAAGATGTCGTCCGAGCTCTCGCTGACCGCCACGGAAACCGCTGCCTCCTGTTCCGGATAAATCACCTGATCCGCGCCGTTGCGAAGGAGGAATTTCTTATGGATATCGTCGTTGGCCTTGCAGATGATCTTGCGCGCGCCGAGTTCCTTCAGCAGGCTTGTGATCTGAAGGCTGTTCTTGAAATCGCTGCTGACGCAGACAAAGCATGCGTCAAAATCCGCAACGCCGAAGGAACGGAGGACCTCTTCGTTGGTGCAGTCGCCGACCTTGGCGCTGACGACGATGCCCAGCACATCCTCGACCGCCTCCGCCACGGCGTCCACAGCCATAATCTCACAGTGCTGCTTTGCCAGTTCCCTGCAGAGATGATGCCCAAAGGTCCCCATACCGATGATCAGAAATGATTTCTTTGCCATTTCAGTCTCCCTTCCCCGCAATGCGCGGCGAGCGATTGATATTTGCGCGGTCTTATCCTATCGTGAGGCTCTCCGTGGGATACGTCACGGCCGGTCTGGCCCGCCGCTCAATCAGCGCCATGGCGAACGACACGCTGCCGACACGGCCGGCAAACATCAGAACCGCGATCGTCAGCGCGGACAGCGTATTGAGGTCGCGGGTAATCCCCGTCGTCATGCCGACGGTCCCAATTGCGGATAAGCATTCAAAGAGCGTGTCCGTCAGAGGGAGCCCCTGCCCGCCGCATAAAACCAGGGCGCCCACAAGCGCAAACCCGAGATTGATCACCACAACGGCGATCGCCTTATGCAGCACGCCGTCCGGAATGCGGCGGCCGACGACGACGGGACTGGTGCGATGCGTCACGGCGCTCGCCGCCATGACAAGAATCACGGCACAGGTCGTCGTCTTGATGCCGCCCGCGGTCGAACCGGGGCTGCCGCCGACAAACATCAGCAGCATTGTCACAAGCTTTCCTCCGTCGGACATGGCGCCCGTGTCCACTGTATTGAAGCCCGCGGTCCTTGCGGTGACCGAGCCGAACAGCGAGGTAAGGATCTGCTCGTCCGGCGGCAGTCCCGCGGATGTGCATCTGCGCTCCATCAGCCAAATCAGCAGCGCCCCGCCGAAAACAAGCACGCCCGTGCTCACAAGCACAAGGCGGGTCTGGAATCGATACCGCCGGAATTTCAGGCCGTTTTTCAGAAGATCATCCCAGACGATAAAACCAAGTCCGCCGATCACTATGAGCGCCATCAGCGTCAGGTTGACCAGCCAATCACCGGAAAAAGCGGTAAACGAGCCGTACGGTTCGATCACGCCCATGAGGTCAAATCCGGCGTTGCAGAAGGCTGAGACAGAGTGAAACAGCGCATAGGCGACGCCCGTCCCGGGCCCGAAACGCGGGATGAAACGGATCGAAAGCAGCACCGCGCCGACAAGCTCGATCACCACGGTGCCGACCAGAATCATGCGGATCAGGCGCATGATGTCACCGACCGCGGTGGTATTGATGCTTTCCGTCAGCACTTCGCGCTGCCGAAGGCCGACCCGCTGACGCAGCAGCAGAAAAAAGAGCGTCGAAATCGTGATCACGCCGAGTCCGCCGATCTGGATCAGCAGAATGATGACGGTTTTGCCGAACGCAGACCAGTAAGTCGCAGTGTCCTGCAGCACCAGCCCCGTAACGCAGCTGGCGGAGACCGCTGTAAAAAGCGTCGTCAAAAACGGAGCGCGCACGCCGTCGGCTGTGGCGACCGGCAAGCTCAAAAGAAGGGTTCCAAGTCCGATCAGGATCAGAAATCCGATGGCGATAATCTGGGTGTGAGATAGCTTTACTTTCATATCAGCGTTGAATCTTTCTCCAGACAGACGTGGTGAAGAGCAGGAGGATCGGGTAGATCTCAAGCCTTCCGATCAGCATGGAAAGCGTCAGGACCAGCTTGCTGAACCAAGAAAACGCGCTGTAGTTTTCCACCGGCCCAACGCCGCCGAGGCCCGGTCCGATGTTGTTCAGGCATGCCGCGACTGCGGTAAAATTGGTCTCGAAGTTCATTCCGTCCAGTGAAATCAGGAGAATGGCGGCGGCGGTAATGATGAAATACGCCAGCATATAGGCCCCGACCGCGCTCACCGTCTCGTCGTCGATTCTCTCTCCGTCCACGTGAATGATCCGGACACTGTTGGGATGCATTATCTTGTAAATGCTGCGGCGCGCGGATTTGAAGGAAATGATGATCCGGATGACCTTGGCGCCGCCGCCGGTACTGCCGGCACAGGCGCCGCAGAACATCAGCGCCACCAGGATCGTTCGGGAGAGCTGCGGCCATTGGTCGAAATCCACCGTGCTGAAGCCGGTCGTGCTGATGATCGAGGCGACCTGAAACGCCGCTGCGCGCAGCGTTTCTCCAACTCCGGAATACTGCCGGAAGATGTTCACGCTGATCACGGCGATGGAAGCGCCGACGATCGAGGCAAAAACAATGAGTTCTTCATTCTTCAGCGCATTTCTGAATTTACGGATCAGCAAAAGGAAATAGACGTTGAAGTTCACGCCAAACAGCAGCATGAAAACGGTGATCACCCACTGACAATACGGGCTGTAGGATGCAACGCTGTCGTTGAGAACACCGAAACCGCCGGTACCCGCCGTACCGAACGACAGGCACAGCGCGTCAAGCAGCGGCATGCGCCCGACGACAAGAAGTACAAACTCAAGCACTGTCAGGGCGATATAGATCAAATAAAGGATCTTCGCGCTGTCCTTCATGCGCGGCACCAGCTTGGACGCCTTGATCCCCGGGCTCTCCGCCCGGAGCAGGTGCATCCCCTCGCCGGTGTTCTTATCCGACAGCGGATTCAGGATCAGCAGAAAGACCAGAACGCCCATGCCGCCGAGCCAGTGGGTAAAGCTGCGCCAATACAGAATTCCCCTCGGCAGGCATTCGACATCGCCGATGATTGTTGCACCGGTCGTCGTAAATCCGGAGACGGTTTCGAACACGCAGTCGATATAGTTGGGGATCGCGCCGCTGATCAAAAACGGCAGCGCGCCCAGCAGCGAGACGAAAATCCACGCAAGGCCGACGGTCACGAAGCCCTCCCGGGCATAAATGTCCGCGCGCTTCGGTTTCAGCCGCGCCAGCGGCAGGCCGATGGCGACGCAGAGCACGACGGAGATCAGGAACGCGACGGCGCCGCCGTTTTCTTTCAGACACAAAGAAATGATCAGCGCGGGGCACATGAAAACCGCCACGATCACCAGCACCTTGCCGATGATGTTGAAAACAGCCCGATAGTTCATCGTTTACTCCTCATCGGCAAAAACGTCGTTCAAATCAAGGATCACGCGGTTGGCCGACGCAATGACTACGACTGTATCGCCGACTTCCAGCGTATCGGTGCCGCTCGGGATGATGATGCGGCCCATTCGGTTGATGCAGGCAAGACGCGTGTTTGGTTTGAACCGCATCTCCATCAGTTTCTTGCCGATATAGCGGCAGGAGTCCGTGACCTGGAATTCCAGTGCGTCCGCCTGATCGTCGGCCAGATGGTGCAGCGTCAGCACATTGCTGCCGTCCGTATTCTGCATGGCGCGGACATAGCGGATGATCGCGTCAGCGCAGAGCTTTTTGGGGCTGATAATCCTGCTGTCCCCGTGCCCGGCCAGCAAATTGCCGAATTCGGTGTTGTCCACTTTGGTGAGCACCTGCGGCACGCCGGAGTTGCTGAGATACATGCTGAGGATCAGGTTTTCCTCGTCCCGTTCCATCAGGGCTGCAACTGCATCCATTCCGGCAGCGTTTTCTTCCCGAAGCACCGTCTCACTGCGCCCATCGGCACAGACGACCTCCGCTTTCGGAAAGCGTTCGGCAAACGCGGAAGCGATCTCAGGCTCGGATTCGATCACGCGGACATTGGCCCCCTCGTTGAGCAGCATATAGCAGAGATAATCCGTCACCTTGCCGCACCCGATGAGCAGGATGTTTTTCGCCTTTTTCGGGTTCTCGCCGATGCTCCGCAGCATGCGCACCAGCTCGCTTGTCGGGGCGCAGATGGAAACCTTGTCCCCTGCCCGCAGCGTGAATCGCCCGTCGGGAATGATGGCCTCGCCGTCGCGCTGTACAGCCGCGACGAGCACGCGGGACCTCAGTTTTTTCGGGAGGTCCAGCAGCTGCGTCCCGTCCAGAACGTCACCGGGCTTCGGAACAACCTCAACGATCTCCACGCGGCCTTTTGCAAAGGTATCCCGCTTCAAAACTCCGGGGATCTCCAGCAGCTTGAACATCTCCCGCGCGGCGTTCAGCTCCGGGTTGATGGTCATGGACATACCGAGCTCTTCCTTGAAAAAGTACATCTGATCGGCGTATTCCGGCGTCCTGACGCGGGCAATGGCGCTGCGGCAGCCCAGCTTTTTCGCAAACACGCAGCAAAGCATGTTCAGCTCGTCCTGCGCCGTGCAGGCGATCAGCAGGTCGCTGTTCGGAACGTCGGCGCTGCGCATGACCTCCAGCGACGCGCCGTTTCCGGCCAGCGCCATGCAGTCCAGCGAATCGCTGATCTGAGCCGCGACGGACTGACTCCTGTCCACGACGGTAATGTCATGCCCCTCGTTCGTCAGCTGGCTCGCGATGGTCTGTCCGACGACACCGCCGCCGATGATTACAATTTTCATGTTGGCTCCCTTCGGAAACGATCATGATTTGATTCATTATTGTACATCATATCTCCCTGAAAAACAATCCTCAGATTTTCTTAGATTCGATTGTAATTATGATACAAGTCTGGTATATAGAAAGAATGGAATCGTTCCGAAGAAAGGGGTATGCTGTGGAAGCGCTGATTGCATGCATTCTGGCGGCCGCAAGGTTCATTCTGCCGCTTCTGGCGTTCTGGCTTCTGCTGCGCTGCGTTCGCAGCATGCTTCAGGAGAGCTATGATCCGGAGCTCTGGGCATATCTGGAGTTTCCGGACGGAACACGGGCGCAGGTGCGGCACTGGGAGAGCGTCATCGGCAGAGCCAAAAGCTGCGACATCGTGATCCCGCGCGAAAGCGTCGGGCACACGCACGCGGCGCTGATCCGCTCCGACCGCGGGAAGTGGCGGCTCTATGACCTCGGCGCCGATGGCGGCACGGCCAATGGCGCCCTCCGGGACGACGGCGACGGTCTGGCGCTGCACGACGGCGACACGCTGTTTTTTGCCGACGCATCCGCCGTATTCCATCCGCTGGACGACGCGGCGCTGCTGGAAAACAGCGACAGGCGCGGCATGCCCGGACAGTTTATCAGCCAGAGCATCACGCTGTTGCTTTTGACCGTCTTTCAGGCGCTGCTGACGCTGGAATTCGCGCGCAGCGCGGGGCAGTATGCCGCTTCCGTCGCGCTGTCCTTCGCCGCGCTTGCGCTTGCCCAGTGGTGTCTCTATTTCCTCATGCGGGCCATGGACCGCCGGGGCTTTGAGATCGAAACGCTGGCCTTTTTCCTCTGCACCCTCGGCATGTCGGTCACCGCCACGGCGGCGCCGGCCGAGATCGGGCGGCAGATGCTCCTGCTGATGGCGGGGATCGTGATGTTCCTGCTGCTGGGCTGGTGGCTGCGCAGTCTCGGACGCACAAAAGCGCTGCGCTGGGCCGCGGCCGCCGCTGCGCTGGGGCTGCTGGCGCTGAACGTCGCCTTCGGGACCTCGATCAACGGCGCGTCCAACTGGATCCGCTTCGGCGGGATCACGCTCCAGCCCTCCGAATTCGTGAAGGTCGCCTATCTCTACGCAGGCGCTTCCACGCTGGACCGCCTTTACCGCAGGCGCAATCTCTTCCTTTTCATCGCGTTTTCCGCGGCCTGCGTCGGCGCGCTGGCGCTGATGGGCGATTTCGGCACGGCGCTGATCTTTTTTGTGACATTTCTGATCGTCTCCTTTATGCGCTCGGGCAGCTTTGCCACGGTGTTTCTCGCCGTGGCCGGCGCCGCGCTGGCCGGGCTGCTGGTCCTGACCGTAAAGCCCTATATCGCCCAGCGCTTTGCCGCATGGGGGCACATCTGGGCCGATCCCTACGGCGCGGGCTGGCAGCAGACGCGCGCGCTCTCCGCCGCGGCGAGCGGCGGGCTGCTGGGCGTCGGCGCCGGGCGCGGCTGGCTCCGCAGCATTTTCGCCGCGGACACGGACATGGTCTTCTGCCTCGTCAGCGAGGAGCTCGGGCTCATCATCGCCCTCTGCGCCATGCTGGCCCTGATTGCGATCTGCATTTTTGCCGTACGCTCCGCCGCGAACGGGCGCAGCTCGTACTATGTGATCGCCGCGTGCGCGGCCTCGGCCATGATGCTTGTCCAGCTGGCGCTGAATGTCTTCGGCAGCACGGATCTCCTGCCCTTCACCGGCGTCACGTTCCCCTTCGTCTCCCGCGGCGGGAGCAGCCTCATCTCCTGCTGGATGCTGCTTGCGTTTCTGAAATCCGCCGACACGCGGCAGAACGCCAGCTTCTCCGTCCGTCTCTCCGCGCGCCGCAAATCGGCCGCGTATGACGACGAGCCGGAGATTGAGGTCAGCGGCGAGGAGGCGGCAGAATGAAAAACATCCAGCGCCGCGCATACAGCGCACTGCTTGTGGCCGTCTGTCTGCTGTTCGGCATGGGCGTCTATGTCTGGCGCTTTGCCGCGAAAAGCAGGGATTGGGCGGGATTCTCCGCCAATCAGGCGGTATATCAGAACGGGCGCGTGATCACCGGCACCGTCACGGACCGCAGCGGGCGGGTTCTTGCCTCCGCTGCAGACGGAACGCGCGTCTTTTCCGACGATGCGCAGATCCGCACCGCGTGCGTCCACGCAGTCGGGGACCGGGAGGGCAACATCGGCACCGGCGCGCTCCGGCTTTTCTCCACGCAGCTCAGCGGCTACAACCCCGTCACCGGCCTTGCGCCGGAGGGCGGGACGGTCCGCCTCAGCATCGACGCGCAGCTGTGTGCGGAGGCTCTGTCCGCACTGGACGGACGCCGCGGCGCAGTTGCCGTAATGGACTACACAACAGGGGAGCTTCTCTGCCTGGTCTCCTCCCCCGCCTTCGATCCCGACGTCGGGATCGACGAGCTCGATCCCCGCTTTGACGGCGCCTATCTGAACCGATGCATCAGCGCGGCCTACACGCCCGGCAGCGTGTTCAAGCTTCTCACGCTCGCCGCCGCGCTCGAATCCATCCCCGATCTCTATGAGCGCCGCTTTGCCTGCACCGGCAGCACGACGGTGGACGGCAACGAGGTTCACTGCACCGGCGTTCACGGCAGCCAGACCATCGAGCAGGCGCTGGCCAATTCCTGCAACTGTGCCTTTGCGCAGCTCGCGCTGGAACTCGGCGGCGAAACGCTCTCGCGCTGTGCGCAGCGCTGCGGCCTTTCCGGACAGCTCACCCTGAACGGCGCCGTGACCACCCCCGGGCGCGTCGACGCCTTCGCAGACGGCAGCGCGGGCCTTGCCTGGTCCGGTGTCGGGCAGGCGACGGATCTGGTCTGTCCGCTCGCGATGCTCCGTTTTGCCGCGGCGATCGCAAACAACGGAACGGCGGCAGAACCGACGCTGCTTTCCGGGGAGCGGCCAAGCGAGACGGCGCTGCTCGCTCCGAAGACGGCGGAGCAGCTGAAGGGCATGATGAATTACAACGTTGCCGCCGCATACGGCGCAGGCAACTTCCCCGGCCTGAAGCTCTGCGCGAAGTCCGGCACCGCTGAGGTCGGCGACGGCACGAGCCACGCCTGGTTCACCGGCTTTCTCGACGATGCGGAGCATCCCTACGCCTTCGTCGTTCTGATCGAAAACGGCGGCGGCGGCGCCAGGAACGCCGGGCCGGTCGCAAACACCGTATTACAGAAAGCAATCCAGCTTTCGGATGGAGAAACGACGCCATGATCGACATTTCCGTCAAACATCTGAAAAAGTCCTACGAGGACGGTGTGGATATCCTCGGGGACCTCTCCTTCGACATTCAGTCCGGCGAGCACGTGGCGATCCTCGGTCCCAACGGCTGCGGGAAAACGACCCTGTTCCGCATCCTGTCCGGCGAGATCGGCTGGGACGACGGTACTGTCCTGCTTGCTTCCGGCAAACGGCTCGGTCTGATCTCCCAGATCCCGGTCTATCCCCCGGAGTACACGACAGAAGACGTGCTGCGCAGCGCCCATCGGCGCCTGGAGAAGATCAGCGCCCGGCTGGATGCGCTGAGCAAAGAGATGACCGCGGACGCCTCGCCCGGGCAGCTTGGGGAATACGACCGGCTGAGCGCGGAGTTTGAACGGCTCGGCGGCTGGAACGCCGACGTCGCGCGGGACAAGGTCGCAAACGGTCTCGACATCCCTGCCCGGATGCGCGCGCAAAAGTTCGACTCTCTCTCCGGCGGGGAGAAGACCCGCGTCAACCTGGCCCGTCTCATTCTGGAGGACACGGATATCCTGCTGCTGGACGAGCCGACGAACCACCTTGACCTGCATGCCACGGAGTGGCTGGAGGACTATGTGCTGCATTTCCACGGCACGGTGCTCGCCATCTCCCACGACCGCTGGTTTCTCGACACGGTGGCGCAGCGCTGCATCGAGATCAAAAACGGCGCCGCGGAATTCTATGCCGGCAATTACAGCTTTTATGTGGAGGAGCGGCAGCGGCGCTTTGAGGAGCAGCTGAAAAAATACGAGAAGGATCAGGCGAAATACGAGCAGCTGAAACGCGCCGCGGAGCAGATGCACTTATGGGCGTTTATGGGGGCGGACAAGCTGCATAAGCGGGCGTTTTCCATGGAAAAGCGCATGGAAAAGCTGGCCGTCACGGAAAAGCCGAGGGTGCAGAAAAAGCTGGACCTGCGTTTCGCGGAGCGGGAATTCTTCGGGGACGAGGTTGTGCTCGTGGAAAACCTCGGCAAGCGCTACGGCGAGAAAACGCTGTTTCACGATCTCGACCTGCTGGTCGAGGGCGGCGACCGCATCGCCCTCATCGGCGACAACGGCTGCGGGAAATCCACCTTCCTGAAAATCCTCATGGACGAGGAGACGCCGGACACCGGCCGCGTGCGCGTCGGTCCCAGCGTCAAGATCGCCTATCTCCCCCAGATCATCCGCTTCTCCCACCCCGAACGCTCGCTCTATGACACGATGCTCTATGAGGAAAACTGTCTGCCCCAGAGCGCGCGGGACCGTCTTGCGCAGTTCCGCTTCACCGGCGAGGACGTTTTCAAGCCCGTCTCCGCGCTTTCGGGCGGCGAGCTGAGCCGGCTCCGGCTGTGCATGCTGATGCGTCACGACATCAACTTCCTGATTCTCGACGAACCCACGAACCATCTGGACATCGCCTCGCGCGAGTGGATTGAGGACGCAGTGGAGGATTACGGCGGCGCGCTGCTTTTTGTCAGCCACGACCGCTGGTTCATCGAGCGCTTCGCCAACCGCATCTGGGAGCTGGCTGGCGGAGAGATCACCGACTTCCGCGGCTCTTTCTCACAGTATCGGGAATACAAGGCGCGGCAGCAGTCCATCGCCTCCGCGGAAAAGAAAAAGCAGGACAAATCCCCCGCCGCGCCGAAGCCGGACCGGCGCCAGCCGCAGCGCACCCAGCGGCAGCTCGCTTCCCTGGAGCGGGAGATCGCGAAGCGGGAGGAACGGCTCGCCGCGCTCAACCGGGAGGCGGAGGAAAACGCCAGCGACTATCAGAAGCTCATGGAGATCGAGGATGCGCGCAGCGCGCTCAGTGACGAGATCGACGCGCTCTATCTGCAATGGGAGGCGGTGGGCGAATGAAGACCAAAGCCGTTTTTCTTCTCCCCGCCGCGCTGTGCTTCGCCGCCGCCGCGTTTTTCCGCTTTGCTCTGATCGGTTACAGCTATATGGCGCTTCTGTGCGCCGGGGTCGGAGTATGCATCCTGCTGTATGCGTTCCTTTCCAAGCGGTTCAGGATTATGTTAACTATAATCCTTGTACTCGGCCTGCTGCTGTTCACCGTCGGTGAGGTGCCGGTGGCGCTGGCCGCGGGCGGAACACCGGATTTTGACGCGGAATACCTGATCGTGCTCGGCGCGGGCGTGAACGGCACCGTTCCTTCCCTGTCCATGCACAACCGCCTCACGGCGGCAAAGGCCTATCTGGACGTCCATCCCGACTGCATCGCGGTCGTCAGCGGCGGGCAGGGGCCGGGCGAGGACATCAGCGAGGCGGAGGCCATGCGCCGCTGGCTGACGGCGAACGGGATCGACGCCGGACGGATCCTTTCGGAGGACCGCTCCACCAACACGCGCGAGAATCTTCAAAACTCCTTCGCGCTGATCCCCGACGCGGCGGCGGCGCGGATCGCGGTGTGCTCCAGCGAGTATCATCTTTACCGCGCACAGTACCTCGGCCGGCAGCTCGGCTGCGAGCTTGGCGCCATCCCCGCGCGGACGAGCTATCCCGTCCTGCGGCTGAACTATTTCATCCGGGAGGGATTCGGCGCCCTTTACTATCACATTTTCGGAGTATAAACGGCCAAAACCGCAGCGGGAGACCGGATTCGTCCAGTCTCCCGCTGCGGTTTTGTATGCTTTATTCTTCTGCGGGCGCGACGGCGGCGGCGCGGATGCTGCCGTCCTTCGTCTGCTGCTGCGGATCGATCGTCACGAGAAGCAGCATGCCGGCTTCCAGCGCTTCCTTGTCCCCGTCCCATCGAACCGTGATCGACGGTCCGGCATCCGTGAGGGTCGGAGCCTCAGAGTCCGTCACGATCCCGATGAACCCGTCTTCCGTGACGGCTTCCAGCCGGAGCGTAATCGTCTGCAACGCGGCATCGGCCTGTCCCTCGCCCCGGGCCGCCGTGGACTCCGTCTTTTCCGCCGATTGCGGCGGCTCCTCGACGTTCTCCACGGCGGAGTTGTTGGCTTCCGCCGGGCCAAAGGTCGGGAGATCGGCGCTCTTGCTGTCACAAATGGAATTCTGCGATTCCTCCATTGCCGCCGACGCCGAGGCAGCGGCAGGCGCATTCGCGGCGCTGCCGTCGGCAGAATAGACCGCGTACATTTCTGGCACCATCGGCGCCTCCGCGGGCGCGGCTTTCGCGTCTCTCCGGCCGAAGCCGACGGTATTCTTCAGCGCAAAGACCGTGCCGACCAGCACGATGAGACAGGCAGCCGCGGCAAGGATCGGGCGAAGGCGCACGATGGTGCGCTGCGTCCTGCCTGCTTTCTCCGCCGCACGCACCTTTGTCATGATCCCTTCATGGAGCGTGTCAGGCACGTCCTGCTCCCGCAGCGCCGCCGCGACAGCGGAATAAGCCTCGTACATCGCGCCGCAGTCCGGGCAGTCGGCCATGTGCGCACGGAGCTCGGCTTCTTCTTCGCCGCTCAGCTCGCCGTCGATGAGCGCGCTGATCATCGCTTCATACCGTTCGCACTCGTTCATGCCTGCACACCTCCTTCCGTTCCCTTAGACGCACGGTCTTTGGAAAAGTTCCCCGCCAGAAGCGTACAGAGTTTTTTTCGCGCGCGGAAAATGCGGGATTTCACGGTTCCGAGGTCGAGGTCCAGTGTCTCGGCGATCTCATCATAGCTCTGACCGCCCAGTTCCCGCAGCAGCAGGATCTCCCGCGCGTCCGGCGGAAGCAGACGCAGCGCCGCTGCCACCTGCTCGCGCAGGTCCTTCCGCTCGGCCAGCGCCGCCGGATCAAAGCGCTCATCCGGCAGCTCCAGCTCCAGCGGTTCGCCGTCCTCATTGACCGCGGAGAGCGAGACGGCCTCGCGCCGCCGCCGCAGCATGTCCACGCAGACGTTGTTCGTGATCCGATAGAGCCAGACCGACAGACGGCTCTCGCCCCGGAAGCTTCCCAGCGCGGTGTAGGCCTTCAAAAAAACCTCCTGCGCGGCGTCCTCGGCGTCCTCCCGGCTGCCGAGCTGGCGCAGAGCAAGATGATAGACCGTCTTCTCGTGGATCCGCACGATCTCCTCGAAGGCGGCGCCGTCGCCGGACCGGGCCCGCCGCAGCAGGGCGGTTTCTTCTTCTCTGGTCACAGGTACATCACCTCAGATCCCGTTTGACCCCGCGGACGAGCGCGCGCACGTCCTCCAGCGTTTCCACCTGAACAGCCATTCGTTTATAGGGAGCGGCGCAAGCCACGCCGCGCAGATACCACGCCAGATGCCGCCGCGCTTCCAGACAGGCGACGCGCTCCCCGCGCAGCGAGGCGGACAGCTCGATCTGCTGCAGGGCCGTATCCATTCGCCGGGCGAGCGGTGGCTTTTCCGGGACAGGCTCGCCGGCAACGGCGGCGTTGCCCTCCCGGAAGATCC
>Ga0079305_1001830_pt1 | contig 23435 bp, 26 predicted proteins | sample LMS_cellobiose_e_FD_79183 | JGI IMG/M metagenome (GOLD analysis project Ga0079305, IMG submission 79183) | Rumen-fistulated moose microbial communities from Alaska, USA - LMS_cellobiose_enrichment | ecosystem: Host-associated > Mammals > Digestive system > Stomach > Rumen fluid ... | reverse complement strand
GCTTGCAATCCTTTACTGTCGCGGACTTCTCCCGGACATACCTTCATCCGGAGGAGGACGCAGGCACGCCAAGCGCTGCCGTGCCGTCCGATGAACTGTATGCGCTTCTGGAACGCTGGGCATTGGAAAACGAGGCGACAATCCTATACAAGAACGGGTTTACCGCAGGCTGCGGCATCCTGGACGGTTCGGATTGGCTCCGTGAAGCCATCGGGCTTTCGCTGCCTTGTGACGCGCAGGGCGTATTAACCGCAGAGGACGCGGCTTTTTCTGATGCCTATGTGCGCGATGGACGGTTTTTGCCGGACGTGCTGGGGCTGCCTGTACTGGGAACCTATCGGGAACAGGATGTGCCTTCCGTTATCTCCAATGCAGGGTTTCTCTATCCGTTGTCCATGAGCGGAGCGAAGGACGGAATGTACTTCACAGATGGCGCAGACACCAGTGGTCTGACGGCTCTGTTCGAGAGCCGCGGCTATACGGTCACTGACCAGCGGCAGCGTTTGAGCCTTCCCGCGCTGGCGGCGAAGCTTCTGACGGACAGCGTTCTTTCCAGAGCGATTTCCGCTGCCATGCTCGGTTTGATCTTTTGCTTCTCCTATGTGGTGCTGACCATGTATCGGGAAAATGACCGCCGCTATCAAATCTATCATTTGTTTGGGCTGTCAAAAGCACGGCTGTTCCTCCGCTCCACCCTTACGGCGATGGGTATTGCACTGACTGCTGCTCTGCTTTTCGGCGTGGTGCTGTACCGGGGGCTGACCTATATGCCGGACAGTGATCTGACCACGCTGCTGATAGGTACTACGGTAGGGTTTGTACTGTTCTCACTGATTTTGAACTGGGCGGGCTACTGCGGAACAGCCGCACGGTTGGGGAAAGGGGGAAGATGATATGACACTGATCAGGCAGGTGGTCCGGGATTTGGTCAAGGATGTTGGATGGGTCGTTTTTTACGGCTTTTTGACCGCAATGTCCATCATAGCTTTCGTGCTGGTGGGATTGAGCTATCAGCATGTCGCGTCACAAAATGATGCAATCCGTCGTTTTACGCAAAACGATGTGAGCATGGTGCGGGTAAAGGATTTGAGCAGTCTTATGACAGCGGCTGACCGGAAAACTACCGCACAGCCTATCAGCACAGGCAGTGGGCGGCAGCAGGGCCTCGTGGAGCTGTTTCAAAAGCATGACAACCTCGGCAGCCTCGTCCTTCTCCCCGGCATCGGCGGGTATCAGCAGACTATCGTTTATGTGGGCGCCTATACTCGGCTGACAGCATTCCCGTTTCCGGCAGGCAGCGGTGCACCCATCGCCGCGGTTTCGCCGGACTGCGCCGGAGACGAAGGAAAGACGCTCCGCATCGGAGATCACGAATGCACAGTAACCGTTGTTCCATCCGATATGGACGTTTACCATCCGCTGCACTACATTCCACCCGCATCGGAGAATCTGAAGAAAACGCTCTATGTTTTCTCGCCATCCTGTGAGGATGCCCTTTCCCTTGCGGCGTTTCCGCACGTATCGGTGGATATGTTCATAGACCGTCTGATTCTTGCCGAACCCACAGAGGAAAGCACCGCCGATGTCAGGTCGTTCCTGTATCAAAACTATTCCGCCTATGCGGAGATACAGTCAACGGAAAACTTTTTGCGGCTTTCCGCCGCAAGCAGCACCCGCACCCATCAGGCGTATCTTCTGTTCTACATCATGTCCACGCTGGTTTTATTCGGTGCGCTGCTGCTGAACACCTATCGCATCCTGCGACGCAGGATCCCGGAATATGCGGTGCATCATCTGTTTGGCGCAACACAGCGGTTTATCTTTGCAAGGATGTATCTGTTCGTGTTGGGATACCATGTGATCCCGCTTGCGGGAACGCTCCTGATCCTGTCATTGAACAGGCTCGCATCGCCGCTGAATCTTCTCATGGTATTCGCAGCCACCATGGGCTCGGCGTTCCTTGTCACAAGTATTGTGCAGCAGCGTTTTGTATCTAAATTTTCACAGGGATTAAGGAGGGAATGAACTATGCCGGGAATCACCGTTACACAAGCCTGCAAGAGCTATGAAACCAGCCACTATACCGTAAAAGCGGTGAATCACGCCAATCTTTCCGTGGAAAGCGGCGAAGCCGTCGCCATTGTCGGACCTTCTGGCAGCGGCAAGTCCACACTTTTGAACATTATCGGTCTGATTTTGAAGCCGGATTCCGGAAGCGTCGCCGTGGACGGAGAGGAAGTCCTGAACATGAGCGACAGGCGGTGCAGCGCTTTCCGAAATGCCTCGTTCGGCTATATTGCGCAGGACTTCGCCCTGCTGGACGATGAAACCGTATATCACAACATCCGAATCCCCTTGCTTTACAACAGGCAGATCAAGCGCAGGGAGCACAAGCCCCGAATCAGGGAGATCGCGCAGAAGCTGGACATATCAGACAAGCTGAACCGCAAGGCAGGCAAATTGTCCGGTGGAGAGCGGCAGCGGGTGGCGATCGCCCGTGCAATCGTCTGTGACCAGCCGATCATCCTTGCGGACGAACCCACCGGCTCACTGGACGCGGCGAACAAAGCGAATGTCATGGACATCCTCATGCGGCTCTGCAAGGAAAGCGGCAAAACGCTGATCATCGTTACGCACGACCCTTCGATTGCCGAACGCTGTGACAGGATCGTTCAGATGACGGATGGCCGCATTGAGGGAAACGGAAAACAATTGCCGTGAGAGGGTGTGCGCCCATTACCATGGATTTCAGAGTCAAACAGCCGCAAGCCACCATTTTTGATGACTTGCGGCTGTTCTGTTCAGCAGCTCTTTTGGTAACTCTCCATCTTGTACGCTTTGCTTCGCCAAAGCGCTGGAAATGGACGATTTCGCGCTCGCGCAGGAAGCGCAGCGGGTCCTTTACGTCGGGATCGTCGATCAAACGCAGCAGGTTGTCATAGGTCACCCGGGCCTTTTGCTCCGCAGCCAGGTCCTCATGCAGGTCAGCCAACGGGTCCCCTTTGACCTCCAGATAGGCGGCGGTGAAGGGGACGCCCGCGGCGCTGGCCGGGTATACGCCGGTGGTATGGTCGGTAAAATACTGGTCAAAACCCGCCCGCTTGATTTCCTCCACGGACAGGCAGCGGGTCAGCTGATGCACGATGGCGCCGATCATTTCCACATGGGCTAATTCTTCCGTGCCGATGTCGGTCAACATGCCCTTGGTCTTATCCCAAGGCATGGTGTAGCGCTGGTTTAAATACCGCAGGGAAGCGGCCAGCTCGCCGTCCGGGCCACCCAGCTGGGAAATGATAACCTTGGCCGACTCGGCGTTGGGGGTCTTGATTTTGACGGGATACTCAAGCTTCTTCTCATAAATCCACATGGCTAATCCTCCATTTCCCAGGGCCAGGGGCTGTCGACCCAAGACCAGCGGTCGCCCTCTACGCCCATCTGGGTCAGCGGGCCAAAGGCCTCTTCATAGGCGGAAACCGCCTGCGTCCTGGCGTCGCGCAGGCGATGGTAGTACTCCATAGCCGCCTGGTCGTCGGGATGAGAGTCGAGGAACAGCCCCGTCTCAATCAGCGCGAAGTCCAGCGTCTGGACCCGGCGCATGCATCTTGCACGTTCGTTCATCGGCAACCTCCTCCACCGGCGACGGTCCAGGGCATATCCAACATCTGGAACATCGTGCCCCGTCTCAAACCCTCTTCGGGCTCATACAGAGCTTCCCAGCGCTGCAGGGGAACATAAGCCATGGCAAGGGACAGTTCGGGGGAGGGGCCCAGGGTGGGCTGGCAGGTCACAGTCTGCCCGTCGCCGCGAGGACGGCACATCGTCTGGCCGCCCATCTGCGGGCGGCCGGCGGACTGGCAGCCACAGGCTCCTCCCGAATACATTCGGTTCATTCTTTCATCTCTCCTTAGAGCGGCACCGCCGCCGGATTGGGCTTTATAAGCCTCACCCCATGTTATGCGCGCCGCCCCGCCCGCGTCCCGGATAATCCGGCGGGACATTTCCCCGTATTTTCACCGCTTTTTCGCTAAAACCCCGCATCCCAAGGGGAGTATCATCCATTTTTCTGACTTTTGCCGTCGAAAGGTGGGGATCAATACTTCTTGGAAATATTGGAAATATATGGTATTCTAAGAGCGAAGAAGAAAGGAGAATGGCATATGCTTGGACTAGCCCCCTTCCGGCCCAAGGCCTCGCCCCACCGGCTCATCCCCCTGTCGGAAATTCGCGTAAACCCGGCCCAGCCCCGCCGGGTCTTCGAGGAATTGAGCCTGCTGGAGCTGGCCGAGAGCATCCGAACCTACGGCATCCTCAATCCGCTTTCGGTCCGCCAAACGCCGGACGGATATGAGCTGATCGCCGGGGAGCGGCGGCTGCGCGCCGCCCGCATGGCGGGCCTTTCCCGTGTGCCTTGTCTGGTCTTCGCTGTGGACAACAAAGACGCGTCCCTTTTGGCGCTCATTGAAAATCTCCAGCGAAAAGACTTAAACTTCTTCGAGGTGGCGGAGGGATACCGCCGCATCATCGATACCTTCGGCCTGACCCAAGAGGAGACGGCCGCCCGGGTGGGCAAGTCCCAGTCGTCGGTGGCCAACAAGCTGCGCCTGCTGCGCTTTTCCGGGGAGGAGCGGATCAAGCTGCTGGAGGCCGGCTTAACCGAGCGCCATGCCCGCGCGCTGCTCCGGCTCGAGGACCGGACGCGCCGGGCGGAGGCCTTGGACCGGGTGGTGAAGTACGGCTGGAACGTGGGCCGCACGGAGGAATACGTGGAGGAGCTTTTGCAGGAGGCCCCGCCCGAAACGAACAAGGGTTCAACCCTCCGGATTTTCCGGGACGTGCGTTTCTTCCTCAATACAGTGTCCCACGCGGTAGACGTTATGCGCCAATCGGGGGTCGACGCCTGTTTTGACCGGCAAGAGGACGACGACGGAATGGTATTGACCATCCGCATCCCCAAAAGCCGGACAGGCTAACCAGGGTGTCGGGGCCCCGGGATGTTTCACGTGAAACATCCCGGGGCTTTTTCCCGTTTCCCGGGAAAAGGAGCGAAAGCAGTTGCAAAACCTGGGTAAAATGGTTATACTAAAAAGGATTCATAGTCTGTTGCCATCAGATCGGGGGGAAAGGCCGTTGGGTAAATCAATCGCCATCGCGAATCAAAAGGGCGGCGTGGGCAAAACCACCACCGCCGTCAATTTGGCGGCCGGCCTTCAGCACCGGGGCAAGAAGACGCTTTTGTGCGACTTTGACCCCCAGGGCAACGCCACCACCGGCCTTGGTCTCGATCCCGTGGGCGCGGGCCTGTCGATCTACGACGTGCTGATCCGGGGGGCTTCAGTGGAAAAGGCGGTCAACCACACGCCCTGGTGCGATTTGATCCCCTGCAACATGAACCTGGCCGCGGCGGAGGTGGAGCTTGTGGAGCTCGACCGGCGGGAATACCGGCTGAAAGACGCGCTGGCCCCGCTCAGAGAGCGGTACGACTTTCTGCTCATCGACTGCCCGCCCTCTTTGGGGCTTTTGACCATCAACGCCTTAAACGCCGCCGACACGGTGCTCGTGCCCATGCAGTGCGAATATTACGCGCTGGAGGGGCTTTCCCAGCTCATTTCCTCCATCCGCGCCCTGCGCAGGGGGCAGAACCCCGACCTGGACGTGGAGGGGATTCTGCTGACCATGTACGACGGCCGGACCAACCTGACCATGCAGGTGGCGGACGAGCTCAAGCGCCATTTTGGGGACAAGGTCTTTACCACCCCCATCCCGCGCAGCGTGCGCCTGTCGGAGGCGCCCAGCCACGGGCGGCCTATTTTGGCCTATGACCGGTGGAACAAGGGCTCCGAGGCCTACTTGCGCGCGGCGGAAGAGCTGATTTCCCGGAACGAGCCGGGAAAAACCGGCGGGGACAAGGGAAAATAGCCAGACAGGCGCGGATTGACCGCGCCGAAACATAGAAACCATCCCGTCCACCGGGGCCGTCCTGCCGCGGCGGGCGGCCAAGGCACCCTTTGCAAGCCGGCCGGAAGGCCGGAGAAGGAGGAACCCATGGCGGAAAGAGGATTGGGGCGCGGCCTGTCCGCGCTCTTCGGGGAAGAGGCGACCGCGGGCATGGAGAGCGGGGCCGCCCTGCTGCCCATCCAGAAAATCGAGCCAAACAGCGCCCAGCCCCGGCGGGAATTCGATCCCGAGGCTTTAAAGGAGCTGGCGGAGAGCATCGCCCTCCACGGGGTGATCACCCCCATCGCCGTCCGGCGGCTGTCGGGCGGGGGCTACCAGATCATCGCCGGCGAGCGCCGGTGGCGGGCCGCCCGCATGGCGGGCCTAACCGAAATGCCCGCGGTCGTGCTGGAAGCCGACGACAAGCGAATGCTGGAGCTGGGGCTCATTGAAAATTTGCAGAGAGAGGATCTGAACCCCTTGGAAGAGGCCATGGGCTTTCGGACCCTTCTGGACGATTTCGGCATGACACAGGAAAAGGTGGCCGAACGGGTGGGCCGATCCCGCCCGGCGGTGGCCAACGCGCTCAGACTGCTGAGCTTACCGGAGGGGGTGAAGGCCCTGGTGCAAGAGGGCCGCTTGTCCGGCGGCCACGCCCGGGCCCTTTTGCCCCTGGGGGATGAGGAAAAGATGACGGAGATGGCCCGGCGGGTCGTTTCCGGCGGCTATTCCGTCCGCCAGACCGAACAGTCGGTCAAGCGCGCCCTTTCGGAAAAACCCGCCCCGAAAAAGCAGGCCCCGGAGCTGCAGGTGGATTACACCGGCGAGCTGGAGCGGCGGCTTGCGGCCAAACTGGGCCGGCGGGTCTCCATCAGCCATGGCGAGAAAAAGGGACGGATCGAGCTGGAATACTACGGGATCGACGATCTCGACCGGCTGATCCGCCTGTTGGAAGCGGGGTCAGGGCAGAATTGAGCGAAAAAGAAAAGCAAACGCCCCCGGCGGGGCAGCCCGCCTTGCCCGGCGGGTCGTTTCCGGCGACCCGGGCGGGAAAGCCGGGTACGCCGGAGGGCAAAGAAACGCAGCCCCCGGAACCGGTGAAAAAGAGCAAGCGGTATTTGTGGATTTACATTGTGGCCTTGTTTTCCCTGTCCATCGCCATGATACTCTTGTCCTACGGCACCCAGATGCGGATGCAAAAAGAGCTGGAGCAGGTCAACGAAAACCTCTCCGTCAACTTGGAAAACGCCAGTGGCGCCCTGGCCAAGGCGGAGGCCGCCGCCAGTCTCGCGGCGGAACAGGGCAAGGTGATTTCCGCCCTTCACGATGAGATCGACCTGCTGCAGGAGGAGAGGGAGTCGCTGGAGGACCAAAACGCGGCACTTCAGAAGGAGCTAGCCGCGGCCCAGGCGCAGCTGGAGGAGCAGGCCAAAGGGGCCGCGGCGGCGGACGCCCTCTGGCGGCTGACCGACGCCTACCGGATCAAGACCTACAAGGAGGCGCGCGCCATTTTACAGGACATCCGGGACAGCGGCCTCTACGACGCCATGGACGAGGAACAAAAGGCCCAGACAGACAAAATCGCCGATCTCTTAGATTGAATAAAAAGTATGATTTTTGGAGGAATTTGTCGTGTTAGACATCCGTTTTATAAAGGAAAATACGGAAAAATGTAAAATTCGCCTCGCTCAGCGGGGCAAATCCTATGACGGGCAGATCGACCGGGCGCTGGCCCTCGACGCGGAGCGGCGGGACCTTATTTTTAAGGTGGAACAGCTGAAGGCGGAGCAGAACAAAGTTTCCAAAACCGTGCCCCAGCTCAAAAAAGAGGGTAAGGACTGCGCGCCGGTCTTTGCCGAAATGAAAAAGCTGGCCGACGCCATCAAGGAGGACGACGCCCGGGTGGGCGCCATTGATGCCGAGCTGCTTAAGACGCTGCTGGAAATCCCCAACGTGCCCGCGGACAAGGTGCCTGTGGGCGCGGACAGCGACGACAACGTGGAGCTTCGCCGGGTGGGCGAGGCCCGGGCCTTTTCCTTCGAGCCCAAGCCCCATTGGGACATCGGCGCGGCTCTGGGCATCCTCGACCCGGAGCGGGCGGGTAAAGTCACCGGCGCCCGGTTCCACTTTTACAAGGGCCTAGGGGCCCGGCTCGAGCGGGCGGTCATCAACTATTATTTGAACACCCACACCGAACACGGCTATACGGAAATGTTCCCTCCCTTCATGGCCAACCGCGCCTCCATGACCGGCACCGGCCAGCTTCCCAAATTCGAGGAGGACATGTTCGCCGTCGCCGGCACCGACTATTTTATGATCCCCACCGCCGAGGTGCCGGTGACCAACTACCACCGGGACGAGATCATCCCCGCCGAGGAGCTGCCCATTAAATACTGCGCTTATTCCGCCTGCTTCCGGGCGGAGGCGGGCTCCGCCGGCCGGGACACCCGGGGCCTCATCCGCCAGCACCAGTTCAACAAGGTGGAGCTTGTGAAATTCTGTACCCCGGAGACCTCCTTCGACGAGCTGGAAAGCCTGACAAACGACGCCGAGCGGGTGCTCGCCGGTTTAGGGCTGCCCTACCGGGTGGTCTGCCTCTGCACCGGCGACGTGGGCTTTTCCTCCGCCTGTACCTACGACATCGAGGTGTGGATGCCCTCCTACGGTCGCTATGTGGAGATTTCCTCCTGCTCGAACTTCCTCGATTTCCAGGCCCGGCGCTTAAACGCCCGCTATAAGCCCGAGGGCGGCAAGCCCCAATATGTCCACACGCTAAACGGCTCCGGCGTGGCCATCGGCCGCACGGTCGCCTGCATTCTTGAAACCTACCAGAACGAGGACGGCTCGGTCACCGTGCCCGAGGCCCTGCGGCCTTACATGGGCTGCGACGTCATCCGGTAGGGGAGGGGAGGAGAAACGCTATGGCTAATCCGAAAAAAGGAATCCTCGCCGAATTCCGCGCCTTCGCCATGCGGGGCAACGTGGTCGACATGGCCGTCGGCGTCATCATGGGCGGCGCCTTCGGCAAAATCGTCTCATCCCTGGTGGGCGACCTGGTCATGCCCCTGATCGGGGTCCTGGTCGGGGGGGTCAATTTCGCCGATTTGGCCGTCACCCTGCGCCCCGCTCAGGGAGAGGCCGAGGCCGTTTTGTTTAAATATGGTCAATTTATACAAAATGTTATCGACTTTCTCCTCATCGCCATGGTTGTTTTCCTGATGGTCAAGATTTTCAACCGCCTGGCCGAACGCCGGAAAAAGGCGGAGGAAGAAGAGGCCCCGCCCGCCCCGGTGGAAAAACCGGCCACGGAAGTGCTGCTGACGGAGATCCGCGATTTGCTGAAAGACAGAAAGTGACACGCCGCCGGGCGCTTCCCGCCTGCTGAACCGGGCGGGAAGCGCCCGATGATGTTTTGCCCGGCGAGTAGGCGCCCTGTGGCGCCGGGCGGGCGGCTGCCGGACCGATTGCGGCAACGTCAAAAGCCCGGCACAGGGGATGGAAGGACCCGCGGCGGGCCCCTGTTCCTCCGGCTGGGTGAACAGTAGGAAGACTTTACACTCAATGTAGCAAAAAAGGAGGGGCCCATGAAGGAAAACGGCTTTTACGCCCTCATCGCCCGGATGAAATACATCGACCGCTGGGGCCTGATGAAAAACACCGAGGGGGAAAACGTGGCCGAGCATTCGCTGATGGTGGCGGTGCTGGCCCACGGCCTGGCGGTCATCGGGCGGGACGTGCTGGGCGAGGACCTGGACCCCGACCGGTGCGCGGCCGCGGCGCTTTTTCACGACGCGCCGGAAATTCTGACCGGCGACCTGCCCACGCCGGTGAAATACTGGAGCCCCGCCCTGGTGGAGGCCTACCGCTCGGTGGAGGACGACGCCATGAACCGAATGCTCGCCATGCTGCCCGAGGGGATGCGGGACGCCTACCGCCCGCTTTTAAAGGGCGGGGAGGGGGAGGTCCACCGGGTCGTCAAGGCCGCCGACCGGCTGTCCGCCTATTTGAAATGCGTGGAGGAGCTGCGCTCGGGCAACAGCGAATTCAAGGCCGCCGCCGAGGGCATCCTGGATGGGCTGCGGGCAAATCCGCTGCCCTGCCTGCAATACTTCCTATGCCACTTTCTCCCGGCCTTTGAGCTGTCGCTGGACGAATTGAAATGAGAAATTCCAATACGATTCGTATTTTTATCTTTTAATATTTCTATTTGGATTCATATTTTCCGCCCAAGGAGGGTTTTATGGACGAACGCGCCCGCCTCAGAGAGGGGCTCGGCAGCCTGGGCTTTGACGAAAACCGGGAGGCCGAGGACACGCTGCTGCGCTTTTCCGCGCTGCTGCTCGAACGGAATAAGGTCATGAACCTGACGGCCATCACCGACCCGCTGGAGGTGGCGGAAAAGCACATGGCCGACTGCGCCGCGCTGCTGAAGGCCCGGGACCTGCGGGGCAAGCGGGTCATCGACGTGGGCTGCGGCGCGGGCTTCCCCGGCATGCCCATCAAGATTTTGGAGCCGTCCATCGAGCTGACGCTGCTCGACAGCCTGCAAAAGCGGGTGGACTTCCTCCGGGACTGCTGCGGCAGGCTGCCGGTGGCCGCCCGCTGCGTCCACGGCCGGGCGGAGGAGGCGGGCCGGGACAAGGCCTTCCGAGAAAAATACGACGTGGCCGTTTCCCGGGCGGTGGCGCCCTTAAATCTATTGGTGGAGCTTTGCCTGCCCTTTGTAAGGCCCGGCGGGGTCTTCCTCGCCATGAAATCGGTCTCCTCGGAGGAGGAAACGGAGGCGGCCATGCGGGGCGCCGCGCTCCTGGGCGGCGGCGCGGCCACGACCTGGGACTACACCCTTTCCCCGTCGGGCATCGTCCACCGGGTGGTCGTCATCCCCAAGGAGCGGCCCACGCCCCCGGCCTATCCCCGGCGCTTCGCCAAAATGAAGGAAAAACCGCTGTAAAAGGAAAGGACTTGCCAGCCAAATGACAAAAAGACGCCTCCTGATCGCCCTCTGCCTGGCCCTCGTCCTGAGCCTTTGGGGCTGCGAGGAGCCGGGCGAGCTGCCCGGCGGCATCGCCCCGCCGTCGGATGAGGTGGAAACGCCCGGGCCGGAGACGGAAACGGCGGACGCCTTTTCCCTGCCCTACGACGCGGCGTCGCCCCTCCACCCGGCTTCGGTGGAGAGCGGCCTCAATCTGGCGCTTTTCCCGCTTTTGTACGACAGCCTTTTTACCATAGACGAAAATTTTCAGGTGACGGGCGCCCTTTGCCAAAGCTGGGAGGGGGAGGGCGCGACGCTGACCCTCCACCTGCGGGCCGACGCCCGGTTTGAGGACGGCACGGCCCTCTCTGCGGGGGACGCGGCCGCCGCCCTGGAAAGCTACCGGAAGGAAGGCTACTGGGCCGGGGCGCTGGCCTCCGTCTCCCGGGTACGGGCGGTGGACGACCGGACCCTCGTATTGTCCCTTTACCGGCCGGACAGCGGGCTGATCCGCCGCCTGACCATGCCCATTTACCGGGCCGGGGACGACGGCGCGCCGCCCGCGGGCACGGGCCGGTATCGCTACGGCCTGGCCGACGACGGACAGGCGACGCTCAGGCGCAACGAAAATTGGTACGGCGGGGCGGCGGGGCTTTCGGAAATTGAGCTCTACCCGGTCAAAAGCGACGACATGCTGCTCTACGGCCTGACCTCCGGCCATATCTCCATGGTCCGGGTGGAAAAGCTGGCTGAGGACGGCCCCGCCTACCGGGGCAGCTACGACACGCTGACCTATCCGACCCTCTCCATGCACTATCTGGCGATCAACACCCGCACACCGGGGCTCCATTCCGCGGCGGCCCGGCGGGCGCTGTCCCTTTGCCTTGAGCGGGACGAGATGATTCAGACCTGCTACGGCGATTTCGCCGACGAGGCCACGCTGCCCGTCCACCCCCTTGTCCGGCCCTCGGCCCAGCAGGGCTCCGGCCGGGCGGCGGCGGAAACAATCCTGTTGGAGGCGGGCTTCCAAAAAGGCGAGGCCGAGACGTGGCAGACGCCGGACGGCCGGCCCCTGGCCCTGCGGCTGATGGTCAACAGCGGCAACGACGCCAAGCGGGCGGCCGCGGACATGCTCGCCGCTCAGCTCCGGGCCGCGGGGTTCTCGGTGGTGGTGGAGGCCGTGCCCTTCTCGGAGATGGAGGAACGGCTGGCGGCCGGGGATTTCGACCTGTGCCTGGCGGAGACCCGGCTGTCCGCCGACATGGACGTGGGCGAGATGGTCCGGGTGGGCGGGGCCCTGAACTTCGGCGGGTTTTCCTCTCCAAAAGAGACGGCGCCCCCGGCCGATGGGGAGGAGCCGGAACCCACCCTGGATCAGTGGCTCGACCAGATGGCCGCCGCCTGGAACGAGGCGGAGCGGACCGTGGCGGAGGACGGCTTTTACGGCGCCTTCAGCCGGGAGATGCCCTTCATCCCCCTGTGCTTTGAAAGAGAGGCGCTGCTTTTTCGGAACGAGGCGCCGGCGGGCGCCCGCCCGGTGGATATCTGGCCCCTCCAGGGGTTCGAGAAGTGGCGGTTTACCGAGGAAAAAGCGGACGGCTAAAGCCGTCCGCTTTTTTGATTCCAGAGCTTATATTCCTTTTCAAAATGTTCCAACACCTTTTTTCGCCCCTTCGCCATCACTTCTTCGGTCACGCTGACATAAATGCATTCATAGCAGCGGCCCTGTAGGTCCAAAGAAATCTCATCCAACATACAACCGCTTTCGGTCCAATAAACGCAATATAGATTTTCGCACTCCACATCTATCCCTCCTATTCTGATTTATATATGAGGATTATACGCCCTTATTTAAGGAGATTATAACCCCCATACTGATTGGTGTCAACAGGGGGGATTTTATGATCGTATTTGATCGGCTGTGGGTTACAATGAAAGAAAAGGGAATTTCCACATACCGTTTGAGAGAAAGCTGTGGAATCGACAGCCAGACCATTCGGCGCCTGCGGGCCAATGACAATTTGGAAACCAAGACGTTGAACAAACTGTGTTTTTACTTGGATTGCCGGCTTGAGGATATAGCGGAATACAAGCCGGACTGACAAGAGAAGAAAAGAGGCCGCTGCCAAAGGCAGCGGCCTCTTTTCTTCGCACCTATTCCTCTATAAACAGCTCCGCCCTGGAATACAAAACCGCCTCGCCCGACAGGGTGACGCGCTCCCCCGCCATGCGGCAATGGAGCACCCCGGTGCGGGCGGAGGCCTGAAAGGCCAAGATGCCGTCCTTTTCCTTCCTCCGCGCCCAATAGGGCACGATGTGACAGTGGCCCGAGCCGCAGACCGGGTCCTCGGCCACGCCGGTCTTCGGGGCAAAGGACCGGGAAACGCAGTCATATTTTTCCCCTTCGGCCGTAATATGGAGTAAGAGCCCGTCCAGCGCGGCCACCTTTTCCATATCCGGGGCGCAGGCGCGGACCCGCTCCTCGCTTTCCAGCACCAGGAGCAAATCCCGGCCCATCCACGCCTCCACCGGCCGGACGCCGACGGCGGCCGCCATTTTTTCCGTCACCGGCACGGGGGTCAACCCATAGGCCGGGAAGTCCATGGAAAAGAGCTCCCCCTCCCGGGCGACGGTCAAACGCCCGCTCATGGTTTCAAACTCCACCCGGGAAAGGCCCGGCTCCACCTGCGTCAGGATGACAAAGGCGGTGGCCAGGGTGGCGTGGCCGCACAGATCGATTTCCGTCGTGGGCGTGAACCAGCGCAGATGGTATTTCCCCTTGCCCCCCACGGCGAAGGCCGTTTCGGAGAGGTTGTTTTCCCTTGCGATCTTTTGCATCAATGCCTCGTCCAGCGGCGTCTCCCGTACGCAGACGGCCGCCGGGTTGCCCGCGAACACCCGGCCGGTAAAGGCGTCGGCCACATATTGAATCATACTTTTCCCTCCCGCCGGCGGGCCGTTTATTGGCCCGCGCTCTAAAAGCATTGTACCGCCGGCAGGGGAAAAGGTCAACGCCGCGCCGGATTTTTTTCGACGCCCTCTCCCTACGCCAGGGGGCGCAGGGCGGCCACGGCCCGTTTTCTCATCAGCACCTTGCCCTCGCCTTTAAAGCAGGAGAGGAAGGCGGGCACCGCGTCCACCCGGCGGCCGAATTCCAGCAGGGCGGAGAAGGCCTCCTGCGTGCCGGGGGCGAGCCAGAGATAATAGCGCCCGGCCAGGAGCAGAAGGGAGGAGGGGGTCTCCTCCGGCAGGGCGGCGGCGCAGCTCGCCAGGGCGGAAAAGTCGGCAAAGGCAAAAAGCTCCCGCCCCTCGGCGGGGCAGGGTTGGGCGAACAAAAGCCCCTGATCGCCCGCTATGTAGGCGGTGGTACCCAGGGACAGGGGGGAGGCGGGCCGCCCCAGCTCGTTTAAGGCCCGAACGGCGAAAAACCGGGCCGCCGCCGGCATGAGGCAGCCCTCCGGATCAAAGAGTTCCGGGCACTCCGCCCGGGAAAAGGAAAGGGCGACGCCCGCAGGTCCCGCGCTTACGATTTCCATGGAAATTCCGTCCTTTTTACGAATTTTTTGCTAAATCGTGTCGTTTTGGCCGGTTTTCCCGGTCAAATATTGCTGTATTTTGCATTATAGGCCGCCGGGCACCTCCCCGACAAGGCCAAATGGATGGTAAAAATGACTTAAAATCCCTCTCACTGTATAAAAAAAGCAGGATTGCCCACATATTTACCCTTGTCAATTGCATTGAAAAAAGCTATAATAACGAAGGATTGAGCCGTTTATCCCTGTTTTTTTGTGAAAAAAAACCCAATCTTTCGTTCTGTTGCACCGCCCCGCCTTTGCCGGGCGGCTGCAATTGTTTTTACGCGCGTTGTGAAAAGGTCCCCAAACAGCGCCCGCGGAACAGGCCATGATCCGCCTGACCGCGCGGTTTTTCCGGGCGTTTCCACAAAATCCGCCTTTTCCCTTTTTTGTTGGAACGCGGCGCTGGACTATTAAACTGCAGAGGTGAAGAGCAAATGGCCTACTCCTTTTCCGGCGGCATCCACCCGGAATACCACAAGCAACTGACCGCGGGCAAGCCCATTGAGACGCTCAAGGCCCCCGCCAAGGTCGTGCTGCCCATGTCCATGCACATCGGCGCCCCCTGTCAACCCCTCGTGGCGGTGGGGGACAAGGTGGACCTCGGCCAAAAGATCGCCGATTCGCCGGCGGCCGTTTCCGCCCCGGTCCACGCAACCATTTCCGGCACCGTCACATCCATCGCCCCCATGCCCCATCCCACCGGCGCCAAGGTGCTGTCCATTGTCATTGAAAACGACTTCGAGGACCGCTTGTCCCCCGCCATCCACCCCGTGGATTGGGAGGGGATGACCACGGACGAGATTTGCGCCGTCATTAGAGAGGCGGGCATCGTCGGCCACGGCGGCGCCGCCTTCCCCACCCATATCAAGATCAAATCCGCCATCGGCAAGGTGGACACGATGATCATCAACGCCGCCGAGTGCGAGCCCTACATAACCTCCGACCACCGGCTGCTGCTGGAACGGCCCGAGGAGATGATGGGCGGCGTCGCCATCCTCTTGAAGGCCTGCGGCCTCAAGACCTGCACCCTGGCGGTGGAGAAAAACAAGGACAACGCCTTTGCCGGCATCCGGAAGCTGATGGAGGGCAGAAACGACATCACCCTGCTGCCCATGAACGTCAAGTACCCCCAAGGGGCGGAAAAACAGCTGATCTTCACCGTCACCGGCCGGGAAGTGCCCTCCGGCGGGCTGCCCGCCGACGCGGGCTGCATCGTCTTCAACGCCGACACCGTGGGCGCCGTCTACCGGGCCTTCCATCAGGGGATGCCCATGATCCGGCGCATCGTCACCGTGTCCGGCTCCGCCATCGGCAACCCCAAGAACCTGGAAGCCCGCATCGGCACGCCTCTCGCTGATTTGGTGGAGGCCTGCGGCGGCTTCAAGGAAGAGCCCAAAAAGATGCTCATGGGCGGGCCCATGATGGGCAACCCCCAATACACCCTGGACGCCCCGGTCATCAAGGGCACCAACGCCTTTTTGGGCTTCTCCGGCAGCGAGGACAAGACCGTCGAGCACCCCACCTGCATCCGCTGCGGCAAGTGCGTCTCCGTCTGTCCCATGCACCTGACGCCCGTTTACCTCAACATGTACGCCACCGCCGGCCGCCTGGACGAGGCGGCGGAACTGGGTATGCTCGACTGCATCGAGTGCGGCTGCTGCTCCTACGAATGCCCGGGCCGCCTCTACCTGGTGCAAACCTTCCGCGCCGCCAAACAGCGCATCCAGGAGGAGCGCCGCAAAAAACAGGCGGAGGAAAAGGCCCGCAAAGAGGCCGAAACGGCCAAAAAAGCCAAGGAGGAGGGCAACGCGAAATGAGTGATTTGAAACAGGTGATCGCCACCTCCTCTCCTCACATCAAGACGGAGGACGACACCAGGGCCATTATGCTGGACGTCATCATCGCCCTGCTGCCCGCCTTTGCCATCTCCATCTTCACCTTCGGCGCCCGGGCCGCCTCCATTGTCGCGGTCAGCGTGATTACCGCGGTTTTATGCGAGTGGCTCTATCGCCGGCTGATGAAAAAGCCCCAGACCGTGGGCGATCTGTCCGCTGTCGTCACCGGCATGCTGCTCGCCTACAACGTGCCCGTCACCATCCCCCTGTGGGTGCCCATGATCGGCTCGGCCTTTGCCATCATCGTCGTCAAGCAGCTTTACGGCGGCATCGGTAAGAACTTCATGAACCCGGCCCTGGCCGCCCGGGCGTTCCTCTTCTCCTGGCCGGTGCTGATGACCACCTGGGTGATGCCCCGGACGGCGCTGCCCCTCTTCGCCACCCCGGTGGACGTGGTGTCCGCCGCCACGCCTCTCGCCACCTTAAAGGGCGGCGCGCTGCCCGACGGCGTCAGCCTGCTCCAGTGCTTACTCGGCCAGACCGGCGGGTGCCTGGGCGAAACCTCGGCCCTCTGCCTGCTGGCCGGCGGGCTCTACCTGGTCTACCGCCGGGTCATCAGCGTGCGCATCCCCCTGGCTTATCTCGGCACGGTGGCGGTCCTCTGCCTGCTCTTCCCCATGGGCAACGACCCCTTCCTCTGGACCGGGTATCAGCTGCTGTCCGGCGGCCTGATGTTGGGCGCCATCTTCATGGCCACCGACTACGCCACCTCCCCGGTGACCGCCAAGGGGCAGATCCTGTTCGGCGTGGGCTGCGGTCTGATCACGGTTTTCATCCGCTACTTCGGCTCCTATGCCGAGGGCGTTTCCTATTCGATCCTCATCATGAACGCCACCGTGTGGCTCATCGACAAATACCTCCGGCCCCGGAAGTTCGGCTATCAAAAGCCTAAAAAAGAGAAAAAGCCCGCCAAGGCTGCGGAAGGAGGCGCCGCGTAATGAGCGAAACAGCTGTTAAAAAGAACGACGGCATCCTGAAAGTGGGCCTCATCCTGTTCGCCATCACCTTTGTCACCGCCCTTTTGCTGGGCGTTGTCAACTACGTTACCGAGGACCGCATCGAAGAGCTGAAGATTCAGGCCACCCGGGACGCCATGCAGCGCATCGTCCCCGAGGCCGCGGATTTTGCCGAAGAGACGCTGCTGGATGATCCGGGCATCGTCACCGCCGCCTACGCCGCCCAAAAGGACGGGGAGACGGTGGCCCACTGCCTGGAGGTGCAGCCCTCCGGCTTCGGCGGGGTGCTGACGCTCATCGTGGGCGTCGATCCCTCGGGCAAGGTGCTGGGCGTGTCCATCACCAACCACTCGGAGACGCCGGGCCTGGGCGCCAACGCGGAAAACCAGCTCTTCCTCAATCAATACGACGGCAAGACCGGCCCCTTTTCGGTGGTCAAGAGCGGCGCCACACAGGAAAACGACATTGAGGCGCTGACCGGCGCCACTGTCACTTCCAAGGCCGTGACCACCGGCGTCGAGGCCGCCGTCGCCTACGCCGGGCGCTTGGGTTAGGAGGAGTTAAGATGAAAAACATTTGGAATCAACTGATGGACGGTATCATCCGCCAAAACCCCGTGCTCGTACAGCTCATCGGCATGTGCCCCACCCTGGCCGTGTCCACCACCCTGGAAAACGGCGTGGGCATGGGTTTGGCCGCCACGGCGGTGCTGATCTGCTCCAACATTGCCATCTCGCTTCTGCGGAAGATCATCCCGAACAAGGTCCGCATCGCCGCCTATATCGTGGTCATCGCGGGCTTCGTCACCATGGTGGACCTGCTGCTGCAGGCCTTCGCGCCCGAGCTGTCCAAATCCCTGGGCTTGTTCATCCCGCTGATCGTTGTAAACTGCATCATCCTCGCCCGGGCGGAGGCCTTTGCCTCGAAAAACGGCGTCCTCGCCTCGGCCATCGACGGCCTCGGCATGGGTCTCGGCTTTACCCTCGCCATGTGCGTGTTGTCCACCATTCGGGAAATTTTAGGCTCCGGCACGCTGCTGGGCTACAGCCTCTTCGGCGCCGGGTTCCAGCCCGCCCTTATGATGATCCTGCCCGCGGGCGGGTTCTTGACCTTGGGTTTCCTCATCGCCCTGATGCAGTACATCACCGCCAAGAAACAGGAAGGGGGCGCCAAGTAAATGAGCCTGACACAGATTTTCTCCTTGGCGATTTCCGCCATCCTCATTGAAAACTTCATCTTTGTAAAGTTTTTGGGCTGCTGCCCCTTCCTCGGCGTTTCCAAGAAGATCGACACGGCCCTCGGCATGGGCCTGGCGGTTATGTTCGTCATGACCGTGGCCTCCGCAGTCACTTATTTGGTCAACACCTATATTCTGATGAAATTCGATTTGGAATATATGCAGACCATCGCCTTTATCCTCATCATCGCGGCGCTGGTGCAGTTTGTGGAAATGGTGCTGATGAAGATGGTGCCCGCTCTGTACCAGGCCCTCGGCATCTATTTGCCCCTCATCACTACCAACTGCGCGGTGCTGGGCGTCGCGATCCTCAATGTGGAAAAGGGCTTCAACTTCATCGGCGCGGTGTGCTACGGACTGTTCGCGGCCATGGGCTTTACCCTGGCCATCGTTCTGTTCGCCTCGGTCAGAGAGCGGCTGGAGTTCGCCGATTTCCCCAAATGCTTCGAGGGCTTCCCCATCGCCCTGGTGACCGCCTCGCTGCTCGCCATGGCCTTTATGGGCTTCCAGGGGCTCAAGCTGCCCTTCTAATTCTAACCCTGCGCTACCCCCCGGGCGGCCCGCAAAGGGCCGTACCTGCCAAGCGGGCGGATACGCTATGCTTTTTCAGACAGGAGTGAACGTTCTTGCTTAATATTATCTACGCGGTGGCGACCTTGGGCCTTTTGGGCCTGTGCTTCGGCCTGCTGCTCGCCTACGCCTCCAAAATCTTCGCCGTCGAGACGGATGAACGCCTGCCGCTGGTCGTGGAGGCGCTGCCCGGCGCCAACTGCGGCGGCTGCGGCTATCCCGGCTGCTCCGGCTACGCCGCCGCCGTCGTCAAGGGGGAGGCCCCCATCAACGCCTGCGCCGCCGGCGGCAACGCCTGCGCGGCGAAAATCGCCGAGATTTTAGGCGTTAAGGCGGAGGAAGTGGAGCCGATGATGGCCTGCGTCCGCTGCCGCGGCGGCGCAAACGCCAAAAAGAAGTACGAGTATATGGGCATTTCCGACTGCCTGGCCGCGTCCAAGGTGGCCTCCGGACCGCTGGAGTGCTCCTACGGCTGTCTCGGCCTGGGCACCTGCGTCCAGGCCTGCCCCTACGACGCCATTGAAATTGTCAACGGTGTGGCGCTGGTCCACGCGGACAAGTGCGTGGGCTGCAAAAAGTGCGTCGCCGCCTGTCCCCGCCACATCATCGAGCTCATCCCCCGGAACGCCGATGTGCGGGTGGCTTGTTCCTCCCACGAAAAGGGCGCGGCCCTGCGGCAAATCTGCAACATCGGCTGCATCGGCTGCAAGCTGTGTGAAAAGGCGTGCGAGTTCGACGCCATCCACGTGCAGGACAATCTGGCCTCCATTGATTTCTCCAAGTGCACCCACTGTGGTAAATGCGCCCTGGCGTGTCCCCGGAAGCTCATCATAAACGCCAGCGAGATCACCTCGGAGGTCAGCCAAAAAATGGCTTGATCGCCCCAAAAAGACGCAAAAAGGCAGGGACCAAGGTCCCTGCCTTTTTCCTATTTCATCTAGAGAAGAAGGGGAGCGGTGTTTTTACCGGGCGGCCCTTCAGCCGCCGGCGAAGGGAGCCCTTATTTCGCCCAATTGCCCGTGGCGGACGCCTTTAAATAGGCGTTGATGAACCCGTCCAGGTCCCCGTCCATGACGGCGTTCACATTGCCGTTTTCAAAGCCGGTGCGGTGATCCTTGACAAGGGTATAGGGCATGAAGACATAGGAGCGGATTTGGCTGCCCCATTCGATCTTTTTCTGGTTACCCTTGATGTCATCGATCTTGTCGTAATGCTCCCGCTCCTTGATCTCCATGAGCTTGGATTTCAGCATGCGCATGGCCACCTCCCGGTTCTGATGCTGGCTCCGCTCGTTTTGGCAGGCCACGACAATGCCGGAGGGGATATGGGTGATACGGATGGCGGATTCGGTTTTGTTGACGTGCTGTCCCCCGGCGCCGGAGGAGCGGTAGGTATCCACCTTCAAATCCTCAGGCCGGATATCGATCTCCACATCCTCGGTGATTTCGGGCGTTACCTCGATGGCGGCAAAGGAGGTGTGCCTGCGGCCGGAGGCGTCGAAGGGGGACACCCGCACCAGCCGGTGGACCCCCATTTCGCCCTTCAGATAGCCAAAGGCGTTTTCCCCCTCAATGAGCACGTCGGCGCTCTTCATGCCGCCCTCCGCGTCGTCGATGCGGTCCAGCACCTTGTAGGAAAAGCCGTGGCGGTCGGCCCAGCGCAGATACATGCGGAAGAGCATCTCCGCCCAGTCCTGCGCCTCGGTGCCGCCGGCGCCGGCGTGAAAGGAGAGGATGACGTTGTTTTTATCATACTCCCCGGTCAGGAGAGTGGCGAGGCGCGCTTCCTCCAAGCTGGCGAGAAAATCGTCTTTGCCCTCTATAAGCTCCGGAAGCAGCTCTTCATCCTCCGCCTCCATACCCATTTCGCAAAGGGTCAGCAAATCCTCCCACTGGCTGTAGAGAGACTGATAGCGGCTAATCTTATCCCTGAGCTGTTTTGTCCGCTGCAGCACCTTCTGGCTCCGCTCCAAATCGTCCCAAAAACCGCTCTCCGCCGTGTCCTTCTCCCGCTGCGCAAGCTCGCTTTTCACCTTATCCAGATCCAGCGCGGCGTACAGCTCGCTCAAATCCTGTTTCTTTTCCAGCAATAGGTTCCGGGTTTCTTCAAACTGGATGATCATGAAGGTACTCCCATCATTTAAAATACAAATAGAAATAAAATGTAATTATTATACGAATCGGATTGTATCTTCCCGCTATCCGCGCTGCGGGCCATACAAAGTGTAGCAACGGCAAAGTCAAAAATCCACACATTGGTTTTTCCTGCGGTTATTATACCAGAATCGCCCACTCTTGAAAAGGGGAAATCAGCGAGATCAACGCCGGAACCGGGCGGAAAGAGATCGAAAAACGCGGTTTCTCCGCCCCTCGGTCAATGCTGCGGAGTTCCTTCTTTCGCGGAAAAGAAGCGGACGCGTCCAGCATAAAATTCTGATAAGATAAAAGGGAAAAAACAGGGGAAAATGCGGGGATTTTATTTGTCCTTTGGCGTGAAATATGTTATACTGTAAAGGTATGGTCCGCGCCTCTTTTTCACTGGAAAAAAGGAGAAGGAAGAATGCTTTTGTCGCCCAACGAGCTGTGGGAAAAGGTCCTTTTGGAGCTGAAAAAGGACATTTCCCCCATCACCATCACCACCTGGTTTTCCGATTCGGAACCCATCTTCGCCTCGGAAAACCAGCTGACGCTCTATACCCCGGAGCCCATCAAAAAAGAGATCATCGAATCCAAATATCAGCCGCTCATTCAGGCGGCGCTCCGCGCCATCCTGATGACCGAGCCCGCCTCCCTGGTCCTCGTGTGCGGGGAGACGGAGCGGGCGGAATACCTGGCCGCCAACAGCCGGAAAAAAGGGGTCAGAGAGGAATACACCTTTGAAAACTTCGTGGTGGGCAATTCCAACCGCTTCGCCCAGGCCGCGGCCATGGCCGTCGCCACAAAGCCCGCGGTCAGCTACAACCCCCTCTTCATCTACGGCCCCTCCGGCTTGGGGAAAACCCACCTTTTATACGCCATCGCCAACGAGATCCGGACCGTTCACCCGGATTTCTCCATTCTCTACATCAAAGGCGACGAATTCACAAACGAGCTCATCACCTCCATCCAAAACGGCGCGGTGGAGCCCTTTCGGGAAAAATACCGGAAAGCGGACCTCTTTTTGGTGGACGACATCCAATTCATCGCCGGCAAGGAACGGACGCAGGAGGAGTTTTTCCACACCTTCAACACCCTCCACGAGGCGGGACGGCAGATCGTTTTGACCTCCGACCGGCCGCCGCGGGAGATGTATACGCTGGAAGACCGGCTGCGCACCCGGTTTGAATGGGGTCTTTTGGCGGATATTCAGCCGCCGGATTACGAGACCCGGGTGGCCATTATCTCCAAAAAAGCCGCCAAGCTGCTGCTGCAACTGCCGCCGGACGTCACCGATTATCTGGCCTCCGCCATCAAAAACAACGTCCGGCAGCTGGAGGGGGCGGTCAAGAAGATCGGCGCCCTCCACGAGCTGATGAACCAGGACATCACCGTCCGCCTGGCCGAGCAGGTGGTCTCCGACATCGCAAGCGAGGTCCACAAGGCCACCCCGGACCACATCATTTCCGAGGTGGCCGGCGTTTACGGGGTCAGCGCCGCCGCCCTGGTGGGCAAGAACAAGAGCAAGAACCTGGTCGTTCCCCGGCAGATCGCCATGTATCTGGTGCGCAACTTGACGCCTCTCTCCCTGCCCGACATCGGCAAGGAGTTCAACAAAGACCACTCCACGGTCTTATACGCCATCAACAAGGTGGAGGAACAGATGCAGGCGGAGCCGGAATTCGCCGGCCGGGTCAAGGATTTGATCAAAAATATTCAGGATAAATGACCCCCTTCTTTTATCCACAGAGTTATCCTTGTCCACAAGGGGTGCTTGTGGACAAACGGAGGGAAAAGGGACAAGCTGTGGACAAATGAAAATTTTCCACAAAAGGGTCGGGTCCCCAATTTCCCGACAGCATAGGCGGAATTTCCCTTTTCCACAAATTCACAGGCCCTATTACGACTACGATTTTAAAATAAGATTTATTCTATTCATGTATCTTTGTTTTTATTCCAACTAAAAGGAGGAAAACCCATGAAATTTTCCTGCGAAAAGGCGGTGCTGCAGGAAGCGGCGCTGACCGCCTCCCGGGCCGTTTCCTCAAAGACGACCATCGGCGTGCTGGAAGGGCTGCTGGTTTCCGCCGGATTTTCCGTATCCCTTTGCGGCTATGATTTGAAAACCGGCATTAAATGCACTGTGCCTGCTGAAGTG
>Ga0079305_1001828_pt1 | contig 23450 bp, 25 predicted proteins | sample LMS_cellobiose_e_FD_79183 | JGI IMG/M metagenome (GOLD analysis project Ga0079305, IMG submission 79183) | Rumen-fistulated moose microbial communities from Alaska, USA - LMS_cellobiose_enrichment | ecosystem: Host-associated > Mammals > Digestive system > Stomach > Rumen fluid ... | reverse complement strand
GCCTACGGAAGCCCCCACCCCGGAGCCCACGGCCACACCCACAGCGACACCCACGGCGGCGCCTACCGAGAAGCCCACGGCGGAACCAACTGAAGAGCCCACGGCGGCGCCTACCGAAGAACCCACGGCGGCGCCTACCGAAGAACCCACGGCGGTGCCTACCGAAGAACCCACGGCGGCGCCTACCGAAGAACCCACGGCGGCGCCCACCGAAGCGCCTGACCCGGTGGAGGTGATGGTCGGCAGCGTGCTGCTCAACGACAGCCCGGCGCCCATGCGCTGGTATCGGAACCTGGCGGGCCGGCCCATGGTGAGCCTGCGGGAATTGGCGGATAATGCCGGCTGGACCTATTATGCCAATGGCACCTCCTCCCTTCGGGGCCGGGAGGTAACGGCAGAATACGCCGAAAATGAAATCGTCGTTTTGACGGCGGACGGCGTTTCCTTTGCCGAAGATGCCCTTGTATGGCAGGGAGACCTGCTGGTGGGCGGGGAATTCCTGTCCGCGCTGGGGGCGGAGGTATCCGTGGAAAACGATGCGCTGTCCATTCTTTTCCCCCAGGGATAAACGCGCGGCCGTTTGCCGACTTTTGCAAGGATGATCCCGAAATGAAAGAAATCAGCATCCTGGGCGCGAACCGATTGGAACGCTGTACAAAATGCCGCGCCGGCAGCCGGGCCGTGATCGTGCAGGAAGGAATGATCCTGCTGTCCCGCGAAACAAAATCCGGATGGTGGCTGATCCCGGGCGGCGGGATGGAAGCGGGCGAAACGCCTGAAGCATGCTGCGTCCGGGAAGCCGAGGAGGAAACGGGCTGTCTCGTCCGTCCGCTGCGGCAGTTTCTGACCATTAACGAATACTATGAGGAATACCGCTATATCAGCCATTACTTCCTTTGCCGCCTCATTGGAAAGGGGCATGTACATTTAACGGAGGCCGAAATCCAAAGAGGCCTGGAGCCCGCATGGCTGCCGCTTCGGGAGGCCGTTCACATCTTTTCCCGGCATCAGGAGTACGCCGCCGTCAGCGAGGAAAAGCGGGGCGCATACCTCCGGGAATATACGGCGCTGTGCGAATACATGAAAGAAATCGGATAGCCGGCAAGTGCCGATCATGCCGGCCGATCCGGAGGTTTCCGTCCGTCGGTTTTTCGACCGGCCGGACCGGGAAAAGCAGTTTTTGTACCGGCTGATGCCGGAGGAAATCGGCCCCGCCGCCGCGCTGGCGGAAAAGGCCCTCGGGCTGAAGGAATAAGTACGGTCAGGCCAAAAAATGCAGACGAGCCCCGCATCCCAGCCGGAGCGAAAAAGGGATCTGAAAGCAAGTCGAACAATCGGCTTTCAGATCCCTTCGTTTTCCTGTTTCCCGCCCGGCCCGGCGGCGTTTTTTGCCTTGCTGCGCTTACAGCAGCGCCCGCTGGATCTTCCCGCTGGTGGTCTTGGGAAGCTCCTCCCGGAAGACCACGATGCGGGGATACTTGTAGGGCGCGGTGCGCTGCTTGACGTAGTTCTGGATTTCCTTGGCCAGGGCGTCGGTGCCCTCCGTGCCCTTTACCAGCACGATGCTGGCCTTGACCACCTGGCCGCGCACCGGGTCCGGCGCGGCGGAAACGCCGCATTCCAGCACGTAGGGAAGCTCCATGATGACGGATTCGATTTCAAACGGCCCGATGCGGTAGCCGGAGGACTTGATCAGGTCGTCCACCCGGCCCACATACCAGAAATAGCCGTCCTCATCCCGCCAGGCGGTATCCCCGGTGTGGTAAAGATCGTCGTGCCAGTTGCCGTTGACGTTCCGGTCGTCGCTGCCAAAGTAGCCCGTGAGCAGCCCGCACTGGGGGCCCTTGTCGGTGCGGATGACAATTTCGCCCACCTCGCCCACCGGCACGGGCTTGCCGGTGGGGTCCACCAGGTCCACGTCGTAAAGGGGCACCGGCTTGCCCATGGAGCCGGGCTTGGGGGTCATGCCGGTGAGGTTGCCGATGATGATGGCGGTTTCGCTCTGGCCGAAGCCCTCCATGATGCTCAGGCCCGTGGCCTCCTTGAACTTCTGGAATACCTCCGGGTTCAGCGCCTCCCCGGCGATGGAGGCGTGAACGATGGAGCTGAGGTCGTACTTGCTCAGGTCCTCCTTGATGAGCATGCGGTACATGGTGGGCGGGGCGCAGAAGGTCTTGATATCGTACTGCTTGAACAGCGGCAGGATGTCCTCGGCATGGAAGCGGTCAAAATCGTATACGAAGATGGCCGCCTCGCACAGCCACTGGCCGAAAATCTTGCCCCAGCAGGCCTTGGCCCAGCCGGTATCGGAAATGGTCAGGTGCAGCTTGCCGGGGATCACGTTATGCCAGTACTTGGCCGTCATGTAGTGCCCCAGGGGATACTTGAAGCTGTGGCACACCAGTTTGGGATAGCCGGTGGTGCCGGAGGTGAAGAACATGAGCATGGGGTCGTCCCCGCCGGGGAAATCCCGGGGACGGTCAAAGTGGGAGGAAAAGACGGTGTATTCGCTGTCGAAATCGTGCCAGCCGTCCCGTTGGCCGCCGCAGTAGACCAGCGTTTTCACTTGGGGACATTCGGGCAGCGCCTTTTCGATTTCGGAAGCAGCCTGGCCGTGGCTGGTGGCGATGACGCCGCAGACCTGGCCGGTCTGGAAGCGGTAAATATAATCCTTGCAGAGCAGCTGGTCCGTGGCGGGGATCACCACCACCCCCAGCTTTTCCATGGCCAGCATGGTGATCCAGAAATGATACTGCCGCCGCAGCACCAGCATCACCCGATCCCCCCGCTTAAGGCCCAGGGACCTAAAATAGTTGGCCGCACGGTTGCTCATTTTGCGCAGGGTTTCAAAGGTGAATCGCCGCTCCTGCTTATGGATATCCAAATGCAGCATGGCCAGTTGATCGGGGTGCTCCCGGGCCAGCTCATCCATGATATCATAGGCGAAATTGAAGCGGTCGATATCGTGGTAATGGATGGCGGTGGGGGTGCCGTTGCCGTCCACGGCGGTGTCGATATACCGGTCCGCAATGGTGGCGCCGTGATAGGCGGCGGGAATGGCGGCTTCCTGGGCGGGGGCCTCGGTTTCCTCTCCCGGAATGACGATGGCCAGGAACACGCAGTCCGCCCCTTCGGCGGCGATCATGCCGTGGGGTGTGGAGGAATCCAGCAGGATGGAATCCCCGGGGCGCAGGGTTTCGGTATGCTCGCCGATCTGCACCCGCAAAACGCCCGAAACGATATAGTCAAATTCCTGGCCGGAGTGGGTGGTGGTGTGAATGGGCTGGGCCTGCAAATCCGGATCGTAGGAATAGCGGGTCATGTAGGGCTCCACCAGGCGCTTGCGGAACAGCGCCGCCAGGTTGCGCATTTCAATGCCCTTGTTGTCGGTGGTCAGTTCGCCCTGGCCGTGGCGGGTGACGGTGTAGGAGGAAAGGCGCGGGCTGGCGCCCTCGATGAGGTCCACGATGTCCACGCCGAAGGCGATGGCGCACTTGTGCACAAAGGTAAAGGGCATTTCCGCGCCGCCCGTTTCATACCGTGCGCAGTCCGCCTCGCTGAAGCCCGTCAGGCGGGCCAGATCGGCGGTGGTGAAGCCTGAAATTTCCTTCAGTTCCCGGATACGGGCGGCCACGTCGCGGAGCATTTCCCCGGCCTGGGGCTTATGGGCAGTCACTTCCATGGTGGATTTTCCTCCTCCTGCATTGGAACGAATCAAAAAACCCGTCCCAAAGTTTCTGCTTTGAGACGGGCTGGATTTCATCAGCTCGCGGTACCACTCAAATTGTGCGCTGGACGCACCTCTCATCAGGCTCTTTCAAGCCCTCCGCCCTGACGCGGCGGTCATCGGGGATTCCTACTGCGCTTTTCAGAACCCCGGCTCGGGAGCCACAGCGTTGGGAGGGCATCCTCACCGGCTTTCAGCAGCCGCCGGCTCTCTTGATCGGATCGCCATCCCGCCTTCTCCGTCATCGCCTTTGCTATGCGATTGTGGGTAGTGTAACAGATTTTCCGGGGCTTGTCAACCGTCTTCCCGGCCAATTTTTTGATTGCATACAAAAGAAATACAGCCCTTCGGGATTGACAATCGCGCGGATACGGAGGATAATTTAATGACACTTGGTTCCCCGCCGGGGAGGAAGGAAGGCGCCATGAAAAGGATCATCGTCATCGCCGGCCACTACGGCAGCGGGAAAACCGAACTGGCGGTGAGCCTGGCGATGGACCTGGCCTCCCGCAGGGAAAAGGCGTATCCCCGCCTGGCGGTGGTGGACCTGGACGTGGCCAATCCTTACTTCCGCTCCCGGGAGAGGATGCAGCTTTTCCGGGAAAACCACGTATCGCTGTACGCAGACGCGTTCAATTCCACCGGCACCACGGCGGAATTGCCCGCCCTGACGGCGGCGCTGCGCGCCCCCCTGGAGGATGAAGGGTGCCAAACCCTGGTGGACCTGGGCGGCAACGACGCCGGTGCCCGGGTGCTCAAGCAGTTCGCCAAGTATTTTCAGGGGGACGAGCATGAACTGTGGGCCGTGGTGAATTTCAGGCGCTACGAGACCCTCACCGTGGAAAACGCCCGGGCGCACGTGGAGGCCATCCGGCATGAACTGGACATGCCGGTGACGGGCCTGGTCAACAACACCCACCTGATCCGGGAAACCACGGCGGACATCATCCGGGAGGGCTATGAAAAGGCTTTGGCCCTGGCCGGGGAAATGAAGCTGCCATTGCTGTTTACCTGTTATCCCGCGGGCCTGATCGTCCCGGAGGACTTGGCGGGCATTGCTCCGCTCATGCCCCTGGGGCTGTACATGCGGCCCGCTTACCTGGATAAATAATCAATTCACAAAAAGAAGGAAGGAACGGAAGAAAATGCGGTCATTCAAGCTCGTTTTCCATCCGGAAAAATGCAAGGGCTGCGAGCTGTGCCGGAACGCGTGCCCCAAGGGCGTCATCGGCATGGCCAAGGAGGTCAACCAAAAAGGCTACCATCCCGCCTGCGCGGTGAATGAAGCGGCCTGCGTGGGCTGCGCAAGCTGCGCGCTGATGTGCCCCGACGGCGCCATTGAGATTTACCAGAAGGAGGAGGGCGACCTATGACCACCGATAAAGTGCTGATGAAAGGCAACGAAGCCTTTGCCGAGGCCGCCATCCGCGGCGGCGCGCGGCTGTATTTCGGCTATCCCATCACGCCCCAGAGCGAAGTACCTGAGTATATGAGCCGGGAGCTGCCCAAGGTGGGCGGCTGCTTCATTCAGGCGGAGAGCGAGCTGGGCGCCATCAACATGGCCTACGGCGCCGGCGCCGCGGGCGGCAGCGTATTTATTTCCTCCTCCTCCCCCGGCATCGCGCTGATGCAGGAGGGGATGAGCTTCCTGTGCTCCGCGGAGGTTCCGCTGCTGGCCATGAACGTCAGCCGCGGCGGCCCCGGCATCGGCGGCATCCAGCCCGGCCAGGCGGATTATTACCAGGTCACCCGGGGCGGCGGCAACGGCGATTACCGCATCCCCGTGTTCGCTCCCTCCTCCATTCAGGAGGCGGTGGACCTGCTTTATGAGGGCACCGAACTGGCCCAGACCTGGCGCAACCCCATCATGGTGTTCACCGACGGCATGGTGGGCCAGATGATGGAGCCCGTCAGGCTGCCGGATTACAAGCCCGTTTTGAAGCCCCAGGAAATCGCTGCGAAAAGGAACTGGGCCTGCACCGGCTATGCCGACCGGGGCGGCGACGAGCAGCGCCGGGTGGTAAAATCCCTGCGGATGCAGCCCGAAAAGCTGGAAGAGCACGTGGAAAAGCTGTTTGCAAAATACGCCCGGGCGGAAAAGGAATTGGCCCGGTGGGAGAGCGAAAGCCTGAAAGGCGCGGAGGTGGTCTTCGTTTCCTTCGGCACCACCGCCCGCATTTGCCGGGAGGCCATGGAGATCCTGGCCGCCCAGGGCATCAGGGCGGGGCTCATCCGGCCCATCAGCCTGTGGCCCTTCCCCAACAGGGCCTTTGATGAAATCGACTTTGGCGCCACAAAGGCCGTGATTTCCGCGGAATTGTCCATGGGCCAGATGATCACCGACGTGCAGTTGGCCCTGAATGGCCGGCTGCCCGTTTTCCTGGCCCACCGCACCGGCGGCATGGTGCCCACCTCGCCTGAAGTGGCTGAACGGGCCAAGGCTGTATTGGAGGGATTGAAATGAAGCCCATCTTTGAATACACCAAGGGCATGACCGATATGCCCACCCATTACTGCCCCGGCTGCACCCACGGCATCGCCCATCGGCTCATCATGGAAGTATTGGATGAAATGGGCGAGCTGGGCAACACCATCGGCGTGGCGCCCATCGGCTGCTCCGTCATGGCCCACCAGTACATGAACGTGGATATGTGCGAAGCGGCCCACGGCCGCGCTCCCGCGGTGGCCAGCGGCATCCGCCGGGTGCATCCCGACAAAATGGTATTCACCTATCAGGGCGACGGCGATCTGGCCTCCATCGGCACGGCGGAAATCGTCCATGCCGCGGTGCGCGGCGAAAAATTCACCGCCTTCTTTATCAACAACGGCATCTACGGCATGACCGGCGGGCAGATGGCCCCCACCACCCTCATCGGGCAAAAGAGCACCACCAGCCAGGACGGCCGGAGCAGGGAATTGAACGGCATGCCTGTGAAAATGAGTGAAATGCTGGCCTCCATTGACGGCGCGGCATACGTGGAGCGCGTGGCGCTGGACAGCCCCGCACACGTCCGCCAGGCCAAGAAGGCCATCCGCCGGGCCTTTGAAATCCAGCAAAAGGGTCTGGGCTTCACCCTCATTGAGTTCCTCTCCACCTGCCCCACCAACTGGGGCATGACCCCCGTGAAGGCCCTGGATTGGGTGCGCAACAACGTGATGGAATATTACCCCCTGGGCGTCATCAAGGAACCGAAGGAGGGTGAGGAAGCATGAGCACCTACAAAATGTTTTTCGCCGGCTCGGGCGGCCAGGGCGTGCTGCTGATGGGCCAGATCATCACCTACGCGGCCATGCTGGAAGGCAGGGAGGCCACGTTCCTTCCCTCCTACGGCCCCGAAATGCGCGGCGGCACCGCCAACTGCACCGTGGTGGTTTCCGACAAGCCCGTATCCTGCCCCCTGATTTACGAGGCGGACATCGCAGTGGTGATGAACCTGCCCTCCATGGACAAGTTTGAGCCCCTGGTAAAAAAGGGCGGATACCTGTTCTACAACGAATCCATCATCGACCGAAAACCGAACCGGGACGACATCACCGCCGTCCCCGTTGACCTGGCCGCCCGCAGCGCGGCCCTGGGCAACGATAAGGTGGCCAACATGGTGATGCTGGGCGAAGTGGTGCGGGGCACCGGCGTGGTGCAGGTGGAAACGGTGTTCCACGTCTTTGAAAAGGTGTTTTCCGGCCGCAAGGCCGCCCTGATCCCCCTGAACAAGCAGGCATTCCTGGGCGAGTAAAAATGCGGGGCCTGACAGGCCCGGCAGGCACACAAGGACGCAATCCCAGATCATTGCGTCCTTGTTTTTCGCGTTTCTCATGTTATAATATAATGGAAAACCGGGATTTGCGGAGGAGGACTGCATGCCAAAAATATTCGCCGTCATATTGGAATTGTTCGTCTTCATATGCGCTTTGTGGGTGATAACGTTCCTTTCGACCTTTTTGCATGAATTGGGGCATGCTTTTGGTTATATGCTTGCGACAGGAGACAGGCATTGGCACATACGAGTCGGATGGGGAAAACAGCTTCTGAACACGAAAGCATTGACTGTCAATCTGCTCGTTTTCGACGGTTTCTTTACCCCTTCGGAAAAGACGTTTGACAAAAAGGCAAAGCTTATAATGACTCTCATGGGAGGGCCCGCCTTTTCTCTCCTGCTGGCTGCGGGGCTTTTGGCCCTGAGATTTGGGGGATTTTCCTTTCAAACAGACTTTTTCGCTGACGGCGCTATTGACTTCTTTTTGAATACTGCACTGTCTGTCAATCTGTGTATTTTTGTTTTATCTGTTGTGCCTGTTCGCTATTTTCATGGGGAGGTAAAGGGGCTGGAAACAGACGGGCTTCAAATCATCCATGCAATCAAACAGCATGGCGATTGAAGCATGGACTTTTTTAAGTATTCGACAGCTTCCCGTTTGCCAGCCTGATCACAGCCCGCTTCCAGTTTGCCATTCATTGCGTGCGGGCCCTTCGATGCCCCCGGATGGTATGGGCGGCAGAAGGCAAGCCTCTTCTGTCGGAAACTGAACAGGCCTGTACGTCCTTCCGTTGGCCGATTCGTTATCTACTCTCCCGCAAGAAAGGATAATCGCCGTGCACAGCAAGCCCATGCAGCTATTCTTCGCCTTCCTCAAAATCGGCGCCTTCACCTTTGGGGGCGGCTATGCCATGATTCCCCTGATCCAGCGGGAAGCCGGCGAAAACAGGCATTGGATCAGCGAAGAGGAGCTATTGGAAATCGTGGCCATTGCCGAATCCACCCCCGGGCCCATCGCCATCAACGCCGCCACCTTCATCGGGAAAAAGACGGCGGGCGTTTGGGGCGCTGTCTGCGCCACGCTGGGGGTGGTGCTGCCCTCTTTTGTCATCATCGCCGCCCTGTCGGCGGTTCTGCGGTCGTTCCGCTCCGTCCGGGCGGTGGCCTATGCCTTTTTCGGCATCCGGGCGGGGGTGCTGGCCCTGATTGCCCGCGCGCTTGTGACGCTCGTAAAAAAGTGTCCCCGGCGCGCTTTTTCCTATGCGGTCATGGCCGCCGCCTTCGCATCCGCCGCGTTTTTCCGCGTCAGCGCCATTTGGGTGGTGCTGTGCGGCGCCGCGCTGGGCATTGCCGCGGCGCTGCTGGGCAAGGAGGCGGAGGAGGCGTGACGTATCTGGACCTTTTCTGGACGTTTTTCAAAATCGGCGCTTTCACCTTCGGCGGGGGCTATGCCATGCTGCCCCTGATTCAAAACGCGGTGGAAAGCCGCGGCTGGATGCCGCTGTCCGATCTGATTGATTTTATCGCCGTCAGCGAGAGCACCCCCGGCCCCTTCGCGGTGAACGCCGCCACCTACGTGGGCATGGTGCGCGGCGGCATCCCGGGGGCGGCGTGCGCCACGCTGGGGGTGGTGCTGCCCTCCTTTCTCATCATCCTGCTGGTGGCAAAGGGCTATGAAGCGTACAAAAAAAGCCGCCTGGTCAAGGGCATGATGGCGGGGCTCAAGCCCGCCGTGGTGGGCCTGATCGCTTCGGCGCTCCTATCGCTGGGGCGGGCGGTGTTCTTCCCCGGCGGCGTTTCGGCGTCCGCATTTTCCGCCGCCTTTTGGGTGTCCGCGGGAATCGCCGGGCTCACGCTGCTGCTGGCGCTGAAAAAGAAGCATCCCATCCTGCTCATCGCTCTGTCGGCTGGGCTGGGCATCGCGGCGGGGTATGCCCTGGGCCTGCCTGCGGCATAAATATTGAAAAAAAGTGAAACAATCATGCCTCCTTCCGCGTCATTATGGAAAAGGAGGCGTTTTATTGTGAAGCGAAAGGCCCTTGCGTTTTTCCTGGCCGCGATGCTTTTGTGCGGGCCGGCCATCCCCGCCTCGGCCAACGGCTGGAATCTGACAGGAAAGCTGCTGGCCGCCGTTGAAGCGGCCCACGATTGGCATGAATACACCCGCATCGGCAATCAGGCCGGCGATTTCGCCGTGCTGCACGCCCGGTATCACAACGCCCTTCTCTGGGTGGACAAGGGCGGGGCGCTGCACGCCTATACCGCCGCCGTGTATCAGCCGGACAAAGGGTGCGGCCATCCCACGCTGACCCTGGAGCACCAGGGCGCCTGCGATACGCTGACCATCGCATATGACGGCGAAGCCTACGTCTTCATCGCAGGCGCGGATGAAGACTGGTATCTCCGGGAGGCCCGGATCGGTTTCTTCCGGCTGTCCCTGAACACGGAAAGCGCGGGCGGAGAGGATGATCGGTATGACCGCAAGGCGTCCGACGGCGCGGAGACGGCGGTGTTCCGCCGGGACGTGCCCCTGGCGGAGTTCAACATTGATTTGTTCCCCCGCTCCGTGGACGAGGTGCGCCGCCTGAACCACATGGCCGCCGCCCTGGACAGCGGGGATGACTGCCTGGGCTGCACGCGGACGGGGGCCAGCTATACCGACGGCGACTGGGGCGAACTGCTGCCCGCGCGGGGCAGCGGCACGGCCCCGGTGTACGGCGCCCCCTGGAGCGAAGGCGCCTGGCGGGCGGGGCAGGGCAAGGCCGCCGTGGGGCTGCACGGGGATATTTGGCTGCTGCGCAGGCACCTGAATGAAGCGGGCGAAACATGGGCCTGCGTGCGCTGTTTCGTCAGCCGGCGCACCCAGCGCCTGGGCTGGGTCCGGGCAGAGGCGCTGGGCCTTTCGCCCCTTGAAGAAAACGGCAGCCAGCCGGGGGAGCAGTTCGTGAAGGTGGACGTGGAGGCGGTATGCGATACCTTCCTGACCGATGATCCGGACGTGAGCCAGTTTCGCCAGTTCTCTGTCCCCGCGGGCACGCAGTTCGCCTGCCTGGGGCTGTATAACGCGTACTACGCCTACGTGGCCGCCGAGGTGCGGAATGGGCGCTTCACGGACGGCGGGCAGATCGTGTGGGGCTTCGTGCCCATGAAGGACCTGGCGCCCATGAAAAAAGCCGTCCGGCAGGACGTGATGGATGCCCTGGCCGGGGAATGGGATTTTTACGCCGGGGGTTCCATGGCGGACGACCATCTGATCCTCCGGGCGGACGGCACCTTCGAGGGCTGGGATATCGACTGGGACAACTGGGACGCGGAGCCAAACAAGGAGGAATATATCGGCCCGCTGCGGGGCGTTTGGTACGTGACGGACTATGCCTCCGATCAAAACCTGTATTGGAACGGCTGCCCCTATGAAATGACGCTGCTCTACGATAACGGCAGCGCCAACGTGAAGGGCCTTTCCGTGGATGATTCCGGCGACAGCTTTGGCCTGACCTACTGGGAAGGCGGCGGCGGATACCTCCGCCGGGGCGCGCCCGACCCCTGGGCGGAGGAATAAATTGGCAGCCCCGGCGGGATGAAAGCGCCGCCCCCCGCCGTTGAATACGCGAAGAAAGGAGCGAATGATGATGATGAAACGAATGATTGCCGGATGCCTGGCCGCGCTGCTTTTATGCGCCGCGCTGCCTGCCGGGGCGGAAATCGTGGGCCGGAGCGGAGATGAATTCATCCACCGCTATATCGCCCCCAACGGCCAGGAGATTTATTTCACCTCATGGGAAGAGGAGCCGCCCCTGGAATTCAAGGACGTGAACGGCGACGGCGCGGAGGATATCGTCATCGTCACCGCCATCGGGGCCTCCAACGCCGTGTATGCCTTCTGGGTGTGGGACGGGGAGCAATACGCATGGGCCATGGAAAACTGCCCCGATTACGGCCTGTACAATTACGGCCTCACGGAGGATGGCCGCGTGGTCAGCCGTGCCAACAACGGCTACGCCGGGGCGCTGTTCTCCGCCGAAATCTACGGCTGGGACGGGCCCCGATTGAAGCTGCTGCGGAAAATGGTGTCCGACAACAACGCATGGCTTGACATGACGGAAGGAATGATGACGGAATATACCGAGCTGGAGCGGCTCCGCATCCGCCTGTGGGATTACACCGGGACGGCGTCCGACCTGGAAGAGCCCGTCTGGGAAAAACTGGTGCCCCTGGAGGACATGTCGGCCGATATGTTCAATGAAATCGAAGAACGCCTCACGGAGGGCCTGGACGGGCAGCAATAAATAATTATGCACTTCCAAATCGGCAGGCGGCCAACGCCGCCTGCTTTTTTCGCGCGTTTTTCAGCCTCCATGGAGAAAATATTACATTTTTCGTACAAATCCGCCATTTTCTTGCAATTGTGGTGGCGCAGTGGTATTATATACAATATATTGTGGGAGGGAAGGGGCGTATGCCATGAACGGATGGACGCTGTTTTTGGGCGCCGCCGCCGTTGGGCTGCTCCTTCTCTTTTTTCAGGAGCGCATAAGCCGGCAGCACGAGGAAATGTATAAACAGCGCATGCGGGGCAGCATGCTGTATTATGAAATCTATCCCCTGATTGCCGAGGCACGCAAGCACGACCTGGACCGGGTCATCATTGAGCGCAGCCGCATCGCCTTTTACGCCGTATGCCCGCCCGGCGAGGTGGGCAGCTTCCTGTTCAGCGAACGCGGCCACCGGCCATTGAACCCGTATCGGGTGTGGGCCTTGACGCAGGTGATCGCCGATGATTTTCCCCTGCTAAAGGAAAAGGGATGCTACCGCATGAAACGCTACGTCATCACCCGGCCCAACGGCATGAAGGACGACGCCTTTCAGTTTGTGATCCGCACCGCCTACAAAGCCGATCTCATGTACGCTCGCCAGCGCAAGCCCCGGCTGTACTGAAAGCATGGATATGAAACGGGGAGGGCCGTTCATGGAAAGAACGGCCCTCAGACTATCTACAAACCCCCGGGATAGTATGAAAGGGCCCGCAGGCCCTTTCATCAACAATCCGCAGGATCGGCTTTGCCGGTCCGAGGAGCGGTCCTTGACCGCTTCCGCTATCAATTTCCGACCGTAATATGAGCAATTCCGGGCAACTTTGCCCGGAATTGCCATATTACAGGAAATTGATGTTCCCATCGAAAGCCTGCTTGCTGGCTTTCGATGGCAGAGCATCGACTTTGTCGATGCTCTGAGGGCCGTTCATGGAAAGAACGGCCCTCCCCCTTTATTTCCCTTGGGAAAGGAACGCGGGGCCCCGTCAATCCCCAAACAAAATGCCCATATCCCGGGCCACCTTCACCATCTGATGATCGGCGGGCACAGGCTTGGGAACGCCGGCGATTTCAGCAAGCCGGTTATGGGTGACGGCGTTGCCCACCAGCGCCACGGTGTAGCCATATTCGCCCCGCTCGATAAGCTGCGCCGCGTGGACGCCGAACTGGGTGGCCAGCACCCGGTCATAGGCGCTGGGCGATCCGCCGCGCTGGATATGGCCCGGCACCACGGCCCGGGCCTCCACGCCCACCATTTCGGTCAGCTGCTTGGCGATGCGGTTGGCGATACCGCTGAAGCCCTCCTCCAGCCGGGCGGCCTCCCGCTCCTTCTTTTTCATTTTGGCTTCCTTCTTGGTCATGGCGCCCTCCGCCACGGCGATGATGGAGAACGCCTTTTTTTCCTTGGCCCGCTGCTCCACCACCTTGGCCACTTCCTTGATATCATAGGGGATTTCGGGCAAAAGCACCACATCGGCCCCGCCGGCCAGGCCGGAATACAGCGTGAGCCACCCCGCTTTATTGCCCATGATCTCCACCACGATGGTGCGGCCGTGGCTGGCGGCGGTGGAATGCAGGCGGTCAATAACTTCGGTGGCGATGTCCACGGCGGTGTGGAAGCCGAAGGTAAAATCGGTGCCGTAGATATCGTTATCAATGGTCTTGGGCAGGCCGATCACGTTCAGCCCCTCCTGGGAGAGCAAATTGGCGGTCTTGTGGGTGCCGTTGCCGCCCAGGGTCACCAGGCAGTCCAGCTTCATGGCGGCGTAATTCTTCTTCATGGCCGCCACCTTGTCCACGTTGTCCTCCCCGATCACCTGCATGCTGCGGAAGGGCGTGCGGCTGGTGCCCAGGATGGTGCCGCCCAGGGTGAGGATGCCGGAAAACTGGCTGCGCTTCATTTCGTGCCATTCGCCTTCAATAAGGCCCCGATAGCCGTCGGAAATGCCGACGATTTCCGCATCGAACATCTCGTAAGCCGCCCGGGCCACGCCCCGGATGGTGGCGTTCAGGCCGGGGCAGTCGCCGCCGCTGGTAAGGATGCCGATTCTGCGCTTCATGGAAACTCCTCCTTCAAATGAATATGAATCAAACGCATTCCGTTCCTATTTTTTTACTTCCGTTTTCTCCGATTGCCGCCCAGCCCCAGCACGCCCAGCAGCCCCCTGCCCAGCGTACGGCCCAGTTCGCGCCCTGCGCCGTTGACGGCGGAGGTGGCGAAGGAATCCAGCAATTGCTCGGCCTTGGTCATTTCGCTGCGCTTCTTGGCGGGCTTTTTCGCCGGAGAAGCAGGTTTGGCCTCCGCCACGGCCGTCTGCGGGGCCGGGCCGGAGATTTCCGCCTGGACGGGCACGGGATATTCCACAGGCGCCGGGGCAAAGGCGGACAGGGTGGGGATGGGCCGGTCCTCATACTTGCCGGTTTCGGGATTGTAAACCTTGAAATACGTCGCCTGCGCCGCCTGGGCAGATGCCGGGGCCGGCATGGCCTGGGCCACCTGGCCGGACAGGATTTCATAGGCGCTTTCCCGGTCATAGCGCAGGTCATATTTTTCGCCGATGCCGTCGGCGTTAAGGAGCGCGGCGCGCAAATCGTCGCTGATGGTGCCGATATGGGATTGGGGCGGCAGGATGGTGGCCCTTTTCACCACGGCGGGGGTGCCGTCCGATTGCAGGAAGGAAAGCAGCGCCTCGCCGGTGGCCAGTTCGCCGATGGCTGCTTCCGTATCAAATTCTTCGTTCTGCCGGAAGGTCTGGGCGGCGGCCCGGACGATTTTTTGCTCCTGGGGCGTAAAGGCCCGCAGGGCGTGCTGCACTCGGTTGGAAAGCTGGGAAAGCACGGAGGAGGGCACGTCGGTGGGCGATTGGGTGATGAAATACACTCCCACGCCCTTGGAACGGATCAGGCGCACGGTCTGCTCGATGCGCTCCAGGAGCGCCTTGGGGCAGCCGTCAAACAGCAAATGCGCCTCATCAAAGAAAAACACCATCCGGGGCAGCGCCTTGTCGCCCTGCTCCGGCAGCAATTCATACAGCTCCCCCAGCAGCCAGAGCATAAAGACGGCGTACATCCGGGGCCTGCGGAACAATTGCTCCGCCGCCAGGATATTCACCATGCCCCCTCCGTCCTCATCCTGCGTCAGCCAATCGGCCAAGTCCAGGGCCGGTTCCCCGAAAAACGCGCCGCCGCCCTGGTCCTCCAAAATGGCGATGGCCCGCTGGATGGCCCCCACGGTGGCTTTGGCCACATTGCCGTACTCCAGGGTGTAGCGCCCGGCGTTTTCCCCCACATAGGAGAGCATGGCCTTCAAATCCTTCAGGTCCAGCAGCAGCATGTTTTCCGCGTCGGCGATGCGGAAAACGATGTGCAGAACGCCGGTCTGGGTCTCATTCAGGGAAAGCATCCGGGACAAAAGCAGCGGCCCCATTTCGCTGACCGTGGTGCGGATGGGGTGCCCCGCCTGGCCGTACACATCCCAGAAGGTGACGGGGCAGCCCCGGAAGGAAAACCGCGAAACGCCGCAGCCGTCCAGCCGCTTTTCGATTTTTTCGTTGGTCTCTCCCGGCTTGCACAGGCCCGCCAAATCGCCCTTTACGTCTGCCAGGAACACCGGCACCCCCAATTGGGAAAACCCTTCGGCCAGCACCTGCAAGGTCACGGTTTTCCCGGTGCCCGTGGCCCCGGAAATGAGCCCGTGGCGGTTGGCCATTGGGGGCAAAAGGCAGATGGGGCCGTCCTGGGCCGTGCCCACGTGGATCGTCTGGTTCAACAGCATTTCGCCGCCTCCTTTATTTGAATAAGACCGCGGACGCCATGGCGCTGATTCCCTCGCCCCGGCCCTCAAAGCCCATGCGTTCGGTGGTGGTGGCCTTCACGGACACCTGCTCCGCCGGGATGCGCAGGGCACCGGCGATCTTTTCCCGCATTTTTGGGATATAGGGGGCCAGCTTCGGGGCCTGGGCGATGATGGTCACGTCCACGTTCCCGATGGAAAAGCCCTGCCCTTCCAGGGCTTTTCGAGCTTCCTCCAGCAGAATCAGGGAGGAAATATCCTTGTATTTCGGGTCGCTGTCCGGAAACAGTTTCCCGATATCCCCCATTGCGGCCGCGCCCAGCAGCGCGTCGGTAAGCGCGTGGAGGGCGGCGTCGGCGTCGCTGTGGCCCAGCAGACCCTTTTCATAGGGGATTTTCACGCCGCCCAGCCACAGCTCCCGGCCTTCCGCCAGCCGATGGGCGTCGTATCCCGTGCCCACCCGGGGCGTCAGCATACCGCTTGTCATTTTCAAATCCTCCGGCGAAGTCAGCTTGATATTCCCGTACCCGCCCATCACCAGACGAACGGGATGGCCCGCCGCCTCCATCAGCGCGGCGTCGTCGGTATACCGGGCGGCGGCGTTTTCGTGGGCAAAAAGCAGGTCCTTCACGAAAAAGCCCTGGGGGGTCTGCATCTGCCACAGTTGGGACCGATCCAGCGTTTCCACTACGTTCCCATGGGCATCCGCCCGTTTGACGGTGTCCCGGGCGGGCACCGCCGCCGCGCCGCTGCCGCATTCCCGGACGCTTTCCAGCACCCGGCGGATGATATCGGCGGTCACAAAGGGCCGGGCCCCATCATGGATCAGGGCGATCTCCGCGTTCGGGGGCAGGGCGCGAAGCCCGCACAGGGCCGAAGCCTGGCGGTCCTCCCCGCCGGGCGTCACGGAAAGGGGATAGGCGCCATAGGCCGCCAGGGCGCGGGCAAACGCCTCCTCCTCCCCTGCCCGGGTCACCAGCACGATGCCGTCCGTGAGATGCTCAAAGGCCCGAAAGCAGCGCACGATGGCCGGCACGCCGCCGATTTTCAGCAGGGTTTTATTCTCTTGGACGCCCATGCGGCTGCCGCTGCCGCCGCACAGGATCACGGCGTATGCTTTCATGGATTCTCCTCCGCCAGCAGGCGGATCACCGTATCGTACATTTCCGCCGCCTTCCCCGGCCACGCCTCCGCGATCCGGGCCGCCAGCTCCCGGGAGGGCAGGGCCAGCCGCAGCGTCATCAGGGCCGTATCCTGGTCCGTCACCTCCAGGGTGATTTCATATTCGCCCCGGTCCGTCTGGCGGATTTCCGCGTGGCTCTGGGCCTCCCTTTGAAAGCGGGACTGCCATTGGCCGCCCGTTTCCTCCAGCAGCTTTTTCACGCTTCCGGGCACCCGGGCGCCGAACAGGGCCAGTGCCTCCCGCCCCGCCTCCGTAAGCTCATAGCGGTATCCCGCCCGGGCACGGGCGCGGGCAGCCTGGCCCTGATCGCATAATTCGTTCAGAGCGAACATCATATCAAAATAATTCATCAGGTCGTTTTCAACCAGAAACTGCAAAAGCTGCAATTCCGTGCAGGGCCCGAAGCGGCACAGGCACGAAAGCACCACCAGCTTTTGTTCCTGTTTCGGCGCGCGGCGCGGCGGCTGAAGCTTCATGCGGGGCCTCCCATTCATATATCAATCCTTTGATTATTCTGAATCCATCCGCCAAAATCCTGCAAATTCCCTGCGCATGAAAAGATTTTGTGCCGTTTTGAATATATAATATTATTTTTTTGAAAATAATGCTTGACAAATAATACTATGCAAAATATAATATTATGCGGAGGTGAGAAAAGCATGGATGCGCAGATGAAACGCGGCATGGTGGAAGCCTGCATTCTCTCGCTGCTGAGAAAGGGCGATTCCTACGGCTACCAGCTGATCAAGGACATCGCCCCCATCCTGGATTTGTCCGAATCCACGCTGTATCCGGTGCTGCGCCGTCTGGAGGCGGCGGAGAGCCTGAAGGTATACTCCGTGGAGCACAACGGACGGCTTCGCAAGTATTACGCTATCACCGACGCGGGGCGGCAGAAAATCGCCGATTTCCTCAGCGAATGGGCGGACGTAAAAAAGGCGTACGATTTTATCGCGGGGGGGGATGGCCATGTGTAGGCATGATTGCCGCGGCCCGGAAGATCGGGCCCCCATCGTTTCCCTCATCACGGACGGCCTGGCCCTCTACCGGTTTCAGCTTGCATTTGGCTGCGCCGCGGGGGCGGATCGCCTGCGGCCCAGCCGCTTACCCGGAATGAAAAGAAGGAGGAAATAGAAAATGACCCGGAAAGAATACATGCAGCACCTTTCGGATGCCCTTTCCCCCCTTCCGGAAAAGGCCAGGGAAGCGGCGCTGAACTTCTGCGAAGAAATGCTGGACGACCGCATGGAGGACGGCATGGATGAAGAAGCCGCCGTAGCGGCCATGGAAAGCCCCAAAACCATTGCCGACCGCCTGATCAGCGAGGCGGGCGACAGCATCGACACCGGAAAGCTGCGCCTGCCCAATCGGGATGAATATCTGCAGTTCGCCCGTCTGGCGGACGAGGCCCTGGAGGGGGTGGACAAGGCCCTCCGGGATGCGGATGCCGCGGAGGACGCCAAAAAGGAAGCCGCAGAAAAAACGGCACAGGAAGCCAAAAAGGAAGCGCAGGAGCCCCCCAAGGCGCAGGCGGACCCGGATGCCTTCGACGTGGGCCAGCTGGTGCGGGACGCCATGGAAGCGGCCCGGCACGGCATCAAAATGGGCCAGCAGGCCATGGAAAGCGCCCGGCAGCAGGCCAATCAGGCCAAAAAAAGCGTCCAGTACAACGGTGATTATGAGCAGCGGATCCTGACCTGCCCGGCGGATATCCTGACCGCCGTATGCATGACCTGCTCCAATCTGCCGGTGGTCATCAGCCCCTGTCCGGGAGATACGGCCACCCTGACCTATTACACCAGCGCGTCCGATCCCTACGACGCCCGGGTGGAAAACGGCGTGATGATTCTGGAGCGCCGGGGCAGCGGCAAGAGCGGGTTTGTGTTTAACATGGTCGGCAGCGGGTTCAAGATCCTGCTGCGGGGTTCTTTCCCCACGGTGGAGTTGGCGCTGCCCCCCCAGTCGCTGGTGGACCTGACCGTGCGCACGGCCAATGGGTCCATCAAGGTCGGCGGCTTCTCCGCCCTGTGCGCCGTGAACGCCCAAACCAGCAACTCCCGCATCGAAATAAAGGATGTCACCTGCAAATCCATGGAGCTCAAATCCAGCAACGGCCGGCTGGTCATGGAAAACATGACGGTCAAAAAGGGCGTCAGCGCCGTCACCAGCAATTCCCGCATCGAAGGCCGCGGCGTTCGGGGCGGCGGGGACGTGATCCTGAAAACCTCCAACGGCGCCATTGAAATGCAGCGCGTGGCCGGGACGGGGGCGCTGAGCGCCATTACCAGCAACGGCCACATCCGGGCGGAGGATATTACCGGCGCGGCCCTCACCCTGAAAACCGCCAACGGCAGCATCCGGGGCATCCTGCCGGGCCGCCAGGGGGACTACGCCATCGACAGCGGCACCTCCAACGGCAAAAATACCCTGCCCCGGCAGCAGCCCGGCGCCCGGCCGCTGTACGCGCATACCAGCAACGGCAATATCGACGTAAAATTTGAAGGGTAATGAAAAAACGGGGGAAATCCCTTCCTTGCGCTTCAAAGAAGGGGTTTCCCCCGCGCCTCTTCCCGGGAAAGGCGGCTTTTCAGCCGTTTCCGAAAAGGGGATTACTTGTCTGCCCTGGGCTTACGGGCCCGGGGCTTTTTTTCGTCTGCCTTGGGCACGGCCTTGGCCTTTGGGGCCTTGGCGGCCTTTTTTTCGCCGGCCGGCTCCGGGGCGGCTTCCGCCTTGGGCTTACGGGCCCGAGGCTTCTTTTCCGCGGCTTCCCTGAGCATGTTTTCATACAGCGACAGATACATTTCCGCGCTGTGCGCCCAGGAATAATCCCCCGTCATGGCCCGATGCTGCAGCATGCGCCACACATCCTTCTGCTGATGGTAGAAGAACACGGCCCGCCGCAGGGTATAGAGCATGTCGTGGGCGTTATAGTTGAAGAAGGTAAACCCGTTGCCCGCGCCGTTGGCCTCGTTGTAGGAAAGCACGGTGTCGCGCAGCCCCCCGGTCTCCCGCACGATGGGCAAGGTGCCGTAGCGCAGGGAAATCATCTGGGAAAGGCCGCAGGGCTCAAACTGGCTGGGCATCAGGAACATATCGGCGCCGGCATAGATGCGGTGGGCCAGATGCAGGTCCATGGCGAAGCGGGCCGCCACCCGGCCGGGATACTGCTGCTCCGCCCAGCTGAACAGGTTGACATACTTGCTTTCGCCCATGCCCAGCACCACCAGCTGGATGCCCTCGTCCATGATCTCGGTGATGACCCGGTCCACCAGGTCCAACCCCTTCTGGTTGCTCAGGCGGCTGATGATGGCCACGATGGGCGCTTCCGCGTCCACGGTGAGGCCCAGCTCCACCTGCAGTGCGCGCTTGCATTCCTCTTTGCCGCGCAAATCATCGGCGGTAAACCGGGCGGGGATCAGGGGGTCGTTCTCCGGGTCATATTCCTTGACGTCAATGCCGTTGAGGACGCCGGAGAGGTGCTCATGCTTGGCCCGGAGCAGCCCGTCCATCCTTTCGCCGTAATAGGCGGTCTGGATTTCCTCGGCATAGGAGGGGCTGACGGTGGTGATTTCGTCGGCGTATACCAGCGCCGCCTTCATAAAGTTGGCGCAGCCGTAGCATTCCAGTTTGTCATTGGTAAACAGGCTGTCTCCCAGCCCCAGCATATCCTGCACCTCGGGAATGCCGAAGATGCCCTGATACTGCAGATTGTGGATGGTGAACACCACCCGCATTCTGGCGAAGAAGGGCAGATGCTGATACTGGATGCGCAGCAGCGCCGGCACCATGCCGCTCTGCCAGTCGTGGGCGTGGATGATGTCCGGCTGGAAATCCAGCATGGGCAGGGAATTGAGCACCGACCGGCAGAAGAAGCCGAAGCGTTCGTATTCATCGCCGCCCATGCCGTAAATGTAGCTGCGGCCGAAGTAATACTTGTTGTCCACGAAGTAATAGGTGACGCCGTCCATCTTCATTTCTTCAATGCCGCAGTACTGGCGCCGCCAGCCCAGCTCCACCTCAAAATCCAGCGTGTGGCGCATTTCATCCACGTACTTTTGCTGAATGACGCTGTACAGCGGGATCATCACCCGCACGTCATGCCCCTTGGCCGCCAGCACCGGCGCCAGCGCGCCCACCACGTCCGCCAGCCCGCCGGTTTTCACAAAGGGGACGCATTCGGAGGCGGTAAACAGAATTTTCATTTTCAGGTCCCTCCCATCATATCCGGGTCCGGGGAAAAGCCGCTTCCTCCGGGCCGCTCATTGCGCTGCCGCGCGTGTCACACCGTGCTGTCCTTCGCCACCACGATGGGGTAGGATTTGGGGGCCACCAGCCGGGTGCCGGGGAGCACGGTGGTCTGCTTGTCCAGGATGCAGTACTGCAGCTCCGCGCCGGACTGCACCAGGCCGTCCTGCATGATGATGGAATTGCGCACCACGGCGCCCTTTTCGATGTGGACGCCCCGGAACAGGATGCAGTTTTCCACGATGCCTTCCACGATGCAGCCGTCCGCCAGCAGGGAATTCTTTACCAGGCTGCCGGGCATATGCCGGGTGGGCATTTCATCCCTGAGCTTGGTGAGCACGGGCTTTTCCACGGGGAAGAAGCCGGCCCGGGTCTCCTGATCCAGCAGCTCCATGGAGCAGTCGAAATAGCTCTGCACCGAATCGATCTGCCAGGCGCGGCCCGGGTTTTCAAAGCCTGTCACCTTCATGGCGCCGTCGTTGATGGCGTTCATCAGCAAATTGCGGGTCAGGTGATAATGCCCCTGGGACACGGCCTCGTCCACCAGGGTGATGAGCAGCTCCCTGCGGATGCACAGCGTTTCCAGATAGGTGCAGTTGAGGTGCGGGATGGTGGGGTCCACTTCCAGGGCGGACACCCGCCCGTCCTCCTCCACCTGGATATAGCGGCCTAGGCCGTTGCGGCGCACGCCGGGGTCCCGGGTGTACATCAGGGTGATGTCCGCGCCGGACGCCTCGTGGGCGGCGGCCATGGCGTCAAACTGGGCGTTAAAGAGCATGTGGGTGTCGGTGATCACCACGTAGCGTTCCTTGCTGCGGCGCAGATAATGCAGATTGGCGTGCAGCGCGTCCAGGAAGCCGGAATAAACGCCCACGTTGTCCTTGGTCAGGAACGGGGGCAGGAACACCAGCCCCGCGCGTTTGCCGTGCAGGTTCCATTCGCGGCCGGAGCCCAGATGGTCCATGAGGCTGTTGTAATTCCGCTGGGCGATGACGCCCACGTTGCGGATGCCGCAGTTTACCATGGCGGAAAGCGGAAAGTCGATCAGCCGGTAGCGCCCCAGCAGGGGAACGGCGGCCACGCAGCGTTGGGCGGTCAGCTCCTTGAGCTGAGCGTCCCTTTCGCCGGTATAAATAATGCCCATTATGTTTTTCATGGTCTCATCCCCCTATCAGCCTTCGCCAAATTGTTCGCCGGGCTTCACCTGGGCGCCTTCCGGCACCACGGCGTCCTGGCCCACCACGGCGATGAGCCCTTCCTCGCCGCCGATCTGCGCGCCGGAGGACACCACCGCGTTTTCCGCCACGATGGCCCGCCGCACCACGGCGCCGCTGTCGACGCGGGCGCCGGGCATGATGACGCTGTCGATCACCTGGGCGCCTTCCTCCACAATGGCGCCGGAGGAGAGGATGGAATGCCGGATCAGGCCCCGGATCTCGCATCCCTCCGTCACCAGGCAGTTGTCCACCTGGGCGGTCTGGGCGATGTGCTGGGGCAGCATGCCCAGGTTCCGGGCATAGATGCGGAATTTCTTGTCGTGCAGGTCGATCTCGGGTTTATCGGTGAGCAGGTCCATATTGGCCTCCCACAGGCTTTCGATGGTGCCCACATCCTTCCAGTAGCCGTTGAAGGAATAGGCCGTCATCACCTGCCCGTCCGCCAGCATGGCGGGGATGATGTTCTTGCCGAAGTCGTTGGAGGAATTGGGGTTCATTTCATCCTCGATCAGATACTTGCGCAGCTTCTGCCAGGTGAACACATACACGCCCATGGACGCGTTGTTGGATTTGGGGTTCTTGGGCTTTTCCTCAAAATCGATGATGTTGTCGTTGGCGTCCGTATTCATAATGCCGAAGCGGCTGGCCTCATCCCAGGGCACCTGGCGCACGGCGATGGTGGCGTCGGCATGGTGGGCTTCGTGGTGGGCCAGCATGGCGGCGTAATCCATTTTGTAAATATGGTCGCCGGAGAGGATCAGCACGTAATCGGGATTATACTGGGCGATAAAAGCCAGGTTCTGGTAAATGGCGTTGGCGGTGCCTTTATACCATTCGCCGGTGGCACCCGTATGATAGGGCGGCAGCACGAACACGCCGCCGTCCACCAGGTCCATGTCCCAGGGCGCGCCGCTGGCGATATAGGCGTTCAGTTCCAGGGGACGGTACTGGGTCAGCACGCCCACCACGTCCACCCCGGAATTGGTGCAGTTGGAAAGCGGGAAATCAATGATGCGGTACTTGCCGCCAAAGGGAACGGCGGGCTTGGCCATGTGCCGCGTCAGGATGCCCAGGCGGCTGCCCTGCCCGCCGGCCAGCAGCATTGCCACACAGCGTTTTTTGCGAAGCATGTGAAACAAATCCTCCTCATGTATTGATTGGGTGTTCTATTGCGCGCGGACCCCCCGTCCGCGCGTTGCTTGCCACTTTGATTTTACTTG
>Ga0079305_1001827_pt1 | contig 23474 bp, 21 predicted proteins | sample LMS_cellobiose_e_FD_79183 | JGI IMG/M metagenome (GOLD analysis project Ga0079305, IMG submission 79183) | Rumen-fistulated moose microbial communities from Alaska, USA - LMS_cellobiose_enrichment | ecosystem: Host-associated > Mammals > Digestive system > Stomach > Rumen fluid ... | reverse complement strand
GATGTTCTGCGTGCAGACGGGCAGACGATCTCGGGCGTCTATGAACGCAACGACGTCGCCATCCGCGCGCTCGAGGGGCTTCCCCAGAGCAAGGGGTGGTTCCCGCTCGCGGGGGAGGAAATCCCTGCCGATACCGCGACGCAGATCACGGAAAACGGTGTGCGGTACGAGGTCGATTTCGAAAACGGGCAAAAGACGGGCTTTTTCCTCGACCAAAAGCAGAATCGTCTTGCGGTCGCGAGGCTGGCGAAGGGGAAACGCGTACTGGATTGCTTTACGCATACGGGGTCGTTTGCGCTCAATGCGGCGATGGGCGGCGCCGCCGGCGTAACGGCGGTTGATATCTCGGCTGCCGCGATTGGGACGGCCAGGCGCAACGCCGCGCTCAACAGCCTTTCGGACCGGATCGAGTTTTTGACCGAGGATGTGTTCGAGCTGTTGCCGCGCCTGCTGGCGCAGGGGGAAAAACGGTACGACTTTATTATCCTCGATCCGCCCGCCTTTACCAAGAGCCGACGAACCGTTTCCGCGGCGCAGGCGGGCTATAAGGAGATCAATCTGCGCGCGCTGCGCCTGCTGCCGCGCGGCGGTTACCTCGCGACATGCTCCTGCTCGCATTTTATGCCCGGCGCGCTCTTTTGCGAGACGCTCCGGTCGGCTGCCGCGGATGCGGGCGTCGAGCTGCGGCAGATCGAGGCGCGGCAGCAGTGCTGCGACCATCCGATCCTGTGGAACGTACCGGAAACGGATTATCTCAAGTTTTATCTGTTCCAGGTCGTTTAAAACCGCCGGGCGGCATGCTTTTCTCTTCGGATAGAAGCGGGTTTTGCCCCTGTGGAAAACGGCTTTTCGGCGCCGCCGGAGGAGCGGAAAGCCTTTTTCACGCGGCCTTGCACATAAAGCACAAATTTCCCATTGCGTTGCGAGAAAACTTTTGCTGTACTGCGATTTGCTTTTTTACCTGCAATCCGTTAAACTTAAAATTGCAAAAATAAATTCCAATCCGTACCGAATGACAAAATCATAACGGAGGTAGCACTTATGGAAGTTAAAAACTTCGAAAAGGTTCTTGCCGCAAACCGCGGCGAGATTGCCATCCGCATCATGCGCGCCTGCAAGGATATCAATATCCATACGGTTGCCATGTATTCGGAGGAGGACACCAGCGCCCTGTTCCGTACGCATGCGGATGAGGCGTACCTGATCGGCGAGGCACGCAGCCCGGTAGGTGCGTACCTCGATATCGGCGCCATCATCGATCTGGCGAAGCGCCACGGCGTATCGGCAATCCATCCCGGTTACGGTTTCTTGTCTGAAAACGCGGAGTTTGCCCGCGCCTGCGAGGAGAACGATATCAAATTTATCGGCCCGCGCTCCGAGGTGCTCGAGATGATGGGCGATAAGATCAAGGCCAAGGAGGTCGCAATCGCCTGCGGCGTTCCGGTCATTCCCGGCTGCACCGAGCCTCTGCGCGACGCGGACGACGCGCTTGAAAAAGCGGAGAGCTTCGGCTTCCCCGTGATTCTCAAAGCCGCCGGCGGCGGCGGCGGCCGCGGCATGCGCATGTGTGAATCCGCCGAGGAGGTCAAGGCGGCTTACGAGCTCGTGCACAGCGAGGCGCTCAAAGCGTTTGGCAACGGCGATATCTTTATGGAGAAGTTTTTGGTGCATCCGAAGCACATCGAGGTGCAGATCCTTGCCGATGAGCACGGCAACGTGCGTCACCTCGGCGAGCGCGACTGCTCCCTGCAGCGCCGCTACCAGAAGGTTGTCGAGTTTGCCCCTGCGTGGTCCGTTCCGATGGAGGTGCGTAAGAAGCTCTGGGCCGATGCCGTCAAGGTCGCCAAGTCCGTGAACTATACCAACGCCGGCACCGTGGAGTTCCTTGTCGATGCCGAGGGCAACCACTACTTTATCGAGATGAACCCGCGCATTCAGGTTGAGCATACCGTTACCGAAATGGTTACCGGGATCGACCTCGTGCGCGCTCAGCTGCTGATCGCCGAGGGCTATCCCATCAGCCATCCCGAGATCGGCCTTGCGAATCAGGAGGATCTCACCATCAACGGCTATGCCATCCAGTGCCGCGTCACGACCGAGGATCCGACCAACAATTTCGCGCCCGACAACGGCAAGATCACCGGATATCGTTCCGGCGGCGGTTTCGGCATCCGCTTTGACGGTGGCAACGCCAACACCGGCACGGAGATTTCTCCGTACTACGATTCGCTTCTCGTTAAGATCACCACTTGGGACAGAACGTTTGCCGCTACCTGCCGCAAGGCCGCCCGCGCGCTCAACGAAGAGCATATCCGCGGCGTCAAGACGAATATATCCTTTGTCGCCAAGATTCTGAATCACCCGACGTTCCTCGCCGGAAACTGCTATACCAAGTTCATTGACGAGACGCCGGAGCTCTTTGACATCAACAACGGCGTTGACCGCGCGACCCGTATCCTCACATATATTGCGAATATTCAGGTTGCGAATCCCAACGCCGAGCGCCATCAGTTCGCGCCGCCGCGCTTCCCCAAGGCGGAGGTGCCGCTCGATCTCAATACCGGCTACAAATACCTGCTCGATACCAAGGGCCCCGAGGCCGTGCGCGACGCCGTCCTCAAGGAGAAGAAGCTGCTCATCACCGATACGACGATGCGCGATGCGCATCAGTCCCTGCTTTCCACCCGCCTGAGAACGCGTGATATGGTCAAGGGCGCGCCCGGCACCGCGGATATCCTGCGCGACTGCTTCTCGCTCGAGATGTGGGGCGGCGCTACGTTTGATACCGCGTATCGCTTCCTGCACGAGTCTCCGTGGGAGCGTCTCGAGATGCTGCGCCGCGATATCCCCAACATCCTGTTCCAGATGCTGCTGCGCGGCTCCAACCTTGTCGGTTATGCCAGCTACCCCGATAACCTTGTCCGCACGTTTATCGCCCAGTCTGCAGAGAGCGGTATCGACGTCTTCCGTGTCTTTGATTCGCTCAACTGGATCCCGAACATGGAGGTCGCCATGGACGAGGTCCTCAAGCAGAATAAGATTCTCGAGGGTACCGTTTGCTACACCGGCGATATCCTGGATCCGAAGCGCGACCGCTATACGCTTCAGTATTACGTCGATTTTGCCAAGGAGCTCGAGAAGCGCGGCGTCCATATGCTCTGCATCAAGGATATGTCCGGCCTGCTCAAGCCCTACGCGGCAAAGAAGCTTGTCGAGACCCTCAAGCAGGAGGTCGGCATTCCGATCCATCTGCACACGCACAACACCACGGGCAACCAGATCGCCGCGCTGATGCTGGCTTCCGAGGCGGGCGTCGATATTGTCGATACCGCGATCCAGCCGCTTTCCTCGCTGACGAGCCAGCCATCCATGAACGCGCTGGTCGAGGCGATGCGCGGCACCGAGCGCGACACCGGCTTCAGCGAGCGCCGTCTGCAGGAGCTTGCCGATTACTGGGAAGATGTGCGCCTGCGCTACGAGAGCTTTGATAAGGGGCTCAAGGGTCCTGTTACCGATATCTACCGCTATGAGATCCCCGGCGGGCAGTACACCAATCTGCAGCCGCAGGTCGAGTCCCTCGGCCTCGGCTACCGGTTTGCGGAAGTCAAGGAGATGTACCGTACCGTCAACCTGATGCTGGGCGATATCGTCAAGGTTACGCCGTCCTCCAAGGTTGTCGGCGACCTCGCAATCTTCATGGTGCAGAATGATCTGACGCCCGAGAACATTGTCGAGCGCGGCGAAGCGCTGGCGTTCCCGGATTCCGTCGTCAGCTACTTCAAGGGCATGATGGGGCAGCCGCCGTGCGGCTTCCCGAAGGATCTGCAGCGCGTCGTTCTCAAGGGCGAGGAACCGATCACCTGCCGTCCCGGCGACCTGCTGCCGCCGGTCGATTTCGATGAGATCGAGGCCGAGGTCAAGAAGTTTTATGCCACGCCGGATAAGAAGTTCGTTATCTCCTACGCGATGTATCCCAAGGTCGTTGAGGAATACTGGAAGCATCGCGCCGAGTACAGCTATCTGATGCGCATGGGCAGCCACGTCTTCTTCAACGGCATGGCCGTCGGCGAGACGAACAAGATGAATATTCAAGACGGCAAAACGCTTGTCATCCGTTACCTCGGTATGGGCGAGCATAACCCCGACGGTACCCGTACGGTCTTCTTTGAACTCAACGGCGCCCGCCGCGAGGTCACGGTCCCCGATCCGCAGGCGACGAACACGGTTGCCAAGACCGTGATGGCCGATCAGTCTGACCGCAGCCAGGTCGGCGCGTCGATCCCCGGCATGGTGTCGAAGATCAACGTCAAGGAAGGCGAATTCGTCAAGGAAAACCAGACGCTCGCCGTCATCGAGGCAATGAAGATGGAGACGAACGTCACTGCCCGCATTGCCGGCAAGATCAAGAATCTCCGCATCAAGGCAGGTCAGTCCGTCAAGGCCGGCGAGCTTTTGATGGAGATCGACGATCAGGTGAAGGACGAGGCAAAGGAAGAAGAAAAGTAACAAAGGGAACGGAGAAACCGGAGCTTTTGCCGCCTGTTGCATCCGGTGAAAATCGGTTTTCCCCAACCCCACGGAACTGCCCGGGCGCGCTGCGCACTCGGGCAGTTCTTTGCAGGCACAAGTCGTGATGAAAGGAGAGAGTCCCTCATGGAGCTGACGATTTATGTGGCATATCCCGCGGGCAATACGACAATCCTTGTCGAAACGCCCGTGCCGCGGCACGAATATGCCGGCGTTGCGGCGAAGCTTCTGGCGCTGCCGCGTGTACACGGGGAGCAGGTCGGGTTTTTGACTGAGCCGCAAAACGGCGGGGCGGTCCGCCTCGAAATGATGGGCGGCGAATTCTGCGGCAATGCGCTGCGCTGCGCCGCGCTTTGGTGGATCTGTACGAACGGGAAAAGCGGCCGGCTGACCGTCCCGGTCGAGATCAGCGGCTGTGCGGATGTGCTGCCGGTCGATTACGACCCTGTGAGCGGCGATCTGACGGCGCAGATGCCTCTGCCGGAGAAAATCGAGTACCTTTCCGCGCGGGGTGAGACGCTTGCCGCCGTCTGCTTCGACGGGATTGTGCACCTCATCGCCCATAAGCCCGATGATTGGATGAGCGAAGAGGAGGCCAAGGAGCTGCTGCGCGGCGCGGCAAAGCGCTTTGATCAGGCGGCGGCCGGCCTGCTGCTTTGTGACGCCGCGTTTACAACGCTGCATCCCGCGGTGTACGTCGCCGCAACGGATACCCTGACCTGCGAAAACAGCTGCGCCTCCGGCAGCGCTGCAGTTGCGGCTGTGGCTGCGATAAATAAGCCCGACGGCGTGTGGCCGCTCGAAATTGCCCAACCCGGCGGGAAGCTGCGCACCGAGGCGACCGTGACGGGCGGCAGCGTGACAAAGCTCCGCGTCGGCGGCATCGCCGCGATGACCGATGCCGTGAGCGCGGTCATCTGAAATGCGCCGTCTGCCGGCTGAAAGAAGCGCATAGGAAAAACCGACGGGGTTCCCCGTCGGTTTTTTGTCCGCTAAAGCGGCGATCTGGTGTATTGAGCAGCGCCGCGGCGTTATTTTTCGTAGTTCTCGAGAAACTGTTTGGTACGGGCATTTTTCGGATTGCGGATGACCTCCTGCGGCGGCCCTTCCTCCACGATGACGCCGCCGTCCATGAAGATGACGTGATCGGCGACCGCAGCGGCAAACGACATCTCGTGCGTCACGATCACCATCGTCATCTTTTCCTCCGCGAGCGCGCGGATTACGCGCAGCACTTCGCCGGTGAGCTCGGGATCCAGCGCTGACGTCGGCTCGTCGAAAAAGAGGATCTGCGGATTCAGAGCCAGCGCGCGCACAATGGAAATGCGCTGCTGCTGTCCGCCCGAGAGCTGGTAGGGGTAGGCGTCTGCACGGTCCTCGAGCCCCATTTTGCGCAGCAGGGCGAGAGCGGTTTCGGTTGCTTCGGACTTGCTCCTTTTTTGAACGACAACAGGTGCGTCGATGATATTTTGCATCACGGAGTAATGCGGGAAAAGATTGAAATTCTGAAACACAAGCCCAAAATAACCGCGGACCCTGCGCAGCGCGGCCTTGTCGGCATAGATGCCGTCTCTGGCGGCGAATTGATCGCCGTAGCGGATGCTGCCGCCGTCGATCGTTTCCAATAGGGTTGCGCAGCGCAGCAGCGTCGATTTTCCCGATCCGGAGGGGCCGATGATCGCAACGACGCCGCCCTCGGGAACATTCAGCGAGATATCGCGCAGCACCTCCATGCCGTCAAAGCTTTTTTGGATATGCGACAGCTCAAGCACATTCATTTGCGTCATCTCCTCTCAGCGGAAATAGGAAAACGCCTTTTCGGCGCGCTCCATTGCGAACGCAACGACGTAATTCGCCGCAAAGTAAAAAATACCCGCGATCAAAAACGGCATGAAGCTTGTCTGCGACGAGGCGATCTGCTTGGCGAGCGAAAAGACTTCGTTATAAGCGAGGGTGAACGCGAGCGAGGTATCTTTCACAAGCGTGATGACTTCGTTTGTCACCGCCGGCAGAATACGCTTGATCACCTGCGGCAGGATAATGCGGAGAAAGGTCTGCGCCTTTGTGTAGCCGAGCACTTCTGCGGCCTCATACTGCCCGACAGGCATCGATTCGATGCCCGAACGGTAAATCTCCGCAAAGTATGCTGCGTAGTTAAACGCAAAAGCCAGCAGGATCGCCGGAAAGCGGTATCCTTTGATCGACCACCCGAAAAGGTAGTAAGGACCGAAATACCAGACGAGCAGCTGCAGCATCAGCGGCGTTCCGCGTACGACGGCAATATAGACCTTGACAACACTGCGCAGCAAGAAATTTTTGGACATGCGCCCGAACGTGACGAGCAGGCCGAGCGGCAGCGAAAAAAGCAGCGTGAGAAAAAAGAGCCCGCATGTTCTGGCCATGCCGACGGCCATCGTCGAAAGCATCGTGGAAAAAGACATAGGAGCCTCCGGAGAATGGATTTCTCATAACAGACAATATATGGGCCGCCGGAGACCGACGACCCATACGTTGCAAAGCAAATTGAATCAAACAGTAAGGAACTCACGGATCTCGGCATAATCCTCATTCTCGGCGATCTTGGCGATCGTGCCGTTTTCGGAAAGCACCTTGATTGCGTCGTTGACGGCGTCGCGCAGCTCCTGGTCGCCCTTGCGGAAGCCGATCGCGTAGGTCTCAACGCCGAGCTCCTCATCGAGGAAGCGGAACTGATCCTCCTTACCGGAAATCAGGAAGCTGCCCGCGGTCGCGTCAATTGCGATGGCGTCGATACCGCCCGCCTGCAGATCGTTGAAAGCGATGGTATAGGTTTCGAAAACCTCCAGGTTGCCGAAGGTATCGGAGAGCGGCTTCTGGCCCTCTTCATCCTGCAGCAGGTCATACGCGGAGGTAGAGGTCTGCACGCCGACGGTCTTGCCGGCGAGATCGGCAAGAGTCTGGATATCGGAGGCGGCAGGCACAAGGATCAGCTGCGTGTTTCTGGAGTAGGCATCGGACCAGAGATAATCGTCCTCGCGGCCCTCAACGGTAAAGCCGGACCAGATGCAGTCGCAGGCGCCGGAGGCGAGCTCGGCTTCCTTGGCGTCCCAGTTGAACGGGCAGGCCCGGTACTCCCAGCCGAGATAATCGCAGACGGCCTGCGCAACCTCAACGTCAAAGCCGCCGACGCTGCCGTCGTCCTTAATATAGGAATAGGGGGGATAATCGAGATCGAAGCCGTGGATAAAGACGGTCTTCTCCGTGGCGGGCTCGGCGCTCGAAGCAGGCGCGGCTGCGCTTGAAGCGGGAGCGGACGTACCGCCGCAGGCGGCAAGGGCAAGGCACATGGCGGCGGCCAGTGCAAGGGCAAGAATCTTTTTCATGGGTCGATACCTCCATCAAACACTTTATTGCGATAATACGTTGCTATAATAACAATTTCCTCCTTATAAATCAAGAGCTTTTCCATGGAAAACATACTTTTTTTCAAAACAGACAAAATTTTTGATAAAGCCTTGTGGATTTTGCTTGTTTGACAGAGAGAAAGGTTTCTGCATTTGGGTGATGGCAGCGTGGACGGCGCGAAAAAATGCCCGCGCGAGGCGGGTGGGAAGCGGGAGCCCGAGCAGTGAAAAGCGGTACGGCGCCGAAACGGAAAATCCGGAGGGCGCCCATCGGGCATCCTCCGGATTCGATCAGCGGATCTGTTCAATTGAAACGTCCGTCAGCGCGGAGATCCCGAGCTTATCACAGGCGCGGCGGCAGCCGGCGGGATCTCCCGATGTGAAGATCGTGAGACAGCCTTGCGGGCGATCGGCGAGTGCGCCCGCCGCGGCAAGGGCGTTCTGTGTGGCAAGCGCTTCCTCATGTGCGGGATCGATAAAGACGACGTCGGGATAGCATGCCTGAAAGCGGTCGAGCACGATGGGGTAGTGGGTGCAGCCGAGCACGACCTCGTGAACGGCGCCGTTCGACAGAACAAACGGGAGCTGGCGGCGGATTTCCGCATCAATGGCAGCGATGTCGTCTGCGCCGCTGTCGATCAGCGCGGCGAGCAGAGGGCTTCCCTTGGAAAAGACGGCGGTTTCCGGGGCGAAGCGGGCAATCTGGCGCTCGTAGCTGCGGGAGGCGACGGTAAACTCGGTGGCGATCACGCCCACGGCCTTGAGACGATCTGCGGCGACGCGGCGCGCCGCCGGTTCGATAATACTGATGAGCGGGATGTCGGTAAGCTTGTCGGACGTATCAAGCGCTGCGGAGATCGTGTTGCACGCGAGCGTGATGACTTTAACGTTGCGCGCTTCCAGAAAGCGGAAAGCATGCTCGATCAAGCCGAGAATCTCGCTCTGTGTGCGGTTGCCGTAGGGGCAGTTGGCGCTGTCGGAATAAAACTGAATCCGCTCGTTGGGGAGCAGCCGCAGCAGCTCGCGTACGACAGTCAGCCCGCCGATTCCGCTGTCCAAAACGCCGATCGGTCGATTATGCAACAGAAACCCTCCTTTTCAGTCCTTGTCATGGATCGCGAATCGTAATGCTGACACGGTTCGGCATACAGACGGCCGTCTGCGTCGGTGTGCCGATAAAGCCCGTGTTGACACAGATTTTATCGGGGCAGTCCGAGGAAACAAAGCGGATGCGCCCGTTCTTCACTTCAAACGAAAGCAGATGCCCCTCCGGCGTGGTGAGCCGAAAGCTTTGGTCATGTCGGAGCGATACCGTGCGCTCCACCTCGCCGTCAACCCAGATCAGTGCCTGCGCGCCCGTTTCACGCCTTGTATACAGCAGCCATGCAATACAGAGCAGGGCGAGCGCAGCGACAACGGCGGCGGCGATGCGGTTTGCGCGGCGGTGCATGAGAGGTCTCCTTTCCGTAATGCTTATCTAAATAAAGTATACCACGTTTGCATGAAAAAGCAAACCGAAAAAGCGCCCTCTCCGAAACGGGAATACCCGAGGCCGCACAATAAAAGCACAATCGAAGCCCTCTGCGAAACAGGGGATTCCGATTGTGCGCAGCGCCGGATTTTCGGCGGCGTTTTGTGCGGAGAGACATTCCACTTTCCGGCGGTTATGTCATGGCGACAAACTCCCTCACCAGATCGGCGCAGCCCGCAACGCAGGCGGTTTTGTCTTTTTTGCCGTAAGAGAGGGGATTCCCCTCCAGGTCGGTGCAAATACCGCCCGCTTCCCGAACGATCAGCGCGCCCGCGGCGTAGTCCCACAGGCAGATGCGCTCTTCAAAGTAGAGCCCCGCGCGTCCTGCGGCGACATAGCAGAGATCGAGCGCCGCAGCGCCGGCTCGCCGGATATCGCGGCAGCGGCCGAACAGCATACGCAGCCGCGTAAACGTGTCGTCGGCCACTTCGGGATTGTAGGGAGAGGTGCCGAAGAGCGCCATTGTCTCCGCGAGGGAGCAGGGGAGGATCCGCAGCCTGCGGCCGTTGAGAAACGCGCCTGCGCCGCGTGCGGCATAGAACAGTTCATCGCTGTAGGGATTGATGACGACGCCGGCCACGGCCTCGCCGTCCGCCATGCAGGCGATCGAGGTGCAGCTGTGCCGAAAATGGTGGACGAAATTCAGCGTGCCGTCGATCGGGTCGATCACAAAGGTGAGCGCTCCGGCACCGGTATCGGCGGGAGAGCCCTCTTCACAGACGAAGCCCGCATCCGGAAACGCCTCGGAAAGCGCATTGACCGCGTAAGCCTGGATGCGTTTGTCATAGTCGGTTACGAGATCTCGAAAGCTTGTTTTCCGCTCGGCGGCGATGCCGCCCTCTCCGGCGACGAGCATCATTTCGCCGCAATGCCGCGCCACGCGGCGCATTTCATCCAGAAGATACAGTGTATCCATCGTGCTCCTCTTCCTTTTTGCCGTAAAGAGGGCCGTTACGCCTGACCGAGAATCGTGCAGGCAAGATCCAGAATCTTGCCGGCGACTTCCTCCTTCGATTGCAGCGGCAGCTCGTTGACGCCCGTTTTCGTAATGACGGTGACGCAGTTTGTATCCGTACCGAAGCCCGCGCCGGACATCTTGAGATTGTTGGCGCAGATCATGTCAACGTGCTTTTTTTCGAGCTTGGCAACGCTGTTTTCCAGCATGTGCTCCGTCTCCATCGAGAAGCCGCAGAGCACTTGGCCCGCTCTGCGGTGTTCGCCCAGATACTGCAGGATATCGCGGGTGCGCTTCAAGGGGATCGAAAGCTCGCCGTCCTTTTTCTTCATTTTTTCGTCGCAGTAATCAGCGGGGGAGTAGTCCGCTACGGCGGCCGCCTTGAAGATCATGTCGCAGACGCCGCTGCGGGAGGTCACCGCGTCAAACATCTCCTGCGCCGTGCGGATCGGAACGACTTCGACGAAAGGCGGCGGCGCAACGGCCAGCGGCCCCGCTACCAGTGTCACGTCCGCGCCGCGCAGCATCGCGATACGCGCGATGGCGCAGCCCATTTTCCCGGAGGAGTGGTTTGTCAGGTAGCGCACGGGATCGAGCGGCTCGCAGGTCGGCCCCGCCGTAACGAGCACGCGTTTGCCCGCCAGGTCGTGCGGCAGCGCGATTTCGCGCAGGATATAGTCGAGCAGAACCGGGGGATCGGGCAGCTTGCCCTTTCCCACGTCGCCGCAGGCGAGACGGCCCTCGGCAGGTTCGATCACGGTCCAGCCGTAGCGGCGCAGCGTTTCGAGGTTATCCTGCGTTACGGGGTTTTCATACATATTGGTATTCATCGCGGGAGCGATCAGTTTGGGGCAGAGGCACGCCAACACGGTGGTAGTCAGCATGTCGTCGGCGAGGCCGTGGGCGCATTTTGCGATCACGTTGGCCGTGGCGGGCGCGATGATCGCCAGATCGGTGCGGCGCGCCAGGGAAATATGCTCGACTTGGTGCACGAAATTGCGGTCAAAGGTATCGACGGAGACGCGGTTGCCCGTGAGCTGTTCAAACGTAAGAGGCGCGATAAACTCCGTCGCGTTTTCCGTCATTACAACCTCGACCGAGGCGTGCGCCTTTACCAGCGCGGAAGCCAGCTCCGCCGCCTTATAAGCGGCAATCCCGCCTGTGACGCCCAGTAATACGGTTCTCCCTTTCAGCATGATGGATCATCCTCCCGAGGCCGTTTTTTGTGAGTATAGCCCTTTTTCAGGGGTTTGTAAAGCACAGGAAAATTACAACGAGCGTTATTTAGTATCAATTCGTACAAAAAGTGCTTGCATTCTGCTCCGGAGATCGTTATAATGTAGACGCTCGAAAGAGGAGGCAAGGAGTCGCATCCGCGGAGCGGTATCCGGACAGGCCCGCGCTTTTGAGCGAAGCAGAAATTTGCGCCGCATCAAAACAAAAAATGAGCGACAGCAGGAGGTAAATTGAATATGAAAAGCAGCAAGTATGACACCCGTTGGATGGTAGGCGTGGCACTGATGGCAGCGATTGTGGTATTGCTTGCCAATACGCCGCTGGGCATGATCCAGCTCCCCGTGATCAAGGCGACGACGACGCATATCCCGGTGATTTTGGGCGCGATTCTTTTCGGGCCTTTGGCAGGAAGTATCCTGGGCGGTGTCTTTGGGATCTGTTCCGTGGTGAGCAATACCACGGCGCCCACGCTGCTTTCTTTTGCGTTTTCGCCCTTTTTGAGCACGACCGGCGTCGTCGGCGCCGTAAAGGCGATTTGGGTCGCAGTCGGCTGCCGCATCATGATCGGCCTTGTTGCCGGCTGGCTCTGGATCCTTCTCAAAAAACTGAAGTTCAATGATATGGCCGCCCTGCCCATCGTGGGCTTTATCGGCTCCATGACAAACACGGTCTTCGTCATGGGCAGCATTTACATCCTTTTTGCCCAGCAGTATGCCGAGGCGCGCAATGTCGCGATGAGCGCGGTCTTCGGACTCGTTATGGCCACTGTTACCGGCGCGGGCGTAATGGAAGCGGTTGCCGCTCTCGTGCTTGTCGCCGTGATCGGGAAGGCGCTGTTGCGCTATGTTGTTAAGAAAACCGGCGCCGTGCACGCGTCTTGACGAAAGGAACCTGCCCATGCTGCTTGCGATCGATATCGGAAACACCAATATCACGATCGGCTGTATTGAAAACGGCCAGATCCTCTGCGAGGCGCGGATCGCGACCGACGCGACCCGTACTTCGGATCAGTACGGCGTAGAGATCAAGACGATGCTCGAGGCTTACGGTTTTCATACCGATAAGATCGACGACTGTATCATCTCATCCGTTGTGCCGCCCGTTTTCAACGCGGTGCGTACCGGTGTTTTCAAGGTGATCGGCAAGGCACCGATGGTGGTGGGGCCCGGCATCAAAACGGGGCTTGATATCCGGATCGACAACCCTGCGCAGGTGGGCAGCGACCGTATTGTAATCGCCGTGGCGGCGTTAAAGACACGCAAAGCGCCGCTGATTCTGATCGACATGGGCACGGCGACCACTGTGGAAGTGATCGAGCCGAAAAACCGGTACATGGGCGGCGTGATCATGCCCGGCGCGCGTCTTTCCCTGGAGGCGCTGTCGATGCGTGCGGCACAGCTGCCCGCGATCAACCTCGACCAGCCGGGGAAGATCATCAGCAAAAATACGGTCGATTCGATGCGCAGCGGTATTATGTACGGCAACGCCGCGATGATCGACGGTGTGATCGACCGTATGCAGGAGGAGCTCGGGCATACCGACAGCGCCATCATTGCGACCGGCGGCGTGGCGCCCTTTGTCATTCCGCTCTGCCGCCACAAGATCGAGCTGGAGCGCAATCTTCTGCTCGAGGGGCTCTATGCGCTCTACGAGATGAACAAACCCACTGCATAAGGGGAAATACAGGCCTGAAGAAAGTGAAAGCCGGCCATGCGGCGGCGTTGCCGTTTCCGCGCGGCCGGCTTTTTGCGTAAAATCATCTTGCATTTTCCGTCGGCAGGGATTATAATCCTTGTATTATGACAAGAAAGTTGCAGCGGTCTGCGGTACGGGGCTCTCTTTTTGCGCATGCCGGCAGGCGCGGCGAATCGAAAAACGGGAGGATTTTATGAATATTCCGGTGATTGTGGCAATATCGGTATTTGCGGTGATGGTCGTCATGGCGGTGATCGTTGCGGTCGTTTCAGCGGTTTCCGTCGTAGCCGGTGTCGAGATGCGCTCCGACGACGGCGTGAACGAATAACGATTCGCCGGCGGCAGCGGCCCGTGCATGCGGCGGCTGCGGAGAAGGAACAAACGGCAATTGAACCGGGCCGGTAAAACGGACAAAGAACAAAAACCTCCTGTGTGGGACCACGAACCTGCACGGGAGGTTTTCCTTACGTTGGAGCGGACCGCCTTGCTTTGTGTGAGGCGGTCCGCTCCCTGTATGGCGCGATCGTATGGCCGAAAAGGCTTTTCCTTCGCACTTCCATGCTTCCGGATTCCTTGAAACGAAGGCATCTTTGACAAAAAAAGATTCATAAAACTTTCTCTTATGTTGTTATAACAACGGGTATAACGGTTTGATTACAAGTACAATGAACCCAAGAAATCAAAAGCGCGGGGAAACGAAATGAAAAGACGCCGAGGCCGTCCCCGAGTTTTCGGATTCTGCCCTGCGCATCGGGAAGTAGCCGCAGATGCGGCGGATCAAAGCGCTTTGGGAGGCGAGAAAGCAAAACCGAATCCAAAGCGGCGTTTTGGAACGCGCCGAAGGACCGGCTTTGCCCTGCAACGGCCGGTTGCGCCGGTTCTCGATATGGACGCAGGCTTTCTTGTTGAGTTCGCTGATGGTGGAGGGGGATACCTTTTCTTTGATCTGCCCCTTGATAACTTCCTCGTTCAGCTGTACAATCTTCTCGGACATGGTTTGCTTTTTCCTTTCAGAATGTGTGTGGCAACTTCATTCTAACAGAGTTTGCAAACCGCGTCTTTCTCTTTATTCAAATTTATGGGTGTGATTGTTTTGCGGCAATTCCTGTGATATACTTGCGATTATCATAGGAAAAGCCTTTTTTAGGAGGCTGCTGACATTGGAAACAAGAAAGAGCTGCGCTGAACGATTCTTATCGCAGACTGACAGGACGGAAAAACGGGAATAGGGAATAGAGGATGGGTAACAGGAGAGACCGTTTCGCTTCTTTACGGAGATATAACAGCCTGCGCGGAGAACGGGATGAGGAAAAGAGATAAACATCGGGATATGACGATCAGCCGATCAACAAATACAGGGGGTATCGACCGGTTATGAAAAACAGAACAAGAAGCACAGTGATCATAGCGGCTGTTATCCTCTTCCTTCTGATCGTATCCGTTTTTCCCCGCGTGTTGTTCCACTGCGAGGATATGTCCCTGGGAGATGATTTCCTGGACAGCGAAACCGGCCTGCCATATTTCGTGGAAATGGACAGCTATTACCACTTAAGGATGACAAGAGATATCGCTTTATACGGACATCCGGGAGATACGATGAAAGACGGGGTACCGTGGGACAGTCTCAGATATGCACCCGTCGGAAGAAACACTTCCGACTACAAACCCTTGCTGGCGTATCTTACGATTGCCGCTAACCGCCTGATTTCGGTTTTCACGTCCCAGAGCCTGGAGCAGACTGCTTACTGGATGAGCACCTTCCTTTCTGTCCTGGTGGTGATCCCGGTCTTTCTCCTCACCTTTGAAATGTGCGGGCTGACGGGAGCCGTTGCGGCATCCGTACTGTCCGCCCTGAATTTAATCTACCTGAACTATACCTTGCCCGGGCACTATGATACGGAATGCCTGATCCTCTGGGTTTCCTGCTTCTTCTTTTATTTCGGGGTAAAGCTTGTGAAAGGCTGGCGGAATCAGAACAGGAAGTCCATGATCTTAAACGGCATCGCTTTCGCTGTGAGCTTCATCACACTGTACCAAAGCTGGGATGTATATTATATGTTTCCGGTGATCTTTGCGGGAGCACTCGTCCTGTTCGCCCTTCTTACATGGAAGGAGGGGAGAGAAAAGGGCCTGTTTTCTTTTGCCCCTTTACTGCTTGCCGCAGTGATCGGCGTCGTGCTCCTGATCCTGGAGAAGAATCTTTTCACAAGAGTGATGTCTCTCGCCGGACTGGTGTTATCGAAAGAAGAGAGCGGCGGCCTTTTCACGAATGTCTTCAATTCCATCACCGAGATGAAAGCCACGCCCCTCTGGCCCGAATCGTTCTTTGACTTGTTCCGCCTGAATTTGTTCTCGGAAACAGGCTTCTGCATCATCAACCTTGCAGGCGGGATCATCCCCTTTCTTTCCGCTTTCGTCATGTGCGTGATTCTCATCATACGGATCATCAGAAAAGACATCCGAATCGAATCCTGTTTGCTTATCATCTGGTATGGGATCACACTGGCGCTCGCTTTTAAAGCAAATCGGTTTGTCATGCTCTTTGCCGTACCCGCAGCGATTCTGGCGGGGAACCTGGCGGGAACCGTCTGCGGGCTTTTGGATCAGAGAATGTTGAAATTCCGGGCTGTTTACCGGGGTGTGATTCTGGCCCTTTTGCTGGGTCCGGCACTCTGGGGCGTGTACGGTACGTACACATATTATTGCTCTATTCCCGTTGAAGACTATTATTCGAACAAACCGGTGGAAGAGAGTCTTTTGAAAATCAGGGAGGATACGCCGGAGGATACCGTTCTGGTCAGCTGGTGGGATAGCGGATACTTTCTGGAAGAAAAAGGCAGGAGAAGGACCCTCTTTGACGGAGGGACCCAGAACGGTCAGCGCGCTTTCTTCATTTCCAGGGCTTTTTTCACGGAAAACGAGGAACTGTCGGCAAACATCTTCCGTATGCTTTCCGGAAGCGGAGATGAGGGCATCGATCTGATGTTTTCTACCTTCGGCGAAACGGAGGAGACTGTTTTCCTGATGGACGAGCTTCTTTCCGGCAGCAAAACGGAAGCCCGGGAAAAGCTTTTGAAAACAGGCGTTTCCGAAGATTCGGCTGATGAGATCACAGCGCTTTTATTCCCGGAGGATCTGCCGCTTACGGAATGCGTCATCACCCCCGATATGCCGTGGTACTGCGGCTGGTTTCCTGTTCTCGGGCGGACCAGTATGGAAAAGGCCGAAGGCTCGATGTCCTTCGCCCTTGAAGCGCATTTGACGCCGATCAGTCTTTCGGAGAGCGGGAGCACCGTCATTGATACCGGGAACGGATACGATGTGATCCTTGAAAAGGGCGGCAGCGGCTGGTATGCCCGCACTTCCCTTGCGGAAGAACCCTCGGACGAGCAGCCGTATCGTGTGGAAAGAGTGATCATAGCCGACCGTGACGGATACAGGGAATACATGCAGGATAACGGTCTGCCAAAGGAAGCTCCCGATCCGGATGCGGGAAGAGCGGCGCTGCCCTGGACGGTCATCGTTTCTGACGACGGGCAGGAAACCGCTTTTTCAATGGTGTCCTCCTACTTTGCGGACTCGGTCTTCGGAAGGCTGGTTTATCTTGGCGGCGCAGGCCTTGTACGCTATGAAGCCGAGCCGGAGTTCTCAAACGAAACGCTGGTTTTCAGGATCAACGGATAGAGCCGTGAGATGTCGGCTGATTTCGTATAGACGTCAACGTTGCGCCACGGTATATCCGCAGTCTGTCCGTATCCATATCTATAATCCCCTCAGCTCAAATCCTACACAAAGTAGCGCAGCTCTTTGCGAAAGACCAACAGGCTTAAAACAGCATAGATCGCGCCTAAGATCGCGCAATACACGACGGCATGAAGGAGCCAGGCGGAAACGGTATTGCCGGAAAACGGGAAAAGATAAAGGCACAGCGGTACGCCGAGGAACGTCGCAGACAGAAACAGTCCAAGCCTGCCGTAATAACGAATCGGTTTTCGACCCGGGATCAGCTTCTTCGTGTAAGAAACGTAAAAGACCAGGTGGTACAGCATGGCGGCCGCCGTGCCGACGGCAACACCGATCAGGCCCAGCGGCTTGATCAGAATGAGACTGAGCGTGAGATTGATCGCCGCTTCTATACAGGCTGGTTTTGAGATATCTTTGAACCGATTGGCACAGTATGCAAGATCCATTTGCGGTCTTGCGAAAAGGTATAAAGACTCCGCCGATACGAGCAGGATGCCAAAAAACGGCTGATTGTACGACGCGTCGGTAACACCCTGCGTATAGAGCAGTACGAACGGCGTAATCAGCAGGCTGCCGACCGTGAAGATCATGAACGTCAGAAGAAAGATCGTGTATTCATACAGATCCATCTTCTCTTCCATCTCTGCACGGACGCCCCTGGCATAGGCAAGACCGATCACAGAGCTGATCCCATCGGTCAGCGACAGGACCAAAGCTTTCGTCCCTGCTGTCGCCAATGCGTAAACGCTGTAAACGGAAACCGTACGCAAGTCAGTAAGCAGCGTCAGAATGACGACGTCTGTGCTGTTGTGAATGACCGTTGCCAAATTGATGGCTAAACCGTTCCAGCGCTGTGCAAGCAGGTTTTCGACCGGCATAGAGCGCCAGTCGATCGCATAGTGTCTGCGTACATAATGCCGATAGACCAGCGGCTGTATAAAAAGCGGGACGGCTTGGACGGCGGTGAGAAAATAGATGCTCGGATAGATGCGGACAGACAGGCAGGACAGCACGATCCCGAGCACGGTGATCAGACTCTGGGCAAGCGATACGACGTATCGTTTTTTGTCCGCGAAAAGCAGCACCTGATAGGTAAACGCGGGCACATAGCGAATCAAACCGGAAAGTCCGAGGATCGCGATCAAGGGCGCCGTATAGCCTAAATCAAGATCGGAAGCCAGCGGGTAAAACACGATCAGCACGAGAATATAGAGTACGAAAATGCAGCCGATGCGCGAGTAAAAACGCCGTGCCGTAACCAATACGGCGCTCAGCGCCGCGTTGTCGCGCCGCACCAGCGGTTTATACAGTCCGGCTGAAACCACGGCAGTAAAGCCGCCTTCAGCCAGAACGAAATAGCTTAAAAACTGATTGATCGAAGCGACCAATCCATTCGTTTCAGAGCCGAAGCATCGCAGGATGAGCCGCGGGAGGATCAAGCCGTTGACGATCAGACAGAGCTGCAGCGCAAGACCCGTCGCCATATTCGTAAGCGTTACACGGTTTTCCATTTTTCTTACTCCTGAATCAACCAGAGAGTATCCGATGCTGCAAAAGCTGAGGATATCCGGCGCGTTACCATTTACTCTCTTTCACGCCGATCCTTGCGATCAGATCGTAAGCCCAAAAAGCCGGTCTGATCAGATGCGCGCGGAAGAACCGGCGCTCAAGCAGGATGCGGAACTGTACCCCGTCATGCTCCAGGTTCCAGCGAATACTGTGTCCGGCCTTTTGATAGCCGGGCGCATGGCGATCGAGCCACCGCCTTGCCGAGGCCGAGGCTTCCCGGTATTTTTCTCCGCTGTTCGTCATGAACATAACCTGCCCCAGCCCGATATGAAGAAACGCAATGCAGTCCATGACATATCGCATCTCGGGGCTGCCGTCCTTCTGAAAGACATACTCTCGCGCACGCAGCATGTTTTCCCGCATCAGATCGCGATCCTCCGCAGTCATATAGGAGGTCACGCTGTCCGTGCGCACGCGATAGCGGTACAGCGTTTCCGAAAGAAAAGCGATCTTTCGGAGAAACGGATAGAGGGAACAGAGGAACAGCAGATCCTCCGCGAAACGGGGCGGCTGCTCCAAGATGAGCGCATGCTGCAGAAGCTCCGCACGAAACAGTTTGTTACATGTAGAGGCATTGACTCTCGGAAGGACGTCTAGCAGCGCCGGATAAGAATAGACCCGATCTCCGAAAGCGACCATTTCCCGGGAATGGATTTTACCCGTTTTCATGTCTTCCCGCATATAGCCGCAGACGGTGATGTCCGCGCCGGTCTTTTCAGCCTGCTGAAAGAGCTTTTCCAGATAGTCCGGAAGATAACAATCGTCGCTGTCGCAGAAAGCAATGTACGTGCCCTCTGCTTCCCGGATGCCGGTCAGACGGGCGTTATATGCGCCGCTGTTCGGAATATGCAATGCGCGGAAACGTTCGTCCCGCGCACAGATTTTGTCCAGGATCAGCGGGCTTTCGTCCGTCGAGCCGTCGTCCACCAGAATCACTTCAAATTCCCGGAAGGTCTGGTTTGTCAGGCTGTCCAGCGTTTCGGAAAGAAAAACAGCCGTGTTATAGACGGGAACGATGACGCTGATCTTAACGTCCGTCACGGTTTGCCCCTTCTTCCCAAATGCGTTGATAGTAATCCCGATAAGCTGAAGACATATCTTCCGCATTGAAATACCGCCTCACGGTCTCCCGGCAGCGTTCCGACGCCTGTGCATAGTCCTTCAGCAGAAGCCTGTTCATGGCTTCACAAAATGACGCAGCGTCATTCAGCGAAAAGCATTCCCCGCCGCCGTCTGCGAGCGTGACGATCTCCCGATGCGGCGGGATATCCGACAGCAGGGGCGGCAGGCCCTCCGCCATGGCCTCCAGCACAGACATGGGGAGGCCCTCCGTGCGGCTGGCGGACACATAGTAATCCGCGGCGGAAAAATAATCCTTCACGTTGGAAACGTATCCGGCGAAACGTATTTTTTTTGCGCTTTTATACTTTTTCCGAAGCATTTGAAGATCCGGTCCGTCACCGAGCAGGATAAGAAGCGGGCCGCCCGCCGGCCCTTTTTCAAAGGCCTCGATAAGAAAGCGTTGGTTCTTTCGCCGCGAAAGCGTCGCCGCGCACACAAATACCGTCCTACCGGCCGGTATGCCGAGCGCATCACGAAGCGCTCGTTTGTCCGGCGTCGGCGCTTCGGAAACGGTCACGCCGTTGCGGACGAAGGGAACCGCCATGCGGTACTTGGCCCCGAAGATACCGGCCAGGCTTTCGCCGACCGCCACGATGATCTTCGCCCGCCACGCAGCCCGAAGCTGCATCCAGGTGAGCGCCAGACCTGGGAAAAGGCCGAAGGCAAAGACATTATCCTGCAGAAAATCCGAATGGAGGATCATCAGCTGCTTCTCGGGATAAAAATGGCTGACGATCCGGTCTGGGATCACCCAGGTCGAGTGGATCACGTCGGGCTCCAGCCGGTCGATGGCTTTTTTCACATCACCCCAGAAGCCGAGCAGCCCCTTGACGTTCGACATCGGAACGAATACATGCTCCATCCGCGCTTTGAACTCCGGCAAAACGGAGTTGTCGGGATACTCGGGCAGCGTGGTGATCAGCGAAAAAGAAAAATCCTTCTCGCTGCAATGGCGCAGGATTCCCCGCAGGACGTTGACTGTTCCGCAGACGGGACAGCGCGACACGATGAATAAAACGTGGATCTTCCCGTCGCGCATAGCTTATTCCTCCCGTCCTGCCTGTTCGTTCTTTTCCGGAGCGCCTTCGCGCTCCCGATCCTCCCATAATGCCAGACGCTGCGTGAGTTCCCGAATCTGCGCGTTCTGCCTCGACAGAGCGAGCGTCAGCGAGAACACGACCGCCGACAAGAGGATCAGCCCGAAGAAAAACAGCATGTTGCTCGGCGTTTCGATGCCGAAAAGCGTGCAGAAGAAATTCAAGATCGCGGGAAACGCCGTGATCACGGCCAGAACGAGATCCAAAAACAGCCACGGAAGAATATATTTGATTTCCGAGCGGTGCGCGCGCATCTTCAAAAACAAGAAGAGAAAAACCAGTGCATAGATCGCGAACAGGAATATCTTAAGCCGCGTGTTCATTTCTTTCTCAGCTCCTCCAAAAGGATGGCAAAACTGACCTTAATCGTGTAATAAAGCGAAGCGTATGCGCCGATGGATGAGCTTCCGCCGGCGCGCGCCCGCATCTGCACGGGGATCTCGACCACCTTCCGGCCGTGCCTTAGGAGAGACACGACGCTCTCCGGCTCGGGGTAATCGGGCGGATAATCGGCGGCGAAGGTTTCGATCAGCTCTTTTTGTACCATACGGTAACCCGAAGTCGGGTCGGTGACGGTTTTTCCGGTCAGCAAGCGGATTAAAAAAGAGAAATATCGTATGCCCCAGCGCCGCAGCCGCGTGGACTGATAGCCCTCGCCCTCCAGAAAGCGCGAACCGATCACCATATCGGCATCCTGCGCCGTCAGCTTTTCCAGCATGGCGGCAAGATACGCCGGGTCGTGCTGGCCGTCCCCGTCCACCTGCACCGCAACGTCATAGCCGTTTTGCGCGGCGTAGCGGTAGCCGGTCTGCATCGCGCCGCCGATGCCGAGATTGACGGCGAGCGTCAAAACGCGGCAGCCCTGCGCACGGCAGATTGCAACGGTATCGTCCGATGAACCGTCGTTGACCACGATGCAGTCAAATTCCGGAGCCGTTTGCCGCAACGCTGTCAGGATGCGGGCGATATTCCCGCCTTCATTGTAGGCCGGGACAATGACGAGTCCCTTCATTTACGGCTCAATCCTCCAGATGCGCATGTGTGAAAACCTGTTCCGAAAAAGAAAAAACGTATTCTGCCTTCTGTCAATCTGTGTCAGACCTGATAACTTGCCAAGATTGTTTCCTTCAGAAACTCCAGCTCTTCAATCGCGTCAAATCCGCTCTCTGTATATACCAGCCCGACCGCATACCTTGTGACAGCCGCCAGCATCAGGTGGAGCGTTTTAGAAAACATCTTCTCGGCCGGCTCGTCGGTCCGGATGGTGTGGTCCTGCTGTGCCTTCCGATATACCGTATTGCGGAAGTGATCTTTCATTCTGCCGATCATCTCCTGATAGGGAGCAAGCGTTTCCATATCAATCTTTTCTGATCTTACATATACATTAAAAAACTGGTTAAAGCGCAGAAAATCACGATGGTTTCTGTATAGTTCCAGGAAAAAATCCAGATAAAGCTTAAAATGCACAGCCGCGCTTTTTTCCTGATCAAACCCTTTGATTTCCCAGCTATACCAGATTTCCTTCGCAAACTCATCCCATTTCCGTACCGCCACAGCTACGACAAAGCCGGGCTTCTTGGCATAATATCGATACAGCGTGGCGGTTCCGTAGCCGCTGGCTTTGGCGATCTGCGGCAAGGTCACCGTCTCGATGGTTTTTTCCGAAAAAAGCTTAAATCCCGTCTCCAGGAAGGCAGCCCGCCTGATTTCCTGGAGTTTCGCGTCTTTTTCCTTATTTCGCATCCGTAATCAATTCCTTCATAATGATGAGCATGACAAATACGATGAGCGTGCCCGCTGAGAGAATTATTTTATCTTAATCGCAATCCGATGTCAAGAAAAGCCTTCAATAATCGCAAAAAGATCGTGTAGTCTATACGATGATGCGTGACAATTAGAAAAAAGGATAACGAATCGGAATGACCTGTGTTAAGGTTGAGTTATCAAGACAAAACCGAAAGGCAGGCACCCTATTCACTGTGAATAAGATAACGCAAACCGCCCTATATAGGCAATCCCTAATTCAGTATGCAGCGAAAAACGGCGTCCTTCCGCGGCTGATCCTTCGGATCATCCCATACCAGTGGTAATACGGAGCTTTTCCGAGCCGTTTTTCCGCGAAATTGGACTCGCAATGAAAAGGAGTGGAAAAGTCATTCTCCGTTTAAACGCAAATCTGAGTTCCAAAGCGAAAAATGTCTGAAAAAGTGTGGTTCAAATCCTGCCCAAAGGCCATTTTGGCCCTTTGGCATCTATGGTTTCAAACAAGAAAATTCGGGTCTCAAAAGTCCGGAAAAGCTTGATGCCACTGGCTTTTTGCCAGTGGCATCTAAACCGTCAAGCGGTTATGGAGCTGCTGGGCAGATTCGAACTGTCACAGCGCATATCGCTTGCGCGATATACTCTGTGATGCGTGATTGAAATTAGAGGCCAGCAGTTGGAATACATGAGTACGAAAAACGCTCCCGCACCTGCGGTGCGGAAGCGTTTTCTGGAACTGCAAGTACAAATGGATAGAAAAGCAGCCTTTGGGTGCAAATTGATGGTCATGGGTGCAAATGAGGGTGCGTGGGTTCAAAGCAAACGATTTGTATTCTGCGTTGATTTATTCTTTT
>Ga0079305_1001822_pt1 | contig 23571 bp, 16 predicted proteins | sample LMS_cellobiose_e_FD_79183 | JGI IMG/M metagenome (GOLD analysis project Ga0079305, IMG submission 79183) | Rumen-fistulated moose microbial communities from Alaska, USA - LMS_cellobiose_enrichment | ecosystem: Host-associated > Mammals > Digestive system > Stomach > Rumen fluid ... | reverse complement strand
GGACGGGCGGAGGAATTCCATGGTATTTAAACCATGATACCTAAAATGGAAAGACCGGCGAAAACGAAGAAAAAGCATAAAATTTTATGAGTTGCTATTTTATCAGGCGGACAGAAAGGCAAAAAATTCTGTTTTTAAGATAACTGTGATGTTAAGGAGAATAACTGCGATGGCTTTTTTCCCGAATATTGAAAAGATTAAGTATGAAGGTCCGGAATCGAAAAACAATCTGGCGTTCCGTTATTACAACGCGGATGAAGTGATAGAGGGCAAAACGATGAAAGAGCATCTTCGTTTCTGCTGCGCTTTCTGGCATACTATGCGGGCAAACGGCGCGGATCCGTTTGGCGTTGGAACGATGTACCGTCCCTGGGAGGATGGAACGGATTCCGTTGAAATGGCGCAGAAACGGGTTCATGTTTTCTTTGAATTTCTGGAAAAATGCGGTTTTTCCTTCTATGCGTTCCATGACCGGGACATTGCTCCGGAAGGGAGTTCCTTTGCGGAAGCGTGCCGGAATTTTGATGAGGTGGCGAAAGTCTTCAAGGAAGAATCGGATCGAACCGGGATCACACTGCTTTGGGGGACCTCCAACCTGTTCGGTAATCCGCGGTACATGCATGGAGCGGCGACGAGCTGTAACGCGGATGCGTTTGCTTACGCGGCAGCTCAGGTGAAAAAGACACTGGAAATAACCAAGATGCTTGACGGTCAGGGGTATACCTTCTGGGGAGGACGCGAAGGTTATCAGTGTCTCTGGAACACCGATATGAAACGTGAAGTTGATCATCTGGCCGCGTTTATGCATATGGCGGTTGATTACGCAAAGGAAATCGGGTTTACCGGTCAGTTTTATTTTGAGCCGAAACCGAAGGAACCGACAAAGCACCAGTACGACTTTGATGCTGCCGCCTGTATTAACTTCCTGCGGGCTTACGGGCTCGAAGACAGCGTTAAACTGAATCTGGAAACGAATCACGCGACCCTTGCCGGTCATAATATCGAACATGAAATGGAATACGCTGCCAGTCAGGGATTCCTTGGATCGGTTGACGCGAACAGCGGGGATCTGCTTCTCGGTTGGGATACGGATCAGTTCCCGACGGATGTTTACATGACGACCAAAATGATGCTCGTTTTGATGAAATACGGCGGATTCAAGACCGGTGGATTCAACTTTGACGCGAAAGTCCGGCGGGAAAGTTTTGAACCGATCGACCTGTTTTACGCTCACATCGGCGGAATAGACGCCTTTGCGCGCGGTCTTCGGATTGCCGCGTCCATGCGGGCGTCCGGGGAGTTGGAGGAGATGGTCAAAGCCCGTTATGCTTCCTGGGATTCCGGAATCGGTAAGGAAATCGAGGACGGTAAACATAATTTCAAAACCCTGTTCGACTACATGACTCAAAAAGGAGAAATTACCCCGAACGTCAGTGGCCATCAGGAACTGTATGAAAACGTGATCAACCGTTATCTGTTTTAATCCGGAACCGGTATCGTTTTTTAAATAAACAGATGTGAAGTTAATATTGTCGGAAGGTTTCGACGTGCCGGATGATTCCGGGCTATTGCCGGACAACCAGGAACCGCCGGTTTCTTCTGTTAAGGGCAGGACGGTTGTTCCGTTTGTTTCGGAAGGTTTTATGCGGTCAGAATCCTTTGGCGATAGAGACGGCCTGAGGTCGTTTTTTACAGAGTCTTATTAAAAGCACGGTTGCCCCTGTGTTCATTTGGGGGCTTGTACGGTATTGATAGGTTCTGTCGAAGATTTTCAGGAAAGATAACGTGATATTGGATATAATTGATAATCATTTAATATAAATATAATGTTGAACTTGAGCGTCAGCCGGCGGAAAGGTTTTTTGAGATTCAAAAGAAATTAACCTGCTGGCTGGCCTGTTTTAGCCTATGAACCTTATTGCCTGAAATTTCCGGGTTGTTAGATTTTCCATGTCCGATTCTCTTCAGAATTCCTCAACGCCGAATCCGGATGATGTTTCCTCAACAGTGTCCGGGGAGTCATTTGCTGTACCTCGGGAGCCAACGGGCTCTCCAGCGGAGTCCCCATCCCCTGTTTTGGGAACTGATGCCGGAAAGATGCCGGCTGCGCCGCCGGTACAGGAAGTTCCAGACAATGAAGAGGACGTGACGATCATTTCTCATACTCCTCCGATGGAAATTTCTCCGGTTACCGGGGAAGAAAACGCGGAAACGGCCACTTCCCCCATTCTTCAGCCGGTTTACACCAACAATGTCCTGTCGCCCGGGACGATGCTGGGGCATTTTTTGATCACCAAATATATCGGCGGCGGCGGAATGGGGTGCGTCTATGAAGCGGAGGACAAGACGCTGGAACGGCGGGTGGCTATTAAAGTCCTGTCCCCGCAACGAGCTCAAGATCGGGCGTCTGTCAATCGGTTTTTAAATGAGGCGAAATCAGCGGCGCGTCTCAATCATGAGCATATAGCCCAGGTCTATTTTTGCGGGGAAGATAACGGAATTCCCTATATTGCGTTTGAATATGTTCAGGGAATCAATATTCGAACATATGTCGGGCAGAACGGAGTGATTCCCCTCCCACAGGCGATCAATTTTATTTTGCAGATTTCCAGCGCGTTGGCTCACGCGGCGATGCATGGCGTCACCCATCGGGATGTCAAACCGTCCAATATTCTGATAACGGAACAGGGACACGCCAAGCTGATTGATATGGGACTTGCACGTTTGTTTAAAACGTCTGATTCGGAAAACGACCTGACGGCAAGCGGTGTCACCCTTGGTACCTTTGATTATATTTCGCCGGAACAGGCGCTTGATCCACGTAATGCCGATGTTCGGAGCGATATTTATTCACTGGGCTGTACTTTTTTCTTCATGCTGACCGGTCAGCCGCCCTTTCCGGAGGGAACGGTTCTGCAAAAGCTGTTGCAACATCAGGGAAATGACCCGCCGGATGTTCGGGAACTGAATCCCAGTATTCCCGCGGAAGTAGCCATGGTGATTCAGAAAATGATGGCGAAAAACCCGCCGGATCGTTTTCAAACCCCTAAAGCGCTCATTGATGTTCTTTCTGATATTGCGGAGATGATAGGGCTGCATCCTGTTGACTTGGATCAGACGATGTGGGAGGCCCCGGCCACTTCCAGATGGAATTTGAAACGTCATATTCCCTGGATTACGTCCATTTCCCTGTTGCTGCTCGTTGTTATCTGTTTTCGTTATTTTTCTGTCCGGAATTCACAAATTGATTTTCCCGTGATTATTCCAACAATAACCGGGCCCCCTTCTCCAAAGAGCACGACGGACATTTCCGGGAAAACCCCGGTTGAAACAACTGAAAAAGGAGCCGGAACGGAATTACCTGCTTCGCTGATGATTCGTCAGATTGTCGTTCCGACCGGTTCGGTGTCCGGGATCAGTTTAGTGGAAAACGGCTCACTTCAGGAGACGGACAGCCGGGGGTTTTCCTGTTCGTCATCAGTAATGGCTCCCGAACGGCTTGCCGGCGGAGCAATATTAGCTCCGTTAAATAACACATCTGTACTTTTAAAACCGGGTGCCGGTATTGCCGACAGGGAGGGGATCCATTTACAGGGAGGGTGGTTTCATCATCAACTGCTTAATCCGTCAGTGGTTGCGGATGTGGTGAGAAATACAGATACTCTTTCCCGAAGCCTTGTGATTGACCGGATTGGAGAAAATAACGATACTTATGCCAATATTCAGACGGCATTAAATTCCATTAGTAATTCCGGCGATTTATCACGAAACTTGCAGTCGGAAATCAAAATTGAACTTCGTTTTAATGGTGCTTTGGAGGTTAATTCCCTTTCTTTACAAAATAAAAAAATCCGGATTGTTGCGACGGAGGGATATCAGCCGACACTTGTTTTTAAAAGTGATGAATCCTCCTGGGGGGGAATTGGGGAGCAGATGTTCCTTTTGAACTCCGCATCACTGACGATAGAGAGGGTTAATATTGAATTTACCGTTCCATCATCCGATATTATGGTGTCGGAATGGTCTATGTTTGAAATGATCGGGGACTCTTCTTTGAAGATAACCGATTCCGTTTTGACTCTGTTCAACTCCGATACCGGTGGAATCGCCGGCTCAACGGCGGGGACCATGGTATCCCGACATTCCAATGTCGCGTTTTTCCGTTGGAACAGTGTTGGTAAGGATCTGCGGGAAAACGCCGAAAATCAGCCGGTAAGCGTACCGACGGTTTCTTTGGAACGAACTCTGGTCCGGGGGGAATCGACGTTTTTGTATACCCGTTCCGTTTATGGCCTGCTTGATGTTAAACATTGTCAGGTTAATACCAGCGGTGCCTTTGTTTATCTGATGGAAACGGAACGCAATGAGGCCGAAACGACAACGTTGAATGTTCAATTGGATCATTTACTCGGAATTTGCCGTTCTTCTTGTTTCCGTCATGAAGCAAATGGACGTATTGATCGGGAATCGTTTATTTCCGCTACAATAACAAATTCCATTTTGAAAGGGGGTAATCAGGCATTTGGAATGTGGATTACATCGGAAATATCGGATACGGAATCTCTGGTCGCCCCGGAATGGAAACTGGAGAACTCCGTCCTGTTTAATTTTTCCGAATTTGGCCAGCTTCGACTCAAACAGGGAACCCGTGTTCAGGATATTGAATTTCCGGGAACGGTGAACCTGGTTCAAATGAATTTCAGTGATGATGTCAGTAACAGGCTGGACAGTATATTTCCTCATGCTTTTACTTTGGAAAATTTCCAGAGTTTGTTTTTGAAACCTATGGAACTGATGACCCGTGACACACAGGGACAACAGTTAATTCAGGAATTTCGGTCAACGCTTCCCCGTTTTTCGGAATAGACGGTCGGGAACCTGTTTTTCCACAGCGTCCGTTTTCCAGAAAAATAACCGGATATTGCCTGTATCGCTTTACAAAGGTTTATTATCCGAGGTCCGCCGGTGTTGACGGCAACGAATGTTTTGAGGTATTCCTGTTTTGTTTCTTGTCCATTTTTAATGGAGACGTTTTAAAGTCAGATGAAAAGAAATCAGTTATTGTCCATTTTAATTCCGGTTTACAATGAGCGGGACCATTTGGAGGAGATTGTTTCGCGGGTTCGGCGGGCGGAACTCCCTGAATCACTGGAACGGGAAATCGTTTTGGTCGATGATGCTTCTGACGATGGAACAACCGAAAAAATCAAAGCACTTCAGGAAAAATATCCGGAGACAATCCGGGCGTTTTTTCAACCTGAAAATCGGGGGAAGGGGGCCGCTATCCACCGGGCCATTCGGGAAATGAAAGGGGATTACGCCATTATTCAGGATGCCGATCTTGAATATAATCCCGCGGAATATATGAAGTTACTTCAGCCTGTAATGACGGGTATGGCGGATGTTGTTTACGGATCCCGGTTTACCAGGTGTTCTGTCCCGCGGAAGGTGAAACAGTTTCGTTGGTTCGGATTCGGTTGTAAAAAACATGCCGCGACCGGTTCGGTGGATAAAATTTCCGATCCCCCTTTCCCGGCTGAAGAAAGTAATATAAACAGGGAAAAAAGGAAAGAGTTTCCGAGATGTCCGGACAACCAACAGTCCAAAGAGGACGAGACGGCGAAAAATCGGTCAGCGGACACAACCCTTTCCCGAAATCGCGGAATGTTACCTCATCGAATCGCCAATTATTTTTTAACTAGGCTATCTAATTTTACGACGGGTCTTAATTTAACAGACATGGAAACATGTTACAAGGTATTTCGAAGTGATATTTTAAGGAATCTGCCGTTACAGTCCCAGCGATTTGGAATTGAACCAGAGATTACTGCGAAAATTGCGAAACAGCATCTGACGATTTATGAAGTTCCCGTTGAATATCAGGGACGGGAATATTCCGAAGGAAAAAAAATCGGCTGGAAAGATGGTATTGACGCCATTCTGGTAATCCTGAAATACTGGATTTTCAAATGATTTAAGGCGATGAATGCCCGTTGCTTGTCAAAAACTTCATTCCCGCTATAATTATCATGACGATAATAATAAAAAAGAAAGATATCAGATCAACAGATAAAGTGGTCATCGAAAAACCAGAACAGGGAGAGTTTGTTTTTTAAGCGTTGGGTTTTTATTTTTGATTGTAAAGATTTAATGTCGTTGTTATTTGAATTGTTGAACGCTTTCATAAAAATCAGTGTGAGTTCCGGAGATGGTATAACCGGTATATTCCGTTCATTTATTCTGTGAAATTTTCTCTATATATTAAAATATGGAGAAAATAAGAGGTTTCTGCTGTTGAACGTGGATAAAAAATGATAATATAGCAGGATGGAAAATGAGAAGAGATTTTTTGATGTTACGGATCACCGGGTGCCGGATAAAGAGGAATCATTCTCTATTTTATGAAATAAGTCAACCTTACGTGAAAATAAGTCGATAAGAATAATGTTTATTTTCTGTATTTAATTGTTTGCCTGTATTTATTGGGTTTTTAACCGTTTGCATTTGGGGCTTGTCAATACAAGTAAATTGGGAAGATAAACGAAGCGGGGGTAAACAGTTTCCCATTGAAGAACAGTAACGGAAAAAGAAATGAATTCCAAGACCCTTTTTTTACTTGTTGTCGCATTGATTTGTGGTACGATAACATCCTTTGGCGTTAAGCTTGTTTTTTTCAATACTTCTGAAGAGGACAATGCCGGGGAAGCGGTTATCACTGGTCCAATGGGTGAAATTGTGGTTGCTAAAACGGATCTGATGGCAGGTGACGAACTCAATGCCCAAAATATCCGGATCGCCTTGGTTCCTGAGAAAGAGATTTCACAGGACGCTGTTTTTAATTTCGACAGTACGGTGACTCACCGTGTGCTTCGTAACATTGCCAAAGATACTCCATTGAGTATTTTTGATCTTGAGTTGATTGAAAATCAGGAAGAAACCGTTTCCTATACCCAGCCCGGTTACGCTGTCGTACCGATTCAAATTGAACAGATCGTCACAAGTGGGGATTCCCGGAATTATACAAACGTGCTCCAATTGGATCAGCTTATTCGTCCGGGAGATCAGGTTTCGTTGACGGTAACACAGGAGGATATTTCCGCTGACAGGAATACAACCGGAGCGTCCCGGTCTCTTCGTAAACTGGTTAATAAAACGTTAATTGATTCAATACCGGTTTATTCCATTGTTTGTGAACCCAAAACAGGAAAGGTTGGGAATAGCGACGATAAAATATCAACGGTTTCCTTTATGATGAATAAAGAGGAGGAAGATCTGGTTCAGAACGCGATGGTCAGCGGCAAAATCCGTTTGGTTGTGCACCGGGAAACAGAATCGTTTGATATCGACGCAACCTCCGGTTTATTACAAAAGGATAATTTATTTGAAGTTATGACGCCGGCTGTATCCGGGAATACGTTGTATAAAGTCCGAAAGGTCAGTTCGGAAAACAGCGATTCGTTTTCGGCAGAGGACAACGGTATGCTTGTTCCGCTTCAGGTGGAACAGAAAGACGGTTCTTCAGCAACCGGGCTTTCAAACGCGGATAATGGGGTACCTGTTATGAGGGCTCCTCTGGTTGATACTGCGCCGGTAATGCCTCCGGTCGTTGAACGTGACGATGGGAACGAGTCGGATCGGGCATTATCCACGACGGACCATAATCTGGAATTCGTTGAGCCATTGAATTTTGAAAATAAAAATGCGGAAAACGCGAATCCTGCTCCGCAAGAGAAAAAAGATTCGTCATCCAAACCTGTTTTACCGCGTGTTTTTGCGCCGCGACAAAATTTAAGCTCATTTTCCAATTCGGAAATTATTTTAAACGACAACAAGAAACTATAATTTTCAGCCTGGGTATAATGAATAGCGACAACGTGAATAGTAGTGGCATCATGGATATTATATGGGCTCCCTGGCGGATGGCTTATATTCAGGAAAACAACAAGGAAACGGAAAAAACGGATGTCCTGCCTGTTCTTCCCGGGGGTGATGAGCACTGTTTCATTTGTCAGGCCGCAGTGGATCAGGCGGGAGCCAGGAAACGGTTCGTGATTGGTACGACTGAACATACAGTTTCATTACTGAACCGTTTTCCTTATAACAATGGTCATTTACTGGTCGCTCCCAGGCGTCATATCGCGCGACTGGAACTTTTGACCGCGGATGAATGGCGGGAGCTTACCTCGGAATTGACTTTCTGGGTTGGGAAACTGGAATCCTTAATGAATGCCGACGGTTTCAATGTCGGTTTAAATTTAGGCCGTGTTGCGGGAGCTGGATTGCCGGGGCATCTTCACTGGCACATTGTTCCCCGTTGGAATGGCGATACAAATTTTATAACGACCATCGGCTCAACCAAAGCGATCCCTCAGTCGTTGGAATCATTGTGTGATTTATTGACCCGATAATTCGGCAGGATATCATGGTTGCTGCCGTTTTTAACATTGCTGTTTTTAATATATGATCAATTCCGGTTGCCTGTGGTTTTGGTTTTTTCCTGATGATTTTCGGAAGTGAGGTGAGCGGTTTGGCTAATCGAATTTATCTGGAAAACAGACATGTTGAGATGATCCGAACACGATTCGTCTAATCACCGGATATCCTTTCTTTATGTTGAGGTTTGTTTCCGGGTGACGTCTCGTTGAATAGTCTTGTTTTGACGGTTGTTTTTTCTGAGTCCGTTTTTATCGTGTTGCCTGTCCTTTTTGTTCAGGCCATTGTTTAGGCTTAACTAATTCGGAAGCATTTCGGAATAAACGGATATTTTGGCCGGCATCAGTCAGGAATGATACGGAGGATGATATTGTCATTCAATCCGTTTGAGAAACCGGGTTGTTCATTTGGATTTTATATTTTATACCGATAGTAAATAGTTTGTGTTGAGAGATTTTATCCAGTTAAACCGTACATGTAGTACAAACGAAAAGTTATTTTGATGGAAATAGGACAAAATGGAATTCCCTTCAAGGTGTTGGGTGGATTTTGACGACATAAGAACTATATTTTATTTTGCGTTTGCCATCGAAACTATTCTGAGTTGCCAAAACTGATTGGGCTGTGCAGTGATCAATCAGAAAGGTGTTAACGGCTTGAGATGAATGGTGTTATGAATCGTGTATCGAGAAAGTGTTGATATGAGAAAAGTCCTCAGTTTTCTTTATGTTTTACTCATTGCGTTCGGATGGATTGGGATTTGTTCCGCAATGGGGCAGGAAATTTCTGAAGGGGCGGATTCACAAACGTTGACGGAAACGACGGTTTCTGAGTCTGCTGCGGAACCTGTGATACCGGAAACAGACACCAGCGATACAGAAACAGGAGAAGCGAATACTGAGACGGCGGACTCTGCCGGGGATCCCGTGAGTGGAGCGGATGCGGGGATTGTTACCGGGGATCCTGATGCACCTGACGCCCGTGTTATTATACCGGATGATAATCCGGTTGAGGAAACCGCAGGAACAGAGTCGGAAATAATTCCAAAAGTTGACGAAACACTTACAGAAGGACCGAAGGCAGACGCGGATACAGATAAATCAGAGACACATAAAAATTCCGGCAACATAAATGTTAATGTGGAAATCCCGATCATGGGATTCCCGACAGCGCAGACCGCACTCAAAGAAATGTATACAGACATGATCAACGGATTGAACACACGTCAGATCATGCCGCTTTATCAGAAATGGCAACGATATAATTTGTCGGTGCGTCAACGGACCGCAAGGGCTTCGACCAGTGAATTAAATGGTCGCTGTCGTCTGCCCTGGTATGAAAAACTGTATCAGGATCCTTTGGTGTCGATTTTTGATGTTGAGGAATTTTCTTCCGCTTTTATGCGATATTCAACGGCTAATACGAATCATTTAATTCAGGCGATCCGTTTGGGCCGGGAAAAAATGAACATCACGGTTCCGCAGGAAAAAGTCTATATTCCGGAACCGAAAACAGCGGACGAGGCGATTACGCAACTCAAAATGATTCTGGAACGTTCCGCGAATGCGTACACAAAAGCAATGGCGACGCTGAAGCCGAATGAAGTCAAAGTGCTGGCCAGCGAACTGTATCCGATTTTCTGTTCCCAGGTTATTAACGGTCATACAATTCCGAATCGTTCCCGGGGAAAATATCTGGTTGATCTGATGTTGAAAATTGACCAGAAAGCGTTATACGACGCGACGGAAATTCTGTTACCGTTAGTCGATGAAAATTTTCGCGAGCAGTTTTCTAAAATTGCCTCCGGTCAGTATGAATCAGTAAAAATGGGGGATCAGATTGTTCAGCGAATACCGACGGCGGCTGGCGACATCCTTATTGGGGGGCGCGAAGACAATGTTTGGGATTTGGATTCCTATTCCTCTGTCATCTGTATTATCGACCTTGGCGGAAACGATACTTATAAAGAAGGAAGCTGTAACATTAACCGTCCACTTCTGGTCGTGATTGATCTGGGATCCGGTAACGATTTGTATACCGGCGTCAAGCCCGGGATTCAGGGAAGCTCCATTCTCGGTATTTCGCTCTGGTACAACGAACGGGGCAATAATGTGTATCAGGCAAGATCCGTTGCCCAGGGAAGCACGATCGGCGGTGTCGGGATTTTAATCGATGGTCAGGGGGATGATCAGTATCTTGGTACAGTACGCGCTCAGGGATCGGCTCTCTGTGGTCTTGGTCTTCTGGTGGATCAGGAAGGTTCTGATGATTACCGTGCCGCACTCCTGGCCCAGGGGTTAGGTCATCCGGGCGGTTTCGGATGCCTGGTTGATAAAGATGGAAATGACCATTATTATGTCGGTGGATATTTTACGGACGCTTATCCGGAACATCCGGGTTACGATGGTTGGGGACAGGGAATTGGCGCCGGAATCCGGCAGGTTGCCTGCGGTGGTATCGGCATGATACTTGACGGTGGCGGCGATGATGTTTATGAATTCGATTATTTTGCCCATGGCGGCGGTTATTGGATGGGGACCGGTATTGCCCGTGATTTTGACGGAAATGATAAACGCCTGGCGGCTACACTGACCGCTTTCAACAAAGGGCCGCGTCATGAAGGACGCTGGCAGCGATTTGGCAGTGGGTTCGGTTGCCATTATGCCGTTGGATACCTGATTGACGATGCGGGAAATGACGTTTATAACGGAACGATCATGGGGGTTGGTATGGGCTGGGACCTTGCCGCGGGCTTTCTGATTGATTTCGCCGGAGACGACTCTTTTGAAGCGACGGGCGGTTATACTCAGGGAACCGGAGCGGAGGGAAGTATCGGAGTTCTGATGAATTATCGTGGAAACGATACCTATCGCGGCGCCAACCAGGGACACGCCCGATCCTATATTTCTTATCATTCGGCTTATGATTGTGGCGCCAACTTTAGTTTTGTTATCGATCATGGTGGCAACGACGTTTATGGTTCACGGGTTCCCAACGACAGTATGTCTTATCGCGGGAGTTCCGGTGGTTTTGTGATTGATCGTCCGACGGAGGTGGAGTTGGCGGAAAAGCAGAAAGCCGAAGCGGAGGCCGTTGCCCGGGGAGAAAAACCAAAGCAGGAAACCAAAACGACGCATTCGTCCTATCCGCCGCAGCAACAGCCGCAGTATCAGTCGCAACCGCAGAATAATCAGCCCGGCTGGTTTGGCAACGGGCGCTGGCGGCTCTTTGGCGGTTAAGCTTTGTTTGACGAGTCATTGGTTACCGTCACGAATGCCTGGTTTTTTAAGTTTTCCCAGTTGGTGGTTTTGCGCGACATTGAAACAGCAAACCGTTAATTGGGAAAACTTTTTTAATATTTAAGAAACAGATAATGAACGATGCAGCAGTATGAATCGGCGACACCGCAACAGGGGAATGGCAGATAGGCTGTATCGTTGTTCCCGTCGTCAGCTTTTCCCGATGATCATTCTTTGTGTGGGAAACGGACTTTGGGCGGGGACCGTCGTTGTCGTGGCTCTTGGTTCCCGTTTTATGATCGATGCGGCAACGCAGTCAAACCGGTCGATATTTCCTGAAAGTCGGAAAAAGTGTTTTATCATGGAAAAACAAGTGTTCCGCAAGTCGGACCGTTATCTCGTTTTTTCGGGGGATTCTTTTCATTTTGGAATAAAATTGCCGGTGAAAATGGGCGGTTCCTCGATGTTTTTCTGAAAATTCCCGGTTCCCGTGATGATTTTTCCAAAAAAAATAGTATAATAACAGGACTTTGTTTTGTTGTCTTTGTTCACTTGTTCCCTGTTTTTGCCTAGGAAAAGAAGTTTCATGTCTCTATTAACACAATCGCCCGCCTGGAAAGCCCTTGAAGAACATAAAGCAACGATTGATTCCGTAACCATGCGGGATCTGTTTATGCAGGATCCGAACCGGTTTCAGAAATTTTCCCTCCGGTTCAACGGTATTTTGTTTGATTACTCTAAAAACAGAATTACCGAAACAACGATGAAGTTGCTTTTTGATCTGGCCCGACAGGCGGAACTTCAAAAAAATATTGATGATATGTTTTCCGGTGAAAAGATCAATATTACCGAGCGTCGCGCCGTTCTTCACATTGCTCTTCGTAACCGGAGCAACCGTCCGATTTTCGTTGATGGTAACGATGTCATGCCGGAAGTGAATCGCGTGCTGGAAAAAATGAAGGATTTCAGTGAAAAGGTTCGTTCCGGAAAGTGGCAGGGATACACCGGTAAAGCGATTACGGATGTTGTGAATATCGGGATTGGCGGTTCCGATTTGGGACCTTATATGGTATGTGAGGCGCTGACGGCTTATCAAACGGGACCGGCGGTTCACTTTGTTTCCAATGTCGACGGGACACATATTGCGGAAACACTGAAAAAACTGAATCCGGAAACAACCCTGTTTGTGATAGCGTCCAAAACCTTTACGACGCTTGAAACGATGACCAACGCGAATTCGGCCCGTCAATGGTTCCTGAATGCCGCCGGGTCGGAGGAGGCGATTGCCAAGCATTTTGTCGCGCTTTCAACCAATCGTGCGGCGGTTGAAACCTTCGGGATTGATCCGGCGAATATGTTTGAGTTCTGGAATTGGGTGGGCGGTCGTTATTCACTCTGGTCCGCTATCGGACTGAGTATTGTGCTTGCGGTCGGGTATGATCGGTTTGTCGAACTGCTGACCGGGGCACATGAAATGGACGAATATTTCCGGACAACACCGTTTGAAAAGAACATTCCGGTTATTATGGCTCTGCTGGGTATCTGGTACAATAATTTTTATCACGCGGAAAGTTACGCTATTTTGCCTTATGATCAGTATCTTCATCGATTTCCCGCCTATCTGCAACAGGGGGATATGGAGAGCAACGGCAAACGGGTTGACCGGAATAATCAACCGGTTGATTATTCCACCGGTCCCATTATCTGGGGTGAGCCGGGGACAAATGGTCAGCATGCTTTTTATCAGTTGATTCATCAGGGAACGAAATTGATTCCGGCTGATTTTCTGGCTCCGGTACAGTCGCAGAATCCGATTGGGGATCATCATAAAAAACTGATTGCCAATTTTATCGCGCAAACAGAAGCGCTGGTACGGGGAAAAACGGAAGAGGAGGCGTTCGCGGAGTTGAAGCAATCCGGCCTTTCCGACGAAGAGGCCCGTCGGCTTGCTCCGTCCAAAGTATTTCCGGGAAACCGCCCGACCAACTCCATTTTCTATACCAGACTGACCCCGCGAATGCTTGGACGTCTGATTTCGATGTATGAAATGAAAATCTTTGTTCAGGGAATCCTCTGGAACATCAATTCGTTTGATCAGATGGGGGTTGAACTTGGAAAACAACTTGCCGGAGTTATCCTTTCCGAGCTGGATTCGGACCAGACGGTTACGTCCCATGATTGTTCAACCAATGCTCTGATTGAATATTTTAAATCGAAACAGCAGGACGAAGTTTTATGATCCGATGTAAACAAGCGGCCGTTTTTGCTTTTGTCGGCAGAGGACGGCGGCTGGTTAAAATGATTCTGTAAAGGATTTATATCACGGGATCCCGGTTTTTCATTAAGATAAATTAACGTGTACTTGCTGATGAGATACAGAATGCGGTCAGCACGATAATCATTTGTTGGGAATAGACCCTTCTTGATGAATTTTCGTTGAAATGGGGAAAACAACCATGCAAAAATCATATACCCTGCCTGAACTTGCCCGTTTTTTGCGCCGGACGGAAAAACAGATCCGACGACTGGCGGAACGGGAAATTCTGGCGGGACGTAAAGTCCGCGGCGAATGGATTTTCGATATTGCCGACGTTATCCAATGGATGGAAAGCGAGATGGCGGAGCTGAACGAGGAAGCGACTTATAAGCAGTTTGAGAAGATGATGGCTCTGGAAAAAGATGTTGAGGAAAAGCCGCTTCAAGTTTCTGATCTGCTCGATACCGATTCCGTGATTGTTCCGTTCCGGGCAAGAACAAGGGAATCGGTTATTCGGGATCTGACGGATCACGCGACACAGATTGGCAAACTCTGGGATCCGGAAAAAATGATGTTGGCGATTCGTCAACGTGAGGAAATGATGTCGACCGCAATGGATAACGGAGTTGCCATTCCGCATCCAAGACGCCCGCTTCCGATGATTATTTCCGAACCTTTTATGGTACTCGGGATCGCGCCGAACCCGATCCCTTTCGGCGGCGGTTTCAATAACAAGACAGACGTTTTTTTTATGGTGTGCAGTGACAGCGATTTTACCCATTTACAAATACTGGCCCGGCTGGGACGTATCCTGAATCATACCGGTTTTCTGGATCAGTTACGGGAACTTGAAATTCCGGCCGAGATACTGGAACTGATTCGGGAAACGGAAAAAAAACTTTGACATGCACCCTGTAAAAACAGGGGGGCGCTTTTTGCAGAAAATCCGGTCGGTATTTCAGGTTGACCGGATTTTTTCATTACAGAAGGATTTTTGTCAAATATCAAAAATCTTGCCGGGATTCATGATATTGTTGGGGTCAAACGCTTTTTTCAGGGTTCGCAGCATGTTCAGATATTCGTTGGAAACAACGCAGGACATGTATTCCTTTCTTTTATGACCGATTCCGTGTTCACCGGAAATACGTCCGCCAACCGACCGGACAACGGCATAAATTTCGCGTAAAATCGTCGGAAGTGTGTCATACCAGCGTTCCTCTGTCCATTCGGGAGTCGGCGTAACACGGGCATGAATGTTACCGTCCCCCGCGTGTCCGTAACAGGGGATCTGAATGTCGTACTTTTGGGCAATTAAAGCGAATTCCTCAACAACAACAGGAATTGAAGCGGGCGGAACAACGACATCTTCGCCGCTTTGCAGCTTATTGGCCAGACTGAACGCTTCCGGGATACTGCGGCGAATTTTCCAGATTCTCTCTGATGTTGACGGATTGTCGGCGACATAAACTTCAATCGCCCCGCATTTCTGACAGAACCGTCCGACTTTTTCATAATCTTTTTGAACCTGTTCCAGCTCGAAACCGTCCACGGTGACGATCAGCATGGCCCCGCAATTTTCATATGGCAGCGATTCATTCAAATACTCGCAGGACTGCCGGACAGCGCTTTTGTCCATGTACTCGATGGAAGTCGGAGTGACGCCGGAACCGGTCAAAATTTCCGGAACGGCTTTAATTGCGGCTCCGCTCGACGGGAACAGACAGAGAAGGTCCACCTGATATTTGGGCTTGGGAATCAGCTTCAAAATAATTTTGGTAAAGAATCCAAGGGTTCCTTCCGTTCCGATCATCAGTTGAACCAGATTGTAACCGGTCACATCTTTGAGCAGTTTACCGCCGAGTTGGACGGTTTCACCGGTTGGCAATACCATTTCCAGACCGAGAACATAACGGGAGGTAACGCCATATTTGACCGCCTTGCCGCCGCCGGCGTTTTCCGCGACGTTGCCGCCGATGTAACAGGTTTCCATGCTCATGGGATAGCCGGCGTAAAAAAGCCCGCTTTCCTTAATGTATTCGTTGATGTCGTTGGAGATAACGCCCGGCTCAACCGTGATCATCATGTTGTCGCGGTCGAATTCAAGAATCCGGTTCATTCGGTCACTGCAAACAACAATTCCGCCAAAAACCGGAACCGCCCCGCCCGAAAGACCGGACCCGGCCCCGCGGGGAGTCAACGGGATTCGTTCCCGGTTTGCCATACGGACAATAGCCGCGATTTCTTCGGCGCTTGCCGGATGAACAACGGCTTCCGGCATAGCGCGGTAATGGGTGCCGGGAATTTCATCATGTGAAAAAGGCTCCATTTTTCCGGGATCGTTAAATGTTACATATCGTCCGCCGACAATTGCGGCAAGCTCCGCGACGATTTTCGGGGTAACCCTGTGATAATTGTAGAATTCTTTATTCATGATCTTGTTCCGTATAAAGCCCGTCTGATATTGAGAGCCCACGGCTATAAAAACGTACCGGATGAAAATTTAAACAGGAGAAGGCCCCGATGGTTTTTGTAACATTTCCGAAAGAAGCGGGAGCACGTCAAAAAGATCGCCAACGATTCCGAAGTCAGCAATCCGGAAAATCGGGGCGTCCGGATCCTTGTTGACAGCCACGATTTTTTCCGCGGTCTGCATTCCGGCAAGATGTTGGATCGCTCCGGAAACTCCAAGTCCAATGTAAAGCCGGGGCGTGATGGTTTTTCCGCTCAGTCCGATTTGGCAACTGTACGGGAGCCAGCCGCGATCCACGACTTCACGGGTCGCGCCCAGAACGGCGCCAATCGACTTCGCGAACTGTTGAATCGGTTTCAGGTTCTCCGCCCGTTTGATTCCGCGTCCGACGGCGACGATTTTCGTCGCGTTCTGAATGGTTGTTTCTTCGGAAACCGGAATGAACTTTTGAATCGTGACAGCGCTTGTTTTAGAAGGGGGACACGCCGCAATCCGGATGATTTCGCCTTGTCGATCTTTGTCGATATCCAACGGTTTACAGGAATGGGAGCGGACCGTTGCCATTTGCGGACGATGCTCCGGACATTGGATGGTCGCCATAATATTTCCTCCGGCAGCCGGACGGGTTTGCAGCATCCGGCGGGAATCGGACATTTCCAGCTTGGTGCAGTCCGCCGTTAATCCGGTATGTAATTTCATCGCCAGATACGGCATGATCGTTCGTCCGAATGTTGTTGCTGCCGCGATTAACTGACCTGGACGGCAGTCCTGAAAAAAACCGATGAGTGCCTGGGAATACAAATCAATGGTGTAGTGTTCAAAAAATGGCGATTCAATCGCGAAAACACGGTCCGCGCCATACTCAATCAGCCGTTTCAGTTCTGAATCGGGAAGTGACGAGCCAATAACAACAGCATGAACGGAACCGCCAGACTGAACAGCGAGCGGAACGGCGCGGGCCAGAAGCTCAAAAGAAACCGTCTGTAAAATCCCATTCCGTTGTTCCGCCAGAATCCAGATGTCGTCCGGGCTCTGAAATTTTTTCAGGGAGTTACAGGTGATAGAGTCATTCTGCATGGTTCAAACCAATTCCTTCTGCTGAAGCCAGGTAACAAGGGAGGTAACCGCGTCCTGTAACGATGATTCGTCCGTTAAGGTTTTGATGGTACAATGTCGGATAATCTGCGGGCGGAAGGTTTTGACAATCCGCGTTGGCGACCCCTTGAGCCCGATATTGCCGGGGTCAAGATGAAGGTCTTTTTGCGTGTAAACCGGGATTTTGGCTTTTCGGACCTGAATTTTTCTGTCCAGTGTAGGCAGACGGGGACTCGCGACGGACTTTAAAACCGTTATCAGGGCGGGAAGCCGAAGCCTGATTTCCTCCTGACCGTATTCTGTCGAGCGGGTTAGCTCCAACTCTTTAGCGTCGGACGTTTCGGTCAATCCACCCACAGCGGCAACATAGGCAACGACAGGAATATCGAGAGCGGAAGCGACTTCCGGACCGACCTGACCGGTATCGCCGTCGGTTGCCCGTTCGCCACAGAGAATCAGATTGACGTCAGGAACAATTTTTTTAATCGTTTCCGACAGAATATGAGCGGTTGCCCAGGTGTCGGAACCTCCGAAAGCCGGGTCACTGATCAGACAGGCGGAATCAACGCCCATGGACAGAACTTCCCGGAGGGCCGCCGCGGCGGACGGGGGGCCCATGGAAAAAGCGAAAATTTCCGCCCCATACTTTTCCTTGAGTTGAAGAGAAACCTCAACAGCGTAAAGATCGAGCGGATTGACAATCGCATCGGCCGCTTTTCGGATGACGGTACCGGTCGTTTCGTCCATTCGGACCGAACCCGTTTCCGGTACCTGTTTGATCAGTAAAGCGATTTTTAACATTCCCTATTTCCATTCAATAAACAAAACATAAGAACCGGGCGCGTTTTGGATTTTCAAAACGCTGTCGGAATAGTCAACGCTTTCTTCCTGAAGGTCGTTTTCATTGTCGATTCGCTTGACCAGAACGGTTCCGCTTTCCGGGACGCCGGCCAGAGAGATTTCAAGGTTTTCCTGATTCTGTTTCCAGTTGGAGACGAACAGAACTTTTTGTCCTTCTTTTCCAATTCCTCCGAGAAGCGAAACATAGCCGCAGTCCGTTGTTTGAACACGCTCGGGAGCTTGTTCCAGCAAATCGGCAAACGCAATAAAAACGTAATAAGGTTTTCGGACCAGGCCTTCACCGGAGAGGAGCCCCCAGGTCTCGGAACAGGTCATATAATAATTGGACATGGTAAGCGGGGTGTCCTGCCAGCGGGTGAGCAGATAACCGACGAAAGCGGCGGAATCATAGCCGTTGAGACCTTCGGGAGATCTGCGTTTATACTCGCGTGTTTCCGCTCCCCCGTCTGTCCCGTGCATTTCCGACCAGCTTGCCGGAAAATAATGCCATTCGTTCAGATGCAGCTCGGTTTGTGAGAAGCCGTTGTCATCGAGTAATTTTTTGACCTGGGAAGGGGTGATCAGCAGATCCTCCGGGTTCGCGGAATAACAGTGCCAGGAGCAGAAATCAAGTGGGGCTCCGGTTGCTTTGCATTCGTCGAGAAGCATTTGCAATTCCGGTTGATTGGCGGAACAAATAGCCGGGCCTCCGATTTTGATATCGGGGAATTCTTTTCGGAGGCGGTTGGCGACAATGCAATAAAAACGGCAATAAGTTTGAAAATCACGGGTGTTCCACATTTGCGGGACAAGGTCGGGTTCATTCCAGATTTCCCAGTACTGGATATTCCATTCAAACCCGTCGGCCCATTTCTGATTATAATGACGGACAATTCCGGCGCAGACTTCCGCGAATTTTTCCGGGTCTTTGGGTTCAAAAGCGTAAAAATGCTGATTACAGTGTTCAATGGAGTTTCCGAGCCGATAAATAACCTGCGATTTTCCTTCGACGATAATTTGTTTCAGGTAATAGTCAGTCGCGTCGAAATAGTAATTATCCGGGTCGCTGGGGTCTGCTTTGGCGTTTCCGAAAATTTGTGGAACATCGACAACGCGAAGCCCGACTTCAATCAATGGACAGTCATGAAGCCGAACGGAGGAGAAACGGGCCTTTTGTGCATACTCATGCCAGTTCCAGATAGATTCCGCATGAATCGGCGTCCAGGTGTTGGTTCCGTTCAGGGCTTTTATCGGTCCCTGTGTTTGGGTAAAATCGACCGAGAATTTCCCCGCTTCTGACGAGGCTTTTTCTTCTTCTGCGAAAACAGCAGACATTGACAGTAACAGAGCAAAAAACAGACTGAAAATTCCATAATGTTTTAACATGATTTATACTCCCGTTGTTTCAGAAGATGAACTGGTTCATTATGATTTTTTTGAGGGTGATTGACGGACAGAATGGGCCTCCGGCCAACAGCGTTTATTCCGTTGATCCGTTGATGTTGGGGGGAATTTGTTTATTGAGCCCGAATAACGACTGGTGTTTTCGGATTGCCTCTATTATAATAAAAATCGGAAGGAAAAAAATAATTTCCGTTGATTTTCCGATAAATTTTTTGGGGTTCAGACAATACTGATAACCGGTCCGGGGATTATCAGGGAATATAAAACAAGTCATTCCGGAACAAAAGTAACATGATCAAGACCGATAAATCCTCCACTCCCGAACCAATGTCGATGCCGTCTGCCCGAAAGCGCTGGGTCAAACGGCTGGTTTTCTGGGGTAAAATTTTCGTTACGCTTCTTGTTTTGGGCTGGATTTCTTACCGTCTTTATTCCGACTGGACAGAAATTTCCCGATATCATTGGAAACTGCATTATTGTTGGCTTATTGGGGCCGGGGGGTTCTATCTGACCGCATTTTTTGCGGCGGCGGTTTTCTGGTATCTTTCACTTCGCTGGCTGGGGCAAATCCCGACTTTTTTTCAGGCGGTCCGGTCCTATTATGTCAGTCAGCTTGGAAAGTACATTCCCGGCAAGGCGATGGTTGTTGTCATTCGTTCCGGAATGGTGGCCGGCGAGAAAGTTCGGGCAGGCGTCGCCGCGGTCGCGGTTTTTTATGAGACGTTGACCATGATGTCCGCCGGCGCGTTCATATCCGCGCTGATTGTACTCCTCTGGTTTCGGGAACATTATTTCTATTCCCTGCTTGCGATCGGGGCCATGCTGATCGTCGGAATACCGATTTTGCCTCCGGTTTTTGTCAGAATTCTGAAGATACTCAAAATAGGAAAAGATGATACCGGATTTCAGGAGCATTTACAGCGGTTCACTTTCCGCTCGATTTTGGTCGGGATGGGATTGATGTCCGTTTTATGGATTTTACTTGGAGGATCGCTTTGGGCGACGATTCTGGGCTTGGGGATCGAGACCGGTGGACTGTTGGTACATCTTCCCCGTTTTGTTTCGGCAACCGCGCTTGCCATTGTGCTGGGATTTGCCGTTCCTGTCTCGCCGGGCGGACTCGGTATCCGCGAGGCGGTTTTATCTATTCTGTTGATTCCTTATTTTCAGGATATTTTGAATATCCCGGCAAACATGAGTTTTACCATTCAGGCGGAAACGTTGGCAATGCTGGTTTCCCTGGTTCAGCGGGTTGTTACTATTCTGGCGGAGCTTGCGATTGTTGCCCCCTTGCTTTTTTTCCCCTGGCTTGTCCGAATGGTCCATTCGAGTACCGTGGAACAACCCGGAGAGAGTACCGCAGAACAGCGTTGAAGGCCACGGAGCGGAAAGACGGATAAATATTACCGGAACGGCTGATGTTTGTAAAAGCCGGCGTGTATAAAAATACAAAAACGGACATCGCCAAAGATCCCAAACGGTTCTTTGGCGGTTTTCAGGAGGGAATGTTTTCTGAGTTGAAATTAGCGCGGAAAAGTTTCGCGTCGTGTTTCGGTTGAAAAATTTTCAGACGGTTCCGGGTTTGGGGGTTCGGAACGGTTGACCGCGACGGGAACCGAGAACGGCGTTAGCGTATTCCTCGACCTGTTCAGGAACTTCAAAATACTGATCATAAACGAAATTATTGTTGTATTCACATTTTTTCGTTGTGTATTCCCGGCAGATTTGCGGCCTTGTTTCGTAAATTCCGCAGCGGTTTTTTTCATCCAGATATTTGCAGGGAGTGTGGACCAGCAGATACCAGGTTCCGTCTTCAACAAAGACGGACGCACGGTCATGGAGCAGATACCAGCGGACAAAGTCGAACTGCTTGTAATTTTCCGGCGTGTCAATCGGCAGGGCGAAATAGCGACAGCATTTACCGGTACAGTAGGAACAAAGCTCGTCTTCCGGGATGGTTTCACGCGGAGGAAACCCCGGTTTTTCCGGTCGCGGCTGGAAGTCGTTGATTTTTGAAGGGGCTGTTTGGGAACGTGCTGAGGTCATAGGGAGATCCGAAAAACATAATGGTTTCACGGAATCAGACGGTTCGTCTGAGTTCAATGAAATCAGATTCAAGGGAAAATTTGCGAAAGGGTGATCAATTTATTGAGGGAACAGGGATAAAAAACAATTTTGTCAAAATAGACAGGGGAACGGCCCGACATTTAAAACGGGACAATAAAACATCCACCGTCAGAAGCGGTTTCCTTCCCTGTTCCTCCTGTTATTTAGTTTCAGTATCCAGTGATGCGAGATAATGCCCGACGTCCAGAGCGGCCATGCAGCCGGTTCCCGCGGCGGTAATCGCCTGTTGGTAATGATCGTCGGCGACATCACCCGCGGTGAAAACACCGGGAACACTTGTATTGGTTCGGAATGGCACGGGACGTTTGATAAATCCCTTTTCCGTCAGCTCAAGCTGGCCTGCCAGAAATCCGGTGTTTGGCGTATGCCCAATCGCAAGAAAAACGCCGGAAACGTCAAGTGTCATCGGGTCTTCCTGGACAGTACTCCGGAGTCGGATTCCCGTGACGCCATCGGAATCATTTCCCAGAATTTCCTCCGGAATCCGGTTCCATAAAATTTTAATTCGGGGATTTTCCGCGATACGTCGGACCATTGCCTGACTGGCGCGGAGCTGGTCGCGGCGATGAACAATGTAAACTGAACTGGCGAATCGGGACAGGTACCCCGCTTCTTCAACGGCTGAATCCCCACCGCCAATGACGGCAACAGGATGATTGCGAAATCGGGGCAGGGCCCCATCGCAAACGGCACAGGCGCTGACCCCGAAGTTTTTGAACCGTGTTTCCGATTCCAAATGAAGATAATTTGCCGACGCCCCGGTTGCGACAATGACCGATCTGGCCTGCCAGACCTTCCCCTCGGAATCGGTCAGGCGAAACGGGCGAACCTGAAAATCAACAGAAACAATATCGGCGGAAACAATCCGTGTTCCGAAATTGATCGCCTGTTGTCTCATTAACTCGACCAGCCCGGGACCGGTAATCATGTTTTCGCCGGGAATCAGCATACCAAAACGATCCGCGGTCAACGCCGTTTCCAGATATTGATCGAGTTGACCAGACGGAAATCCGGGATAGTTCTCAACTTCTGTCGTCTGGGCAAGCTGCCCCATCGGAAGCGTACCGGCTTCCTGATTCTCCATCGAGAGCGCTCCTTCAAACAGAACGGGGTTCAAGTCCGCGCGTGCGGTATAAATTCCTGCTGTCCAACCTGCCGGACCACTGCCGATGATAATGACTTCCTCGATAGATTGATCGGATGACATAACAGCTCCTTATGGTTTTTTGAAAATCAATGGACTTTCGGTTAATTATAATGACCAATTCCATGGAACCTGAACACGGGTTGTTGAAACAGGGGATGATACTCAATAGTCAAGCCGGATTTGATTGGTCGCGACGAAAACATTATTATGCTGAATTTTAACGGTAAACCCAAGCTCCTGACCGAGTTCCTCAAGATCGTACTGAATAACCTGAATGTCATCGTCAACGTTGACTTCAACCTGACAGATCAACACGAATTCATTATTGTCTGTTTTGTCGCCATAAAGGTCAACGATATTGATTTCACGCCCCGCGAGATATTGACAGAAACCGGATACGATGTCATGCCGATCCTGGCCGAAAGCCGTTATCACAAAATTATTGGTGTTTTGCGGTTTTTGCCAGAAATGCGCCTCCGTGACTTTTTGGACGATAATCTGACACCCCAACAGTTCCTCGGTATCTGTCAGGTGTTGTTTTAATTCGGATTCTTCCATG
>Ga0079305_1001821_pt1 | contig 23581 bp, 32 predicted proteins | sample LMS_cellobiose_e_FD_79183 | JGI IMG/M metagenome (GOLD analysis project Ga0079305, IMG submission 79183) | Rumen-fistulated moose microbial communities from Alaska, USA - LMS_cellobiose_enrichment | ecosystem: Host-associated > Mammals > Digestive system > Stomach > Rumen fluid ... | reverse complement strand
GATATCGGTTTGTCTTAATCTTGTTCTCCTTTTTGTCGGCCTGTTTGTGCAGATGCTTTCCCGTGCAACCGAACCTGATTCTCTTTCCGAGCTTCATTTTTTCCGCTCCTTATTTTAGGAGTTAGGGCATACTTTGCCCGGTATGCCAGCGGGTGAAAGGAGGTTGTACAAATGGCGAAAGCCCCATGAATCAAACATGGGCGCGGCTTCTGCACATTGCACAGGTTCCGCCGATTCTTTGCTTTCGTGTTGGCGGCTTTTCTTTGAGCAAGCCGCCTGGCGCTGGGCACCGCTCAATTGCGTTGTGCGTTTTAACTCCAGCACAGGATCACGCACAACCTTGTGTGGCCCTCCCCGCATACTGGCTGGGAGCATACGGTTCATCGGGTACAATGTACCGTGGCAGGGATTTGCACCCTGCATGAGTGGTTTGCCATCTTACGCCCATCGCGCATTTCTGCGGCCTGAAAAGCGTGAGCACTTAAGCCCTAACCGCCTTCAGGGTTATAGGTGCCACTCTACCCGTCACCATAGCGTCTACCTATTCCGCCACACGGTTATGTCTAAATGCCGCTCCTAAAAACAAGGCCGATGCAGGCACCCGCCTTTTGAAACCTCACGGCTGGTTTTGTTCGTACCGCGTCAGGCTCGTGCGCCCTTTGCGGCATATCAACACTTTGTCTTTCCGTCAATGCTCGCCTGGATCTGTGACAGACTATATAACAGGCTCTGTTCCGAACGGTATAGCCCTTTAATGCGCTTTTCCAGTTCGTCTCGTTCTTTCCCGTTCGTACCTTTCAAGCTCGCTTGCAAAGTCTCCCTGCGCTTCCTGATGGGCTCTAATTGGCTGAGATATTCGATTTTCAGTTCTTCAAGATTTTTCATGATAAAACAAAAAGAGCCAACCACCCAATCCCAAAGGATCAGGTAATTGGCTCAGGCTCACGGCACAGGCGCTCACATGTTATTCTTGCTGTAAAACCCTGACTTCAACTTCCAGTTTACAGTGTTTGCAAAAAACGTATATGCCTTTGCTGATTGCGGCCTTTTCCACTCGTGCGAGCTTGCGACCACAATGCGGGCATATGTACCATCCATTTTTGATCATATCTTTCTACCTCATATTGTACCACATATCCGCTATGAATGCAAGTGTGTTACATATCTTGCGGTTTGTTATATTTGCAGCTTGTCCACGATGTAGCCGATCGCCAGGTCGTAAGCCCTCCCGGTACGCAGTTCCGGTTTGTCGGCATCCCAGCCAACCAGATTTTCAACAGCTTTCTTGCAGGCGCTATAGGCGTGCCAGACCGTATCGTATTCGTTTACCCGCTTTACAATCCGGTCAATTTCCGTTTGTGCGCCCGGTTCCAGTTCAAATACCCGTTCAAGCGTCAATTCTTCCATGTAATCCCTCCCATCAAAACGGCGGCGCTTCCCGCTCGGTTTCAAGCACCTGCTCATAAGTCCAGTTGTAAACCTTCTCTTCCGCTCCATGATCCACAAAGCGGCGCGATAACGGGCTGTAGTCCAACCGCACGTCTCCAATGTCCCCATAGGCGCGGTTCTTCATGCACTTCACCATGTTGTCACAGTCATACATTTCGATCTCCTTCGGGTCTTTCACTCGTTTCACTGAAAAAACATTGCTCGCCACATTCGTTATCGTCCCCATGCCGCCCACGTCGTCGCTGTCCGATACATCGTCGCGCCCGGTCTTTCTCGGATGCACCACCAGATGGATATGCACGCCCAGCTTGTCCGCCAGCTTGCGCAGCTGGATTGTGAAATTGGCCTGGGCCTGCATGACCTCCCGGTCGTTCGCAGACGAATTGACGATCATGAGATTGTCCACCAGAAACACCCGGCAGTCATATCGCTTATAGGCCAGTTCAAACAGGCGGAGGATCGATTTGGTTTCGTCCGGCTCCATCAGCTTGTTGTCGTAGATCCATACCTTCCCGTTTAACCATTTTATGATTTTGCGGGAAACGTCAAACGGCACGATCCCATATTGCCTGCCGGTTCTCTCGTCCGTCCGTTCCTGTACATACTGGCTCCCGGCCGCCTGCAGCTTCAACCAGTTTTTAAGCCGCTCGGCGGGAATCTCGCCGGAATAGATACAGACATTCACGCCGTCGTTGACCGCGTTCAGTAAAACCTGCTGCAAAAGCGTCGATTTCCCACTGCCGCGCTTGCCTGTCCACACGGACAGATCCCCTGCCAGCATCCCACCAAAGGCTTTGTCGATGGATTGCAGGCCGGTAAAGGTCCTGGGAAGCTCGGCAAGGTTAATGTCCGGGATGTCGGCTATGTTGAGCAGCCCCACCACACCGACCGGCGACATGTTCAGCATGATGGTCTTTACTGCCTCCGGCCCCTGCCGCACAAGGATCTCGTTTGCGTCCTTGCAGCCCCCGTACAGGGTAAAGTCCGGTTTCAACACCTTGCAGTCCAGTTTCCGCGACAATTCGCTCAGCATCTGCTTTCCCGGTTCGTCGTTGTCCGCGAATACCGCGATTTCCTCAAACTGTTTTAACCACTCGCCGCAGGTCTCGATCCACGAGAAGTCTTTGCTTCCACTGGGTACGGATACACAGTTGAAGCCGGTGCACTGATAGGCGCATAAACAGTCCCATTCTCCCTCGGTGATATACAGCCTCGGATCGCTCATCCGGCACAGGTGCATCCCGAACAGAATCGGCTCCGCGCCCCTTTCCCGCCACATCTTCTGGCCGTTTCCGGTGTACTTCTCCGGCTTGCGGTACTTGATGAAGGTCGGCGTCTGTGCACTAAATTCTTCCATTGTGCGGTAATACGGGAACATGATATTCCCATCATGGGAAGCGACCCCGAATACGGTCAGCGTGTCGTCTATCAGTCCCCGCTTGTGCAGATACTCCCGCACCTTGTCAGTCGCGGGTTCCGGTTTCACCTCCGGGCGCTTATATTCCCGCCTGACCACCGGCGTCAAATAGGTTTCATCCACGTCCATCTCCACCCCGAACCGCTTGCAGAGCTGTGAAAAATGCCCGCGCTCCTGACACTTCCCGCGTTTGCAGTTGTAGGTGTGGTTTCTGTAATTGAGCGCGAAGGTGTCCCTGTCCCGATGCTCTCCGCCGCCGCAAAAGGGACAATATCGCGGTATAATTTCGTCGCCTTCGGTTTTATACGGCACGAGAAATGACCGCGCAAATTCCAGTTCGTTCATAATCCCTCCGTCAGTTCAAAAGCTTCGTCTCGTCCTTTGGCGGCTCTATGTACCGGCCCTTGTCCTGCTCCTTGGCAAGCCAGCCCGTGATGAACCGTGTGATCCCCCTGCGGGTCTTTTTCCGTTTCGGGTTTGCCGTAAGCCAGCCCTTCATCTTGCGAAGCTCCTGCATCACGTCGACTGCCGGGTACAGCTCCGACCACTCCTTCACCTGCTCTTTGTAAACCGGGTATTCGCTCTTATCGTTGAGCGGCAAATCGATCTCCGAAGGACGGTCCGGAGCTTTAGCTCCGGGCAGTATTATATATTTATCATTTACATTACCATTTACATTAACATTACCATTTACATTAACAGCTTCGTTTGCTTCGTTTGCTTCGTTTGCTTCGTTTGCTTCGTTTGCTTCGTTTTGCTTCGTCTGTTTAGTAAATGAAGCATTTGCTTCCTTTGCTTGATTTTGCTTTCTTGTCTTGCCGCTGGCAATACCGCCCTTACGTCCCGCTTGTGCCCGCACTTCCTTTTTGTGTTCCCATTTGCGGCAATCACGATCCAACGTTGCCTTTATAAAGCTAAACGCCATTTCCAATCTGCCGTCCAGGGCTGGCGCTTCGCCTGTCCGCCGGTATTCTAAAATTGCCATAAGCAACCGCGATTGATCCTCTGGAGATAGGAGGGCAAAGGAATCGCCCCACTCATCATAGAAGATGAAACTCTTTTTGTCGGGCAATTCAGTCCCCCCTTGTGAGGCGTTCATGATATCCTGCATTCCAAGCGCAAAGGATTAGCTTCACAATAATTTTTCCCATAGCTCTTGGTGCGGATCTGTGGCGTGATTGGAAAAATCGCTTCCTCTCCTTTGCCCATTCCCGCCAAGCATCTTTGTGCTTTCCCTGTCTACCATCACGATATGCGGCTCCAATAGGACATTCGAGCAATTCAAAGTAGTCTTTCCAGGTAATACGATCCTTTTTCATTTCTCCACCGCCCCGCACTATTCCAGTCCCCGTATCGACAGCGTCCAGTTCCGCATATCATCCTGAACCGCAATATCTACGCCTTTGGCCGGACGCCGCACCCATGCTTCATATCCATCGTCAAAAAACATAATGAGAATTTCACATTCATCCGGTACATGTTCCAATGCTTTCAAAAGATCCTTCTTGGTCACTTCGCTATATCTCCCTTCTGACGGGTTTGCAAGCCGCGTTAAGCGGCCTGCGCCCTTCCATTCATCATATTTCATTCTTGATCGATTCGCGCCACTGTGCGCCCTTCTGCGCGTCTATGGGGATTTCCTCAATGTCCCTGAGACCGCCGCACACAATGACTTCTTCTTCGCTGCGGTCACTGAGATATGCGATCACATCTTTCAGCGGAATTTTCGCGCGGTACACATGCCGTTCGTAGTCGCCCGGAAAGCGGGTTGCAAACCAATGGGCGATTGCCTCATTGACCGTCCAGGAATAGCTAAGGTCGGCAGGCTGCAGCTTTTTGCCTTTGAATACCCAGGCCCCGCGATAAATGGTGACAAAGCCGTCCTTGTCCGCCAATGGCCGAAGCTCCTTATCGTAGCCTTCCGGTCGGAGCTTTTTCAGCTCCTTCAGATACCGTTTGATGCCCTTAAAGCTCCGCGCGTTCGTGTAGATATCAAGCAGGAGATGATGCCGCTTGTCCTCCGGGATTTGATCGTGGCAGAGCTTATATGCCTCCAGATCCGTGTAGCCATATAAGGAAAAGTTACCGAAGCAGAACAGGTGTTCATAATCGCTCTTCGCAAGACAATCCTTCATGTATTCTTCTTCGGTGATTAGTGTATGTATGACTTTGTCCCGCTCTGAAAGCTTTTCGAATGCGTCCCGATCCATTGAAATCATACTATTTCCTCCATCCGTTTCAGAATATTTTTAAGTGCCGCTGTTGCCTCTGTAATACTCCGATACGCAATGCCGTTACGAACATTTGCATCATCATAAAGGCAAGTGATCTTTGCCCTGTCTTTTTCCTTGTCGATGTTAAAATACAAGTGATTCTGGTCATATATGACCACTTCCGCTTCCATAATTGGAAGCTGCACGTCAGCCCTTAAATCAAAGAGCAGTTCTTCGAGTATCCCTTGCAGTTCTTTTTTGTCGCTCATTTCCTCTCGCCGCCTTCCTTATGGATGTACAGATATTCAGCCAGCCGGAACAGACGATGCAGGAGCGCCGGGGACTGTATTTTGTCTGTCAGGCCGTGGATTGCCTGCCGTAGTATACATATTTTCATGGCATTGTCCTCCTTACAGGCTTCTTGGCATCGTGTCTTAGAATATCTGTAGCCGTAGCTCTACAATCCGGAAACGTACATTCGTCGCAGGTATCAAAATGGCTGCATCCCGTATTAACTAATCTGTAACCAGAATATTTTTGAGCCGATAGCTTACGCTCGAGTAATCCGCCGACGTAATTGTTGGCTAAGGCAGTGAAGATAAGGGACATAAATACCGTGATTTCAGGGCTGTCCGCTCCGTGAGCTTTCGGATGTGCAGCCTTGTATTCTGCCAGCGCCCACTCGCGTGCGCGCTCGGCTGCGGATCGGATTTCATCCGGGCCGGAACGTGCGGTTAACTCGGTAAAAGCTTCGCGAAAATACCCATTATGAGCCAACTGATTTAAGGAATGAATTCTCTTGAGCAACATTTTTTCATCTTCGCTCAGATCAGCTAAGCTAACGCTTGCTCCTTCTGATTCCTTTCTCATGTCAACACCTCCCGCCCACGAACTGTTGGTGCCGACATGCACCATTCCACTGATTCTATGTTCTGCATCGCCTTCCTGAACCTTGCGTAAGTGACAACCTCTCGATGGTTCATTCTCTCAAACTCCGCTACTGCTTCATGAAAATCCGAACGGCAGAACGGATCTTCCAGCCGGTTTTCAGGATCAAAAACTTTGATACAATGCTCTAAAGCCTTATACAATCTGTACATTGCCTTGATGCCCTTATGAGTGTGCGTATCCACAACTGGAATTTCCCAAGAGCCGAACAGATACTCGAAACCGCATTCAAAAAATCGGCATAATCTCGCCGCCTCTTGAAAGCTCAATGCCTCACCGCTTTCCAGAACATCCGCCAGCACTTCCTCAGTGATTGCTGCATGGTCAGCTGGACACCATAAGAATTTCTGGCTTGCTTCTATCTCCGCCGCCAGGCGCGGATATCTGGTAAAAGCAGGATCTCCGAATGCTCTTTGTCCAGGCCACTTCTGCCCAGTGCTAGTCTCATGCCGCCGTATCTGTTCAACGATTTCTGTCACGTCAAATAGTTTTACTTGCTTTTTCCAGCTAGTTGCGCTATTATGTAATTGATTTTTAGGGTTTGTGCTCGCTTCGTAGTTGCCGCTACGAGCGGGCATTTCTTTTTTCTGTGTCATAGTCACACCCACTTTCCAGCATCGGCACACTCGCCAAGAAGCTGCACCGCATATTTGAAGCCAAGAACAAAACCCTGTACCTCTCCAGCGGATTCGGCACGCCCGACCGCATCCTGAAATTCTTTGCGTAAATCCTTGTCAGATACTTTTTCAAGCATCTGGTCAACGCCACCCATTAGGATTCTTGCATATTCAGTCTTAGGGATCGTGCCGTAGATATCGCCGTTGATAAAGTCGGTGTAGATTTCCTCGAGTTTTGATTGATTCATACTTAACTCCTTCCCATCGATTGATATTGTTTTTCCTTGTAGTTGTACTCCACGTCAATTGGAGATCCACAGGCCACACAGGGGATGTCAAAATGATCGTCCGTAATGTTGGTCTGATATGTGGCGTGATTCCCACATTTGCAGATAACGTCAACCCGTGCCATGTTTGGGAGAAACGGAGTTTCATGGCCACAGTTTCCGCAAATGAATTTTCCGATCAGCGTTTTGGAGCAAAATGCCCGGATAGCTCCGCATCTTTCACATTTTACAACCAGAAATCCCCTGTACTCATAGGTTGATGTCGGCAAGGAATGGGCGGTCTTTTGGCCCTCTGTTGTATTCTTTTCAATTGGTTTTTCCCCTAGCAGTTCCGTTATAAATTGCTCGAATCTTTTATCGCAATCCTGATCTTCCATGCTTTTCGTGAATGCCTGATCCTTTGTTTTAATTGTTAATGACTTCATGCATCCTTCTCCTTTTCAGCTTGCCATTTGAACGGCCCGCCCTGGGTGTACCAGAGGTAAAACGGGACCGTTGGAACCTTGAAGCTCCTGTAACCATTGGGGCTTTTCTGCCACGGGAACCCAAAAGGGCATTGTCCGTGCTCCATTGATGCGCGTAGGCCATCCGGGTTCACACCAAGAAAACGGGATAGTTCCGGGACAGGTATGTATTGCGGGTGACGCTTTATAAGCTCGTTCAGCTCGTCCAGCTTTTGTACGACCGGAATCGGAATTTCAAGTGGGCTTAACATCTTCACCACTCCTTCCATCCAGATACCCAACAATCTCACCATCTTTGTCAACCAAACACCTGCGCCCTTCCACATCGGTGGTTATGGTCATGGCATTTTCAAATAGGCCTGGGAATACTTCTTCAATGGCTTTATGCGCCGCCCGCCGTCCGGCCTCAGTGTTGGTGATCCGGTCGAACATGTACTCCTTTAGGGCGTGTGTGAAAGGTGCGTCTGTCGTTTCCTCAATCCATTCGCTGCCGTCGTCGGGATAATCTAAATTGTAGACAAAGGCTAGCCTGCTGAATTCTCGATCCTTTTCGATCAACAGCCGTTCTTTCTTCCAATTCTTCATGCGATGCGATCCGCAAAGGTTGAACAGTTCCTCGTAGGTTGCGCCGGCGTATTGCCAAGAATCCAATAAAAGTGAAACATCTTCGCCAAACCTTACGAGCGCTTTCTTAGTTGTGTCATAAACTTCCTCTTTTTGCAGGATCGCGGCATCCAAGAGAACAAAAGAAATTCCTTGCCGCTCCATCAGCTTCTTTTGCCTCCGGTAATAGCGTAGATCTAAATTCGCCTGGTTCTGTGTAGCCAGCACCGAACGAATCATCATCCGAAGAAGAATAAGCAGCCGAAGATACTCATTTTTGGGATGGATCGTTTCATCTGCCACTTTTTGATAAAGGTCGTCAAAGTGCTCCGCGATCTTGACAGTGGTTTCCTTTGTGTTTAACATCCTTCGCCCCTCCGACTTCTCATCTCTGCCGGTTCAATCCACGCCTCCACAAATTTAATCGCGTCTGCAAGGTCTGACTGCCGGATATCCCGATAACTGGCGACGCCAAAACGATTTTTAAGGTCGCGGTAAATCGCCTGATAGATCAATCGGACACTTCCCTTTACTTGGTCCGGTGGATAAATAATCGAGGCTCGTTCATACGCTTTTCTTCCAACTACGCTTTGAAGGGTTCTCTGCTGACCCGTTTGTAAAGTGATCTGGTTCTCAACCTTGTCCTCAACAACCTCCAACTTCTTTTCCACACAGGCGGTTCGTTCGTCCAGTTCGAGGATGGCTTGGGTTTGAAGCCGAAGCTGGTTGATCGCCGATAGCTTCGCCTGTTCCTTCACGCGGAAGTAGGTGGCCTCCAGATTGTCGAACTGTTCCCAGGCCTTCGCCGTGTCGAGGATCTTGCAGTGCCGGGACGCGCCCCGCTCGGTCCAAAGATATAAGCAAGAGGCGTTTTTCCCAACCAACCCAATATGATTGGGGTCGTTCTTAAATGCCTTTAGATCGTCGCCTTGAAGCAAATAGTAGTGGATGCCCTCCGTGAATTTGTCTCTGTTGTTTGAAAAGTTCATCTGAATGTTCTTACCGTCCGTCTCGTAGACCTCTGCAAGCTGCTCGGTCAAAAGAATACGCTGATTTCTAAATTCGACTGGGGTTAAAGCTGTTGTCATTTTCAAATTCCTTTCTTAATTTTCTGGGCCCGCCTTAATTTTGATCGGCCCGCCAATTTTTCGCAAAGTCTGTATCGCCCGATTTTCAAAATCATACGACACAAAGGTTGATCTAATCGGTGCAGACTGATACTTTGCCGTTTTGCGATCTCTTATTTTCTTCCAAAATCGCAGTATTTCGCCGGATGTTCCGTTGAACCTGCCGAATCTGCCTCCTGAGAACCCGCGCGCCTTCTGCGTCTGCCGTCAACATCCGATCTTCCAGACAGCTCAATTCCGCCCTGAGCGTCCCCAGCTCGGCGGCGCGGTCCGTCTCACGAATTAACATGCTTTTCACGGCTTTCCTCCACACTAATTTGCTTGATGATCGAGTTGTAGCGCCGATACCACTTTCGACGGTAGAGTTTTACTTCGATCCACTCTCTAACTGCTTTGAAGAATCCGCAAATTTTATTCCGCAGGGTGCGATTAGACAATTCCTTTTCTATCTTGCGGCGCAATTCTTCACATACTTCTTTCTCCTGGGAATCGCGTAGTTCCGGGTTGAGAGCTTCGTAATGCTGTCTTATCTGCTTGACGGTTGCACGCCTGTAGATTTCATTGATCGTGTGCTCTGCCCGGCCTGCTTCATTGGTATGGTAAAGATAATCAATGACATCATCCAGTTGCGCTTCTTGGAAATAGTCTTTAAAAATGCGATAGAATCTCATCATCCCTTGTTCATCCAAAAAGAAAGTATCTGCCAGATTATGGAGTTTGAAGCGGATGTGCTTGCAGGCACTGGGGGACCCCTCAGCCGCTTCCAATACCCTGCTTCGGATGATCTCAAAGGCCCCGGGGTTTCCTAAACATCCACACAGTTTTTTAATGTCGTAGCACTCGGGCAAAAAATCCTTTCCCGCAGCATGTGGTGTAAGCATCTCCCTGAGATTCATTTCACCACCCGCTCCGATCCGCTCGTGTTTATTCAAAATAAGTGTCCTCCTTTTCATTATTTTTTGTGAATCCTCTTTCACAGGGAGTTTTATTGGACAGTAAAAATGCTAGACTTAGGATGTACCGGAAACCGCGCCCTTTTCATTTATTGCCACCTGATACTTCGCGGCCATCTGCTTGACAATATGTACATAGATTTCAATGAGCTTTTTGTCGTCGCCGATCACGTCAAGCCGGTTCAAATTCTTTATCGTCGTTTTCGGCGCTCCTTCCATCGCCAGCCGTGCCTTTTTATTTTCAAGCCGCCGTTTAAGGTTTACACCGCCCCGGAGGTCCACCAGTTTATAGATTTCTTCATGAACGTCCCTGATGTGCTCGAATCCCCCGAGCTTGTCCGAGATCCGGGAAATCAACCCCTGTGTTTCTTTCCTCCATGATGTTGGATCAAGCGCGATCAATTCGCAGGTGTCATCCAGCTTACGGTTCATGTCCTCAAGCGCCTTTGCCTGCTGCTTCTGCTCAATCTCGATTTTGATGAGATAGCGCAGTTCCGGTGACAGCTCCGACACATTGGTTTCCAGCGCGATCAACTTTTGCCGGATGGCGTGACCTTCCGGAGATCGCTGGATCATTGAAACCTCTTTAGCCATTTCCAATGTAAGAAGATGATCTGTGGCAGGGCGTCCCCCTGTGCTTTCCGACAAAAATGTCGAAAAGTCATTGTCCTCTGAAAATCCATATTCACACATCCGGGGGAACCATTTGTCATAGGGCGTTCCAATTTTCAGCCGCTCGTGCAGCTCTCGGCCAATTACTACCCTTCTGCCGTCCTCCGTTGTGTAAACCGGTATAATGTCCTGGTTAAATACTGTTAATTTGTCTGTCATCCGTCTCGCTCCTTTCATTTAATCTGAATCTGCCAAGTCTAGAATCTTTTTGATACTGGCAATGATTTTGGAGGGGGTTGCCTTGCCGGACATTATTTTGTAAAGGTATGAACGATCAAAATACAATCCCGTTTCCTCACGCACTTCGGAAATTAGCCATTCATGGGTCTTGTCAATATCAACAAGCCGCTTTTTGATTTCCTTGCCAAACTCACAAATTCGATGATTTTCCATATATACACCTCCTTTTCCCATTGACAATTACGCGTATGTGTAATATAGTATAGTTGCCACACAAACTTATACTGCACGATCGCGTATCTCTTGTTCCAAGAATACTACGCGTTCGTATAATAGTCAATGGGTAAATTATTACGCAATCGTATAATCTACGTATTGACCAAAGGAGACGCGTGTAATATGTCGAATCTGTACGAAATTTTATCCAAACTCTGTGAGAGTAAAGGCGTATCTGGATATCGTATGTGCAAAGATCTGGGTATCCAGCCAAGCGTAATGACGGACTTAAAGATGGGGCGTCGGTCTAGTGTAAAGGCAGAAACGGCAGCTAAAATTGCAGATTATTTCAATGTATCGGTTTCTTATCTGCTCGGAAAAGAAGATAACGAAAAAAAACTTGTTGTCAATGATGACAACAAGCTAGATAATGTATATTTTAATTTTGCCAAAGATGCTCAAGACAGCGGAATAGACCCAAAAGATATTAAGCTTGCCATAGAAACAATCAAAAAATTAAGAGGGAAATAGTGATGGGGTGTTATTTTACAAAGCCTCAATTATATAGAGCGATTTCTACAATCAAACAGGAGTTTCATTTGGATTCCCGAGAATTTCAAGAAGATTTTCTCTCTGCCTATAATAATATCCCAGGGCTGCAAGTTGCCGCTGTTCCCTTTTCCACACCTGGCTTGCGCGGAATGGCTCATATGGGGTGCACCGAAGATGAAGATGATATTATTTTGCTTAATAGCAATCGAGGACTACGAGAGCAAAAATTTTCGTGTGCCCATGAGTTTATCCATTTAATCTTTCACCGGGATGAAAAACGTCCTTCTTTTAAGTGCTATGATAAAATTCAGCCAAATCAAAATTCATTTTACGAATGGCATGCCAATGAAGGTGCAGCAGAATTATTTGTGCCATATAAAAAGTTTATTCCTAGATACATAGAAGTTTCAAGAAGCAATGCTAGAGAATTTTTAGAGGGAGACACAGTAGCAATACTCGCGGATGAATTTCAAGTGACAGAAGGGGTAATCTCAAACCGTATTAACAGCTTAAATTACGAGATTTGGAGCTATTTAAACGGCACTTCTTTAGACGAAATAAAACTCTATTCAAATCATCAGTTGGAAAAACGAAACTGGCATGAAAATCATATAAAGTGGTATTGCAAAAACTGTCTTTCTGTAGTTTCAGAAGGAAATGATTATTGTACCATTTGCGGACACGTCCTAAAATCTGGTAATGGCACTCTTTCTCAGTATAAATATAAAAATAGAGGTGCTGGATATATGCTTTATTCCGGTATTGATGTTGATGAAAAAAGCAAGGCTAAGGTATGTCCTGTGTGTGGAAATGAAGAGGTTTCTTATGGGGATAAATGTATTATATGTGGGGCAAATCTTATCAATATTTGTAATAATACGCTCTACAGTGATTACGGAAATCCCGTTGGAACTTGTGACACCCTGTTGCCCGGGAATGCACGATATTGTCCTCATTGCGGCGGGAAATCATCGTATTATGTCGATGGTTATTTAAAAGATTGGAAAATTGAGCAACGAGAAGTGTCAGCCGCCGTGATTTCTGTTAGTCCCAAATTATCCCATCCAATTCAAGCGAAAAGGGTATCAACTTCTGATTGTGAAGAAGATAATTTACCTTTCTAGCGGTAACAGAAAGGAGACTCATTATGCCCCGGCCCAAAAAAGAACAGCCCAACCACGCGGGCGGGCTGTATGAAGTCAAAATTACCATTGGTAAGACGCTCGACGGCAAGCTGCTGCGCAAGAGCTTTTACAGCTCCATCAGCAAAGACGACGCGCGGCGGCAGGCTGAGGAATGGAAGATTCAGCGGGAGGTGGCGAACCGGACGGGTTCTAATTTTATCAACAAGGATGTCACTTTTGAAGAATGGGCCATGCGCTGGGCCGAGACATACAAAAAACCTAATGTCGACGAAAACACCTACATATCTACCTACTTGAATACATTGAATAACCACCTTATTCCGTATTTCGGTAAGGCCAGTCTAAAGGATATTCGTCCTATTGATGTTCAAAAATTTTTAACTGAGAAGTCCAACTATTCTGAATCGCTCCTCAGTAAACTCAAGATGATTCTACACGCCATTTTTGATGCGGCTATAGATAACGACCTCTGTTATAAAAACCCTGCCAAATCTGTAACCTACACCTCCGACCGAGCAAAGAACGAAAAGAAGGTTTACACTGACGAACAGATACAGATTGTGGAATCATTTGCGGCTGATCGGATGCCCGAAGTTATTATTCTACTGGAAACCGGACTGCGCCGTGGGGAGCTGCTAGGCCTCAAATGGGAAGATGTAGACCTTCACGACAAAACTCTATCTGTAAAGCGCTCCGTTGCCAATAAAAGCGGCGGTGGTGTCACTGTCAATCCGCCAAAATGGAATAGCTATCGGACGAATCCGCTTTCTGCACGGGCTATAGCCGTTTTTAAGGCGCTTCCACGCACCAGCGAGTATATTTTCCCGTCCTCTGCAAATGACGCTCAAAGACCCGATTCCTGGGCTTTACGGCTTCGCAAATTTATGATAGAATTAGCAAAGAATCATAAAGATATTCCCCAGCTTACGGCTCATGAATTACGCCATACCTACGGAACCAGGCTGCGGCGGAATGGGGCCGACATTTACAGCATACAAAAAGTCATGGGGCATAAAGACATCAGGATGACTACAGAAATTTACGTCCATAACGAGATTGAAACTTTAAGAAAGGCTATTGCAAACAGCCTTTAATTTTTACATTTTAATACGACACTTGTACGACATAAAGGATGTTTTATTCTGTTCCAATCGTCACTTTAGCAAAGGAAAGAACCCCTATTTTATGCGGTTTTATCCCTTTTTTGCGGTATTTAAAGAACTCACAGATCGATGACTCCGACTCAAAAGGTCGCAGGTTCGAATCCTGTCGGGCGTACCACACAACCCTGCATTGCGAAAAGCTCTGCAGGGTTTTTCTTTTTGTCCGGCATCTCCTGGGAAATACAAATTACAGAATTCATTCCGAATCCATCACTTCCTATACACATTATATATAGTATTCCTGTCAAACCGGACGCACTTGGAGCGCCAACGTTTCCGGACAGGCCCCTTTGACCGGGACCCGCCGCTCAGACGTCCGAACCCGCGCGCCTTGCAAGGCCGGCATATTGTGGAGTCCCAATGCCATAGCCCCCGGCTACATCCAGGATGTGACCGGTAATATAGGAGGCGTCGTCGCTCGAGAGAAAAAGCACCGCGTTCGCAACGTCCTCCGGAGTTCCGATACGATTGAGAGGCACGTGGGACAGGAACGATCGGATAAAGGAATCGGGCATGTTTTTCATCGCGGCGTCGGTACCGGTGAGCCCCGGAAGCACCGCATTGCAGCGGATGTTGTTGCGCGCATACTGCATGGCGATCTGCTGGGTTATATTATTGATCGCGGCTTTTGAAACGCCATAACCGATCCGGGTTACGTCCGGTATCATCCCGCCGATGGAGGAGATATTCACAATACTTCCCCCGCCCTGCTCCAGCATATGCGGAACCACCAGACGGCTGATGCGGTAAACGCTCCCCAGATTCAGCTCCAAAATCTCAAAAAAAGCCTCTTCTGATCCGTTTACTAAATCCAGATCCTCCGCGGGCCTGCCGGTTCCAAAGTTGTTGACCAGAATATCGATGCGCCCCGCCTGCTTGACAGCCGCCCCCACCATAGAGCCGTAGCTCTCCCGCTCAAGGGCATCAAAGAACACTGGAAACATCTCATACCCTTTGGCTCTGCTCCGGTCGCAGATCTCCTGCGCAGCCCGCAGCCGACGGGCCCCCATTGCCACCCGCGCTCCATTTTCCGCAAGCTTTAACGCGCAAGCCAAACCAATCCCTTTGGTGGCCGACGTCACCAACGCGACTTTGTTCTCCAATTTCCGCTCCATAGCCATTTTCTGATCCTTTCGTTTTTTATCATTATTTGTTCTGAAAGGGATTCTATGCAGGCTTCTTTGCCTGCCGCAATACCATATCGCCGCCGCATAAAGCAATCGTTCCTCCGACCAGGGATAATCCTCCGGTTCGACCCTCCCAAATCCCTCCAAACATCAGACTTTATATTTTGAGAATATCTTACAATTTCAAAGCATCCTGCACAAACATCAGACAATATCATTGTGTAAAACAAAGAAAAAATGCAATTTTGCTAAAATATATTGACTTTAATGCCTTTTAAGCAGATAATAAGCCCATAGTACATCAGATGTTTATGAATAATCTAAATTTTAACATCTGATGAATAGGAGGAAAAACCCATGAAAGCGGTCGTAAAAAACAGCACGGACATCGGCCTTGAATACCGGGAGGTTGACAAGCCAGTCCCCAAACCCCACGAAGTCCTGATCGAAGTGGAAGCGGCATCCATCTGCGGAACGGATATCCATTATTATAAGTGGGATCAGAACGCCAAGGATTTCGCGGGAAAATTCAACGTCCAGTTCCCCTTTATCATCGGCCACGAATTCTCCGGCACCATCGTTGCTGTGGGTGAAGCGGTTTCCACCCGCAAAGTTGGCCAGCGGGTCGCCATTGAAACGCACATCCCCTGCGGGACCTGTTTTCAGTGTGAAAACGGCGAAGCGCACAACTGTGCAAACATGAGCGTCTACGGCACCAGCTGCAACGGATGCTTTGCCCCTTACGCCGTGGCGGACGAAAAGATCTCCTTTGTCCTTCCCGATGAGGTGAGCTTTGAAGAAGGCGCGCTGCTCGAACCGGCCGGTGTCGCAATGCGGGCGGTCGAGGAGGCGAGGATTGCTCCCGGAGATACGGTTGTCATCAACGGATGCGGGCCGATCGGGCTTATGGCAATCCAGATTGCCTATGCGGCGGGAGCCGGACGGGTAATCGCCTTCGATATGGACGAATACCGGCTCAAAATGGCCGCGGAATTTGGCGCGGCTGCCTTCAACTTTACCAAATGCAACACGGTGGAGGAGGTCAAAAAACTCACCAAAGTGCGCGGCGGCGCGGATGTGGTTATCGAGCTTTCCGGTGCGGCCAGCGCCTACAGAACGATCTTTGATATGATCCGGCTCGAAGGCCGGATCGTCACTGTTGGACACCCCGGCGGTCCGGTGGAAATCAACGTCACCCAGAATATCAATCTGAAAGGCGCCAGCATCAAAGGCATCTTCGGCCGGCGCATCTGGACCACCTGGCATGACCTGACCGCCCTGATGGCCGCCAAACGCATCGACCTTCTGAAGGTGGTCACCCACCGGTTTTCTTTTGCGGAATACGAACAGGCTTTTGCGCAGATCAGCCAGGGCGCCGGTAAAATCCTGTTCCTGAAAGATAAAGATAAGGAGTGATTTTTGTGGAGAACGCACGCACCGAAAGACTGCAGAAGATCGCCAACCAGATGCGCCTGGAAGTCGTTAGAATGGTTCACAACGCGGGTGACGGGCATCCCGGTCCCTGCATGTCCGCCATGGATATCCTGACCTGTCTCTATTTTGACCAGATGAATATCCGTCCGGAAGATCCGAAATGGCCTGACCGCGACCGGTTCATCCTTTCCAAAGGCCATGCCTGCCCCGCGCTTTATACGGCGCTCGCTTATAAAGGGTACTTCTCCAAAGCGGAATTCGACGGTCTGCGCAGCCTCGGTTCGATACTGCAGGGACACCCCACGCTCCAGAAAACCCCCGGGCTTGACATGACCTCCGGATCGCTTGGGAACGGCCTTGGAATTGCCACCGGCATGGCAATCGCAGGAAAATACTGCAAGCAGGATTACTACACCTACGTCATCATGGGCGACGGCGAGCTGCAGGAGGGTTCCGTTTGGGAAGCCGCCATGTGCGCGAAGAAAAACAGCCTTGACCATCTGATCGCTTTCATCGACCACAACAACTGGCAGAGCGGCGGCTCGGTGACCGAATGCTCCGGCCTGCTTCCCGTCCGGGAAAAGTGGGAAGCCTTCGGGTGGTTCACACAGGAGATCGACGGTCATAATATCGACGAAATCCTCGGCGCGATCGAAGCGGCAAAAGCGCAGAAAGGCCAGCCGGCCGCGATCGTCGCAAGAACGGTCAAGGGAAAAGGCCTCGACTATATGGAGGACGACAATTCCTGGCACAAGCGGGTTCCAGACGACGCGCAGCTGGAACGTGCCATCGAGCTTTTGGGAGGGGATCAGAAATGATGAAATACAGCGGTTCCAGAGAAGCATTTACCGCAGCGCTGCTTGATATTGCGGAAAAGGACGACCGCGCGATGCTGGTCTCGGCAGATTCCCTGAAGGCCATGCGCGCTACAAAATTTGCCGAACAGTACCCCGACCGTTATGTGGAATGCGGCATCTCCGAACAGGACGCGGTGCTGGTCGCATCCGGCCTTGCAAGCTGCGGACTGGTCCCGTTCGTCGGGACCTACGGCGGATTCATCACCATGCGCGCCTGCGAACAGATGCGCACCTACTGCGCTTACCCCAATATGAACGTAAAACTCATCGGGATTAACGGCGGTCTGCTCGGCGGTGAACGGGAAGGCGTGACCCACCAGTTTATCGAGGATTTGGGCATCGTGCGCACCATCCCGAATATCACGGTGCTGACCCCGGCGGACCAGTATCAGGTCTACGGCGCGGTGAAAGCCGCCATGGAAATCGACGGCCCGGTCTATGTCCGCTGCGCCAGCGGACGGGAGCCTGTCGTCTATGACGAAAGCGTCCCGTTCACATTTGGAAAGATCCGCGTCCTAAAAAACTACGGCGACGATGTGGCCATTTTTGCCGCCGGCTATCTGATGAACCGGGCGGTCCAGGCGGCTGAAGATCTGAAAGCACAAGGCATCTCCGCCACGCTGGTGGATGTCTCCACCCTCAAGCCGATCGACGAGCAGGGCGTTGCCGAGGTGCTTGCGCGCTGTAAGCGGGCGGTGACTGTTGAGGATCACAATGTGATCGGCGGGCTCGGCAGCGCAATCGCGGAAACCGCCGCAAAACTCTGCCCGACACCCATGGCCTTTATCGGCGTGCAGGACCGCTTCGCGGAATCCGGAGCCGCCGACGCGCTGCTGGATGCCTACGGCATGTCGGCGAATGCAATTGTAAAAGCGGCAAAAGAACTTTGCAGCCGCTGACGGGGGGCCAATGATCATGGACAAGGTAATCTTGGAGGCGCGGATCAATGAATACGCCATGCGGGACAGGAATCCGCATGTCCCCTGGACTGTGCGGGAAATCGTCGACGAGGCGCAGCGGGTCCGGGATGCGGGGGCCGCGATTCTCCATTTCCATGCGCGCAATCCGGATGGAAGTCCCTGCAACCGCCCGGAAACATACGCCGAAATCATCGAAAAGGTCCGGGAAAAGACCGATATCCTCCTGCTTCCCACCCTTGGTTTCAACAGCAACGACAAGGAGGAAAGGGACCGCATCCGGATCATCTGCGCCCTCGCGGAAAACCCTGCCACCCGCCCGGACATCATCCCGCTCGACATGGGCAGCGTCAACCTGGAACAATACGATGAAGCCTCCGGCCAATTCCGAAACGAGGACGAGGTCTACCTGAATCCCACCGGCACGCTGGAGTTTTGCGCCCGCGAAATGAAAAAATATAAAATCAAGGTGAAGATGACCTGCTGGGACGTCGGTTTTGTCCGGCGCGGAAAGAAATTTCTTGACCAGGGGCTGATCACCAAGCCGGGCTATTTCCTGTTCCATCTGACCGAAGGGCGGTATCTGACCGGGCACCCCTGCACCAAGGAGGGCGTCGATGCCCTGCGCAGCACCCTGCCCGACGAGGAATGCTACTGGACGGCCAACTGCCTGGGCGGCAGCCTTTTAAATGTCGCCCCGCATGTGATCGCGTCGGGGGGGAACCTTGCCATCGGCATTGGGGATTACCATTACAGCGAGCTCGGCGCGCCCAAAAATGAAATGCTCATCACCCGGGCCGTCAAAATTGCCCGACAGTTTGACCGTGAAATCGCATCGCCCGGCGATGTGAAAAAGATGATCCACGCAGAATGAAATACGGAAAGAGAAGGAGAATTGTAATGAAAAAAATCCTGAGCGTCCTGTTGGCTACTGTCCTGATCACTTCGTTCGCCGCCTGCGGCGCGGGCAATTCCAGCGCGTCCCAGTCCTCCGCGGCGCCGGCGGCCTCTTCCCCAGACGGCGGGAGCGCACCCGCTTCCGATGAAAAAGCGGTCATACTGAAGGTTGGCGGAATCCAGACCACCGAGGATCCCTCCACCGAAGCGCTCTACAAGATGGCTGAACTCGCCAAAGAAAAAAGCGGCGGCAGCCTTACGCTGGAAGTTTATCCCGCGTCCCAGCTGGGTAACGCGACCGCGCAGGTGGAAGCGGTTGGCATGGGCTCGCAGGATATGTTCGTGGACGCGGGCTGGATGGGCACCTTCCTGCAGGATAAGACGATCGACAGCATGTGGTTCCTGTTCCAGAACGCCGAACACTATGACAAATACATCAACAGCGATCTGAACAAACAGATGGAGGAGGACTTCCGCGAGCTCAAGGGCATCCGAATCATCGCGAGCAACTGGTACCGTGCGGCGCGTTCATTCGTCACCAAAGCCCCCATCACCACTGCGGCGGATTTTTCCAACATGAAAATCCGCGTCCCGGAACTCACCGGTTATCTCGAGTCCGTGGATGCGATCGGCGGCAAGGCGACCCAGATCGCATGGAGCGAAACCTATCTGGCACTGTCGCAGGGCGTCTGCGACGCAGCAGAAGGCCCGCTCGACAATCTGTACAGCATGAATTTCTTCGAGGCGGCCCCAAATGTCACGATCACCGAGCACAACCGTGACAGCATGCAGGTCATGATCAACGACCGGACCTTCCAGAATCTGTCCGCCAATCAGCAGGAAGCGCTGACCCAGGCCGCGCTGGAAGCCGGCGACTGGTACACCGAACAGATTTCCACCGCCTGCGAAGAAGCGCTCAAGGCGATGGAGGAAAAGGGCGCCAACATCGCCCAGCTGGACCCGGCGGAGCTTGAAAAGCTCCGGGAGATGGTGACCGCGCGGGCTTCCGAGCTGGACGCCTCCGGAAAATACTGGACGGCCGGAATGTACCAGCAGATCGCTGACATGGCCGAATAACCCCCAGCGCTGTGACGCCAGTCCGGGCCGGAAGTGTCCTCTTTCGGCCCGGATTAACACAAATCCACGGGTATAGAGAGGTCGTTTTATGAATCTACTGAAAAAACTGAATTACCTGTTCTACCAGGTCAGCAAAAAAACCGGCGCGTTTATGCTGCTCGTCCTGATTGTCACGGTGACCATGGGGATTATCAGCCGTTATCTTTTCAACAACCCTTTCACCTGGGTTGAAGAACTGGCGACCTTCCTTTTTGTCTGGATCTCATTTCTCGGAGCAACGACCGCTACCTATGAAAAAAGACATGTGGCGGTCGATTTCCTCGTCAGCAAGCTTCCTGGGTCGGTAAACGGCATGATCAAGATCATCGTCTATCTGTTCATCCTTGCCTTTATGGTGATGATCGTGGCCGGCTCCTTCATCCTGTTCCCCACCATGCAGCATGTCAGCGTGGCGCTGCGGATCCCGCGCTACTGCTACTATATCTCGATTACACTGTCGTCCGTCATGATGTTCTCCATCTATCTGGCGGAACTGATCGAATACCTGACGATGACGAAAAAAGGGGTGAGTGAAGCATGATTCCGATGCTGTTAATTGTTTTCCTGATTTTACTGCTTTTGGGTGTCCCTGTGGCTTTTTCACTTGGGATTCCGACGATTCTTTATTTCTTTCTGAATATCGGTACCATCCCGATCGAATTCATGCCTCACGCGATGACAAATCCGCTTTTCAACTATGTGCTGATCGCGCTGCCGGCTTTCCTGCTTTCCGGTCGGATGATGAACGGCACCGGAGTCACCAACCGCATTTTTAACCTGGCGCGCGCGCTGGTGGGACGTTTCCGCGGCGGACTTATCTATACCAACATCTTCGCAAGCATGATGTTCGCCTCGATGTCGGGCACAGCGGTCGGGGATGCCGGCGGGCTCGGCCAGGTCGAAATGGAAATGATGGACCGCGCGGGATATAAAAAGGACGTAGCGGCAGGCGTTACTGCCGCTTCGAGCGTGTTGGGGCCGATCATCCCGCCGAGTGTCAACATGGTCATCCTCGGCGCGACTGCTTCGATCTCGATCGGCAAACTTTTTATGGGCGGGATCATCCCCGGGCTCCTGATGGCTGCCGCGCTGATGCTCAATGTTACCCTGCGCGCCCACTTCACCGAAGAGGGCCGTTCCTGGCCGGTCGACAAAGTGCCGGGAAAAGAGGTCTTAAACGCCTGCCTGCAGGGGATTTTGCCCATGCTCTGCCCGGTCATCATCATCGGCGGAATTTCGCTCGGCGTCGTCACGCCCACCGAGGCCGCCATCCTGGCGATCGACTACGCCATCCTGCTCGGACTTCTCTATCGGGAGATCTCCTTTAAAAGCGTTTGGGAAACCCTGGAGGCCACCGTTGCTTCGGCCGGCACCTTCATGTATATCATTGCGGTGGCCGGTTTTTACACCTGGATTCTGACCCGTGAAGGCCTGCCGCAGATGCTCACCGCTCTGCTTCAGCCGGTTGTCGGCTACAGCCAGACCGTGGGACTGCTCGTTATCGCCGCCTTCCTTCTGGTGGTAGGGTGTTTCCTCGACACCACGGCCGCCATCCTGATGGTCGCCCCCATCCTGATGCCAATCGTAAACTCTTTGCAGATCGATCCCATCTTATTCGGTATCATCATGGTGGTCGCTCTGATTATCGGCATCATCACGCCTCCGTTCGGCATCTGCCTGTTCGTGGTCTCCGATGTGGCCAAGCTCCCGGTGAGCGCCGTCACAAAGGAATCCCTGCGTTATCTGCCGGCCATGTTCATCACTCTGCTGCTGCTCATTTTCTTCCCGCAGCTGGTGACTTGGCTACCGGGGCTGCTGGCTTGACGGATATGATACGACAGCTTTTCTTCGGCAGAGAATTATGCTATAATAGCCGCGAAGCGGCTATTATAGCAGGCATGCGCAGGTTGCCTGCGCGGCTGCTGTGACGGGCGATTATTCCGCGCCGCAGATTGGGCGGCTGCGGGATGCTGTAAAAAATTACGGTAGAGGAATGCGATTTATGAAAGTATCCGGCTCGATGGCGACTGACAAAGTGACCAATTATATCAGAGATTGTATCATGGCCGGGAAATGGCAGAGCGGGGACAAGCTGCCGACCGAACAGGAATTCTGCACACAGGTTGGCGTCAGCCGAAGCTGTGTCAGGGAAGCTATGAAAGTACTGGAGGCAAGCCACATTGTGGAGATCCGCCGCGGCGACGGGACCTATATTTCGGACCCGGATCAGATCTCTTTTATGGGCCCGCTGCTTTTCAAGATCATCCTGAAAAAGAACACCCTCCAGGAACTCTATGACTTCCGGGAATCCATCGAGATGGGGGTCATGCGGCTGGCCATCTGCAACGCAAACGCGGATGATTTCGCAAATCTGGAGTCCTGCAACCAAAAAATGCAGGATTTCATCGACCAGCGCAAATCCGACAGCTGGGAACTGTATCAGCTGGACCTGATGTTTCACAAACATCTGGCGGAGGCGACGCACAACACCATCATGCGGGACGTGTACCAGTTTACATTTGATATCTTTGCCCCCTTCATCCTGCAAAACTATGAAAAGGGACAGAATGCCGAATCCGCCCTCGCGACCCATACGGAAATCTTGAATGCGCTGAAAAGCGGAGATTTTCTCCAGGTGGGTTATGCGATCCGCGCGTCGGTCGACCTCTGGAGCACCTGGATTGGGCAGGAAAACGCGCGGGATATCGTGCTGGCGGAGCTGTGGAAGACAAACCGGCCGGACCGCCAGCCAAAAAGCATTCCGGAAGAATCAGACTGAAAGAGGGATCTTCATGAAAATCATCATTTTGGACGGCTATACAGAAAATCCCGGCGACCTTTCATGGGCGGGACTGGAAGCCTTTGGGGAGTTGACCGTCTATGACCGCCCCCCCCTGGACGATGAACAGGCGGCGATCGCACGCATCGGGGACGCCGAGATTGTATTCACGAACAAAACCCCCATCACCCGGACAGTCATCGACTCCTGTCCAAATTTAAAGTTTATCAGCGTGCTGGCGACCGGCTACAATGTCGTGGATTATCAGTATGCGCGGGAAAAGGGGATTCCCGTCACCAATATCCCGGCCTACGGCACCGCGTCAGTGGGACAGTTCGCGATCGCGCTGCTTCTGGAAATCTGCCACCACATCGGGCACCACAACAAGGCGGTGCACGAGGGCAGATGGGAGCATAACGACGACTGGTGCTTCTGGGATTACCCGCTG
>Ga0079305_1001820_pt1 | contig 23614 bp, 23 predicted proteins | sample LMS_cellobiose_e_FD_79183 | JGI IMG/M metagenome (GOLD analysis project Ga0079305, IMG submission 79183) | Rumen-fistulated moose microbial communities from Alaska, USA - LMS_cellobiose_enrichment | ecosystem: Host-associated > Mammals > Digestive system > Stomach > Rumen fluid ... | reverse complement strand
TATTGGACTTTCCCCGCTGGTACACTTCGGCCATTCTTCCCGCCAATTCATCCATACGTGTTACCCCTTGTATTTCCTGGTCACTGCCCGTATATCGGTCACGAACCCGCCATATTTCGTTTGCAAAGCGTCCCGCTCAGCCACGGATATTTGATATCCGCAATTTTCTCCGTGTATCCAGTCTGCTATTCTGGGATCGTCTCCGGCTGGTGCAAAAACGCAAAGGGAAACTTCGCGCCCGATGTGGTCTTTTTTGGCTGCGTTATCGGCTCATATCTAGTCCCGGCATCCAGCAGCTTGAAGATCAGGTATCCGTGCCCGGGCCGTATTGTATCGGTGTGCATTTGGCATATCCCACACCGCTCACCTCACAGGCCCAAGCTTCATAATCGTAGGCATTCCCACTGGTACGCGGTTTTTTGCGCGAGCTGTCAATCCGGGGAAACCGGCTTTCATCGCTTTTCGGGTCCGTGCCGTCCATTGCGGCGGATGCGTTTGTGACCGTCTGAATTCGGCTGTCATTCTGAAACGCAAAGTCTGACGATCTCGTTTGCACCACCGTTCGCGGCCTGATGATATCTGACAACGAGTGGAAAAGAATGTGGGAAAGCTATTTTGCCGACTTAAATAGGAGGTGCGGAAACATCCCGGAAGAATATAAAAGCAAACACAATCTGCACGGAGTCCCCTTCCTGATCCCACCAATAACAGCTATAACTATGATGTGTCTTGCAGGAATGGATAATTATTTACGGCAATACAGCAAGCCAGACATGTGGACATCAAAATCGCGTTGAGGATTTATACACATCTCGACAAAAAGTTTAAGTGCAAAAACATGGACAAACTGGATGAATATCTAAAAAGGGATCCTGCAGTGAGATCCCAAGAAAGGCGCTACAAGGAGGTAAAAACCCTGAAAATTAAAGAAGGTTAAAGCAGATCGAACACACGTTCTGACGAGCATTTGACAAGCATAACGCCCATTTTCAATGTAATTTCAGCCTATTTGGCACTTATTCAGACAAAAAACAAACCCATATGAATAGCTTCAAATCAGCTATTCATATGGGTTTGTAGATGGTCGAGGTGACAAGACTTGAACTTGCGGCCTCTGCGTCCCGAACGCAGCGCTCTACCAAACTGAGCCACACCTCGACGTGGCTGCCCGACTAGGATTCGAACCCAGACAAACAGAGTCAGAGTCTGTCGTGCTACCATTACACAATCGGGCAATTTGTTTTAGTCACGAGTTATATTATACCTCTGATTTTGGAAAAGTCAAGCCCTAAATCTCACATTTTTTGCGCATTTAAATTCTTTTTCAATTGCAGATAATTGCTGGAATATTTCCGGATCCATGATAAATCCTAAAGGAAGATAGAAATTATTTATAAAAACGCTTGATTATATACTTAAAAGGTGTATAATTGTGATAACGAAACACATTTTAAGGAGGCTTTCATTATGGCAGTTGAACATTTTACAAATGATACATTTAATGACAAGGTGCTTCAGGCAAACGCAACGGTCCTGGTCGATTTCTGGGCTCCCTGGTGTGGTCCATGCAAAATGCTTGGCCCCATCATCGAAGAACTCGCCAATGACCTGGACGGCAAAGCGGTCATCGGCAAAGTAAACATTGATGAAGAACAGGAACTTGCTGTAAAATACGGCGTAATGTCCATTCCGACCGTCGTCATTTTTAAAGACGGCCAGGAAGTCAGCCGTAATGTAGGGCTGACTTCTAAACATCAGCTTACCCAAATGATTGAAAATGCATAACGTCCCGCTTCGAAACGGGCTGCCTGATAAAATCCTCCGGATACCGGAGGATTTTATTTTTATTTGCGGGGAAACTAATGAAAGAAAAAAAATCGAAATATGGGTGATGTGGAGTGGTCGTAGTAACTGCGCGAGCCTCGGACAAGCGGCTGTGTTCTCTGCTGCAGGGCAGCTGTAAAAACGCGTTAAGCATTCTTGTGATCGACGCGGATGCGGCGGCATTGCATGGGAATGGGCCGGATCTTGTATATCTTGCGCCGCATTCTTTTATGAAACTGAATTGTGAAAATGCAATTTTCATCGTGCGCGACACGGGCTGCCTGCCCGAAACCGCCGATTGTGCAAACGCCGTAGCAATTGTGGACAGTTCCAATAAACCGGTCATGGAGCTGGTTGCCTCCCGGCATCTCAAAGCACTCACCTGTGGGCTTTCCAATTCGGATACCTTCACCCTCTCCTCCCTCACACGGGACAGCGCGGTCATCTCCCTGCGCCGACAGGTCACGGCTTTCGATGGGACTTCGATTGAGCCGTTTGAGCTGCCGGTCTCCTTCTCTTCTCCAATTGAACCGTTCACTCTGCTCGCCTGCGCGGCAGTATTCTGCATGCTTGGACGAAAAAATCCAATGGCCCATGCCATGCAGCTTGAATTGCGTCAACAGAAATGAAGCCGGTGGAAATTGGTCCCCGGATGCGTAAGATTTGGCAGTTATAATCAAAGATTCCGCGCCGATACTATTACTGCAAACGCACAAACTTTATTTTCAAAATTTAAGGAGTGTATGAAATTATGTCTAACTCTAATTCTTCCAGCAACCGTATTGTTGTCCCTGAAGCAAAAGAAGCTATGAACCGTTTTAAGATGGAAGCTGCCAACGAAGTCGGCGTTCCGCTCAAGCAGGGTTACAATGGCGATCTGACCTCCCGTCAGGCTGGTTCCATCGGCGGCCAGATGGTCAAAAAGATGATCGAAGCTTACGAGAACGGCATGAAATAAGATCCCTCCGGATCAAAATAAGGACGGACAGGCAATCGCCTGCCCGTCCTTTTGCTTTACAACATCGATCCAGACCGCTATACTGGAAACAGAATCATTAATGATCGAGGAGGGCGACGCTATCTTGGGATTTTTTGCTCCGGCAAACCGGATTTTGCCCGGAACAAAGGGTGTTGCGATCTTCAGTCCGATGCATTTGGCCTGGCTTGTGGGGGTATTTTTATTTTGCATCTGGCTGCTGAAAAAATTCGACAAGCAAACGTCCTCTGAACAAAAGCACTGGCTTCGGATTGCCGCCGCGGCTATGCTTTCCTCTGAGCTATTACGCATGCTTCTGCTCCTGTTGTCCGGCAGTTTTGATCCGGCATGGGCGTTGCCGCTTCACTTGTGCGGCGTAATGATTTTTGTGGAATTTCTGGCAGTGTGGACGCGGCAGGATTTTTTATGTGAGCTTTCCTTTGCGCTTGGGATGCCCGGCGCCTTTTTCGCGCTTGTCACACCGGGCGAAACGGCTTATCCTTTTTGGAATTTCTACTATCTCCAATTTATCCTGGTGCACACGCTGTTATTTCTAATACCGCTTTTCTTCGTGTCAGAAGGGTTCCTTCCGCGTGCGCGGCGTTTGCCGGGGTGTTTTCTGTTTCTGCTCGCGGTCGCCGGTGTGGATGCCGCAGCGAATACCGCCTTCGGCGGAAATTACCTCTTTCTTGGCGCTGCGTCCCCCGGCTCGCCGCTTGAGATGGTGCAGCGGCTTGCCGGGCGGTGGTATTTTTGGGGTACAGCAGCACTGGTCTGGGCACTGTGGGGGCTGCTTTACAGCGGGATGCGCCTGCTACGCCGCGCAAAACCAAAATGAAACGGGAGCCTGACAAATGGCAGGCTCCCTTATTTATCGGTTTTGTGCGAGCCGCTCGGCCAGCGCGCGGTCCGGCTCCACAATTGCGGTCTGATATGGCTCATAAAGTACCAATCCGGGCTTATTGGCGGGATGTTTGCGTACGTTGCGGATCTGGGTATAGTCGACCGGGACTTTGCCCGATTCACGTGCCTTGGAATGCCACGCTGCGATAACCGCGGCCTGTTCAAGCGTACGGTTAGGCACTTCCCGGCCTTCGGTGATGATCACGACGTGCGACCCGGGGATCTTCTGGGTGTGGAACCAGATGTCCCCATTGCGGCTGTCTTTGAGGGTCAGCCGGTCGTTTTGAAGATTGTTTCGGCCACAGAGGATCGTAAAGCCGTCATCCGAAATGAACTTAAGCGGCGGGAGACGTTCCTCCTTCATGCCACGCCGCACAGTGCTGCGTACATAACCTTCCCCCGCAAGCTCCGACCGGATCGCGGAAAGCTCACTCTCAAGCGACGCACGGGCCAGTTCGTCAAAAACGGTGTCAAAATACGCAAGTTCCGCCTCACCCTGTGCAATGAGCGCACGCAGCTTCTTTTCAGCGGTATCCGCCTTGCGGTACTGCGCATAGTACCGCTGGGCGTTCTGGGCGGGCGTGAGGCGCACGTCCAGCGGGATCTCAATCTCCGGGCAGCCTTCCTCATAGTAGTTCTGGACGCGGGCGGTATTCTGCCCTTTTTCCAACGCATAGAGGTTTGAATTGATAAGGTCGCCGTAGATTTTGAGCTTTTCGCGTTCGGTGGACGTTTTGAGTTCTTCCCGCTGGGTGGAAAGCTTGCGGGCGGTGCGGTCCGAAAGGTTTACCAGCAGCTTCAAAAGATCCGCGCCGCGCTGGTGCATCCGGTCGATCCGGTCACGTTCGCTGTAAAAGCTGTCAAGCAGCCCGCTGTAGGTGTCATAGGCGCGGCAAACCAGTGTGTGCCCATACTGGTTCAGATCGATATAGGAGAAGTCCTTCGGCTTGCCGGCGGCGTCCACCAGCATGACCGGATGCGCCTTGCCTTCCCGCAGGGTATCGGAAAGCTGTGAAAGATAAAATTTCAGACGCATCTCCTGTTCCCCGGTGAGTTCGGAAACGACCGTATCGCCGCCGCGGGTGACATTGTGCGCCACTTCACGGCAGACAAGCGGGCTCATCCCTTCCAGCACACCAAGCAGCGCTTTGGAAAGTGGCAGACCGGGCGCACATTTTATCCGCTCTGCAATTTCTGTTGGGGCGGCGGTAAAAATCGAAAGGCGATCGGGCGCGGGTACGAGCGTATAGGACATCCCAGGCAGCACCGGCCGCACGCGGGACATCTCGTCGCTGATCCGCTTGATCGAATCGACCACCTTGTTATCCGGGCCGACCAGGATGATATTGCTGTGCCGGCCCATGATTTCGACTGCGAGGGTCATAACCACCTTATCGCCAAATTCATTGACCGTTTCAAACCGCAGATGCAGGATACGGTCAAGACCAATCTGCCGGATTTCCACCAGCTTTGCATTCGCAAGATGCTTGCGCATGAGCATACAGAACATTGGCGGAGATTTCGGATTGTCCTGCGGCAGGCTGGTGAAATGCAGCCGCGGGTTCGACGCTGACGCGGAGATCAGCAGCTTGTGATTGCCCGCCTGCACGCGCATTGCGAGCACGATCGTCTCTTTGGCGGGCTGGTGCACCTTGTCCACCCGTCCGCCGACGATTACGTCCGCGATTTCGTTTTTCAGCTGGTTTAAAAAGATTCCATCGAGTGGCATGGTGAAAGCTCCTTTTGGAAAATTGAGAAAGCAAGGCCGGGGGGATTTCTCCTGCAAATCCCCCCGGGCCCCAAATGCGCTTGAAGCACTGCCGCTTCCTATGCGGCTTAGACGTAAAGGCCTTCGTGGAAGCGGCCCATAAAATGCTCGATACGTTTGAGCGCCTCGAGCAGATGGTTGATCGAATAGGAATATGAAACGCGGATGAACCCTTCGCCGCAGGAGCCGAACGCATCGCCCGGCACCACCGCGAGCCGCTCTTCTTCCAGCAGCTGCATACAGAAATCACCGGAGGAAAGCCCTGTCGACCGGATACTAGGGAACACGTAGAAAGCGCCTTCAGGTTCAAAACAGGAAAGCCCAAGACGGTTGAAACCATCCACGACCAGGCGGCGGCGCATATCGTACTGCTCGCGCATATTCTCGATGTCCTCGTCGCAGTTTCTGAGCGCTTCGATCGCCGCATACTGGCTGGTGGTCGGCGCGCACATGACCGCATACTGATGGATCTTGAGCATCTGGGAAATAACCGGCTTTGGCCCCGCAACATAGCCGAGCCGCCAACCGGTCATCGCATAGGACTTTGAGAAGCCGTTTACGACGATGGTGCGTTCCTTCATACCGTCGATGGACGCGAACGAAATATGCCGTTTGGGGCCATAGGTAAGTTCAGCATAGATTTCGTCCGAAAGCACCATGATATCGGTTTGGCGCAACACCCCGGCGATCTCCTCCAGATGTTCGCGCCGCATGACGCCGCCCGTGGGGTTGTTTGGGTACGGCAGGATCAGCAGCTTGGTTTTTGGGGTGATCGCGGCCCGCAGCTGCTCTGCGGTCAGGCGGAAATGATCTTTGGCATGGGTCTGGATGGGTACCGGTACGCCGCAGGTCAGCTCGGTGATCGGGGTGTAGCAGACAAATGACGGCTCGACCACAAGCACCTCGTCGCCCGGATTCACAAGCGCGCGGATACAAAGGTCGATCCCTTCCGACCCGCCCACTGTGACGATCACCTCGTCCTTTGGGCAGTAATCAAGCGCGAAACGGCGGTTCAGGTAGTGGGCGATCTCCTCCTTGAGCGCTGCCATACCGGCGTTTGCCGTATAGAAGGTGTGGCCCCGCTCCAAACTTTCGATGCCCGCGTGTCGGATGCTCCAGGGCGTTTTGAAGTCCGGCTCTCCCACGCCCAGCGAAATGACGTCCTTCATCTCGGCGGCGATGTCAAAGAATTTACGGATGCCGGAAGGCTTTAATTCCACGGCGCGCCGGGACAATACTTTATTGTAATCGATCAATGGGAGGATCCCTCCCTCTCATCTGCAAAATCATCCACCATCATCACGTTGCGGTGTTTATATTTGCGCAGTACAAAATGCGTGGTGGTCGACTGGACAGATTCCATGGGGGCAAGCCGGTGGGCAACAAACATTGCCACATCCTTGAAAGTTTTCCCACTGATGGTAAGCGCGAGGTCGTAACCGCCGCTCATCAGATAGCAGGTCTCCACCTCCCGAAACTGGGAAACCGTATAGGCAATCTCTTCAAATCCCATGTTGCTTTTGGGGATGACTTTGATCTCAATGCGCGCGGAAACCAGGTTGCGGTCGGTCTTATCCCAGTCGATAACCGCCTGATATCCCTTGATGATCCCCTTCTGTTCACAGTCCGCGATCGCCGCTGCAACGTCTTGCTCCGTGGCGCCGAGCATAACGGCCAGCTGCGCGTTTGTCAGCTTTGCATTTTCGCCCAGGAGACCCAACAGTTTCAGGATATCCATCTCTTTCATCATTCATAACTCCTTTTCTTTCAAATGATCTTCAGCTGCAGCGGCTGCCGCTGTTTATAAAATGTAAAACAGGAAAATCCCGCGTCAAGCAGCATTTCCATGGCGGTTTCAATTCCTCGGCCGACATTTTCAGCCGTATGCGCGTCCGAGCCAAGGGTGACATATTCCCCGCCAAGCTCCCGAAAACGCTTTATATACCGGCAAGGCGGCATCGTTTCGGCAATCTCCTGAAAAAGCCCGGAGGTGTTCATCTCAATCGCTTTGCCATTTTGCGCGGCAATCCGCAGGGTTTCCTCAATCAGATCGTCCCAACGGCGCAGATCGAGCGCGATCTGATGTTTCCCACAGATATAACGCAGCGGATATGTAAGGTGTCCGAGCGTATCAAATTTATTCTCTTTTGCGATGGCCGCCAGCGAGGTGAAATAATAGGTCATATATTCTTCGACTTCCCGCTGGCTCCACTCTTTGAAATCAATATAGTAGATATCGGTGCCGTCCGCAAGGTTATGATGGGAAATCATCACCATATCGAATACAAAATTCTGAAGAACCGCGTCGGTGAGCGCCGGATCGAAAAGGGTGTCCGACAGCTCGATGCCGCTGGAAACCGCAAGCCTGCCGCTAAAAATCCGTTTGCACTTGCGCACGTCGAACAGCGACTGGGTGATGCGGGTTTCAAACTGTCCCTTTTCATATTCCGCCAATTCACAGTGGTCGGTGATGCAAAGTCCCGAAAGGCCGGCTTCCACTGCCTTTTCACAGAGAAAGGTCACTGAATGCTCCCCATCGAAGGAATTATTGGAATGGACGTGGCTGTCAAACAGGTTGAACATAAAAGCGCCTCCTTGTGCGCCGCTTTCCCCATCTATGCGGGGGATAAAAACCATATTATAAGAAAGTATAGCACAAACCATGCCAATTAGTATAGTATTTTCGTAAATATTATGCTATACTCATATTATTCATCGGCAAAACCCAACCTGAAAACGGTATTTATTTTTGGGAGGTAACACAAAATGCGTGCTGTTTTGACTGTCATCGGCAAGGACCATGTTGGAATTCTTGCCAAGGTTGCAAACAAATGCGCCGAATGCAACGCCAATATCATCGAAGTCACCCAGACGGTCCTGCAGGAGCTGTTCTGCATGATCATGATGGTCGATATTTCAGATGTCAACTGCGAACTGTCCGAGCTGGTTTATCAGATGAATTCGCTTGGGGACCAAAGCGGGCTTTCGATCCACGTCATGCATGAGGACATCTTCAACTCAATGCACCGGATATAAGCGCTGCCCGGCACGATGCGCCGGAGTGTCCGCTTCGCGGCCGACGCGCTTTCAAAGGGGGCCTTCGACGCGCTGCCCGGCACGGTGTGCCGGAGCGTCCGCTTCGCGGCCGACGCGCTTTCAAAGGGGGCCGCACGCCCCCTTTGGATCCCCCGCGGGGTGCCGTCTATGACGGCCCGCTGCCTTCGCAGCGGATCTGAAAAAGGTGTGCCTTCGGCACGATTGAAGGCCCCGTTTTGGAAGGACAGGGTCCTTCCCCGCGATGCGTGAACGCTTCGCGCGACTTGTCATACTGAATATAAGGAGTACATAACGTTATGCTCAATACAAGCGACGTCCTTGAAACGATCCGCATGATACAGGACCAAAACCTTGATATCCGCACCATCACGATGGGCATTTCCCTGCTCGACTGCGCCGACAGCAACATCGACGACGCCTGTGAGAAGATCTATCAAAAGGTCACCCGCTGCGCGAAGGACCTTGTCAAAACCGGCGAGGCGCTTGAAATGGAATACGGCATTCCCATTATTAACAAGCGCATCTCGGTCACGCCGATTGCGATGCTGCTTGCTGCTTCTGGCGGCGATCCTGTAAAGTACGCGCACGCGCTTGAACGCGCGGCCTGCGAGGTTGGGGTCAATTTTATTGGCGGCTTTTCCGCGCTCGTCCACAAAGGCTTCGCCGCCGGGGACGAGGCGCTTATCAGCGCCATCCCCGACGCGCTCGCCGCGACCGAGCACGTCTGCTCGTCGGTCAATGTCGGTTCGACCAAGTCCGGCATCAACCTAGACGCCATCCGCATGATGGGCCAAGTGATCCGCCGCTGTGCGGAAATCACCGCCAACCGGCAGTGCGTCGCAGCCTCCAAGCTGGTCGTTTTCTGCAACGCGCCGGAGGACAATCCCTTCATGGCAGGTGCATTTCACGGCGCTGGCGAACCCGACTGCGTCATCAATGTGGGGGTTTCCGGCCCGGGCGTCGTGCGCGCGGCGCTGGCCGCCGCGCCGGAGGATCTCGATATCACCGGTGTGGCGGAGCTCATTAAGAAAACCGCTTTCAAAATCACCCGCATGGGCCAGCTGATCGGTTCAGAAGCCTCCAAGCGGCTCGGCGTACCCTTTGGGATTGTTGATCTTTCTCTTGCGCCCACCCCAGCGGTAGGTGATTCGGTGGCACACATTCTTGAGGAGATCGGACTGGAACAATGCGGCGCCTGCGGTACCACCGCCTGCCTTGCCATGCTCAACGACGCGGTCAAAAAGGGCGGGGTCATGGCCTCCTCTTCGGTTGGTGGGCTTTCCGGCGCGTTCATCCCGGTATCTGAGGATGCGGGGATGATTGACGCTGCCCGTTCCGGCGCGCTCTGCATCGAAAAACTCGAAGCGATGACCGCCGTCTGTTCGGTTGGCCTCGACATGATCGCAATCCCGGGCGACACGCCCGCCGAGGTGATCTCCGCCATCATCGCGGACGAAGCCGCCATCGGCATGGTGAATTCCAAGACGACCGCGGTGCGCGTCATCCCGGCCGTGGGGCTGGCAGACGGAGAAGAGCTTGAATTCGGCGGGCTGTTCGGCACCGCCCCGATTATGAAGGTCAACACCTTCTCCCCCGCGCGGTTCATCAACCGCGGCGGCCATATTCCCGCTCCGATCCAGGCGCTGAAAAACTAAACGGCTCGCAAAAGGCCGCCGGGCTGATACCCGGCGGCCTTTTTGCATCAAATCGAGGAAACCGCCCGCAGGAAAATTTCCTGCGGGCGGTTTTCCTGTACGCTCATTTCAAGTTTATGGGATATGGGGTCTTATTTTGAAACTTTTCGGAATGCCAGTGCGCTGGCCGCCGCGAGAGACACAACCGCGCCGAAGACCGCGACATTCACCATGTCGCTGGAACCGGTCTGCGGGATCACCTTGTCAGTATCAGTGACATCAGAAGTATCGTCCGAAGCGATATCATCATTGGAGACATCCGCTTCCTCGTCATCGTTATAGGAATCGATATCGAGTTCGGTATCGGAAATGACGTAGGTTCCAAGGGTACGGGTTTTCATCGACCAGCCTGCGATCTCCTGGTCGTCCTCGGAATAGGTGAACTTGTCGGTGACATCGACCAGATAGCCGTCCGCGTCGCGCTCATAGATAAAACAGGTTTCCGGATCTGGGACATAGTCGTCATCCTCATCCCATGGGATGCCGAGGGTCAGGGTCGCGCGGGAAGTGGACGGGACGGTCGGGTTGCCGACAAAATCATAGAAATAGAGCTCCGCGTCAACCGGGTCGCCGTATTCGGCATAGAGATCGCGGTCAACCGAGGTGGACAGCCGGGCATAGAAATCGGAAGCATCGTCATCCGCTTCAAATTCGAGCGCCGCGCGGTCGTCGCCCCAGATGAGGGTGTTGTTTTCATTTTCGTCAGGGCTGAAATAGACACGGTCGCCGGTGTCCGGATTGTCGTCGTTTTCAGCTTTTTCGTTATTGATCCAGAAGGAGTATGGGATCACCAGCATGTCGTCCTTCTCGTAATTTGCATCCGATGAATAATCATATTTACTGTCGTCGCTGCCGGAATCACGTTTTGCCTTGAAGGTGATTTCACCATCTGTGTGGATTTCCGAGGTTGTGGTGGTGTCTGCCAGGACGATCTCGAGAACCAGATCCGCCCGATCCTGGCCCGCAACCTTCTTGTCGGTCAGCAGCTTGATGGAGCTGATCATCTTGCCATTGGTGTCCTTGTCATAGTCGAATTTGAACAGGTCGCTGTCCTTAAGGTCTGAAGTATTGACCGCCGGGTCTGTACCAATTTTACCATCCTCGATGATGAAATAAAGGGTCTGGCCGGGGGTGACATCCTCGCCGTTGATTTCTCCGCCTGTAAGGGTGAAATCATCGACCGCTTCATCGTCATCGTCCCAAACGCCCTCGAAGACAGCCTCCCCAAAATCATTGCTTGACGCCGCGAACGCCGTCACCGACATCGTCGCGGCCATCGCCGCAGACAGCAGCAGGGATAGGATTTTTTTCATGTGTTTGTTTCCTCCTTAAAAAATATCAGTTCGTTTCCCAGCTGGAAGATCCTGTCCAGCCGTTGTGACCAGAATATTCCTTTTGTGTGTTACCGCTTTGTAACCAGTGTGATCAAAAACTGAATTTTTAATGAAGTTTTTATATTTAAAAATGCAAAAATAAAGGGCTGCCGAAGGCAGCCCTTTGCGCTGGAGAAATCATTAAAGCCGGCCCTTTTCAGGGGAAAGCCCATCGATCGAACTTTCCCTATCAGATATCGCCTATCTGTATCGAAAGCCTGACGCCGCTTCGTGAATTTTTATTGCTATGTAGTTTCTATTCGCGCACATCCAGCACCACAGCGCCATGCGGCGCCGGCCGTGCCAGAAAAACCGCTTCAGACATATCATAGAGCTTGCGCATACAGTGCTTGGCAAGCGAACGGCTGTCAAAAATACCGAACACCGCCGATCCGCTCCCGCTCATCAGCGCGCCCAGCGCGCCGCAGGAGATCATCTTCCGTTTAATCGCTGGGATTTCCGGAAGATACGCAACTTCTTCGAGGACGTTATACATACTGGCGGAAAAGTCTTTGAGGTTGTCCATCCGAAGCTGTTTTAAGAGATATTCAATGTCCGGATGGTTCTCCCCGCCCCGTTCATCGTAACGCGCGTACGCTTCCTTTGTGGAGATGCCCGCCGGGGGCTTCGCAATCAGGATCTGGCATCTGGGCAGTTCCTCCACCTCCGCAAGCCGTTCCCCGATCCCAGTGGCCCGCTGAGTACCCCCCATCAGGCAGAATGGCACGTCCGCTCCCACTTCGGCGCCAAGCCTGCAAAGCCTGAACAGATCTTCGTTCACGTCAAAAAACACATTAAGCCCCATCAGCACGGCGGCCGCATCGGCGCTGCCGCCGGCAAGTCCCGCCTGAACCGGCAGCCGCTTCTGGATATCGATTGAAATGCCCGTATCCGGCTGGCCGAATTCCGCAAAGAACTTCTGTGCCGCAATGTGAGCGAAATTGGTTTCATCGCAGGGGATGCGCGGCCGGTCACAGGAGATAAAGATCCCCTTCTGATCCATGCGTGAAATGGTCACTGTATCGCACAGGTCGATCGTCTGCATAATCGTATCCACATTGTGATAGCCATCGGCACGTTTGCCGGTGATGTCAAACGACAGGTTGATTTTTCCCGGGGCTTCGACGATTACCGTCTTTTTCATCAGGATCACCTTCCCCTTCTGTTTCCCTTTTCTGCATCTTTATTTTACCAGATTTCTCCCTCTTTTGCCAGTCCGTTTGCCTTCTTTTGCGCGGATTCTACAAAAGTTTCCCGGCTCTTTCAGTCGGATTTGCTTTTTGAAAAGAAATGGAATACCTTCGGTGACTTGATATCAATGGCCTTCACCGGACACATCTCATGGCAGCAAAAACAACGGATGCAGTTGGAATAATCAATACTGGCCTTGCGCCCAGCAATCGCAATCGTCTTTGCCGGACAGCTTTCGGCGCATTTTCCGCATCCGATGCAGTCCTGCGTGCGGATTTTTGGCTTTGAGGCCAGATGCGGCTCGAGCCAGCGTACCGCCGGCCGCAAAAAGCCCGGCACATTGCCCGCAAAGTTAAGCGTCTTGCTCGCAGGCAGCGCAAAATCGGGCACCGCCAGCCGGTCGGCGGCATCCGCATCCCCCAATATCTCCACCGCCTGCCAATTTCCCGGACAAAGCCCCCGTTTAACCGCTTCCGCAAGCATCGGCACCTCTTTGGGCGTCAGCCCGATCAGATGCGCCATCACCAGATCGAGCGCGTAAAAGTTTTCCCCGCGCGCCGCAGCCGTGATCCCGACATGCCGCGGCATGCCGCCGGTCGGACCGTCGCCTTCCATTGCGTCTATCCCATCGACAATTGTGAGCCCCGGTCGGATGAGCAGCGAAAGGTCGATCAGCATCTGCACAAACCGCGCGCTGTCCGGAAAACGGTAATGCAGCTGGGGCTTGAGCAGCCCCGGGATGCAGCCGAAGAGATTTTTAATCCCACACGACAGGGTCGTCATGCAGTGGGTCTTGAGTTTACAGATATTGATCACGTAGTCCGCGTCAGCAATGGGATCAATGATATCGAAAGAACGGCAGAGCCGGCCTTCGGCGACATGCAGTTCCCGAGAACCGCACGCGGTGTTGCAGGTGATCTTGCACCGGCGGGCCACCTCGGCGTATCCGGTCAGCTCATAGGCCGCGGAAAGCACCTGCGGCGTATATAAACCGCCTGGACTGTCCGCAATCACGATATCGGTGATCCCCATTCCCTGTAAATGGCGCACCACCGCCTCGATCATCGCCGGATGAGTGGTGGCGGCGCGGTCCGGCTTGCAGCGCATAATGAGATTCGGTTTCACGACAACCTTCATTCCCGGACGAAGGTCGTCCGCTCCGAGTATGGAAAAATGGCGCGCGATTGCCTCGCGCACCGTCCGTTCGTTATAATCGTGGGTTTCAAGCAGGGAAATTGCAGCCATATAGAACTCCTTCGGCGGTAAATTTCATTTGTCGGATCAGATGGTGGTGGTCGGCGAGGCATCCGCATGCGCGACAGCGACCGGCACATCCGGCAGCGCCCTTTTGCAGAGTTCAGCCAGATATTCCACCACGAACCGTTCGGTGCCGTAATGCCCGGCATCGATCACCGTGATCCCCATGCGCACCGCATCGAGCATCACATCGTGTTTCACGTCGCCGGTGACAAGCGCCTGACAGCCGTTCGCGGCCGCCTCTGCCAGGAAACTGCCGCCGCTGCCGCCGCAGACCGCCACCCTTTCGACGGCGCGTCCGCCGTCGCAGTAGCGCACTGCCTGGTCGTCCAGCAGCCGCTTGACATAATAGGCGAACTCCGGCGGCGTCATGCCGCGCGCAAGCGTCCCTGCCCGCAGCATCCCGTCCTCACCCACAACCGCGACATTCTGCAGTCCCAGCCGTGCGCAGAGGATATCATTCACGCCGCCCGGAGCCTTGTCGAGATTGGTGTGCGCGCTGATCACCGAAATCCCCGCGCGCACCAGCTTATAAACCGGCATGTCGGCCGTGACTTTTTTGATGGGGTGGAAAATGACCGGATGATGGGTCACGATCAGGTTCGCGCCGCGGCCGGCCGCTTCCGCAATCACCGCGTCGGTCGCGTCGAGCGCGACCACCGTGCCGCGCACCATTTCCTCCGGATCGCCGACCAGCAAACCCGGGTTGTCAAAGTCCATGGCGGTAGAAAAATCCGCCGCTTCATTGATGACGTCATATACATGTTTCACCGTTGCCATATCAGTTCCCGCCTTCCAATTTTTCCAGCAGCGCGGCATACCGCGCAAGCTCTTCGCTGTCCAGGGAGGATCGTTTCAGGCCTTCCACTTTTTCCCGCACCTGCCGGGCCACTTTCGCAACATACTGCCGCGCGGCCGGGTCCGGGCTGGCGAGCAGTTCTCCCACCCAGGCGGACGCGTCGTCAAGCTCCCGCGTCTGTCCAGTGTAAGCCGCCTGCATCACGATATAGGGAAAATATCTCGACACCACAGCCTTTTCCCGCAGAATTGCAAAACCGTTTGCGTACAGCGCGCGTCGCAGCCGTTCGTGCTTGGTCATCGGCTGCAGGAGAAACCGCAGGCCGGCGTCGCGGGTCCAGTCAGGGCGGCTTAGGATCTCCCAGATAAGGTCGCCCCCCATCCCCGCGATCACGATGTCGTCCACCTGGCCCGGCCGGATGTCCGCCAAGCCATCGCATAAAAGGAGTTTTGCCCGATGCCGCACCCTGTATGCGGACAAAGTGAAAGCCGCCTTTTCGAGCGGCTTTTGGTTGATGTCACACGCGAACCCAAACGGCGCCTTTCCGCTGGCAAGCAGCCAGGCAATCAGGTAGCCGTGGTCGGTACCAATGTCGGCGCAGCGCGCGCCATCCCGCACCATGGAAGCGATGGCGGCGAGCCGCGCGTCAAGTCTTGGCAGCTTTTCCATCAGGCCATAACGTTCTTCGCGCCCTCATGGGCGTTGAGTTTTCTGAGCAGGTCGTCACAGTCCACATCGTGCACCTGGCAGGCCTCTTCGATGGTTTCTCCGCGGGATGACGGACAGCCCAGGCAGTGCATACCCATTTCAATGAAGTATTTGGCGAGGGAAACGTCGTGGTCGAGCGCTTCGCCGATGAGGGTATCCTTTGTATAGGTCATTTTGAAAGCCTCCAATTTTAAAGTCTTTGATTGGGAAAATTATAGCACGTTTCCCGTATCCAGGCAATACCGGGAGCACACATGCGGAAAGTTTCCGCCCGTTAAGGCATGAAAAAGGCCGCCGTATCAAAACGGCGGCCTGAAAGCATTCAGTGGATTACTGCTGCTCTTTCATCTTGGCAAAGCAGTCGGAGCAGTAGACCGGACGGTCCTCACGCGGCTGGAACGGAACTTTCGCTTCGCATCCGCAGGAAGCACAGGTCGCGGTGAACATCTCTCTCTGGGGTCTGGTGCTGTTTTTACGGGCGTCACGGCAAGCTTTGCAGCGCTGGGGCTCGTTGACGAAGCCTCTCTCTGCGTAGAATTCCTGTTCACCAGCGGTGAAAACAAACTCGGATCCGCACTCTTTGCATGTCAGTGTTTTGTCAGTGTACATTTTGGTTACCTCGCTTAAAATTTGGATTTACCCGCTGGAACTGCGTGGACCGAGATTGAAATCAAGCTCTGCCAATGGCGCCAAAGGGTATTTTTTATGCAATCCCTCTCGGGACTGTCACAGGATAGGGTTTGCGAAAGGCTCACTCGCAGGTGAACACATTCCGCAGCTTTCGCCGCACTCTTTGCAAGGCATTGTCAACAGCTTTCGTGGATGAGCCGAGTTGTTTTGACATCTCGTCATAGGAGTAGGAGCTGAGGTACAATTGTAAAACTTGCCGTTCGAAGATAGACAAAAGGTTTTCGATTCGCCGGTTGCGGGCATCGGTTTCCTCATTGCGGATCACCAGCAGTTCCGGGTCGTCTCCGGCAGCCACAACACCAAGCTGCTCAGGGGCGTCGGAGCCGCTCAGGGAAACATATCCGCGCATGGGGGCGTTTTTATCCCGCATATGGGCTTTTACCGCGCTGAGCATCTTGTTGTTCACGCACACGGTAGCAAAGGTCTTAAAGCTGCCGGGCAGGTCGTCGCGGTAGTTACGCACCGCTTTCAGAAGGGCGATCATCCCTTCCTGATACAGATCATCTGCATCCAGTTCATTGCGCAGGTAACTTCTGGCGCGCAACTGTACAAGCGGGGCGAAGCGCTGGATCAGCGCTGTCAATGCATCGTTGTCGCCGTCTTTGGCAAGCCTGGCCAGCTCTTCATCACGCATGCCTCTCAAAAGTGCAGATTGTGAAGTCCTGTCCATTTAAGCTCTCCCAAATTCCAACGTGTCAGCACGTCGTCTAAGCTGATGCAAGCTTTATTATAGCGTCAACTTTTCCTTTTGTCAAGCTTTTTGAAAAACTGCAATCTTTTCGGCATGGTTTTGTGAAATTTTCCAAAATCCGATTTTATTTTCCATCCATACAGCCTAAACCGTGACATCCCGCAGCCAGCGGAACCTGCAAATCCGTACCGAAGAAACGACCGTTTTGAGGATCTCGTCGCACTTGAGCACCAGGAACACCGCGGGTGCGGGCCAGCCGAGCCAAAGCCCGGTGAAGAATCCAAGCGGTACCGCGACGCCCCACAGGAAGATCACCTCGCAGACCAGCACGAACTTTGCGTCGCCGCCCGCGCGCAGAACCCCCACCATTCCGACCATTGCGATCGCCTGGAAAAAGACGATCAGCGCGCCGACCCGATTGATGGCCAGCGCAATCGCAATGGTTTCGGCTGACAGCTCATACATCGAGACAAAAACCGGAGAAAGCAGCAGCGTGACCACAGCCGAAAAGATTCCCAGCAGGATTGACAGCGCGAACAGGGTGATCGAACGCTGCTTGGCACGCTCGATGTCGCCCGAACCGATCGTGTTGCCCACGATGGTGAGCGCCGCGTTGCCCACGCCGAATATGATCACCGAAACCAATTGGTTCAAAACCGAATAGATGCTGTTCGCCGCGACGAAATTCGTACCCATCCGTCCGATGACCACGGCGACCATCGACACGCCAAGTCCCCACATCAGCTCGTTGCCGATAACCGGAATGGAAATGGAGACATATTTTCCATAAAGCGGTCGGTTGTTCGGCAGAAGGTCCCGCAGCGAAAAACGGATCTTCTTTTCCTTCCACAGGATATAACCGACCGCGATCAAAAATTCGCTCACACGCGCGACGCAGGTCGCGATCGCGCCGCCGCGGATTTCCAGCCGCGGCGCGCCGAAGTTGCCGAAGATCAGCATGTAGTTCAGGGTGGTGTTGACGACGAGCGAAGTCAGATAGACCACCACCGAAATGTTGACCGTACCGATCGACCGCAGCATCATGATCGACATATTCGCAAGCGCATACAGTGGGTACGACCAGCCGATGATCCGCAGATACTGCGCGCCATATTCGATGACCGCGGTTTCAGTCGTGAAGATTGACATAAACTGGGTCGGGAAAATGAGCGCGATCAGGCTGAAAATAATCGCAGAAACAAAGCCGACCTTAAAGGTCATCGCTTCGATCCGCCTGATGGTCTCAACATCCTTTTTCCCCCAGAACTGCGCAATCAGGACATTCGCGCCGCCCGATACCCCAAAACAGACGATCATCAGCATAAACCAGAGCTGGTTTGCGATCGAGGTCGCGGACAGCTGCGTCTCGCCAAGCTGCCCGATCATCAGGGTGTCCATCATCGATACTGCGACGGTGATGAGATTCTGCAATGCAATCGGCACTGCGATTGTAACAAGGGTCCGATAGAACGCCTTGTCGCTGACAAAGAGTTTCATGTTTCCTCCCATATCCCTTCAAACAGAAAACGGGCGGGCTCCCGGCCCGCCACAGGGTGTTTTCCATCTTATCCTTCGGTTGCGTATTCGGCCGCGATCCTGTCGACCACGTCCATCCCCTCAATCACGTAGCCAAACACAGTGTGTTTGTAATCGAGGTGCGGCGTGCCGCCGAGTTCCTCATAACGCGCCAGCACCGGCTCCATCTGCGCCGCGAAGCTCTCCGGGATACCCTGGTTGGCCTCCTCGGTCAGTTTTGCGTTGAGTTCGTTCACCATCGCCTGGACTTCCTCTTCGCTCTTTCCGGCCGCCTGCGCCTTTCCGACTTCCTCCTGGTAAAGCGCCACCTTGCCTTCAAACAGGTTCTGGTACATCATGGCAATATACTTCTGCCGCTCCTCCTCTGAAATCGCTGCGGGGTTGCGCTGCACGATGAAGAACTGGCTGCCGTTTGTATTCGAACCCCGGTTCGCCATCGAAAGCGAGCCGCGGAAATTGTGCGCGATATAGGAGAATTCGTCCGTGAAGTCGTCGCCCCAGATGCTTTCCCCCGCTGTTCCGGTGCCGGTTGGGTCGCCGCCCTGGATCATAAATTCATTGATCACCCGGTGGAAAGTGAGCCCGTCGTAATAGCCGTTCTTTGCGTGGGTCATGAAGTTCTCAACCGCTTTCGGGGCCTGCTCCGGGAACAGCCGGATCTTGATCACTCCCTCGTTCGTTTCGATCGTCGCGACCGGAAGCCCCTCGTATTTGCCGGTACCCGCATAGAGCGCTTCCATCTCCTCCATAAGCTGTTCCGGCGTCAGATCCGCACCTGCTACCGCGAGCTCCGGAAGTGTGTCATCAGCCGCCTGGGAAGCATTTTCGGAGGCTGTCTGCGGGATTTCCCCTTCGACCGTCACCTTCAGAATGGTCGCCGGCTGCTTTTCCGGTTCTGACGAAACCTGTGAAGAGGCGGCCTGCGATGAAACCGCTGAAGAGGATGGCACCGAAGATGAGCCGCCCTGCTGCGTGCCGCAGGCGGCAAAGGTCAGAATGGCCGAAGCGGCCAGCAGAACTGTAAGGATTCTTTTCATAGTTGATAATTCCTTTCTTTACGGGAAAAGTGTCCGCCGGACAGCGGACAGCAAACATTTCCATTTATCAGAAGTTTTTCACAAAAAAGCCTTCTTATACTTTTACTATATAATGGCGGGATTGTCAAGTTTTCCATGGAAAGCAGAATTTCCAAAAGCCATTGCATCTGCCGCGGGAACTGTTAAAATAAAAGATGGAAGTCCCCATCGAAAGAAAGGAATCGAATGCGATGGCACCTTCATCCGCGGCACAGCTTTCCCAAAAGGACGCACAGTTCCGGCAGTTTGCATTGGAGGGGAACCTCTGGAAGGTTCTCTGGAAGGTTTGTATCCCGCTTGCGACCTATCACTGCATCACGCTTGTCTTTGCCCTGCTCGATTCGCTTATGGCCGCCCATATCGGCCCGGAAGCTATCTCCACCGTGGCATGCTTCGCTCAGATCCTGTTTATGCTCTCCTCGATCGGGATCGGGCTTTCGGTGGGCGGCGGAATTCAGATTGCGGCCGCTTACGGCGCGGGCGACTACGAACGGGTCAAGCAGACCATCAACACCCTGTTTGCCCTGTGTGCTGTCTTTGCTCTTCTGCTTGGCCTGCTGTTCCCGTTCGCGCGGCCGTTTTTGCGGCTGATCGGCACGCCGGAGGGATTGATCGAAGGCGGGCTTCTCTTCTTCCGGATCAGCCTCATCGGCAGGATTCTTGAAACCTTCAACAACGTCTACATCGCGGTCGAGCGTTCCCGCGGCAAGACCGCCCGCATTATGGCGCTCAACTTTTCGGTCATCCTCCTGAAGCTTTCGCTCACAGCGGTCTTTGTTTACGGCATGCACGGCACCATCACCCACATTGCAATCGCGACCGCCGTTTCGCAGGCCTTCCTGTTTACAGCGGGATTCTTCTGCCTGCGCCGCCGGAACGATGTATTCGGCCTTTCCCTTTCACACATCCGGATGGATGCGCAGACCCTGCGCCCGCTTTTTGGGCTCTCAATCCCAGTTATTCTGGAAAAGGCGTTTTTCTATTACGGGAAGGTCGTGGTCAACACCATGAGCGCTTCCTACGGCGATCTGACCATCGGCGCGCTCGGAATCTCGAACAATCTCGGCGGTATTACGACTTCCCCGCAGGAGGGCTTCCAGGACGGAAGTACTTCAATCATCAGCCAGAACATTGGCGGCGGGCGGCTCGACCGTGCGATGGGCGCCTTCAAGCGGCTGCTCGTGATCGAAGTAACAATCGGCCTCATCGGCTGTGTTCTGACCCTTGCGCTGCTGCCAATGATCCTGCGAATATTCGCCGGGGAGGACCTTGTATTTGCCGGGCTTATCGGTTACATCTACCGCTGGGAGGCGTTCGCGCTTGCCCCGACCGGGATCTTTTCCGCAGTGATGGCCCTGCTCTATGGGTTTGGCTACACCCGGCTCGCCTTCCTTGTCAACTTTTCCCGGCTGTTTATCTTCCGCATCCCCGTGCTCTGGCTTTTACAGAATTTTACCGGACTCGGCTGGAAAAGCGTCGGCATCGTCATGTTTGCCAGCAATACCGGGATCGGGCTTTTCAGTCTCCTGATCCTCGCGCTGGTGCTCTGGCGGATGCGCACTCAGCCGCCGGGCCTGCTGTCCTGAAAATGCTAAAACCGCCCATCCGTGCAAAATGGTACGGGTGGGCGGTTTTTCGTTGTCCTGCTATCTGCCGAAAAGCGACGCGGCCTGCCTCATATTTTCGGTGACCTTTACGCCGAACGGGCAGCGGCCTTCGCACGCGCCGCATCCGGCGCATTCCCCGGCCGTGTGCGGCAGCAGCGCATAATGCTCCCGGACGGTCTCCGGCACCTGGCCCTGCGCTTTCGCCAAGTTTAAAAATTTCGTGACGGACGCCACATCGATGCCCACGGGACACGGCGCACAGTGCCCGCAGTACATACAGTGCCCCTGCCAGCTGATCTTCGGAAAAGACGCGAACGCGGCGGCATAATCCCGCTCGGCATCCGAAGCGGTCTCGTAGGAAACGCTTTGCAAAAGCTCTTCCACCGTGTGCGCGCCAGACATGACGGCGGCCACAGCGGGCCGTGTCAGCGCGTAATGGATGCACTGGAGCGGTGTGAGCGCCCTGCCGGCGGGCGAAAGCCGCGCATTGAGCAGATCCCCGCCGCCAAATGCTTTCATGACCGTAATCCCCACCCCAAGACGGCTGCAGGCCTCATAGAGCGCCTCCCGTTCCGGGTCCATATTGACAAGCGCGCCTTCGTAATTCCTGCCGTCCCAGAGCGCGGCACAGTCCTCGCCCGCGGGCTGTAGATCATAGCATGGGTTTATACTGAACATCAGCACTTCGATGAGCCCGCTTTCCACCGCGGCGCGCGCGGAAAGCGGATTGTGGCTGCTCAGCCCGATGTGCCGGATCTTCCCCTGCGCTTTGAGTTCCTTGGCAAACCGCATGACAGGTCCGTCCGCGACCGCCTTCCAGTCCTCCAGGGAATCCACGTAATGGATCATGCCAATCTCGATATGATCGGTTTCAAGCCGTTCCAAAAGATCGGCAAACCCCGCTTTTACCTCTTCAATTTTCCGGGTGCGTTCATACTGCCCATTTTTCCAGACGGTGCACAGATGCGCCTGCAGGACGAATTTTTCCCGCCGCCCGCGCAGCGCCTTACCCAGCCGGGTACGCATATCCGGATTCGGCGTGTAAAGGTCAATGCAGTTGACTCCCGCCTGCTGCGCCGCGTCCAAAAGCGGCTCGACCAGCGCGCCGTCATGATCCACAAACCCTTCGCACCCGATGCCGATTTCACCGACCATCAGCCCTGTTTTTCCCAATTCACGATAATTCATATCCCGATTCCTTTCCCTGTTTCTTTCAGGTTATTGTAGCACCTGAAGCCGGCTTCAGGTCAAGTATTTTCTGCCGGCCGCGCCTGGTCCAGAAAATCCCTGATCGTCTTTTCCACCAGATCCACTTCCTCCCGGAAAGCTGAAGCTGAAATCCGCAGCGCTCCGTGCCCCAGCACAATCATCTGTTCGAGCGCGTCGGAAGTCGCCACCCGCACCCGGTATTTTCTTCCGAGCTCATGGGTGACCTTTTCAATGTACATGTCAGCGGTTTCCGCTTCCTTTGTGTATACGACATTGATGTTGTGTATCTTTTCGACGGTTCCTGGGTTCCCTTTGACCTTATAAGCGTCAAACACCAAAATCAGTTCGCATTGGCGAAAGCCGCGATAGTTGCAGAGAAGGTCGATCAGCCTGCTGCGGGCCGCGTCCACATTCTCCTGTGCCAACACTTTCAGATCCTCCCATGCGAAGATGATATTGTAGCCGTCCACCAGCAGATATTCCGGACCTTCGGGCGGTGCCTTTGCCTTTCCCGGGCGGGGCGCGGACAAAGTTTGCCGCGCCGGGCGAAACGCCTGCCGTGGGTCGCGCCGGATCGGGCCATAGGTGCGCTCAAAAATTTTCATCAGCTCGCTGTCCTCGGCCAGCATCGCGCAATAATCCGCGGCGCGGCGGACGGGCTCCGTTTCCGGTTCCTCCAGCGCGGGTCTTCCGGCTCCCCATCCGCTCTGCACATGCATATATTCCCGCACCTTGTCCCATTTCACAAGAAATCCCGCGCCATGGGCACAGAACACCGAATCGGCCGGGTTGTCCACGTCTCCATCGCAGTCGTATCCCGTGGCTGCAATCACTTCCGCCGCATTATGACAGGGCTCATATCCGCGCAGCGTGCAGGAGAGCCTGCCGCGCCCGCGGGTATAGGAGGTGACCTCCATCTGATAGTCCCGCATCTCAGAAACCGGCCCGCTGCCCACAAGCACCGCCGTTTCTCCGCCGGTCTGGGGCGGCGAGAACTCCCCGCTCATCCGCTGCAGATCGGACATTGCGCGGCCCACCGCATCGGACGGCACTTCAAGCCGGAAATCGTACCACGGCTCCAGCAGGATGCTTTCGGTATTGCGCAATCCCTGCCGCACCGCGCGGTAGGTCGCCTGCCTGAAATCTCCGCCTTCTGTATGCTTTGGATGCGCGCGCCCCGCGATCAGCGTAATTTTAAGATCGGTAATGGGCGCGCCGGTCAGCACGCCTGGATGAACCTTTTCCGCAAGATGGG
>Ga0079305_1001819_pt1 | contig 23641 bp, 14 predicted proteins | sample LMS_cellobiose_e_FD_79183 | JGI IMG/M metagenome (GOLD analysis project Ga0079305, IMG submission 79183) | Rumen-fistulated moose microbial communities from Alaska, USA - LMS_cellobiose_enrichment | ecosystem: Host-associated > Mammals > Digestive system > Stomach > Rumen fluid ... | reverse complement strand
CAGAGCCGCATCCATTGCACGCGCCTTGCCGGACAGAAGGCCGATAACTGGTATCTGCGCCAGAGTCCCAAGGTTCTCGGGCTGCAGTTCGTCGATGATATCCGCCGCCCCGACCGCGACAACGCCATCGACGTCTACATCTCCGATGAGTATGAGGACGTTCTCGCCGACGGCGCATGGCAGCGTATCTTCAAGGTGCGTCCCGAGGTCTTTACCCGCGAGGAAAAGAAAGCGTGGATCGCGACGCAGACCGGCGTGACCGTCGGCAGCGACGCGTTTTTCCCCTTCGGCGACAACGTGGAGCGCGCCCGCAAGAGCGGCGTGTGCTACATCGCCGAGCCCGGCGGCTCCATCCGCGACGACAACGTGATCGAGACGGCCGATAAATACGGCATCGTGATGAGCTTTACGGGTATGCGCCTGTTCCACCATTAAGATACGATCAATTTCTGATGAAAGGGAGGTCTTTTCGTTGAAATTACTGGTGATCGGCGGCGGCGGACGCGAGCATGCCATCATCCGCGCGCTCAAAAAGAACCCCGCCGTCACGGAGATCTACTGCCTGCCGGGCAACGGCGGCATCGCCGCAGATGCCGTTTGCGTTGACATCGGCGCGAAGGACATCCCCGCACAGACGGAGTTTGCCGTTTCACACGGCATCGATTACGCGGTCGTCGCGCCGGACGACCCGCTTGCGCTCGGCGCGGTCGATGCGCTCACCGCGGCGGGGATCCCCTGCTTCGGCCCCGATCAGAAAGCCGCCGTCATTGAGAGCAGTAAGGCCTTTTCCAAAAATCTGATGAAGAAATACGGCATTCCGACCGCGGGCTACGAGGTCTTTTCGGACGCCGCCTCCGCGCTTGCGTATGTGGAAACGTGCCCGATCCCCGTTGTCGTCAAGGCCGACGGGCTTGCCCTCGGCAAGGGCGTCGTCATCGCCGAGACGCGCGAGGATGCCAAGGCCGCCGTCCGCTCCATGATGGAGGATAAGGTTTTCGGCGCGTCGGGCGAGCGCATCGTCATCGAGGAGTTCCTCACCGGCCCCGAGGTCACGGTATTGTCCTTTACGGACGGTGAAACGCTCGTTCCGATGGTGTCCTCAATGGATCACAAGCGCGCGCTCGACAACGACAAGGGCCTCAATACCGGCGGTATGGGCACCATCGCGCCCAATCCCTTCTACACGCCCGAGATCGCGAAAACCTGCATGGAAACGATCTTTTTGCCGACCATCCGCGCGATGAAGGCGGAGGGGCGCACCTTCCGCGGATGCCTCTACTTCGGCCTGATGCTGACGTCTGACGGGCCCAAGGTGATCGAATACAACTGCCGCTTCGGCGACCCCGAAACGCAGGTCGTGCTGCCGCTGCTCGAGAGCGATCTGCTCACCGTGATGCAGGCCACCACAAACGGTACGCTGAAGGATACGCCCGTCAAATTCTCGTCCGGCGCGGCCTGCTGCGTCGTCGTCGCCTCCGAGGGTTACCCCGCCGGGTATGAGACGGGCTTCCCGATTACGATGACGGAGGAAGCCGCCGCACATACCTATGTCGCGGGCGCAAAGATCAAAGACGGCCGCCTTGTCTCTTCCGGCGGGCGCGTGCTCGGCGTCACCGCGACGGCCGATACGCTTGCCGGCGCGATCAAAGAGGCATATCGCCTCACCGAAGGCGTCAAATTTCAAAACGGGCGCTGCCGCAGCGATATCGGCAAACGGGCGCTCGCGGCTTTGGAGGACGCAAGGTAAATGGTATACAGAATCTTTGTCGAAAAACGACCCGGCCTTGCTCCCGAGGCCGCCGCGCTGCTCGGCGACTGCCGCTCTTTTCTCGGTATCGCCGGCCTTTCGCGCGTACGCATCCTCAACCGGTACGACGTCGAAGACCTCGACGCCGCGCTCTTTGAGAAAGCGAAGGCGACCGTTTTTTCCGAACCGCAGCTCGACAGTATTTTCGATACCGCAGAGCTGTCGGACGCCGACGCCGTCTTTGCCGTGGAACCGCTGCCCGGTCAGTTTGATCAGCGCGCCGACTCTGCGGCGCAGTGTATCCAGCTGCTCGGCCAATGCGAGCGCCCGACGGTGCGCTCCGCAAAGGTTTACGCGCTCTACGGTAAGCTGTCGGCGCAGGACATCGACAGCGTGCGCCGCTATGTCATCAACCCCGTCGAAAGCCGCGAGGCGTCGCTGGAAAAGCCCGAAACGCTCCGCATCGACCATCCGCAGCCGCCGGCCGTTCCCTCGATCGAAGGCTTTATCTCCCTCGAGGAGACCGCCCTCGCCGCGCTGCTCGACGAAATGGGCCTCGCAATGGATTTCGACGATCTGATGCTTCTGCAGCGCTACTTCCGCGATGAGGAAAAGCGCGACCCGACCGTGACGGAAATCCGCGTCGTGGATACCTACTGGTCGGATCACTGCCGCCATACAACGTTTTCCACGCAGATTGACAAAGCGGAAATCCTCGATGAGCAGACGGCCGCCGCCTACCGGCGCTACCTCGCCGCGCGCGAGGAGGTCTACGGCAGGGAGGGCGCCGCCTCCCGCCCGCAAACGCTGATGGACCTGGCGACGATCGGCGCCAAAACGCTGAAAAAGCGCGGCCTGCTCAAAAATCTCGACGAGAGCGAGGAGATCAACGCCTGCTCCGTGCACATGACCGCAACGGTCAACGGCGAAAAGCAGGACTGGCTGCTGCAGTTTAAAAACGAGACCCACAACCACCCGACGGAAATCGAACCTTTCGGCGGCGCCGCGACCTGCATCGGCGGCTGCATCCGCGACCCGCTCTCCGGCCGCGCTTACGTCTATCAGGCGATGCGCCTGACCGGCTGCGGCGATCCGCGCACGCCCCTTTCCGAGACCCCCGCAGGGAAGCTGCCGCAGAGGAAGCTCGCCGTTACTGCCGCGCAGGGCAACTCCTCCTACGGCAACCAGATCGGCCTGGCAACGGGCCACGTTGCGGAGCTGTATCACGCCGGCTATGTCGCCAAGCACCTCGAGGTGGGCGCGGTCGTCGGAGCTTCTCCGGCGTCACATGTCGTGCGCAAGACGCCGGCGGCGGGCGACGTCGTCATCCTGCTCGGCGGCCGCACGGGGCGCGACGGCATCGGCGGCGCAACCGGCGCTTCCAAGAGCCACAACCTTTCCTCGCTCACCACGATGGCGAGCGAGGTGCAAAAGGGCAACGCGCCCGAGGAGCGCAAGCTCCAGCGCCTGTTCCGCGACGGAAACGTCACGCGGCTCATCAAGCGCTGCAACGATTTCGGCGCGGGCGGCGTCTCGGTCGCCATCGGCGAGCTGGCCGACGGCGTCTCCATCGACCTCGACGCCGTGCGCAAAAAATACGATGGGCTCGACGGCACGGAGCTTGCGATTTCCGAGAGTCAGGAGCGCATGGCCGTCGTCGTCGCGGCCGCTGACGCCGACGCCTTTATCGCGGCGGCCGCCGGAGAAAACCTCGAAGCGTATCCCGTCGCCGTCGTCACCGCGGAGCCCCGCATGGTGATGCGCTGGCGCGGACAGACCGTCGCCGACCTTTCCCGCGCGTTTCTCGACACAAACGGCGCGGCCAAGCACGCCGCCGTCGCGGTAGCGCAAAAGGACCGCACGGCGATCTACGATCTGCCCTTCTCCGATCTCAGGGGGATGGCAGGCAGCCTGCGCTGCGCTTCGCGCCGCGGCCTCGTCGAGCGGTTTGACGGCTCGATCGGGTGCGGCAGCGTGCTGATGCCCTACGGCGGCAAAACACAGAAATCCCCTGCGCAGGTGATGGCGGCGCTGCTGCCCGTTCTGCCGGGCGACTCCACAGAGGACTGCTCCGTGATGGCATGGGGCTTTGACCCGGACCGCATGCTCGCCGACCCCTACACCGGCGCGCGCGACAGCGTTGTTTCTTCGGTTGCAAAGCTCGTTGCCGCGGGCTGCGACCGCACCAAGGCCTATCTCACCTTCCAGGAATACTTTGAAAAGCTGCGGCATGAGCCGCTGCGCTGGGGCAAGCCCTTCTCGGCGCTGCTCGGCGCGCTTGACGCCCAGCTCTCCCTCGGCCTCGCGGCAATCGGCGGCAAGGACTCGATGTCCGGCACGTTCCTTGATCTGGACGTGCCGCCGACGCTCATTTCCTTCGCCGTCGTTCCCGCCAAGGCGGGCGATGTGCTGACCGGCGAATTTTGGCAGGCCGACGACCCCGTCTATCTCTTCTCCGCCCCGCAGGGCGATCTCGAAAAGCAAAAAGAGGTCTGGGACCTGTTCACCGCGCTCCACCGCGCAGGCAAGGTACGAGCTGCCCGCGCCGTTGAAAACGGCATCGCCGAGGCAATTCTGAATCTTGCCTCCGGCAACGGTATCGGCTTTGCGGCAAGCGAGATCCAGCCCGACTGGTACAGTGCCATGCCGGGCGCGATCGTTGCAGAGATCGAAAGCGGCGTCGCGGTGCTCGACGGCATTCTGATCGGCAAAACAACTGCGGAGCCTCAAATCACGCTGGGCGGCGAGACTGCCGAGCTGGCCGATCTCATCGCTCTTAACGAGAGCGTGCTCGAGGGCGTCTATCCGACGGCGGCCGATACGGAGCAGGGCGCAGTCGAAGCGTTTTCCTACAAAGAGCGCGCAGCCGTCTCCCCCGCGATCGCGACGGCGCGCCCCAAAGCGCTGATTCCCGTATTCCCGGGTACAAACTGCGAATACGACACCGCGCGGCAGCTTATCGAGGCCGGCTGCGACGCCGAGGTCACCGTTCTCCGCAACCTCACCGCCGCGGACGTCGCAAAGAGCGTCGAGAATTTTGCAAACAGCATCAAGACCGCCCAAATGATTGTGATCCCCGGCGGCTTCTCCGGCGGCGACGAGCCGGACGGCTCCGCCAAATTCATCACCGCGTTTTTCCGCAATCCCTCGGTACGCGAACAGGTGGCCGCGCTGCTCGATGAACGCGCCGGCCTGATGCTCGGCATCTGCAACGGCTTCCAGGCGCTCATCAAGCTCGGACTTGTCCCGTACGGCAAGATCATCGATGCGGACGAGACCTGCCCGACCCTCACCTTCAACACGATCGGCCGCCACCAGTCAAAACTCGTATCGACGCGCATCTGTTCCGTTAAATCACCGTGGTTCTCGGCTCTCGAGGTCGGCGATATTTGCACCATCCCCGTCTCGCACGGCGAGGGACGGTTCTTTGCCTCTGAGGAGCTGATCCGTACGCTCGCCGCAAACGGCCAGATTGCGACGCAGTACGTCGATGCCGACGGACAGCCGAGTATGGATACGCAGTACAATCCCAACGGCTCCGCCTTCGCAATCGAGGGCATCACCTCGCCTGACGGGCGCGTGCTCGGCAAGATGGGACACAGCGAACGCATCGGCAAACACCTTTACCGCAACGTTCCGGGCCGCCACGACATGGAGCTTTTCGTTTCCGCGGCACGCTATTTCAAATCCGAACGATAAGGAGGAACTGCCCATGGCTTATTATTATCCCGAGCCCTCCCACACCTTCAGCGAATATCTGTTGGTGCCGGGCTATACGCCGCAGGACTGCGTTCCCGACAACGTCAGCCTGAAGACCCCGCTTGTCCGTTACCGCAAAGGGCAGGAGGAATGCCCGCTGTCCCTCAATATTCCTCTGGTTTCCGCAATCATGCAGGCCGTATCGAACGATACGCTTGCCATCGCGCTGGCAAAGGAAGGCGGTCTTTCCTTCATCTACGGCTCACAGCCCGTAGAGAGCGAAGCGGCGATGGTACGCCGCGTAAAAAACCACAAGGCGGGCTTCGTCATCAGCGCCTCGAATCTGACGCCCGACCATACGCTTGCCGACGTGCTCGCGCTGAAAGAACAGAACGGTTTTTCAACCATTGCAATCACCGAGGACGCCAAGCCCAACGGCAAGCTGCTCGGGCTGGTGACAAGCCGCGATTACCGCGTCACCCGTATGAAGCCCGACGTTCCCGTGCGCGATTTTATGACGCCGCGCGAAAAGCTGATCACCGCCCCCGCCGCCACAACCTTGAAGGAAGCGAACGACATCATCTGGGAAAACAAGCTCAACACATTGCCCATTGTGGATCGGAACGATCATTTGATGTACTTCGTATTTCGCAAGGATTACGCGGAGCACAAGGAATACCCGCTCGGCCTGCAGGATGAGCAAAAGCGCTACCTCGTCGGCGCAGGCATCAATTCCCGCGACTATGAGGAGCGGATCCCCGCCCTTGTGGAAGCCGGCGCGGACGTGCTGTGCATCGATTCCTCCGAGGGATACTCCTACTGGCAGAAGGCGACGATCGATTATGTCCGCTCGCATTACGGCAGCAGCGTGCGCATCGGCGCCGGAAATGTCGTTGACCGGGACGGCTTTCGTTTCCTTGCGGAGTGCGGCGCCGATTTTGTCAAGGTCGGTATCGGCGGCGGTTCCATCTGCATCACCCGCGAGACAAAGGGCATCGGCCGCGGGCAGGCCACGGCAATTATTGAGGTCGCCGCGGCGCGGGACGAATACTTCCGCGAAACAGGCGTCTATGTGCCGATCTGCTCCGACGGCGGCATCGTGCACGACTACCACATGACGCTGGCGCTCGCCATGGGCGCGGACTTTTTGATGCTGGGACGTTATTTCGCCCGCTTTGACGAAAGCCCGACAAATAAGCTCATGATCAACGGGGCCTATGTAAAAGAATATTGGGGCGAAGGCTCCAACCGCGCGCGCAACTGGCAGCGCTACGACCTCGGCGGAAAAAGCCGCCTCGCTTTTGAGGAGGGCGTCGATTCCTATGTCACCTACGCCGGATCTCTGCACGACAATGTGAGCAAGAGCCTGTACAAGGTCAAATCCACGATGTGCAACTGCGGCGTACAAAATATCCCCGATCTGCAAAAGAACGCAAAGCTCACGCTCGTTTCTTCGACCAGCATCGTCGAGGGCGGCTACCACGATGTGACGCTGCGTTCGACCGGCGGTACCACCTGATCCATATAAACCGAATTATACCATACAGGAGGCGTTTACAATGAATTACCTTTCCGACATTGAGATCGCACAGCGCTGCGAAATGAAGCCCATCACCGAGATCGCAAAGGTCGCGGGCGTGGACGAAAAGTATCTGGAGCTCTACGGTCGCTACAAGGCCAAGATCAACTACAGCATCCTGCGTGAGGAAAAGCGCCCCGACGGCAAGCTGATCCTCGTGACCGCAATCACCCCTACCCCTGCCGGCGAGGGCAAAACCACCACAACGGTCGGCCTGGCAGACGGCCTGCGCCGTCTCGGCAAAAACGCAATGGTCGCGCTGCGCGAGCCCTCCCTCGGGCCGGTCTTCGGCATCAAGGGCGGCGCCGCAGGCGGCGGCTATGCGCAGGTCGTCCCCATGGAGGATATCAACCTGCACTTTACAGGCGACTTCCATGCGATCGGCGCGGCCAACAACCTGCTCGCCGCAATGCTCGATAACCACATCCAGCAGGGCAACGCGCTGGGTATTGATACCAAGCGCATCGTATGGAAGCGCTGCGTCGATATGAACGACCGCCAGCTGCGCAATATCGTTGACGGCCTCGGCGGGCGTCTGCAGGGCGTGCCGCGCGAGGACGGCTTTGACATCACCGTTGCCAGTGAGATCATGGCCGTTCTGTGCCTGTCGATGGATATTCCCGATCTGAAGGCGCGTCTGAGCCGCATCGTTGTCGCCTACACCTTCGACGGCAAGCCCGTCACCGCGCACGATCTCAAGGCGGAAGGCGCGATGGCCGCTCTGCTCAAGGACGCGCTCAAGCCCAACCTTGTGCAGACGCTCGAAGGCACGCCTGCGTTTATCCACGGCGGTCCGTTCGCAAATATCGCCCACGGCTGCAACTCCGTCATGGCGACCCGTATCGCGATGCGTATGGCGGACTATGCCGTGACGGAGGCCGGCTTCGGCGCCGACCTGGGCGCCGAAAAATTCCTCGATATCAAGTGCCGTCTCGCGGGGCTGCGGCCCAACGCCGTCGTCGTCGTCGCGACGGTCCGCGCTCTTAAGAACCACGGCGGCGTTCCCAAGGCGGAGCTCGGCAACGAAAACCTCGAGGCGCTCGAGGCCGGTCTGCCGAACCTGCTGCAGCATGTCGAGAATATCACCAAGGTCTATCGCCTGCCCTGTGTCGTGGCGATCAACGCTTTCCCGACCGACACGCCCGCCGAGCTGAAGCTCGTCGAAGATAAATGCCGCGAGCTCGGCGTCAACGTCGCGCTTTCCGAGGTGTGGGCCAAGGGCGGCGAAGGCGGCACGGCGCTTGCCGAAGAGGTTCTGCGTCTGTGCGAACAGCCGAACGACAGCTTCCGCTTCTCCTACGACCTTGACGACCCGATCGAGAAAAAGCTGAACGACATTTCAACGCGCATCTATCACGCCGACGGCGTCGCGCTGACGCCCAACGCCCGCAAGCAGCTTGCAGAGCTTGAATCTCTCGGCTATGGCAAGCTGCCGATCTGCATGGCGAAAACGCAGTATTCCTTCTCGGATGACCCCGCCCTGCTCGGCGCGCCCAAGGACTTCACCGTAACGGTTCGCAGCCTCAAGGTTTCGGCCGGCGCAGGTTTCCTCGTTGCGCTGACCGGCGAGATCCTCACGATGCCCGGTCTTCCCAAGGTGCCCGCCGCGGAGAAGATCGACGTCGATGAAAACGGCGTCATCAGCGGCCTGTTCTGATTTGCAGCCTGCAAAGCAAGGGAAACGGAAAGCCGTCCCGCTTCGCATGAAGCGGGACGGCTTCGTATATTGAATATATTAAGAGCTTATTCGGCATGCCGCGCAGGCGCCTTTTTTCTTCATCGGAGCAGATCCCGCAACCCGCCGCCGTCTAGGCCGCGCAGCGGCAGCAGATTAAACAGCGAAAGCGCGGCGTTAAGGCGGGCGAAACGCAGATTTCCGAAAAAAAGTGAGATCAGCGCCGCAAGCAGGCCGGCCGCGGGGCCCGACAACAGCATAAACGCCTCAGCCCTTCGCGACGGCGGGCTTTTGAACCGCGCGCGCATGCGAATACCGAACGCGCCGACGCGCACGCTGCGCAGGCGCCCGCCGCAAAGGTGCAGCGCCGCCAAATGGCTCAGCTCGTGAACGGCGCATGCGAGCAGCAGCAGGCAGACATCCTCTCCTGCCCAAACACCAAGCACAAGCAGCGCGCAGAAGAAAAAAACGCCGCGCCGGTCTTTCATACGCACCCGATCCCTGCCTGCGCGGGGTCGGCGATAAGACCGTTATAGAGCATCTCAAAATGCAGATGCGGCCCCGTTGCGCGACCCGTCGCGCCGACAAGCGCAATCGGATCCCCCGCCGCCACGCGCGTGCCCTCTTTTGCCAATATGCGCTGGCAATGACAGTAGCGCGTCTCAAAATTCTCATGCCGCAGGATCACATAGTTGCCGTAAACGGCAGATTCTCCGACCGTTTTGACCGTACCGGTATAGGCGGCGCATACGGCGGTTCCCTGCGGAGCGGCGATATCGACGCCGGTATGAAAATCACGCGCACCGGTAAACGGATCCTCGCGATAGCCGTAGGCGCTCGTCACGCTGCCGGAGAGCATCTGCGCCGCGGGAACGGAAAACTGCAAGCGCCCCGCAAACATACCGGCCGGCAGTTCCTCCCCCCTAAGCAAGCCGCTCACTTCCGAAAATGTCTGCGCCGCGTCGCCCTGCCGCGTCAACAGCGCGGCAAACGCCTGCCGCACTTCCGTCAGGCCGAAAAAGCTGCTTGCGAAATATGCCGCGCCGATCAAAATGGCGCAGAATGCGCACTGTGCGAGTGTTACAAGCAAAAGCCCGCTCTGCCGCTGCGGCCGCCTTCTGCGTGCGATCCGTCTGACTGCCATTTTCCGCCCTCCCGCCGTATGATACAAAAACTGTATGCACCGGCGTCCGAGAAAAGACCGCGCCGCATTCTGTGCGGCGGATCCTCCGCTCCAAGCGACGCCGGGAACGCGCCGCTTTATCGGCAGAATCCACAAAGTGCAAGAGAGAATCCTGCAACTTCTCGCAAAAGCCACGAAAACCGGCCGACATTTACTTTTCGCTTGACTTATTTGAAAACTGACGTATAATTATTCATATAAACGAATTTTATCGACTGGAGATGTATATTTTATGAATAAGAAGAATGTCAAGAAGCTCGTGCTCGCCTATTCCGGCGGCCTCGATACATCCATCATCATCCCGTGGCTCAAGGAAAACTATGACAATCCGTATATCATCGCCGTAGCGGGCAGCGTCGGCCAGGGCGACGAGCTGGAGGGCCTTGAAGAAAAAGCTTACCGGACCGGCGCGGATCAGTTTATCGCCGCCGATCTCACCGACGAGATGGTCAACGATCTGATCATTCCTTCCGTGCAGGCGGGCGCCAAATATGAGGAATACCTGCTCGGCACCGCGTTTTCCCGACCCGTAATCGCCAAAAAGCTGGCGGAGATCGCGCTGGCGGAGGGCGCCGACGCCATTGTGCACGGCGCGACCGGGAAGGGCAACGATCAGGTGCGCTTTGAGCTGGCCGTCAAGCACTTTGCTCCGCAGCTGCGGATCATCGCTCCGTGGCGTGAGTGGTCCATCAAGAGCCGCGAAGAGGAAATCGACTATGCCGAGGCGCACAATGTGCCGCTCAAGATCAACCGCGAGACGAATTACTCCAAGGATAAGAATCTCTGGCATCTGAGCCATGAGGGTCTCGATCTCGAGGACCCCGCGAACGAGCCGACCTATGAAAAGCCCGGCTTTTTGGAGATGGGCGTCTCCCCGATCGACGCGCCGGACGCGCCGACCTATGTAACGATCGATTTCGAGAAGGGCGTGCCCGTTGCGATCGACGGTGAAAAGATGACCCCCACCGAAATCATCTGGAAGCTCAACGACCTCGGCGGCAAAAACGGGATCGGTCTGCTTGACATTGTCGAAAACCGCCTCGTCGGCATGAAGTGCCGCGGCGTCTACGAGACCCCCGGCGGCACGATCCTTTACGCGGCGCATGAGGCGCTCGAAACGCTCTGTCTCGATAAAATGACCGCGCATAAAAAACAGGAGCTCTCGATCACGTTTGCCGAGCTGCTCTACAACGGCATGTGGTACAGCCCGCTGCGCGAGGCGCTCTCCGCCTTCGTGACCGAGACGCAGAAGACCGTCACCGGCTCCGTCAAGCTCAAGCTCTACAAGGGCAACATCATCAAGGCCGGCATCACCAGCCCCTATTCCCTCTATTCTGAGGACATCTGCACCTTCGGCGAAAGCGAATACGACCATGCGCAGGCAGGCGGCTTTATCAATCTGTGGGGCCTGCCGACGCAGGTGCGCGCGCTGATGCAGCAGGGCAAGCTCGACAACAAATAATTTCGAGGGGGCTTTGAAAAGATGGCCAAGCTTTGGGCAGGGCGCACCGTATCCGCGACTGCGCAGCTCGCCGACGACTTCAACTCTTCCATCCGTTTCGACAGCCGCATGGCAAAAGAGGATATCGAAGGCTCCGTCGCGCATGCCATGATGCTGGCGCGGCAGGGGATTCTGTCCCAGGCAGACTGCGATGCGATCGTTGCCGGTCTCGGGACGATCCTGGACGATCTGCAGAGCGGCGCGCTTAAAATTGATCCCGCGGCGGAGGATATCCATATGTTCGTCGAGCAGGTGCTCACCGAACGGATCGGCGACGCCGGCCGCCGCCTGCACACGGCGCGCAGCCGCAACGACCAGGTTGCGCTCGATCTGCGCCTGTATCTGCGCGGCGAGATCGCTGAGGTGAAAAAGGAAATCCTCGCTCTGCTGAACGCCATCGCGGTGCAGGCCGAGGCGCATCAATCGACGATCATGCCCGGCTACACGCATCTGCAGCGGGCGCAGCCGATTACCTTCGGTCATCATCTGCTCGCTTATGCCATGATGCTCGAGCGCGATTTCGGCCGCTTTTCCGACGCCGCGGCGCGGATGGACGTCTCCCCCATCGGATGCTGCGCGCTCGCCGGCACCTCCTACCCCACCGACCGCGAATGGGAGGCAAAGCAGCTCGGCTTTTCCTCCGTCTGCCTCAACAGCCTCGACGGCGTTTCCGACCGCGATTATTGCATCGAGCTTTTGAGCGCCTGCTCCACGCTGATGATGCACCTCTCCCGCTTCTCCGAAGAGCTGATCCTCTGGTCAAGCTGGGAATTCGGCTTCGTCACGCTCGACGACGCCTACACGACCGGCTCCTCGATCATGCCGCAGAAAAAGAATTCCGATATGGCGGAGCTCTGCCGCGGCAAAACAGGGCGCGTCTACGGCGACCTGGTGGCGGTGCTCACGATGCTCAAGGGGATTCCGCTCGCTTACAACAAGGATATGCAGGAGGACAAGGAAGCCGTTTTCGACGCCTTTGACACGGTGCGGCTGTGTCTCGGCATCTTTGCGCCGATGATTGAAACGATGCACGTACATCCCGAAGCAATGTATGCCGCGGCACAAAAGGGCTTTCTCAATGCGACAGACGTCGCGGACTATCTGACGAAAAAAGGCATGCCCTTTCGTGACGCATACAAGCTTGTCGGCATGCTCGTAGCGGACTGCATCCGCAGCGGCAGCGTGCTCGATCAACTTCCGCTCGAGACCTACCGAACATACAGCGAGCTCTTTGCCGAGGACCTCTACGGTGAGATTTCTCTTGAAGCATGCGTTGAAAAACGCACGAGCGCCGGCGCAACATGCCCGGCCGGCGTGAAAACGCAGCTCGAGCAGGTCAAGGCGTTTCTTCGGAAGCACGCCGATGATTGAACCCGATCGCATGCGGCAATCGGCAACGCTTCTTTGACGTATCGGCAGCAAACTGCATGGGCGGCGGACCGTACGGCTCTGTCCGCCCGCTTCCCCTTTTTGATTCCTTCGGCAATTTGACTGCCGAAGCGAATTGACTGCCTGTTTTTTTATCAAGGCCATCGAGGCGGCGCTGCCGCCGCATGAATAAATCAACCCGTGGGACGGGAGAAAGGCGCGGCGCAGCCGCGTTTCGGTGTTATATGGATCTCAAGGGAAAATCCTTTCTGAAGCTGCTTGACTTTACACCCGCGGAAATCGAGGGACTGCTCGATCTTGCCGCCGAGCTCAAGGCCAAAAAGAAGGCCGGCATCCCCCACCGCATGCACGAAGGCAAGAATATCGCGCTGATCTTTGAAAAGACCAGCACACGCACGCGCTGCTCGTTTGAGGTGGCGGCGCACGATCTCGGCATGGGCGTTACCTATCTCGATCCCTCCGGCTCCCAGATCGGGAAAAAGGAAAGCATCGCCGATACCGCCCGCGTGCTCGGGCGTATGTTTGAGGGCATCGAATACCGCGGCTACGGACAGGAAATCGTCGAAGAGCTCGCCGCCTGCGCGGGCGTGCCCGTATGGAACGGATTGACGAACGAATTTCACCCGACGCAGATTCTGGCGGATTTTCTCACCATTCGTGAAAAGAAGGGACGGCTTGCCGGCTGCAAGCTCGTCTACCTCGGCGACGCACGCTACAACATGGGCAACTCGCTGATGGTCGGCTGCGCAAAAATGGGCATGCACTTTGTCGCCTGCGCGCCGAAAGCCTATCAGCCGAGCGACGCGCTTGTCGCAGAGTGCCGCGCGATCGCCGAAACGACCGGCGCCGTCATCGAGCTGAGCGACAATCCCGATACCGCCGTATGCGGCGCAGACGTCATCTACACCGATGTTTGGGTCTCGATGGGCGAGCCCATGGAGGTTTGGGAGGAGCGCATCGCCGCGCTTGCGCCTTACCAGGTCAACGCTGCGCTGATGCAAAAAGCCGGAACGCAGGCGATCTTCCTGCACTGCCTCCCCTCCTTCCATGATCACAAGACGCAGATCGGCAAGGAAATGGGCGAGCGCTTCGGCCGCGATGCAATGGAGGTCACCGACGAGGTATTCGAGGGTCCGCAATCCGTTGTCTTTGACGAGGCGGAAAACCGCATGCATACGATTAAAGCCGTTATGGCCGCAACGCTGTAAAGTCTTTTGCCAATACAGCAAATTCCCCGGCCGTTTTTGAAAATACGCGGATTTTATCTTGCATTTTGTTAAATAATTTCTTATAATAGGACTTGACCTGTTTTAGCTTTTTTAAGCCAAGAAAAAGACCGCATCCCCTATTATACATCGCCCATTCTTTGCAAGAGAATGCGCAACGCGCAGCAGACAATCCATCCTTGACAACTGTTTGTCGATACGCTATAATGGCCTAAGTCGCTATTTAAATAAAAACATAACGCTATACAACGAGATGAGTGCCCCTTCAGGCGCGGTCCGAACCGATTCCGGACAAGGCCGGCTTGTGGGGCTGATTTTTGAAAAAAGAAAGTACGCGCCGTCAAAGGCGTCAAAGCGCTGAAAAAGAGGGAGAAATGCTTATGTATCGTATTGTGAGGAAACGGGTGCTCAACCCCACCGTCACGCAGCTGGAGATCGAAGCGCCGCTGGTTGCAAAAAAAGCGCGGGCGGGGCAATTCATCATCCTGCGCGTCAATGAGGAGGGGGAACGCATTCCTCTGACGATCGCGGGAAGCGACCCTGCCGAGGGAACGGTCAAGATCATCTTTCAGGTGGTCGGCGCCACAACCGAATTGCTCAACAGCAAGCAGGAGGGCGAATCCATTCAGGATTTCGTCGGCCCTCTGGGGAAAGCGACCGAGATGGAGGGGATGCGCAAGGTCTGCATTGTGGGCGGCGGCGTCGGATGCGCCATCGCCATGCCCGTCGCGCAGGAGTTTCACCGGCTCGGCGCAGAGGTGACAAGCATCATCGGTTTCCGTTCCAAGGACCTGCTGATTCTCGAGGATGAGTTCAAGGCCTGCTCCGACCGCCTGATCGTGATGACCGACGACGGTTCCTACGGCCGGCACGGAAACGTGACGATGCCGCTCAAGGAGCTGCTCGAGAGCGGCGAGCAATTTGACAGCGTGATCACCATCGGTCCGCTTGTGATGATGAAATTTGTCGTCGAAGCGGCAAAGCCCTTCGGCGTTCCCGTTACGGTTTCAATGAATCCGATCATGATCGACGGCACCGGCATGTGCGGCGGATGCCGCATCTCGCTCAACCGGGACGGCAAGCGCGTTACGAAATTTGCCTGCGTTGACGGCCCTGATTTTAACGGCTATGAGATTGATTTTGACGAAGCCATGAGAAGAGGACGGATGTACGCCGACTATGAACGGCACGCACGCGAGGAGACCTGCAATCTCCTGCGCGGCAATTAAAGGGAGGGAACTGCAAATGGCAATCATCCAGAAAAAGCACGAGATGCCCGTGCAGGAGCCCTCTGTGCGCGCGCATAACTTCTCTGAGGTGGCCTTGGGCTATGACGCCGAGACCGCCGTGGCCGAGGCAAACCGGTGCCTCGGCTGCAAGACCCGTCCCTGTGTGGAGGGCTGCCCCGTCAACGTAAAGATTCCGGACTTCATTGCGAAAATGAAGGAAGGTGATTTTGAAGGCGCATATCAAATCATTCACGAAACCTCTACCCTCCCCGCCGTGTGCGGCCGTGTCTGCCCGCAGGAAACGCAGTGCGAGTGCCATTGTACGCTGGGCGCGCGCTTTGAACCGGTCGGCATCGGCCGCCTCGAGCGCTTTGCCGCCGACTGGCACAACGCGCATACCGCCGAGCAGCCTGCGCCGCCCGCATCGAACGGGCATCGTGTCGCGATCGTCGGCAGCGGCCCCAGCGGTTTGACCTGTGCCGGCGATCTGGCAAAAAAAGGCTACGCCGTCACGATCTATGAGGCGCTGCATACCGCCGGCGGCGTGCTGGTTTACGGTATTCCCGAATTCCGTCTTCCCAAAAGCATCGTCGCCAAGGAAGTCGAGACGCTCAAAGCGCTCGGCGTCTCCATCGAGACAAACGTTGTGATCGGTAAAACGCTCACCGTAGACGAGCTGTTTGAGATGGGATTTGAAGCTGTGTTTATCGGCTCGGGCGCCGGTCTGCCGAGCTTTATGAATATCCCCGGAGAAGCATGCCAGGGCGTCTACTCCGCCAATGAGTATCTTACCCGCAGCAATTTGATGAAGGCGTATCTCGACGATCCGCACACGCCGATCCAAAAGGGCGGCAACGTTGCCGTCGTCGGCGGTGGCAATGTTGCGATGGACGCCGCGCGCACCGCGCTGCGTCTCGGCGCCGAGCACGTCTACCTTGTGTATCGCCGCTCAATGGAAGAGCTGCCCGCCCGCCGCGAAGAGGTGGAGCACGCCAAAGAAGAAGGCGTCGATTTCCGCCTGCTGTGCAATCCGGTCGAAATTCTCGGTTATGAAAATCCGGACGACCCGCGCGATCCCAAAAACGGCTTTGTCCGGGGCATCCGCTGCATTCAGATGGAGCTCGGCGAGCCTGACGAGAGCGGACGCCGCCGCCCGGTCGAGATGCCCGGAAGCGAATTTGAGTTGCCGGTCGATACCGTTGTGATGGCGATCGGCACAAGCCCGAACCCGCTGATCAAATCGACGACGAAAGGACTTGAGGTCAATCGCAAGGGCGGTATCGTGGTCAACGAGGACGGCCTGACCTCCCGCCGGGGAGTTTACGCCGGCGGTGACGCCGTCACCGGCGCGGCAACCGTCATTTCTGCCATGGGCGCCGGAAAAACCGCCGCAAAAGCGATCGATGAATATCTGAACAAATAAGAACCGCTTTGTCGCATCAAAAGCGACCGGAAACGAAGCCCGATGTGCTTTGTTTCCGATCGCTTTTTTATTCTGTTTTATCCCTGCGCGCTTTTCCCGGGAAAAGGACGCGGCTTTTCGTTCGGCTCCCCCGGCTTGCGGCACAGCCCGCAAAACCCTGTTATCGGCCGACAGCATCCCTGAAAAACGCAGACTTTTGCTCAACGGACAAAAACGCCTTGCCGGCCGGCAAGGCGTTTTTCGGTTTTTCTCATTCCACGACGCGGATACGACATTCGGCGTAATAACTGTCGTCGCCCTTGATACGGGCGCGCACGGCCGTTTCTCCGGTCGCAACGGCCGTAACGGTCGCAATTTCGTTATTCGCCTCGAGCTTGATACAGTCGTCGCCCGTTGTGGGAAGGCCCCATTCAATCTCGAGATTGCCGTCAGACGTCCAATCGACGATGAGCTCCTCGCTCTCGCCGACCAGCAGCTCAAGCCCCGTGCAGTTGATCGTGATCGGCGGCTCCTCTTCCGCTTCAGAGCTCTGCGGCTCTTCGGCGCTTTCGCCCTCTTCCCCGGCGGACGGTTCCTGCTCGCTTTCTTCCTCGGCGGGCGTTTCCTGTCCGCCCGTCTCTGACTCACCCGTTTCCTGCGGCTCTCCTTCGTTGGGCGACGAACCGCTTGTCTGTGTGCCGGTGGCCGTCCCCGCGCTCATCGTCTGGAAGTAGGACGACGCCGATCGGGCAATGGCGCCGGCAATATTGGTCTGATAATCCGCGCTGATCAGCTTATGATACTCCGTCTGGTTTGAAACAAAGCCGCATTCGACCAGCACGGCGGGATATCGCATCGTGCGTGTGACATAATAGTAGCCGAAGCGGCCGCCGCGGTTTGTCGTACCGAGCGCGCCTGCCACATTGGAAGCGGCGTAGTTCGTCATCGCATAGGACCACGGGTTAAAGTAGTACGCTTCGGTACCCGCCGCCGACGCAGAGGTGGCGGAGGAGTTGTTATGCACACTGATGAAAAGATCGGGGTTCTGCGACTCCGCCGCCGCCACGCGCTGTGCAAGCGAATGGTAAGAGGTGTTGGAGGGGATCACATATACGTTGGCGCCGTAGGTATTTCGGAGGATATCGGCAAGGCGACTCGCGATTCCATAGTTGATCACGGCCTCGGTATATGTGGAAAGATAGCCCAGAGCGCCCGTATCGCCGGAGCCATGGCCGGGATCGATCACGATCTTTGCGCCGCTGATGGAATTGGCGGGGTTCTTGAATTCAAGAACAAGATTGCCGTTTGTATCGTAGTAGGCGTTATAACCGGCAAAGATGCCTTTTTGGCGCAGTGTAAGCGTCATGGTGTCGCCCTTGAAGGTCACAGCGGAGAACAGGGGGTTCTGCGTCAGCGTCATGCTGTCGGGCAGAGAGTTCGTATAATGGAACTGCACCGTGACCGCGCTGCTCGAATAACGCGCGGTATAGGCGACGCGCTGCTTTGTTGCAAGGATGACCCGCGTTGCGCCGTAGTCGCTTGTAACCGTGCAGCCTGTAATGCTGTTATTGACAGGCGCCTCGTTGACGCTGACCGCGGAGATATCCTCCGCGAGGACGCGCAGGCCGCTCTGCAGGCGGTAGAAGTTATAGGTGCGCGTCTTTCCGCTCTCCACGACATTGAGCGCGACGGGATCTCCGAGCGCGTAATCGAGGGACCCTCTCGGCAGCGGGAAATACGAGGGGTCGGAATACTGCGACATCGTATCCCCCGGGAAGGTTTCCGCAAGCGTCGCGGTGACGACGACCGGCTGCCCGTCGGAGGGCAGCACTTTTTCGTTGACGCGGATCGTTGCGCCGGTTTTTGATTTGGTGATGCCGTTCCATGTTCCGGTAACGGTGATCGCCCCGAGGTTTTGCACGGACGTCGTCGCGTCGGGTGCGGTAAAGACGCCCGAGAAACGGGAATAGTTGGTATCGCGCAGATCGTCGTCCTCACTGTCGGCGGGCGAAAGCTTGATCGTTTTTCCGCCGATCGTAGCGGTGACGGACGCCTGCTGATACGCGACGGCAGTGATCGTCAGCTTTGTCGCTCCGTCAACACTGATCGTGCCGGAGGCCGGCGTCATCTCCTTGATAACTTCCGTTACACGGGTAATCGTATACGTAATGGATTTGCCTTTATGCTCGATGCGGAAAACGTTGTCGCCCTCCTCCAAATCCATATCGATCTGGAAGTATCCGTTGGCGTCGACGGGAATCTGCTCGCCGTTGATCGTCGCATCGGTATTGGGGTCGGTGTTGCCGGCAAAGGAAACCGTGGGGTCGTAGGTCGTAAAGACGGTCTTGGCAGGCTTTGTCAGCTCCAGATTCTGCAGGATGTGCTCTTCGCGCACCGTACCCTCGTAATAGCCGATCAGCTTCTGCGCAAAATCCTCCTCGTTTTCGAGCATCCGGCTCAGGCTGTTGAAGATGCTGCCTTTGTAGGCGCCGAGGGTGCGCGCATCGATGACCTGGCGCGCCAGCTGGTCATACTCGCCCCATCCCACCGCAGACGTGACCGCGCGCGAGGCGGCGTGCACGATATAAAATGGGATATTATATTCGCCGGCGACCCTGTTCCACCAATCTGCAACGGTATAAAACGGGATATTTCCGTCGCCTGTCGAGCCAAAAGCCTTAACGGCAACCAGATCGGCCAGCCCTTCCTCCAGAATGGCAAGCGTATCGGTATTGCCTTCGATGAACGCGCTGAAAAGCGCCTTTGTCGCGCTTCCCCGCTCATCCTCATAGTCGTTTGCCCAGGAAGCCTCTGCCAAAAGGCCGAAGCGGATCGAAGGATCGGCTGCGGCAAACGCATCGCGCGCCGTGCGCAGCAGCGCCTCGGCGATCGAATACTGGTATTCCTCGAAACCGCAGGCGCCGCCCAGCTTCAGATAGCGGGCGTACGCTTCATCGTCGCTGACATTATAATATCCGTCTACCAAAACGGCGTCCGGATGATACTGCGAGGCAAACCCCTGCGCATCGGTGCGCACGGCGTTGATCACATCGGCGTCAACCGTGCCCTGCAGCGTGGGGCCTTCCTCGCCGACCGTATCGGTGAGATAGTAGTTGACAAGCACATAAAGCTCACAGGTCCTTGCCCGCTCGATCGCATAGGCAAGCGCATCAAAGCCGCCGGTGCTCGACAGCAGCTCGGAGGAATAGATCACACGGCCGTCCGGCGTCATCGGATCGATCACAACGGCGTTCATCACGCCCATCGCACGGATCGCATCAAGCGCCTTATCGATTGCCGCGCGGGTCTCCTCCTCGCCGCCGCCTGCGGGAAAATCTTCTCCCGCATGAATCATGATGGAGCGGAGCTCAGACGGCATCTGCGCCTTTTCGACCGTAAGGACCGTCGGCGGCATCTCGGCCTCGCCGTCGCTTGTCCGCGTGACGGCGGGAAGGCTTTCCGCAGGCGGCGCGGCGCTCGTCTGCGGCTCTTCACTTGCGGCTGTGGCCGTGATATTTGCGAAGGGCAGCTCCGGAAGCCGCCCGTCAATGCCCAAAAAGGCGACGGCACAGAGCGCCGCCGTCAGCGCAAACATCAATAGCGACAGGACGATTGTTGCCGTTTTGCTGTTTTGTTTTGTTTCATGATTTCTGGCCACGCTGCCGTCTCCTTTGCTTCTGTGTTTTACAACAGGTTGGAAAGACTGTCGCGCTCACGCGCGAGATGTGTTCTCACAGACGAATCCGGAGAGAAAAACGAATCGTACCGATAGAGGACAAAGCCGCCGTAGCCGCTGAGTCCCCTGGAGTAGGAAACCATTTGCGCGAGGATATCGGTATTCTCAACCCATTCGTTTTTACCGGCGCCCGCATAAGAATCGACAACGCCGCACTTGTATGCGCCAAGGCCGACGTAAAGGTCGATTCCCGTCCCGCCGATCAGAGCCTCCCACTCATCCGCGCGCGCCGCAAACGGTTGTGTTGCGTGCGAAAAGCCAAAATAAATCTGCGGGCAAAGGTAATCGACAAGTCCCTCGGCGACCCATGTGCGAATGTCTGCATACTGGGTGCCGTAGTTGATATCCATGCGCGCCTGCGGGCTGACGCCGAAAACGGCATGATGGGAAGCAACCGCCGCGGAGACCTGCCGCAGCAGTTTTGTCACGTTTTCGCGCCGCCAGTCGGCCAGGGAAAGCCGGCCGCCGCCATTGACATAAGCGGTGTAGAATGCGGAATCGAAAGCGGTATCCGTCGTCGGGTAGAAGTAGTCGTCAAAGTGAATCCCGTCAACGTCATAGTTGCGCAGGATCTCGACAACGCCTTCGGTGATCAGATCGCGCGCCGATTGCGAGGCGGGATTATAAAACACGCCTCCCCGATAAGCGATTGCGAGATCCTCACCGCGGTTGATTGCCTGCACGGCGGGATTGGAATCGGACAGAGCGCGCGTAGACGACTCCGCACGCACACGATAAGGATTGATCCACGCTTCGATGCGAAGGCCTTCGGCATGCGCCTGCGATACCATAATTGCAAGCGGGTCATAGCCGGGATCGGCGCCCTCCGTCCCGGTCATCACATACGACCACGGGAAGATCGAGGACGGATAGAGCGCATCGCCAAACGGGCGCACCTGCACAAATACGGTATTGAGCCCGTAGGCTGCCGCTTCGTCAAACCTCGCGGCAATCGCGGAGGAAAAATCGCTGCGTGAACGATTTTGGGCAAGATTGAGAAACTCGAGATAGGAAATCCAAACAGCGCGCACCTCGCCGGAGGAGGGCGCCGAACGCGTTACCGTCTGGCGGACCGTCGTTTCTTCCTCGGATAAAACGATCGTTTCCGGCTCCTCGGACGGCTGTTCGGACGACAGCTCCGCAACGGTGATCGCCTCCTCGGAGGAGGGTTCTTCCGGCAAGGATTCCTCGACGGATGAGGATTCCTCGACGGATGAGGATTCCTCGACGGATGAGGATTCCTCGACGGATGAGGATTCCTCGGCAGGCGGCTCCGCGGCAGCTTCTTCTCCGGCGGAGGAAGGCTCTTCGCTTATAATGCGGGGCTCGGCAGCCGATCCCTCTGCAGGAGACTGCTCGGCCGCAGGCTGTGCTTTCCCGGCTTCCTGCTGATCGGCGCCCTCCTCATCCGGAGCGGAGGCCGCCTCGATATACAGCGGCGCATTCGCGTCTTCTGCGCCCGCGGAGGACGCAGCGATCTCACGCAGCCGAACGCTTTCGGAATCGAGCGTGCCTTTTCCCGTGATCTGCCGCGCGGCACATCCCGTCAACAGCAGGCCGAGCGCCAGCAGGCAAGCAATAACGCGTCGCAACCCGTTTTCCCCCTTTTTCGGCAGAATAAAACAACAGATATTGATATTTTACAGTTTTTCACAAAATCGGTCAATAGAAGTGTGTCGTATTTCCTTTATTTTCCTGCGTGTTCCGGTAATTTCCTTCGGCCCTCCGCCGCCCCGTCCCCTTGCATCCGGCGAACGGATGCGGTATGATGGAAAAAACGGTTTCGGAGGGGTAAGCCATGTTTTTTATCGGTCTGTTCGGCATCAACGGCAAGGCGGAGCCGTCCGGCCTGCTGCACATAGGGCGCTGCCCCGTTTGCGGCGAGGAAAAGACGCTCTCCATGACGCACACGTACCAGAACTTCTCTGCGTTTTTTGTGCCGGTATTTCGATTTCAGTCGCAGTACTACGCCACATGCCCCGGCTGCGCAAGCCTCTTTTCCGTTCCGGTCCGGTACGGAAAACGCGCGCAGGAGGAGGGAAGCTGTGATGCGAACGCCTTTGAGCTTACGCTGCTGCAGCGCGGCGGCGAGCGGCGCTGCCCCGCCTGCGGCGCGCATTTTGACGCAGGCGACACCTTTTGCAGAAACTGCGGTTACCGTCTCTGAAGATTCGTCTCCCAGCAGGCCGAAATGCTTTCGGCCTGTTTTGTTTTGTTCAAAAAGAGCGTCTGCGCGGCCGTGAACAGCGCCGAACCGACAGGCGCCGACGCGCCGGCAAGCACCGCAAGACGCACGAGGCCGCCCGACAGCGGCGCCGTTTGGAAAAGGGCGGCCGCCTGCGGCACCCAGATCGCTCCGGCAACCGCCAGCGCGGAAACGGCGCACGCACCGAGCAGCGCGGGATTGCCGAGCGGAACGGCGCCAAGCAGTCCGCGCGTTTCGTTGCGGCATTCAAACGCGTGGAACAGCTGTGTAAGAACAAGCGTCAGCAACGCGGCGGTCCGCGCCTCGGCGAGCGCAGCGCCCATGCGGGTTGCCGCGGAAAAGACAAATAATGTTGAAAGGCCGATCAGCGCACCGCGAAACGCGATTTTTCCCAACAGCCCGCCGGAAAATACCGACTCATCGGGCGCGCGGGGCGCGCGGCGCATCTCACTGCCGTCCGGCGGCTCAAGACCCAGCGCAATCGCAGGCAGACCGTCTGTAACCAGATTCACGAGCAAAAGCTGGATCGGCGTCAACACAACAGGCATCCCGAGCAGCATGCCGCCGAGCATCGTGAGCACCTCGCCGGTATTGCAGGCGAGCAGATAGCGCAAAAAGCGGCGGATATTCTGGTAGACGGCGCGCCCCTCCCCGACCGCCGCAACGAGCGTGGCAAAATTATCGTCGAGCAAGATAATCTGCGCCGCCTCGCGTGTGACGTCGGTGCCCGTTTTGCCCATCGCAACGCCGATATGCGCCTGCTTGAGCGCCGGCGCGTCATTGACGCCGTCGCCCGTCATGGCAACGATCTCGCCGCGCGCCGCAAAAGCGCGCACAATGCGCAGCTTATGCGCGGGCGTGACGCGCGCAAATACCGCCGTATCGGCACAGGCATTTTGCAGCGCCGCATCGGAAAGCGCCTCGAGCTCGCTGCCCGTCATCACGTGAAAGCCTGCGGAAAGAATGTGAAGGCGCTCTGCCACAGCCCGTGCCGTGGCGGCGTGGTCGCCCGTGATCATCACTGTCCGTATCCCCGCGCGGCGGCAGTCCGCGATTGCGGCGACCGCCT
>Ga0079305_1001817_pt1 | contig 23678 bp, 21 predicted proteins | sample LMS_cellobiose_e_FD_79183 | JGI IMG/M metagenome (GOLD analysis project Ga0079305, IMG submission 79183) | Rumen-fistulated moose microbial communities from Alaska, USA - LMS_cellobiose_enrichment | ecosystem: Host-associated > Mammals > Digestive system > Stomach > Rumen fluid ... | reverse complement strand
GGCGGCACAATCCTTAAGTACCTTAACATGCCGATTATATCAAAGCGGGCGCCGTAAAGCAAATGGCTTTTTCGGTCCGCCTCACTTGCGCAGGTTTCGCAGAGGACGCCGCCCTTTTCCACGCTGAAGAGCGTTCCGGGCCGTTCTCCGCACGAGACGCACGTCTCGAGTTCAGGACCCGCTCCCGTGAGGTACAGGAGCTTCACCCCGTAAGCGACGCGGACCATCCGGAAGCCCTTCTCCCGCGCCTCGAGGAAGCCGAGGGATTCGAGGAGCAGATCGTACACGGCGGGCACCGGTTCGTTCTCCGGAGCCGCGGCATCGGTCAGCTCGAGCATCTCCGACGCGACAAGGAACTTTTCGACGTTCTCCCCGAGCGAGTAGTGGCTCTTTACCGTTTCCGCGCCGTTGATGTACCAGGCGTCGTTCTGACGCTTGAGCTGGTACTTTCCGAGGGTGAACGGCCGCATCGCGAGCGTCGTCCTGTTTTTTCCGCCGCTCTCCGGGAGCGACGTCCCGCAGGAGATCTTCCCGTATTCCTTCGTAAAGAGGACGATCATCCGCCGCCCGCCCGCGATATGGAGTTGTCGAAGGACGAGTCCCTCGCTTACGATGTTCATTCTACCGGCGCTCCATTAATTAATCGTCAAGGGAAGATAAACTTTCGGGGGTTTTTTGTTTATAATTCCGCGTATTACTATACCACAACGAATTCTGTTTTGATATAATATGTGCGGCAATTCCCGTTTACCCGCTTTTATCCCGTATCGTCCCCTGTATTTACGTTCTGCTTTCTCACCGGAGGCTTCTTATGGAAAAGAAGGACAACAAAAAGAACCTGGGGATCGTCGGCATCGTTGTCGCCGTCCTGATCCTCGCCGCCGCAGTATTCTTCGGAAACCGCTTCGATCTCTTCGCGGGCGTCCGGAACGTCTTCGCCCAGATCCGTTTCGGCTGGAACGTGCTGCTCAATCTGATCGTGATGATCGCGATCGTGTACTGCGTCTACTTCCTGATCAAACTCGCGCTGAAGCTGATCGGAAAGAAAGGCGGCCGCGCGGCGACGATGAGCTCCGTCCTCACAAGCGTCATCAAATACGTCGCAGTCCTGCTCGGTTTCTGCTGGGGGCTGTCGATCATCGGCGTGAACGTCTCGACGATCTTCGCAGGCGTCGGGGTCATCGCCCTGATCATCGGCTTCGGCGCGGAGTCGCTTGTGGCCGACCTCGTCACCGGGACGTTCATGCTCTTTGAGGACCAGTTCGACGTCGGCGACATCGTCGAGGTCAACGGTTCGCGCGGAACGGTCACCGACATCGGCATCCGGACCACCTCGATCCAGGACGCCGGCGGAAACGTCATGATCGTCAAGAACTCCGACATCAAGAACCTCATCAACCGCTCGAACCACGACTCCGTCGCCATCAGCGAGATTGCCGTTGCGTACGAGGAGAACCTCGAAGCGCTTGAGCTGAAGATCCCGCGGATCCTCGACGCGATCTGGGACGAGGCCCAGAAAAAGGCCGCCGAAACGGGCGTCGCCGTCTACGAGGACAAGCCCGTCTATTTGGGTGTCGAGGCTCTCGCCGATTCCTCCGTCGTCCTCAAGTTCCGCGTCAAGGTCGCCGAAAAGGACATCTTCTCCGGCCGCCGGATGCTGAACCGCGACCTCAAGGTCCAGTTCGACCGCGAGAACATCGGCATCCCCTTCCCCCAGCTCGACATCCACCAGAAATAATTCCGAAAGGAACGACCGATGCAAGAAAACGGTTTCTTCGAAAACGAATACCCGGATCCGGCCGAGTCGTACGCATTCTCCCCGGAGGTCTCGGGCGCGGGCTCTGAGGTCTCCGGCGTTTCCTCCGAGTATACGGGCGGAAGCGAGGAATTCCGTTCGGACGCAGGCGAATACTTTGCCCACGGCGGGCGGGAGCCTTTCGCCGTTCCGGCCGCCGATGCGGAGGAAAACGCGGAGAACGCGCGCCGGAAGCGCCGCACCGCGAAGCAGCTGCTCCAGAAAACGGGCTATCTCGTCGCGTCGTGCGTCGCGGTCGTGATGCTCGCGACGGCCGTACCGGATTTCGCCAGCGATTTCAAATGGGGCTCCGGAAGTACCCAGGATGCCTATTACTCCGACACGGTTTCGGCGATCGTCTGCGACGCCGTCGACCGTTCCCCTGTTTCCGCGCAGATGACGTTCTCCGACGCAAGCGGGCGCGAGGTCGCACATACGCGTTCCGACAGAGATGGCGCATATAACGTCACGCTCCCCGAGGGCGAATACACGGTGACGCTTACCGCCTCCGGATACGTCGACGATTCTCTGACGTTTTACCAGCCGTACGACGGGCCGGTCGACCAGGTCTTCGCGATGAGCGCAGAGCTCCGCCGCGGCCAGATGCGCATCGTCCTCCAGTGGGGCGAGAATCCGACGGACCTCGATTCGCATCTGTTCGGCACAAGCCGCGAGAACGCGGGTATGCATGTCTTCTACAGCGATATGTACGGCTACGGCGGATCGTATGATTCGTCCGGAAACCGCAAGCTTTACGCGATGCTCGACGTCGACGACACCTCGAGCTACGGTCCCGAGACGGTCACGATCTACGATCTGAACGCGAACTACATTTATGCGGTCTACGACTATTCGAGCGGCGGTTCACTGAGTTCCAGCCAGCTCGCCTCCTCATCCGCCGTCATCAAGGTCTACACATACGGGAGCCGCACCCCCGAGACGTTCACCCTCCCGCGCGGCGAAGGAACGTGGTGGCACGTCTTTCGCATCCAGAACGGCTCGGTCCGGCCGATCCAGAGCCTTTCCACGCTCTCGCCCGCAAACGAGTCGGATCTGTACAGCGGGAACTGATCCGCACGTTCCATACGAAACGCAGCCGAAAAACGCGGGATTCTCCCGCGTTTTTCGTTCTTGCTGTTCCTTTGCTGAAGTTCTCTCAGTTCCCGCGCTTCCGGACGTCCTCCTCGATCTCCGCCTTCCAGCACGCCTCGACGGCCTCGTCGAGCTGGTTGCGGCGGTAGAGCGCCTTTCCGACGGCGCCGAACGCCGCGGCCGTCCCGACCCGGTCGGCCTTGTAGCGGACGGAATGGGATTCGGGAATCCCGTACGCCTTCGCCGTCTCGACCGCGTCGAAGTTCGCGCCGAGGAAGAGGAAATCCCAGTTCCTTTCCCGCTTTTCGGAAATCATCCGCTTCACCTCGTCGGACGTCCGGTGGCGGCTTGCGTTTTCCAGTCCGTCCGTCATCACGACGAACGTCGTCTTTGCGGGTCGGTCCTCCTCGCGGGCATACTTATGGACGTTTGCGATGTGGTGGATCGCGTCACCGAGTGCGTCGCAGAGCGCCGTACATCCTCCGACGCGGTACTGTTCGCGCGTCATCTTTTCGATCTTTGCGAGCGGAACGCGGTCGTAGACGACGTCGCTCTCGTTCGCGAACATCACGCACGACACAAGGACCGTTCCGTCGACGCCCTTCTGCTGTTCGATCACCGAGTTGAAGCCGCCGATCGTGTCCTCCTCGAGACCGCTCATCGAGCCGCTCTTGTCGAGAATGAAGACGAGTTCGGAGATCGTCGTTTCCTTCGCCGCGGCCGCATTCTGCATTTTTTTGTTATCGTTTTTCATCTTAAAACCTCCTGATCCATCGATCGTACAAGGGGAACTTGTTGCCTACGATGCGATTGTAGGAGGTTTTCGTGCGGCTGTGGTCGCCTTGCAGGCGACATTTTTACGCGTCGGTCAGCGTCTGCTGATCGGCGTCGTAGAGCGCTTCGTTGATCGTGTCGAGATCCGTAACGCCGTTTTCAAGGAAATACATCACGATGACGTCCGCGAGGATCGAGCGCGAGAGGCTGTAGCCCGCGCGGCCGATGAATTCGTTCGTTTCGTCCAGCGAGAGGCCGAGGCCGAGCGCGAGTGCGACGGCGGTCTTCTTCGACGGGCGGTAGCGGTTCTCAAAGTCGTTTCTGATCTTGCCGAAGTGGCGGCGGTCGATCCCGGCACGCTTATAGACCTCCGGCTCGGTAAAGCCCTTCTCGCCGATGATCCGGAGAAGCGCGTCGCGGAAGCTCTCGTCGAGGACGAACGACGGACGTCCCGCGGAACCGTTTGCAGCAGGTGAATGAGCCGGCGCGTAGCCGCTCTCCGAAGCGCTCTCTTCCCGGGCGGCGGACGGAAGGACCGTAAACAGTTTCTCCGGACGGTGCGGCTTGCGGATGCGATCCGCCTTTTCCGCGATCGATCCGCCAAAGAGACGATGCGGCTTCGAAGCGTTCTCCCCGCAAAGGACGGGTTCCTCCCGATCCGGAACAGATTCCTGCGCAGGGAAGACGGGTTCCTCCGCGAGGAAAACGCGTTCGATATAGGCGCTTAATGCGGTTTTATCATACATCATTCAAACTCCTTTGACGCGTATCGTTCTTCATTGAGAAGCCCTTCCGATTTCGCTACGATCAGGGATGCCGCGACATCGCCCGTTGTATTCGACATCGTATCGAACATGTCGAGGATCGGTGCGATTGAGACGATCATGCCGAGCGCATCGACCGGAACGCCGATCACACGAAGCGACACGCCGAGACAGATGAAGGCGGCAAGCGGAACGCCGGGCGCGCTGAGGGAAAGGAGGATCACAGTGACGGCAAGCGAAAGGAGCTGGGCAGGCTGGAGGGTGATTCCGTACGCTCTTGCCATAAACAGGCTGAAAACAACAAGGAAAATCGAGGCGCCGTCCATGTTCACGGTCGTTCCGAGCGGGATCGAGAAATTGCAGACTTTCGGGGAAATGCCGAGCTTTTCGGTGCAGATCCGAAGGTTCGTCGGCATCGCGGCGGAGCTCGAACAGAGCGTGAAGCTTGTGATCATCCCCTCCCGCGCCTTCCGGAAGAACGTGAGCGGATTGAGACGCGCAAGGATCAGGATCAGGAGACCGTAGACGGCCATCATGCAGAGGATGACGCCGATCTGGAAGCCGGAGATGCCGAGCACGGCAAGGAACGCATCGAAATCGGTTTCGATGACCGTAAGGGCAAGCGTGCAGAAGACAACGAGGGGAATCAGGGATGTGATGATCGTCGTGATCGTCAGAAAGAGCGAATTCAGCGATTCGAAGAGATCGGTCAGGATCGTCGCGTAATCGCCGATCCGTCCGAGCGCGACGCCGGTGATCGCCGCAAGGAAAATCAATTGAAGGGTATTCGATTCAAGGAACGGCGAAATCAGATTCGACGGAATGACATCGACGAGCATCGAAATCAACGAAACATCGGGATTCATGTCCGGAATCGCGACATCGGAGGCGAAGCTGCCCGAGAGCGCGAATCCGAACGGTCCCGGCTGAACGAGCAGGGACAATCCGATCGAAAGCGAAACCGCAATCACCGTCGTCAGAAGATACATTCCCATCACCTTCGCCCCGAGCCGTCCGAACTCGGAGAGGTTTTTGTACTGGGAAAAACTCGTGACGACCGAAAAGAACACGACCGGCGCAATGACGAGTTTCAGGGCGTTCATGAACATCGTCCGGACCGGCTGGAGCAGATAACCCGTAACCGCGGCTGCGGCCGGAGCCGGAAAGAGGAATCTCACGCCGAGCCCGAAGAGCAGGCCGAGCGCGATCGCGATCAGGGTGACGAAAAGCGCCCGCGAGGCCTTTTCGGTGTTGATTCGGACGCAATTCACCCCTTTCCGGTTCGAATACTTGAAGTTTTCGCCGAACGCCTTCAGCACAAGCATGCGGATGGCGTCGACCGATTCCTCGTGTTCGGCGTTTATGCCCATCACGGTCTCATTCGAGGAAATGTCGAACGCTTCTCCTTTCATGCGAAGATCGAGACTGACTTTTCCGAAAAGGCGGCGGAGACGGACGGTGAGCGAAGCCCCTTCCGGGGCGTGTTTGGAAAGCTGGGCGATCGTCTCCTCCGCGAGAAGCTCCGTCCGGACCAGATCCTTTCGCTTAAGGCCCAGACCGGACAGGGTTTCGTGCAGGAAAAGCATCGCCTCCTCCATGCCGGAAGGCGTATTCGTGAGAAAGGTTTTCGAGAGATTTCGCGGCGGTTTGCTTGTCATGATCGTATCGGAATCAGTGTCAGCCGCTTCAGGCGGCTCAATGAAAGGGCTTCGCACGGAAGCCGGGACGACGGAATCGGAATCCGCAGAACATTATAGCATATCGAACGGAGGAACGTGATATAATTAAGCCGAAAATGATTCTTTGGAGGTGCTTCATGAAGATCTGGTCGGACGTTTTCCCGCGCCATCAGTTCAGGAGACGCGAAACACGGGTATTAAGCGGAAACTGGACGCTCAACGGAAAAGACATCGGCGTCCCCTGGACGTACCGGACGACCGAAGAGGACCTCACATACGTCCACGATTTCGTGCTCACCGGGGAGTTTCGGAACGACCGCTCGCGGACGATCCTCCGGTTCGGCGCCGTCGACCAGATCTGCGACGTCAGCGTAAACGGAACGCATCTCGCGCACCACGAAGGCGGCTACCTCCCGTTCAGCGTCGACATCACGGATGTTGCAATCGTCGGTCTGAACCGCCTGATCGTCCGCGCGACCGACACGCTCGATACAGGTTATCCGTACGGAAAGCAGTCGAAGAACCCCCACGGCATGTGGTACACGCCGGTTTCCGGGATCTGGCAGCCGGTATGGATCGAGGTTATTCCCGCGCGGGATGCGATCCGATCCGTCCGGATCACCCCCGACCTTACGGGCGTAACCGTCCGCTTCGATACCGATGCGCCGTCCGTCACGGTTCAGGTCCGCGTTCCGGAGTCCCATCTGAACGGAACTCCCGGTCTCTCCGCCGGCGAGCCTTCCAATATCATCCGCCTCGATCTCCGGGGGAAAACCGCCGAACCCCAAACCGTTTCGTTTGCTTCGGGTTCCGCGGAAAAGACGATCCGCATCGACATCCCCGCCCCGCGCCTCTGGACACCGGACGACCCGTTCCTCTACGACGTTTCGTTCGATACCGCAACCGACCACGTCGAGGGTTATTTCGCTCTCCGGACCGTTTCTCTTAAGGAGATCGGCAGCCATACGCGGTTCTGTCTGAACGGGAAACCGCTCTTCCTCCACGGCGTGCTCGACCAGGGCTACTTCGGGGAGGACGGCTATCTTCCCGCTTCTCCGGACGCCTATTTCGATGAGGCGGTGCGGATGAAGGCGCTCGGCTTCAACACGGTCCGGAAGCACATCAAGATCGAGCCCGAGGCGTTCTACGAGGCATGCGACCGCGCAGGGCTCCTCGTCATTCAGGACATGGTAAACTCCGGCGCGTATTCCTTTCTCCGCGATACGGCCCTTCCGACGGTTCTCGGAAATGACCGGAAGGATACAGGCCGGACTGCCGCTCCCCGGAAACGGGAAACGGCGGTCGGGCGTCCTTCTCCGTTCCCACGCCTCTTTCGGAACGCCGGCCGTGAAAAGGCAGAAGCCCTGCGCAGGAAACGCTTCGAATCGGATCTGCTCGAAACGATCGCCCTTCTCTTCAACCATCCTTCCATTGTCGGCTATACGATTTTCAACGAGGGCTGGGGCCAGTTTGATTCCGACCGTCTTTATGCCCTGGCGAAGGCCGCCGACCCGACGCGCTTTACCGACGCGACGAGCGGCTGGTTCGCCCAGAACGACAGCGACTGCGAGAGCGTCCACGTCTACTTCCGCTCGAAGCATCTCCGGTCAGAAAAGCCCGGAAAGATGCTCTTTCTTTCCGAATGCGGCGGCTTTACGCGCAAAATCGCGGGTCACTCCGCGACGGATGCGGACCCGGCGAAAGGCACACCTTCTTCCGGGGCCGACCCGTTCCGCGGCTCTTCCTCCCGCGCGGCCAAACGCAAAAAGACCTACGGCTACGGGGGAGCGGACTCGGAAGAAGCACTGACCGGAAAAATCGAGGAACTCTACCGCGATATGGTCCTCCGCTCAATCCCGGACGGCCTTGCGGGCTGTATCTACACCCAGACCGCCGACGTCGAGGGCGAGATCAACGGCCTCTATACCGCAGACCGCGCGGTCTGCAAGGTCGATCCCGCGCGTATGCGGGAGATCGCCGCACGGATAAACGAAACAGCGCCGTACAAAGACGGACGCTGATTGTCTGCACATTCCGGATTCTTGTTATTTCGCTTCCCGTTCCGATGCGCTGAGTCCCGGAACGCGCGGAACCGTAACGAAGAAATAGACCATCCCCGCCGCGCTCAGGGCGAGAGCCGTGAAGAGCAGAAGCCTTACGCCGCCGCGGTCGATGAGGAAGCCGCCGGTGAAGTTCGCGAGAACGGTCGCGGTTGTAATTGCCGTCGTAAAGACCGCCTGGCCGCGGACCGATTCGCGCTCGGTCATGATCTCCTGGATGAACGCCACCATCGACGCAAGGATCAGGCCGTAGACGGCGATGTGGGCGAGCTGGGCGACGTAGAGCATCGCGATGTTCCCCGCAAGCGCCATCCCGATGCCCTTGACGAGAAATCCGACGGAGGATGCCATGAGAAGCTTCCGTGCGCCGAAGCGTTTCTGGAGCGGACGGAAGAACAGAAGCGCCGGGATCTCGAGGAGAGCCTTCATTGCGAGGATGCGGCCCATATCGGTATGGGTCCCGCCGACGTTCTCGACGATCCGGAGGATATACGCGTTGTAGACGCTGTTCGAATACATGAGAAGAACGACGCCGAGCGAAGCGATCACAAACGCGCGGCGGCGCGTAAAGAACTCGCGGAACGAAATCGGCTCCGGCTTCGGTTCCTCCGACGCGGCGCTCGATCGCTGATTCGCCTCAGCGGCTCTGCGGAAGACGGCGCGGGTCGCGACGAGCGCGGCAAACATGAGGAGCACCGTTACGGCACCCGACCGCGGGATCGCTTCCGTCCCGAAGCGGTCCGAAAGCGCTCCGATCACCGAACAGCCGAGCGCGTACGACACGCAGGAGATGCTCCTCGCGATGCCGAATTCGACATGGGCGCCGGTCGTGTTCAGCTTCTGGGGAAGCGCGTTGAGGAGCGGCTGGAACGTCACAACGCAGGCGATCGTGAAAAGATACGCCGCGCTTAAAACAGCCGAACGCCCCGTGAGGAGCGAATCGGTCGTAAAGAGACAGAGGATCGCAAGCGCGGTCAGCGCCGCAATGTCGACGGCGGAGAGTTTCTTCGCGCGGTCCACGCCGTTCCCATAGACGGGCTGGACGAGCACGGCGAGAAGATTCGCGGCGGCGATGAGGACGCCCGCTTCGGTGTTCGAGTACCCGCGTCCCACGAGGAACGGGATCGCGAACGAGGTCGTGATCGCATGCAAAACCCAGAACGCCGCGCTCGCGGATGCGTAGCCTACGCTCAGTCTGCGGTTTATCCGCCGGGATTCCCCGGCGTTTTTCATCGGTTCGGTCGTATCCATCCTATTCCATCGCCGAGGCTCCTTCCGGGCGGATGCGGAGATAGTGACACGTCCCTTCTCCGAAGACGGCTTCGATTCCTGCGGCGAAGTCGTCTTTCGCTTCGACCGGAACGTAAGCCTGGATCGTTCCGGCAAATCCGCCGCCGTGGACGCGGACGGCGCCTTTTTCTCCGAGAAGGCGGCGCGCGACCGCGAGTGCGAGCGGAACGGCTTCGTTCTTCGGATCCTTACCCGCCCAGACGTTCTGAAGATAACGCTCGGAAGACTGGCCGGACGCGTTCACAAGCGCGAGGAACCGACCGAAGTCGCCGGCTTCGAGCGCCTCCGCCTCCTCTGCGACGCGGCGCTGTTCGTCGAAGAAATGCATCGCACGGAGAACAGCGCGGTCGCCGAACCGCTTCCGGAGCTCGTAGACCCGCGGGAAGAACGCGGTCTCCGGAACGTCGCGAAGAACGTCCTTTCCAAAGAACGACGCAATTTCCTTCATCTCGCGCGGGATCGCTGCGAAGTCCTCGGTCAGGTTTTCGTGACCGGAAGCCGTATCGATGATCGCAAGAGCGTATCCGTAACGGCCGAAGTCACAGCCGATCTTCCGGACAGCCGGCGCTTCCGGATCCGCGAAGTCGATGAGTGAGGCGCCGCCGACCGCGATTGCGGTCTGGTCCATCAGCCCGCAGGGCTTCCCGAAATAGACGTTCTCCGCAAACTGGCCGATCCGGGCAAGGCTGACCGGGTCGATCGAATTTCCTGCAGAGAAGCGGTTCAGGATCGTTCCGACGAGGAGCTCGTACGCCGCGGAGGACGAGAGCCCGGAGCCGGAGAGGATGTCGCTCGTGACGCACGCGTCGAAGCCGCAGACGCCAAATCCGCGGTCCGAAACGCCCTTCGCGATCCCGCGGACGAGGGCCGCAGACGTGTTTTTTTCGCGCTCGGCCGGGGCGAGCTCCGCGAGGCTGACTGTAAGCGGCGGGTAGCCGTCGGAGGCGATGCGGATCGTGTCCGCCCCGTTCGGCGCCGCAAGCGCAAGCATATCCATGTTCACCGCCGCGGTGAGGACGGTGCCGTGCTGGTGGTCGGTGTGGTTTCCGCCGAGCTCGGTGCGCCCCGGGCTCGAAAAGAGCGTCACGGGCGCTTCGTTTCCGGGGAACGCGTCCATAAACTGTTCCGCGAGCATCTCCGCGCGTTTCCGGGCGTTATCGAGCGCCTCGCCGTCTCCGTCCGTGGCATAATACCGCGCAAGCGCTTCGTCGAGCGCTCCGCCGTTCAGTTCTTCGATCCATTCGCTGTTCATCGTTCATTCATCCTTCTCGGCAGCGTAGCCGAAATTCGAAAGCGCAAAATCGGAATCGCGCCAGTTTTCCTTGACCTTGACCCAAAGCTGGAGGAAGACCTTCGTGCCGGTCAGCTCTTCGATCTCGAGGCGGGCGGCCTTTCCGATGCCCTTGAGCTTCTTTCCCTCTTTCCCGATGATGATGCCCTTGTGGGTCTTCCGCTCGCAGTAGATCACCGCGCCGATCCGCGTCAGGCCGTTCAGTTCCTCGTACGACTCGATCTCGACCGCGACGCCGTGGGGGACCTCATCGCTGAGATAGAGGAGCACCTTTTCGCGGATGATCTCGCTCACGAGGAAGCGCATCGGGTGGTCGGTCACCATATCCTCGGGGAAGTACATCGGCCCCTCGGGCATGTATTTCTCGACCGCGCGGACAATGTCCCTGACGTTCGTTCCGTCGAGCGCCGAGCAGCCGAAGATCTCCCGAAAGACGCCGGTCTTTTCGTAATAGTCGTAGATGCGCTTAAAGGCATCGGGGCCGATCGTGTCGATCTTGTTGATCACAAGAATCTTCGGCGTTTCAACGGCTTTCAGGCGCTCGAGGATGAACGCGTCGCCCTTTCCCTCCTCCGGCTCTGAGTCGACAAGAAAAAGAATACTGTCAACCCCAGAGAGGGACTTCAGCGCCGTGTCGGTCATATACGCTCCGAGCTTGTTGTGCGGTTTGTGGATCCCCGGCGTATCGAGGAAGACGAGCTGGCAGCCGCCGTCCGCAGGCACCTTTCCGCTTTCTTCGGGATGTTTTTCCCCTTCCGGAAGCCGCGTATAGATCCCGCGCACGGTGTTCCGCGTCGTCTGTGGCTTTGATGAGGCGATCGCGATTTTTTCGCCGAGGATCGCGTTGAGAAGCGTGGACTTTCCGACGTTCGGACGTCCGACGATTGTAACAAATCCGGATTTCAAATCAGTTCTCCTAACGTGTGATGCCGAGCTGCTCCATCACGGCCTCTTCCTTTTCGCGCATGATGTTCCTGTCCGCTTCGGTCATATGGTCGTAGCCGAGCAGATGGAAGACGGAGTGGGTCGCGAGGTAGACGATCTCGCGTTCGACGGAGTGGCCGTATTCCTTCGCCTGTTTCTCCGCCTGCTGTTTGTTGATCACGATGTCGCCGAGCTCAAAATCGCCGATTTCCGCGTTTTTTTCGCCGTTTTTGGATAATTCCTCACGCATCGACAGAAAATCGCCGTAATCGTCCCGTACGGCCTCTGAGAGGGGAAACGAAAGCACATCGGTCACCCGGTCCGTATCGCGGTATTCGCGGTTGAGCGCGCGGATTTCCTCCGGCCCGACGAACGAAAGCGAAACCGCGCAAAGCTCCGGGTCGAGACCCTCGCCCGCACACGCGATTTCCGCCGCCCTCCGGATTTCGTCGATATAACTCCCCTCCGGGAGCAGTTCTTCGTCGTAAAGTATAGTCATTCCAATCTCTCCGCAATGTATGTTTCGGATCATTCCCCGTCGTCTTCCGCCGCATCCTCCGGGCGGGGATGCTTCGAGAGATAATTGTCGTAGGCGGTGATGATCCTCCGAACGAGCGGGTGGCGGACGACGTCCTGTTCGGCAAGCCGGCAGAACGCGATCCCCTCCGTTCCCTCGAGCACGCGGATCGCTTCGAGCAGTCCTGACTTTTTCCCGCGCGGCAGGTCGATCTGGGTGATGTCGCCCGTCACGACCGCCTTCGATCCGAAGCCGAGCCGCGTGAGGAACATCTTCATCTGTTCGCCGGTCGTGTTCTGGGCCTCGTCGAGGATGATGAAGGCGTTGTCGAGCGTCCGCCCGCGCATGTACGCAAGCGGAACGACCTCGATGAACTCGCGCTCCTTAAGACGCAGCGCCGCGTCTCGCCCGAGCATATCGTAGAGCGCGTCGTAGAGAGGCCGGAGGTACGGGTCCACTTTTTCCTGGAGGTCGCCTGGGAGGAATCCGAGCCGCTCGCCCGCTTCGACTGCGGGCCGCGCGAGAAGAATCTTCTGAACCTCCTTGTTTTTAAAGGCCGTGATCGCCATCGCGACGGCGATGTAGGTCTTTCCCGTACCGGCCGGACCGATGCCGAAGGTGATGTCGTGGGTCCGGATCGCCTTTGTATACGCGGTCTGACCGATCGTCTTCGGCTTGACCGGCTTTCCGCGATGGGTGAAGCAGATCACATCCTTGTTCATCCCGGCCTCGCGGTAGGTCATTCCCTTTTCGTGGAGGGAGATGACGTAATTCACCTTCTGGGCGTCGAGCACATCGCCGGTCGACAGGATGTACAGTAACTCGTCGATCACCGACGCGGCCTCCTCGGCGTCTTCTCCCTTCAGGATGACCGCATCGTCGCGCTGGTAGACCTCGACGCGGTAGTTATCGCGGAGGATCGCCATATTTGCGTCAAGGCTTCCGAACAGGTCAGACGGATTCACATCCGGCGTCAGCGGGATTTTGATCGTATCGGAAAACAGATTTTCCATTCACATTCCTTTCGTAAAGCGTTTCGTCGGCCCGAACGACCTTCCCGGCATACGGTGCGGTCCATCGCCGCGGTCATCCGGATTCGTCCGGCAGTATCTGAAAACAGTATACGCCCTTTTCGAAAACGCGTAAAGGTTGAGCTGATCAAAACAGCGGACAGCCTTGCGTATAACCTTCTCCAAACAGTGTACCGTTCTCTTCGAAACTGTGCGGCGGCCCTGTTCAAAACAGTGCACGACTTCTTATCCGTACAGTTTTGCACGGACTTCCGCCTCGAAAAGCGTATAGTTTATGCCGCCGTTCTCGCGTTCGTACGTCAGAATGAGATTCTCCCACGGTACGATCCCCGCGTTTGCATAGTATTCGATCTTTTCCAGATTTCGCCGATTGTAGACCGGATCGTTTGTTCGTCCGAAATGCTCATGAAAGACAAGGCGTCCGTCCCCTCTCGCCAGAATAAAATCCGGTGAAAAATAGCGTCCGCCGAACGAAAGCGTCTCATCGTAATGATAGCAAAAGCGGTGCCGTAAATAGTATTCTGCGAACAGGGCTTCCGATTTGGATCGCACCAGAAGGCCGTTCGATACGGGATTGCGCTTTGTTTCGGGAAATGACGGATTCGCCGCATACGGAAGCCTCCCCCAATCGATCGGCGAAAGGCCATCCGTCGTAAGGGATACCGGTTTCGGAACAAGACTCCCGTCTGTAACCGGTTCGGGGCAAAAAACGTTTGTCCCGTTCATGGTCGTGAAGTATTCCCGCGGAATCGCAGCGTACGATTGCGGAAGAAGGCGAAGAATCGCATCCTCGTCGAGACTTTTCATCTTTCCGCGCAACGCACGCATCAACTGGCGGTTTGTATTGATCGACCCGATTGCAGCTCGGAGATACGCGGCGCGTGAGAGATTCTTGATTCGGTCCGGCATACGGGTTATGCTTTTTCTCCGCCATCCGTCCGATTCCCTGATCAGCTGGATGTAGCGCGTATACTTGCGATCCTTCGAAACGCAAAGCGTTCCCTTTTGCGCGTTTTTCAGTTCCGCCGCATATGCAACCTTCAATTCGTCCAAGTAGCGTAAGATCTGATCCACTTCGTCTTCGATTCGCATTATACTCTCTCCTCAAATCGACACGTCGGCGCCTGTTCAGTTTATTCGCGCTGAAAACCGATTTCCGCCAAAAAATCGTGCAAAAAACAGCGTTCCGAGCATCCGTTTTACGATACAGATGAAATTGAGGTCGATCAGGGTAGATACAATGGTATCACAGCAAAACAATTATGTCAAATAGTTCCATTATTTTCATTTTATAGCGTTTCTCTTGTGTTCATGCGCCCGATACGAAATGTCAAACAGATCGATTTCAGCGGATTTCTGTTTTTTCGTAAACAACGAATCATTCAAGTGACGTTATTACACGCTTTTTCAGCGGAGACTCTGCCCTGGAAAACGAAAAAACCGACTATGAGCAATGAAGGAACGCCTCAGGTCAGCCGGTCTTTTCGATATGCAGATGATTCGATCTTGCAGATTGGAATGGACGTCGGTCCTGCAGGTTCACGCAGCGGACAACAAAACGTCGGTTCTACAGGTTCGCGTAGCGGACGAGAAGCAGGACCTCGTTGTTGCCGATCGCGACGGCGAGGTACATCTTGTTCGAGAATTCGTTCGAGCCGTCGTAGTCGCGGGTGTGGAGCTTGACGTTGATGAAGCCGCGTTTGCTCTCCTGGATGCGCTTTTCGATCGTCGCGGGGTCGAGGAAGGCGCGGTAGATCTCGCGGTCCTCGGGGAGGACTTCCTTCTCGCAGTAATCGTTCGTCCGATCGATCAGTTCCATCGTCTTGTCGATCTGGATCGGGAAATTGTCGCTTGCGAACACCGTGACGATCTCGTTCTTCCGGGGGCGGAGGATCGAGACGCGGAGGAACAGCGAATAGATGTTGCGGAGGCGCCGGTCCATGACCTGTTCGTGGCTCACCGCCATCGTGCGGGTGATGTTCGTGATCGAGAGAAGGATCGCGTGGCGGTCGCTGCTCTTGGAGATCAGCTTCGCGCGGGAGCTGCAGATATCGCCGTTCACGGTGAACTCGAGGTGCTTCTCCCCTTCGTGGATTGCGCCGTAGAGGAAGGAATCGATCGCGTCGGGTGAGCGGAGCGTTTTCCTAAGGAATCACATAAAAAACGCCCCGAAACCGGAGCGTTCTTTTTGTTTAATACTTTTTCGAGGCTTTCTTACGGGCAGCTTCAGACTTTTTCTTTTTCTTTACGCTGGGCTTCTCGTAATGTTCTCTCTTGCGCAGTTCCTGCATCACGCCGTCACGGGCGCAAGAACGCTTGAATCTTCTCAGAGCGTTTTCGAGGCTTTCGCCTTCCTTGACGATGACCTGTGCCATTCTTGTTTTCACCCCTTTCGGCTTATAGATTGTTTCGCCGTTAAATGGTTTCGGTCGACAACACGCTTATTATACGCGCGCATTTCGCGGAACGCAAGCACTTTTTTACGAAGCGTATTTGTACTGGACATCGAGATACACGAACTCGGAAAGAATCCGGATCGTGACCGTATAATCGGTGTAGAACGACGTATAGGAGCTTCCCGGGGTGAAGTTCGTCGGAGTGATCCCGTAGTCGGTCAGTTCCTGATAATACCGCTGGACGAGAGACGTCAGAGAGTCTTTTCCGAGGTATTCCGCATACCGGTAGCGGTACTGGAATCCGTCGGTATACGTTTTCTTTTCGGTAAGGGCAAGACCGAGGTATGCGCCGAGATCGGGGAGCCACGGATAATCTTCGTAGAAGCCGTCCTTCACGGTCGGTACGTTCAAAAGCTTTCCCTTGCCGAACGAGGTCGCGTCGTAGGCGGAGGCGGTAAAGACGCCTTTCTCGATCAGACTTTCCGCCAGCGTCTTTTCGCTTCCCTTAAGCTTTGCGGAGAGCGCGTTGACCGTTACGGTCACGGCATCCGCGCGGAGAAATTCAGTCGTGCTGACGCTGTCGGTGAGAATCCCGACCTGTTTTGCGAGCGTTTCCGGCCTGTCCCAGACAAAATCGTTTCCGGTGATGTCGTCATAACCGAGCGCACGGAGCGTAAAGGTCAGGTACATCTGGAGGTTGCAGGCGCCCGTTCCGAACTGGGTCGGACTCACGCCGTCGACGATGCCTTCCTTTTTCGCAAAGCCGATGTACGTATCGGCCCATTCGGGAAGATCGAGGAACGTGTTCGCCCAGTGGACGCGCGTTGCCTCCTTTTCGAGGCCGAGCATCCGGATGACCATAACGACGGCTTCGAGGCGGTTCATTCCGTCGTTCAGGCGGTAAATGTGCTGACCGGGGACGTCGCCTTCGAAGAGGTGAAGCGCGTCAAGTCCGTACGCAAGGTTTTCCTCGGCCGACGTGTCACGCGCCGCAAAGACGAAGGCCGGAACGAGCAAAACCGCAAGCATTGCGAGAACGAGCAAAAGACTGATTCTGCGTTTCATTTCGATTCTCCTTCCTCCGCTTCTTCCTGTGAGACAGCGGACCTCAGCATCAGGGTGATCAGAGCGGTCGTATCCCGGTTCGACTGGGCGATCAGGATCCGGTCGTCGTTCGACCAGATGAAATATTCGTCGTCGGACTGTTCGGGAGCAGAGCCGTCCGTATAAAGAGAGGCCAGTGTGACCTTTGATTTCGTAAAGTTGAACGCGCCGTTGACGTTGATCATGATCGTGTCGAGATGGACGCCGTCGGCATTCGCGATGTAGTAGACGGTCGAATCGTATCCGTCCCAGTTCACGTGGCTGTAGTAAATGCAGCTGTACTGGAGAAGCGATTCGGGTTCGCCGCTGTCGGAGCGGCCCTTTTCGGTCTCCGCGACTTCGTCGAGCGTCATGCCGTAATCGGCGTCGCGGAAGTAGCCCTTTCCGGCCTGTTCGGTCGGTTCGATTCTGTTCGAGCAGCCCGCAAGGAGCAGCGTAAGAACGAGCAGCGCAAGGACGAGCGAACCCGCCCGGAGGGAGGTGCGCATCGGATCCGGTCCGTTCGTTCCGGTTCGGTTGTTTCGGTCATTCGGAGAGCGTTTCATACGGTTACCTTTTCGTTCGGCGGATCCGGGACGGGATCGTACGCCGCGTGATCCGGGAAGCCGCCTTTGTCTGAAAAGGGCCCCCGCTCGGTACGGGGGCCCTTCCGGTAGTCGTTATTGCAAGTCTTTGCGATAAAAGATGTACTTTAACGCGGTTTACTGCGGAATAACAAGGACCTGGCCTACGGTGATGACGTCGGGGTTCGCGATTCCGTTCGCCTCAGCGATCGCCTGGTAGGTCGTGCCGTACTTCGCAGCGATGGTGGAGAGCCAGTCGCCGGCCTGGACAACGTAGTAAACGTCGGTGACAACGTTGGCAACGTCAGCCTTGGTAGCGGGATCGATCTTGACATCGTTGATGGCCGGAGCGGACTTGCCTTCGGGCTGTTTCGGAAGAGTTCCGTTCGCAGCCATGGTGGCATAGCCGTTCATCTTATAGGCAGCGCCGGTCGCGGTGTAGGTACCTTCAACGGTTTCCGCGTTGACGACGGCGGAGACGATCGCTCTTTCCATCGCGTTGACGGCGAGGACGCCGATCAGAGCCATGTTGGCAGAAGCCTGGCCCCAGGTGGTGGAAGCGGTGACAGCCTTGCCGGAAGCCATCGCGTAGATGCAGTCGCCGTCAGAGGGCTGATGGGTCGGTTCGATCGCACGGGAGAAGCCGTCGTGAGCCATTTCAGCGAGCTTGTTGGCGTTGGCCTGGGTCAGCTGAGCGTTGGTGATGACGCAGCCGATCGTGGTGTTCTGGCCGGATACCGGGGGTTCAGCGGATTCAACGACAGCTTCTTCGCGGTCGATGAAGGTGTTGGTTTCGGCGTTGAAGCGGCCGGCGAGGATCTCACCGGTTTCGGGGTCAACAACCTGGCCGGCAGCGTTTACGATAACGACCGCGCCGACATAGAGATCGCCATACTTATAGGCGAAGGTGCCCATGCCGCCCTTGCCGCCGCCGGCGGAAGCGCCCATACCGGCACCGCAGTTACCGTTCTTGAACGGAACACCGGCGAAAGCGTTCGCGCAGGCCTGATAGCCGGCGTCGAATCCCGGACGGTTTTCGTTCTTGCCGTCACGGCCGTCATCGCCGCGGCCGAGGTCGAAGATAACAGCGCCGGTGACGATCGGAACGACGGTAACGCCGACCGGAACGCCGAGGCCCTGTTCTTCCATGTACTTCATCGCGCCGGAGCAGGCATCAAGACCGAAGGCCGAGCCGCCGGAGAGGATGCAAGCGGAGATGATCTGTACGGTCTTTTCCGGTTCGAGAAGGTCGGTCTCACGGGTACCCGGAGAGCCGCCGAGAACGGAGACACCGCCGGTGGCGCCACCGGGTTCGGTGCAGCAGATTGCGGTAGTACCGGTCACGTTGGCATAGTCAGTCCAAGTACCGATCGCGAAGCCCGGGACCTCGGTGATGTCGACGATCTCGACACCCTTCGGCGCGAACGCGAAGGCATAGGACACAGAAGACAGAACCATGACCAGCACGAGCAGAGTTACTAATGCCTTTTTCATTTTAGTTCCTCCATGTAGATGAAAAACAGCAATAATGGATACCGATTTCAATATACTAAATATACACGAAACTGTACAGACCCTTTTTTGAAAACGATACAAAAAAATTGCGCAGAAATGTCAGTTCCGAAACCCGGTTTCGCTGCGGTTTCGCCGTGACGATCTGCGCAATCCGATCGGCCGCGCCGATCAGCCGGGGGGCCACTTCATCGATCGCTTGCCGAGCAGATGGAAGTGGAGGTGCCGGACGGTCTGCATGCCGTCCTCGCCGCAGTTCACGACGAGACGGTAGCCGTTGTCGAGACCCGTAAGAGCCGCTATATCCTTGACTTTTTCGAGGATGTAGGCCATGAGTTCCGCGTCCTCCTCCGTCACGTCATCGAGCGAGGGAATGTGCTTCTTTGGAATGATGAGGACGTGAACGGGAGCCTGGGGCGCGGCGTCTTTGAACACGAAGATGCGGTCGTCTTCGTAGACAACCTCGGTCGGTATCTCGTGCGACGCGAGTTTGCAGAAGATGCAGTCGGACATTTCGTTCTCCTTTCGTTTGTTTTTCTAATTAATTATACTCGAATATCATTAATATTTATACGCTCTTTTCCCGCTTTTCGCCGCTTTTTCAACGAGAAATCGCTGTATATGCGCCGTGCGGACGGAATGCGGGCGATCCGTTTGCCGCGCCTTTCCGCCGGAACGCCCGCCGTTCAGACGAGCGCCATATCGATCCGGAGATTCCCGGGTCTCGCCGTCACGGTCGCGAGCGATCCCGAAATAAGCGGCATCATCGGCGGCAGATGGCCGATGTCGAGGTCCGCAAGGACCGGAACGCCGTATTTTCCGAGCACACCCGTCACCGCGTTGTACATGTTCATTCCCATCGCCGATTCGCCGTAACGCATCGGGCGGCCGACGAGGAAGCCGTTCGCGCCGCGGAACCAGCCCGCCTCCGATAGCGCCCAGAGACAGCGGCGGACGTCCATCGGAGAGAGCTCGCACGCTTCGAAGAACCACACGATTCCGTCGTCCCGGTAGCGGTCGGCGAAGGCGCGTACGCCGTCAAAGCGCGTCCCCGCGAGCGTAAACAGAATATCGAGGCAGCCCCCGACAAGCCGTCCGGAAAAGCGCGTCTCCCGCTTCTCCGAAACGGGGAAATGCACGAAGAGCCCTCCCCTCCCGTCCGGTTCGTAGATCCGGAAGCGGTTCGGTTCGGTCGCATTGTACGGAAGGAAAACGTCCGAGCCCTCGGGATGCTTTTCGAGTTCCCACCGGTCGTAGTTCCGGACGGTCAGCGTAACGGGGCCAGCGGAGCCGCCGGCACGTGCCGGACCCGGTCCGCCGTGTCCGTCCGGCCTTTCCCCGCATCCGAGTTCACCGGTCAGCGCGCGGAACGCGTCTTCCACCGCCGGGTGGCGCGGATTCTGAGCGAAATCCGAAACGCATGGTCCGTAGATCGAAGCCGTGTCCGCGAGCGTCGTGAGCGGAAAGACGAGGTTCGTGTTGTCGGAATAGCCCATGAACCACTTCGGCGGCGCGGCCTGGATCGCGCCGAAGTCGACGAACGAGAGGTCCTCGCACATCGTCTCGCCGCCGCCCGCGCTGATGAGGACGTCGGCCCGGTCGGATGTGAAGAAATCGTTGATTTCAGCGGCGCATGCTTCGGGGGTGTTGCTCTTCCCGACGCCCTTCTCTTCGCGGACGTTCGGTCCCTCGATCACGCGGTAGCCGTCCCGTTCGAACCGGCGGACCGCCTCGCGCTCCAGCGTCGCGTAGGGCTCGGTCGTGCAGCCGAACGAGGGTGCGATCACACCGATCGTACCGCCCTTTTTCAGAAATTCCGGATAACGCATCTCATTCTCCTTTCACGCCGCTCGCAAACGGTTCTCCGATCGAAACGGTTTCAAACGTATTCTCGAACGGAGCAGCATCTTCGGGCGAAACCGGCCGGTAGACCTTGACGTAATTGTCCGTATATCCCGTAAGGCATCCCGTATCCGGTTCGAAGCGTTCCCAGAGCACGGTCCGCTTTATGCCCTTCATCGCGCGGAAAAAGGCGAGGGACGCTTCGTCCGCCGCGGAAGCGAGCCGCGCAGCGCGCTCCTTTTTTACGGGTGCGGGGATCTGGCCGTCCATTTCAGCGGCGACGGTCCCGGGACGCTTCGAATAGGGAAAAACATGGGCATGCGTAAAGCCGATCTCCCGGCAGACACGGACGCTCTCCGCGAACTCCGCCTCCGTTTCGCCGGGAAAGCCGACGATGACGTCGCTCGAGACGCCGTAGAAGGGATCGGCCTCGCGGAGCATCCGTACGAGCGCGGTATAGTCTTCCGCCGTATACCGGCGGTTCATCCGCCGGAGAACGCTGTCCGCGCCGCTCTGGATGCTTAGGTGAAGATGGTGGCAGAGTCTGCGGAAGCGAAGGAGCCGGAGCGTTTCGTCCGGCCTTACGACGTTCGGCTCGAGTGATGAGAGCCGGATGCGGAAATCGCCGGGAAGCGCGTCGAGGCGTCCGAGAATGTATTCGAGGCCGGAGGTCGGCAAAGCGGAGCATTCGTCCGGTCGTTCGGCGGATCCTTCCCGCGGTGGCTGTCCGTCCGGGATCCCGTATTCCTCCCGGAAGCCGGACTCCGTTCCGTAGAGCGCTGTGTTAATTCCGGTTAAAACAATCTCCTTAAATCCCTGCTGAACAAGCCGTTCCGCTTCCGCAAGAACGCTTTCCGGGGCGCGCGAGCGGACGGGTCCCCTCGCATACGGGATCACGCAGTACGAGCAGAACCGGTCGCATCCCTCCTGGATCTTGATGTACGCGCGTGTCCGTCCGTCCATCGCGGAGATCGTTCCGCTGTCGCGGTATCCGCTCATTGCCTTCCGGTCTCCGACCGCGACAACCGGTCTGCGTTCCCTCAGAAATCGTTCGACGTACGCGGGGAGATCGTTCTTTTCCTCCGTTCCGAGGACGAGATCGACGCCCTCCACGGAGGCGGCGCCCTCGGGGGAGACCTGGGCATAGCAGCCGATGACGGCCGTGACCGCGTCCGGGTTCACCCGTTTCATCCGCCGGATGTACTGGCGCGACTTCCGGTCCGCGAGTCCCGTCACCGTACAAGTGTTCACGACGAAGAGATCCGCCGGCTCCTCCGCCCCGACCGTTTCCCAGCCGAGCGCGCGGAACTTCTCGCGGAGCATCTCCGTCTCATATTGATTGACCTTGCAGCCGAGCGTGTAAAAGGCGATCTTCATCCGTTCTTCGTTTCAGCCGCTTTTCGCGGCAGTCCGTGTGCTGTCCGGTTCCTTCATTTCCAGTTCATACAGGATCATCGCGACCGTCGCGGGTCCTGCCGTTTCGGTCCGGAGGATCGTCCCGCCAAGCGTGACGGGGACGGCGCCCTGCGCCTCCGCGGCTTTGACCTCCGAAGGCTCGAAGCCGCCCTCCGGTCCGATCAGAACCGCGACGCGGATCTCCCTTGCGGGCGTCCCGTCTCCTTTGAAGAGTTCCTTCCGCGCGTTCCGGAACGCGCGGAGCGCCGCCTTCAGCGTCGTAGCCTGTTCCTCCTCGTACGGTATGAGAACGAGATCAAAGTCCCCGGAAAGGCCCGAAACAGCCCCGTAGACGCACGCTTCGGCCACCTGCGGCACAATTCCCCGTTTCGACTGTTTTGCGGCTGATTCGGCGATTTTTCGAAGCCGTTCGCGCTTCCTTTCCTTTTTTCCGCTGTCGCGGACGACCGAGCGCGCCGTATAGACCGGAACGACGGCCGAGACGCCGAGTTCCGTCGTTTTCTGGACGATCTGTTCGAGCTTGTCCGCCTTCGGATAGCCCTGAAAAAGCGTCACACGAACGCGCGGTTCCGCACGGAACGGTCCTTCGTCAAGGATGCGGAGAGAGAGTTCCTCCGCGTCGACCGATTCGACCTCGCAGACGTACTCCATCGATTCGCCGTCCGACACTTCGCACCGCTCTCCCTCCCGCATCCGGAGAACGTGCGCCGCATGGTGGACGTCCTCTTTGTCCGTCACGCGGATCCTGCGCCCTGTGATATTCTCTTTCGGTACAAAAAAACGATTCATGTTTCTCCCGTTCCCGATACGGCCGGTTACGCGCGTGGCGCTTCCCGGCACGTCGCGACGATGACGCACCATTCGCCGTCGATCCGTTCGCCGGTGACCGTAAAACCCGCTTCTTCGATGGCGGCGCGTACGATCGGTTCCTTCTCGACGAGAATTCCGCTCGACAGATAATAGCCGCCCGGAAGGATATGCCGTTTCACGTTCTTCGAGAGCATGACGACGAGGTCCGCCATCAGATTCGCAACGACGACACGGTATTTCGCGCTCTCCGGGAGATCCTTCGTGAGGTCCCCCTCCCGAACGTCAATTACTCCGCCGAAACCGTTCCGGAGAACGTTCTCCCTCGCGACCTCGACGGCCACCGGATCGATCTCGATGCCGAGAATCGTTTTGCATCCGAGGAGCGCCGATGCGATCGAAAGGATTCCCGATCCGCATCCGACGTCGAGGACGGATACGTCGTAAAGCGGGATCCCGGCTTCCTCCGCCGCGCGCGGAATGAAATCCTCAAGCGCGCGGATGCAGAGGCTCGTCGTTTCGTGTGTGCCCGTTCCGAACGCACGGCCCGGATCGATCTCGATGACCCGTTCACCTGCCGCCGGCTCGTACGTTTCCCAGCCGGGCTTCACGACGATCGTCCGTCCGACCTTCTTCGGCTTGAAGTACTCCTTCCAGCGGTCGATCCACTCCCCGTCGGAACGGTTCGAGACGGTCGATTCCGAAACGCCGATGTAGTCCGCGTCGGAGAGGACCTTTTCGAGAAGTTCCATTCCCTCCGCGGAGTCCTCGAACCAGACCGTAAAGATCACGTGGTCCTCCCGCGCGGGGCGCACCTCCTC
>Ga0079305_1001816_pt1 | contig 23721 bp, 30 predicted proteins | sample LMS_cellobiose_e_FD_79183 | JGI IMG/M metagenome (GOLD analysis project Ga0079305, IMG submission 79183) | Rumen-fistulated moose microbial communities from Alaska, USA - LMS_cellobiose_enrichment | ecosystem: Host-associated > Mammals > Digestive system > Stomach > Rumen fluid ... | reverse complement strand
GCGGCGGCGCTGCCCTCCTGCTTGGCATATACGGTTTGGTATTGGCTGGGGTCCAGGAGCTTTTCGTGGATATAGGGGGGCAGGGGCATTTCGCCCAGCTGGTCCAGCAATTCTTCAAATACGCCGTCATACAAAAAGCGCACCACCCGGCCGCCGGCGTCGGTGGTTTCGCCGATTTCCGCGCGCAGGATGCCGCCGCCAAAGGACACATTGGCGCCCTTTTTCAGCCGCCTGCCGGGGCGCACCAGCGTTTCCCAGGTGTCCTTGTCCAGGCGCTTGAGAAGCAAAACCTCCACCGGCACATGGGTTTCTTCTTTTTCACCCAAAAGCCGGGCGGGGATCACCTTGGTCTGATTGATCACCATCACGTCGCCGGGCCGCAGATAAGCGGGCAGATCGCGGAAAATTTTATCCTCACGCAGCCCCGTATCCCGGTGGATCACCATCATGCGGGCTGCGTCCCGGGGCTGCATGGGCGTCTGGGCAATGAGGCGCTGGGGGAGATCATAGGAAAAATCAGACGTTTTCATAAGTCGGCTTTCGTTCCTTTGAATATTGATAGGCGATCCGGGGATCGCCGCTGGCAAGGTAAATGACGCCGCAGCGGCGGAAGCCGTGCTTTTCCACCACATGCTGCATAGTTTTGTTGTCGTGATGGGTGTCCACCCGGATTTCATCCGCCTGGGAAAGCGCGAATTCAAACGCCTGGGTGAATATGCCCTTTACGGTGCCGTCGCCGGCAACGCGATGGAGCGTGGCATAGGGGAGGGCGTTGGGCCAGCATCCGTCCGCAATGACGGCATAGGTGGGGTCTTCGCCCCGAACGAAGGCAAACACGCCGTGAACGGTGCCGCCTTCAACGATCACGTACAGCTGCCGCTTTTTGATATCAACTACCAGCAGTTCGTGCTCCGGATAGCCCCAATCGCTCCACTGATGCGGGTTGCCGTTGGCGCACATGTATGCCCGTGCGGCGGCATAAACAGATTCAATGGCGGGCAGATCCTTTTCCATCGCGGGACGGACCATGCGTTTTTTGCTCCTTCATCCGCACAGGCCGCTTCTTCAGGCAGCTCAGGCATTTTCATTCATTACAGCAGGCTGGTTTGCTCCGTTTCGGGGCCGGTCAGGTCCGGCATGACCGCCGGGGGCGTTTTGCCCAGGTGCTCATATGCCAGCGGCGTGCAGACGCGGCCCCGGGGCGTGCGCATGATAAAGCCCAGCTGCATAAGATAGGGTTCATATACATCTTCAATGGTGACGGCGTCCTCGCCCGTCACGGCGGCCAGGGTATCCAGCCCCACGGGCCCGCCGCCGAATTTTTCGATCATGGCGGAAAGCACCGCCCGGTCCACCCGGTCCAGCCCCAGGCCGTCCACATCCTGCATGTTCAGGCTGTCCCGGGCTACCTCAGCGGTGATGCGCCCATCCGCCCGCACCTGGGCAAAATCCCTCACGCGCTTCAAAAGCCGGTTGGCGATGCGGGGCGTGCCGCGGCTGCGCCGGGCGATTTCCATGATGCCCCCCTCGTCATAGGGCATGCCCAGGATACCCGCCGAGCGGCCCACGATGCGGGCCAATTCCTGCGGCGTGTACATTTCCAGTCTGAACACGATGCCGAACCGGTCCCTGAGCGGGGCGGACAGGCTGCCCGCCCGGGTGGTGGCGCCCACCAGGGTGAATTTGGGCAGGTCCAGCCGCATGCTCCTGGCCGTGGGGCCCTTGCCGATCATAATATCCAGGGCGTAATCCTCCATGGCGGGATAGAGCACCTCTTCCACGGCATGGGAGAGCCGGTGGATCTCATCAATAAACAGGATATCGCCCTGGTTGAGATTGGTCAGGATGCTGGCCAGGTCGCCGGGGCGCTCAATGGCAGGGCCGCTGGTGACGCGGATATTCTGGCCCATTTCCGCCGCCACGATGCAGGCCAGGGTGGTTTTGCCCAGGCCCGGCGGCCCGTAAAGCAGGATGTGGTCCAGCGCGTCATGGCGCTTGAGCGCCGCGCTGATATAAATCTGCAGGCTGCTTTTCACCTTTTCCTGGCCCACATACTCCCTCAAATGCCTGGGGCGCAGGGATGCGTCCAGATCCTCGTCCTCCCGGCGCTGACCGGCCATTACCAAACGATCATCCTGTGACACAATCGTATCTCCTTTTTATCAGAATCCTGCCATGTTCCGCAGCGCCAGGCGCACCAATTCATTGGCGGAATCGCTTTGCCCGCGCACCTGGGATACGGCCCGGGCCGCCTCGGCGGCCGTATAGCCCAGCGCCTGCAGGGCGGCCAGCGCCTCCTTGGCGGCGTCCTCCTGCAGGGGCGTGACGGGCCCGCTGACGGCGGGGGAAACGTAGTTGAGCTCGTTTTCTTCCACCTTGTCCTTAAGCTCCAGGGCCAGCCGCTGCGCCGTTTTTTTGCCCACGCCGGGCGCACGGGACAGGGAGGTGATATCCCCGGTGACGATGGCCAGCGTCAGGTCCCGCAGCGGCATGGCCCCCAGGATGGAAAGCGCCACTTTGGGCCCGATGCCGCTCACCGTAAGCAGGCGGGTGAACATGTTTTTTTCCTCCTGGGAGGCAAAGCCGAACAGCTCCATGGCATCCTCCCGGACGGAAAAATATGTGTATACCTTCATGGATTCGCCAATGGGCGACGTTTCCTGCAGGGTGTTCATGCTGCAGGAGAGCAGATAACCCACGCCTCCCACGTCAATGACCAGGCCGTTTTGCCCTTTTTCGGCCACAGTGCCGTTCAGATAGGCATACATGGCGCATCCCTCATTTCATCAAAAATTGTTCCTTCATCCGGCCGGATGCCGCATGGGTAAGCGCGGCGGCCACGGCGTCGGCGGCGTCGTCCGGGCGGATGATGCCGGGCAGATTCAGCATCATTTTCACCATTTGCTGCACCTGCATTTTATCCGCTTTGCCGTAGCCCGCCACCGCCTGCTTGATCTGCATGGGCGTATACTCGTAAATGGGCAGCCCCGCGTCGGCGCAGGCGCACAGCGCCACGCCCCGGGCGGCGGAAACGTTCATGGCGGTGGTGATGTTCTTGGCGAAGAACAATTCTTCAAATACGATTTCTTCGGGCTGATAGGTAACGATCAGTTCCCTGACGCCCAGATAAATATGATGCAGCCGCCGATAGATGGGCATGTCCGGCGGTGTGATGATGGCCCCGCATTTTACCAGCGCGCTTTTGCCGCCGTTTGTTTCCAGTACGCCCCAGCCCATGGTGGCAAGCCCCGGATCGATCCCTAAAATCCGCATGCGCATCCCCTTTCACAATCAATACATTATAGAACAGATGTGCGCTTCGTGTCAATTGCGAAAAGCGCCCATCCGCCATTTTCGGCCTTGACAGTTCGCAAGGGCAGGATACAATAAAAACGAAAGGGGAGACGCCCATGCTGATCCGGTCCGCCCAAATTGAGGATGCCGGGGCCCTGCTTGACATCTACGCGCCCTATGTGCTTTCCACGGCCGTCACATTTGAATGCGACGTGCCGTCTGTTGAGGCGTTTCAAAAGAGAATGAAAGCGACAAAAGAAAAATACCCCTATCTGGTCGCGGAGGAAAACGGGCGGATTCTGGGCTATGCCTATGCCGGCGCGTTCAAGGAGCGCGCCGCTTACGGACACTGCGCGGAAACCACGGTTTATGTGCGGCAGGACGCCCGCGGCCGCGGCATCGGCGGGGCGCTGTACGCCGCTCTGGAGGATGCCCTGCGCAGGCAGCGCATATTGAACGCCTACGCCTGCATCGCTTATACGGAAAATGAAGATGAAACGCTCACCAACGCCAGCAGGCGATTCCATGAGCGTATGGGCTATCGCCTGTGCGGCACTTTCCGTCAGTGCGGCCGAAAATTCGGGCGCTGGTACGATATGATCTGGATGGAAAAGATGCTGGGCGCCCATGAAAGCGGCCCCCGCGTCTGAAAGCAAAGCGCGGGAATGAACCGGAAAACGGCAATCAAAAAGCGCCGTCCGCATGCATCAGTCGGAGGGCGCATTTTTGCTTGTCCTTTTTTACGCCTTCTTGGCGATATCCACCAGCTGGGCGAAAGCGGCGGCGTCGTTCACGGCCAGGTCAGCCAGCATTTTGCGGTTGACTTCGATATTCTTTTTCTTCAGGCCGCTGATGAACGTGGAATAGCTCATGCCGCTGAGCCGGGCGGCGGCGTTGATACGGGTGATCCACAGGCGGCGGAAATCCCGCTTGCGCAGTTTGCGGCCGATATAGGCGTAGCGCAGGGAACGGCGCACCTGTTCGCTGGCAGTGCGGTATTGCTTGGATTTCGCTCCCCAATAGCCTTTCGCCAGCTTGAGCACCTTGCGGCGTTTCTTATGGGCGTTCACAGCCCGCTTAATCCGTGCCATAGTTTATGTTCCTCCTTCAGGCGATGGCTTATTTGTAGGGAATCAGCTTGCGGATGGTGGCGGCTTCCGCGTTGTTCTGCAGCGTGCCGCCCTGACGCAGATGACGGATGCGCTTGGTGGTCTTCTTGTTGAGAATGTGGTTCACATTCATCTTCTTGTGCTTCACCTTGCCGGTCTTCGTCAGGCTGAAACGCTTGGCGGCGCCGCGATGGGTTTTTTGTTTGGGCATGTTGTTTTCCTCCTTCCGGAAAAGTAATGGTTATGCCTGCGGGGCGGCGGCGTTCTTGGCTGCCTTTTCCGCCTTGCCGGCTTTTTCCGCTTTGGGCGCCAGGATCATAATCATGTTGCGCCCCTCGATCATGGGCCGGCGTTCCACCGTGCACAGGTCCTTCATGCGCTCCGCGAAATCCAGCATCACCTTCATCCCGATATCGGAATGGGCGATCTGGCGGCCGCGGAAGCGGATGGATACCTTGACCTTGTCGCCGTTCTGAAGAAATTTGACGGCGTTCTTGGCCTTTACAGCCACGTCGTTCTCCTCGATCGTGGCGGACAATTGCACTTCTTTCAGCGATACAATGCGGTCCTTCTGGTTCTTTCGCATCTCACGTTCGCGCTTGGCCTGCTCAAAGCGGTGCTTGTCGTAGTTCATCAGCTTGCAGACGGGGGGAGTGGCGGTGGGCACGATCTTGACCAGGTCCAACTCGGCTTCCTCGGCCAGCTCCAGTGCCTTCCGCGTGGGCATGATGCCCAACTGTGCCCCATCCGCGCCGATGACGCGCACTTCACGATCACGGATTTCTTCATTGATGAGCAATTCGGCGGCTATGTCGATACACCTCCCAATCGATTCGGCCAATAAAAATTGGCGGGTGAAGCCACCCGCCAACGCATAACAAACTGATGCCATGGACCCGTGCAAAACTCGGTTCGCATCGGAGAGAAGCGGGCAGCTTCTGCTTGAAACATAGGTATTATAATGGCAATTCGCTGTTCTGTCAAGCCCTCTTCAGCAAAAAAATCGCCGGGCGTGCCGCTGCGCGAAATTGTGCTGCACAAAAATACAATTACAATGCAATCCTCATAAAATAATCGCTTGACAAAACGCTTCGAAGACTGTAAAGTATAAGAGGTTAGTGAATCCTAACCGAAAATCACCTCCAATTTCTTCTCCCTGAACGCGCACCGTGCGGCATCGCGGTGCGCGTTTTTTATAAATCAAAACATGGTTTTGCAAATGGGCTGGGGATACCAGGGCCTGGGATCGGCGCAGGGCCCGGGGCCCATGGGGCGGCTTGGGCAGGCGCACAGGAGATAGCCGCTGAGAAGCACCTCCATGGGCACGGCGCACTGCGCGCCGTCACAGGGATGGCAGCGGTTTGCCAGCCGCACGGCCGCCTGGAGATAGATTTGGCCGCGCCAGCATTCCTGCCGGGGGCATTCCGGACGCAGGCGCAGGCATTCCTCGATCTGAGCGGCAATCACATAAGCGCGCCCATCCCCATCCCGCACACGGACGGCCACGGGAAGCGTTACCTCCAGGGATGTGCCGAAATGGAGGGAACACCCATCCTCGCGCCACTTCGGCTCGCCGCAGAGGAACACGTCCGTCACCGTATAGGGCGGGCACGCCTGGGGCGGCAGGTCATTCAGGCAGACAGGGTAGCATTGGCAGCGGCGGTGAAGCTGCCCGCTGGCCAGAATCCGCTGCATCAAAAACGCGGCGGAAGGGCGCGAAGGCACATCCTCCTGCGGCGCGGCGGCCGGCGGCGGGCAGCGGTAAAAACGGCGTTCATTGCAATTCATGGATACAGCCTCCCTTCCAAGGGTACGCTATATCCTATTCCTCCAGGCCGTTATCCGTGCGCGCGACGGCCCGGCCGTAAGCGTCATAGAGGATGGCCATATCCCGCTTTTTCTGGCTCCACACATTTTTATCGTCCCAGCGCAGGTCCATGCTGCCCTGGGTCGATTTGGTGCCGATGATGAAACGGGCGCCTGCCTCCAGGGTGATGTCGGGCAGGTCCAGGGTTTCTTCGCCCCTGGAGGAAAACACAAGGCAGCCCGTCAGCGAAACGGCGGCCGCGGAGGCGTTTTCAAGGGTCAATGTGTCGTCCGAAGCGTCAAGAAACAGCCGGATGCCCTGGATCCGCTCCGGAACGCCGGCCCAAACAATATCCTCCACCGCGGCGGCGCCGTCCTTCAGGGTGAGCAGCATGGCGTCGGAATAATCCTGGGACACATAAACTGCGCAGTTCACGGCGGCCAGCCGTTTCAATGTGGATTTGGCGGGGGTGTCCTCTTCCTCCTGGGTATTGGTCAGGATCAGCGCCGCTTTGGGCCGCACCAGGGAGAGCATGGCTTCGCCCGTGGCGTTGTTGTCTCCGTGGTGGCCCGCCTTTAATACGTCGCAGGCCGAAAACGCGCCGGCGGCAATCAATTCGTCTTCCTCTTCAGTTTTCATATCGCCGGTAAAGAGGATCGATCCCTGGGGGGAATCAAACTTCATCACAAGCGAATTGTTGTTTTCATTTTCAGCGTTGCACGTTAATGGCCCCAGCACCGTCAGGGACGCGCCGCCGCAGTCGATCACGTCGCCGGCAGCCAGCCAGGAAACCTTTTCGCCCCGCTGGGCCGCTGCCAGGACGGCGGGATGCTCACTTTCGCCGATACCGAAATAAATGGCGGGGGCGTACCACTCGTCCACGGCAATATCGCTGGCGGCCAGGCTCATCAGCCCGCCTGCGTGGTCCTTATGGCAGTGGGTCAAAAATACGCCGTTCAAATGGTCAATATCATACTGCGCCAGCGCGGCTTCAAGGGCGGGATAGGTTTGCCAATAGCCGGTGTCGATCAAATAGGCGCGGTCCCGCCACAGCAAAAGCATGCAGTCCGCCTTCCCGATATTGAGGCACAACAATTGAACGGACGGCTGATCCTCGGCACGGACAGCACAGCCCGTCAAAATGCACAGCGCCAGCAGAAGCAAAAGCAGCCGAGTCAATTTTTTCACGGCGGCACCTCCTTTCTTATTTCAGTATAACACGATGGACGCCCAACTGAAACAGCGTCAAAAAAAGTTTACGGTTCATTCATGGTTTTTCCGCATGAAGGATCCGGCCGCTGCACATCCTGAATGCAGGAGGTGACAGCCATGAACCACGGCACATGGGATAAAATCCGGGTGGTGCAGTACGGCTGCGGAAAAATGGGCCGCATCATCATTCGCTATCTGCTGGAAAAAGGCGCTGAGGTGGTTGGCGTCATTGATATGGATGATGCGCTGGAAGGCAAGGATATCGGCGAAGTATGCGGATTGGACCGTGAAACGGGCGTCAAAATCAAAAAAAGCGCCGATACGGTGCTGGACAACTGCGACGCGGATATCGCCGTACTGGCGCTGCAAAGCTATCTGACGGATATGCACAAGCCCATCCTGGAATGCGTCACTCGGGGCATCAGCGTCATCACCACTTCGGAGGAGGCCCTGTATCCCTGGACCACGGCCTGCGACGTGACCAACCAACTGGACGCCTTGGCCAAGCGCGCCGGATGCACCATTACGGGCAGCGGCATGCAGGACGTGTTCTGGGTGAATTTTCCTTTCTGCATGGCGGGCGGCGTGCACAAAATATCGGAAATCGAAGGCGCCGTCAGCTATAATGTGGAGGATTACGGCATCGCCCTGGCCCGGGCCCACGGAGTGGGGCTTACGGAGGAGGAATTTGAGCGCACCGTGGCCCGCAGCCTGGATAACCCCGCCTACGTCTGGAACAGCAATGAGGCTCTGTGCATGAAGCTGGGATTGAGCATCGAGCGCACCCGGCAGAAGGCCGTGCCCGTGTTTGCAGACCATGACGTGTATTCGCAAACGATGGGGGAAACCATCCCCAAGGGAAAGGCCGTGGGAATGAGCGCCGTGGTGACCACCGTCACCCATCAGGGCATCGTCATTGAAACCCAGTGCATCGGCAAGGTGTATGAAGAAGGGGAGGGCGATCAGTGCCGCTTCGTGATCCACGGGGAGCCGGACGTGCGTTTCCAGGTGGACCATCCGGACACCGTTGCCCATACCTGCGCCACCATCGTCAACCGCATCCCGGATGTGCTGGCCGCGCCGGCGGGGTTCATCACCATGGACAAGCTGCCCTTCGCCCGGTATCTGCCATATCCCATGCACGTCAGCCTGAAATAGAACGGCCTGCGGCCCGGGGATTTTCCATGAATCGCCCGGGCCGCGTTTTTTCCTGTGCGGTTATGCAGGTCAAAAAATCGCAAAACGGAGGAAAACTGCTTGACTGTTTTGAAAAACTGTGCTATACTTCCGTTCGTTGACGAGCAAGTCAGCGGCGTGGAGAAGTCGCCTAGCTTGGTCGAGGGCGCACGACTGGAAATCGTGTAACGGGTAAAACCGTTCGAGAGTTCGAATCTCTCCTTCTCCGCCAAATCCATTCAAATCCGAACTCGCCTGATCTTCGTCGGACGGACCTTCGGATTGCTTCTGACAATGGATCAGGAAAAACCCAGTTCATCGTGAGATGGACTGGGGTTTTCCTTTGGTAAATACATCTTCAAGTAATTTCTAAAAATATTATGATTCCTGCTCAGGGGCGCCCTTCTTTTCCCTTTCGTCCTTCAGCTTTCTGGCAATCATACGGGTGATTTCTTCAGGCAAGCTGAATCCAAATCCATGCGCAGTATCTTCGTCTGCTTCCAGCCATAACTTGTGTGCTTTTCCATATACCTTCGTTTTCTCGTCGTATGGAACCACCGCCCCGATCAACACTCCCTTCACCTGTCCGATTTCTGCCATAGAATCATCCTTCCGAAAACGATATAGAATGATTGGATCGTTCTCGGTAATAGTATGTATAAGTTTTCCATATAATAAATGAACATAATAATTCATATTGTGTATAGTAAAGAAATAGAAAACAGATAATGACAAAAACTTCGCTATTCTGTAGAGTCGAGGCCTCGGAAGTGTAGAACAATTCATATTTCTGTGCTATAATAATGAATAATTTGGTAATTGTATGCACGTTTGCGAAGAAAGGAGCTGAAAATGGACTTTGAAGTGAAGCAGGTTTTCTATTCCTACGGGGATATCCTTGCCTTGGACGGCATTTCATTTTCCGCCAACCGGGGACAGATCGTTGGCTTGGTAGGAGAAAATGGAGCGGGAAAATCAACGATTATAAAGAACATCTATCGCTACCTAAAGCCGGACAGCGGCACCATTATGCTTGATGGAAAAGATATTTTTTCTTATCCGTCAGACGCCTATCCCATTTCTTATATCCCTGATGTTCCTGTTTTCTATGAAGAATTATCTTTGCTTGAGCACCTTCATTTTACAAAAGCAGTTTATCCGCGGGGCGTCGTTTCTATCGGCGAAATAATGGAAAGGCTGGATTTGAAGGAGCACCAGAATAAAATTCCCGCCGCGCTGTCAAGAGGAACCAGACAAAAGCTGATGATCGCCATGGCGCTCCTGCGGGAATATGAATTGCTCATTGCCGACGAGCCTTTTTCCGGCCTTGATCCCAAGCAGATCGCTGTATTAAAGGCCCTGCTGCTGGAGCAGAAAGAAAAAGGAAAGATCGTTCTTTTGTCCAGTCATTTACTGGATGTCACCGAGAACATTTGCGATCAATACATTGTGATCAAGAAGGGCAAGTGCCTGCTGTCAGGCTCAAAACAGGATTTGCTTTCGGCAACACAGCTTCCTGAAGGCAGTACGATGGAGGCTGTATATCTGAAATTGGTGGAACAAGATGAAATATCAAGCTGAAATCTTGCTCATTAAGAATTACCTCCGGCGCATAAAGGGCACTATTCGCCATACATGGCAAGGCCTCATCGGTGTTGCCGCTGTTGGCGGTGTGTTGCTGTATCAATTCTTTTTCGTGATCGCAAAAGCCGGATATGGGACAGGCGCTACGGAAAGGGGCGTGTTCTATACACTTCTGCTTGTGGCTGCCGTCAATTCCTTTCGGGTGTTTCTCAATCAAACGCCAGTGTTCAGAATAGAAGCGGCGTCTGTGCTGCATACATACAACACGGGGTATTTCAGAAAAAGCCTTTTCCGCAGGCAGCTTTTTTCCGTGCTTGCGTCCGTCCTTATTTCCGGTATAATTGCCTGCGTAATGAGTGGATTCCTTTTTACTGCCAACTTTTTGATGCGATGGCTCGTCCTCACGCTTTATATTAGCGTCTGCTCTTTCTTATCGTGGATTTTCTACCACGCAAATGGAAAGATCAGAGGAGGTGTTTGTGCCGCGTATTCTCTCTGCACATTCCTGCTATTTTGGCGTTCCGTCCTTTCGGTGGCAGGATCAGCCCTTTGTTTATGCGCCGTTTGGATGTATGCCCAGCGTATTTTAAGATTGAACATACCCAAATATTTTGAACGATTGCAACACCTTGAAGCTGCGTCTGCTGCGATCAGCCAGAATGATTTTGCGAGGATGCAGCAGCTTGCGGAGGAAAACCGCTCCGCCTACGTCAGGGGCCCTATGCTGTATCACTTACATCCCACAAAAAAGTCTGCTTTGTGGATCAAAAGTCTGTTGGAGCTGATTCGGATGCAAAGGCAGCCGATCGTGCTGCTTGCTCTGCTTCTGTTGTTTGGATGGATCGTCAGCCGCACCAATCTTTTTACCTTCATGCCCATGCTGGACGATCCTGCCATCACCCGTGTGATCTCTGCTTTTTGCACAGCAACGACATTCAGCGGATTGTATCAACTGCTGATCAAACAGGCAAAAACAGTTTCTGACAAACGAAAGTTGGGCCTGTCCCTTCCGTTTACGATAAAACAGATTATCGTGTCTTACGGAATGACGGCTATGGTTTTCAGCCTGCTTCTTTCACTTGCTATCAGCCTGCTGTATACTGCCTTTTCAATTTGCCTCATCCCTCTTTTGCTTGCCGAAGCAATAGCATATTTTGTTCCATGCTGTACAAAGCTTTACGAAACAAGATTTCAGCGTGGTGCAACCATATTTTCTAATATGCTTCTATGTGTAAGTGTTTTTTGGTTTTTGATGCTTTAGCCTCTTTATCCTTTACCATTATATAGGGGGACAGGAAAACCCTGCTCCCTCTTTTAACAACTGAATAATTGCCGCCCATCACAGCGGCACGCATAACAGAAAGTCTAAAAATGTTTACTGCTTTTGTTGATTGAAAAATTTTGTACAACCACTGTATACAGTTTGTTTGTTTCAAAAGATGCTTATTCTGCAATTCAAACTGTTCTTCCAGGAGTGAATGATGATAACAGCATGCAACTATTGGTGGGGTATCTATCGAAACATCACCCATAAGCACTCATTTTTTTGTATCTTTAATACTTGATTCTTTGAATCCTGAATATTACGACCGCAAAATGCATTGGTGCTCAGCAAAAAGTATAATTCATGTCAAGCAAAACCCCTTGACAAGGCGTGAAAACCGTGTATAATATTTTTGTCAAGGGAAATTCCTTGACAGAGGAGGCGGCCATGGACAGGATGGGTCTTTCCCCAATGGAAAAGAAGGTGTACCTTTCCTGGCTGTTGGCCTTTTACGGTGAAATGCTGACGGAGAACCAGCGGGAAATGGCGCGGCTGCATTGGGAAGAGGACTTCAGCCTGTCAGAAATCGCGGATCAGTTTTCCGTTTCCCGCCAAAGCGTGCATGACACGCTGAACCGCACCGAAAAGCAATTGGATGCGCTGGAGGACAAGCTGGGGCTGCTGGGCCGGTTTCGCGATATGGAGGCAGGCCTGACGGCCTGCCGGGAGGAGCTTAAGCAGATCGTGCCCACGGAGGAAACCCGCGCCCATTGGCAATCAGCCCAAAGATGGATTGCCGCACTGCTGGATCAGGAGGAAAAATAAATGGCTTTTGAGGGCCTTTCCGAAAAACTCCAAAACGCGTTCAAAAAGCTCACCGGGAAGGGTAAGCTGAACGAGCAGAACATCAAGGACGCCATGCGCGAAGTGCGCCTGGCCCTGCTGGAAGCGGACGTCAACTACCTGGTGGTGAAGGACTTTATCAAAAAAGTCACCGACCGGTGCGTGGGCGCGGAGATCCTGGCCAATTTGAACGCCGGCCAGCAGGTCATCAAGATCGTCAATGAAGAATTGACCAATCTGATGGGCGGCAGCAACGCCAAGCTCACCTGGTCGCCCGCCGTGCCGACGGTTTATATGCTCTGCGGATTGCAGGGCGCCGGGAAAACCACCATGGCGGCCAAGCTGGCCGGCTACCTGACCAAGCAGGGCAAAAAGCCCATGCTGGCCGCCTGCGATATTTACCGCCCCGCCGCCATCAGGCAATTGCAGGTGGTGGGCGAACAGGTGGGCGTGCCGGTCTTTGAAAAGGGCACCCAAAGCCCGGTCAAAACCGCGAAGGAGGCCATTGATTACGCCCGGTATTATGGGCGGGACGTGCTGATCGTGGATACCGCCGGCCGGCTGCATATCGACGAAGCCCTGATGGAGGAGCTGCAGCAGCTCAAGGCCGCCATCCGGCCCCAGGAAATCCTGCTGGTGGTGGATGCCATGACGGGCCAGGATGCGGTGAACGTGGCCAAGGCCTTTGATGAGCAGCTCAGCATTGACGGCGTGATCGTCACCAAGCTGGACAGCGATACCCGCGGCGGCGCGGCGCTGTCCGTGCGGGCGGTGACGGGCAAGCCCATCAAGTTTGCCGGCATCGGCGAAAAACTGGGCGATATCGAGCCTTTCCATCCCGAACGCATGGCCAGCCGCATCCTGGGCATGGGGGATATCCTGACGCTGATTGAAAAGGCCACCGCGGCCGCGGACGCCGAGGCGCTGGCCAAGCTGGAAAGCGGAAAGAAAGGCCCCGCCGATTTTGACCTGAACGATTTTCTGGATCAGATGCGCCAGATCAAGAAAATGGGCCCGCTGCAGAACGTGCTGGGCATGCTGCCGGGCATCGGCGGGAAGCTGAAAAATGTGGAAGTGGACGACAATGCTCTGAAAAAGCCCGAAGCCATTATTTGCAGCATGACCCTCAGGGAACGCAGGAACCCCGCCATCCTCAACGCTTCCCGGCGCAAGCGCATCGCCGCCGGGGCAGGGGTCACGGTGCAGGATGTGAACGCCATGATCCGCCAGTTCGAGCAAATGCAGAAAATGATGAAGCAAATGATGGGCAACAAGCGCGGCGCCATGCGCGCCATGCGGAACATGAAATTTCCGCAGTGAACACCGCAGGTCATCATATCCAGTATGATTACCATAGATCACCAACAATTTGAGGGAGGAACAAAACCATGGCTGTCAAAATCCGTCTCAAGAGAATGGGCATGAAGAAGCATCCCTTCTACCGCATCGTCGTGGCTGACGAACGCAGCCCCCGGGATGGCCGCTTCATCGAAGAAATCGGCTATTACGATCCCATGAAGCAGCCCGCCGATATCAAGGTGGACAATGAAAAGGCGCAGCAGTGGATGAAGAACGGCGCGCAGCCAACCGATACCGTGCGCGTGCTGCTCAAGAAATCCGGCGCCATCGAAGGCTGATGACTGAAAGCTCGTCATCGCAGAAAGGAATATCCATGCGCGAACTCGTCCTGTTTCTGGCAAAGTCGCTGGTGGATCAGCCTGATGCGGTTCAGGTGACGGAAACCGAAGGGCCGGAGGCCATTATCCTGGAGCTGACTGTGGCGCCGGAGGATATGGGCAAGGTCATTGGCAAACAGGGGCGCATCGCCAAGGCGATCCGCACGGTGGTCAAGGCCGCCACAGACAAAAACGCCAAGCCGGTTTTCGTGGAAATCCAGTGAAGCCAGAAGGGCGGCAATTTTCTGCCGCCCTTTTCTTCTGTCTGATACCGATTTGTGAAGGGGAAATTTGCCCATGCTCTCAGAATATTTAATGATCGGCCAGGTGCTGCGGCCCCAGGGGATCAAAGGGCTGGTGAAGGTGCGCCCGGACACCGACGACCCCGGCCGATTCACGGCGTTGGAGCAGGTATATGTCCAGAAAAACCGTCAATATGTCTCCGTGACGGTGGAAGAGGTTGCCGTGCGGGAGGATGGCGTATACCTGCGCCTGAACGGCGCCGCCACCCGGGACGAGGCCGAGAAGCAGCGGGATATGATGCTGTACATTGACCGGGCCCATGCCGTGACGCTTGCGGAAAACGAAAACTTCATCTGCGATCTGATCGGCTGCCGCGCGGTGGATACCCAGGGAAATGAAATCGGAAAAATCAAAGACGTGCTTCAGCCCGGCGGCAACGACGTATATGTGATCCAGACCCCCAAGGGAGAAATGCTTTTGCCCGCGCTGAAATTTGTGATCCCCCGGGTGGATGCGGCGAATGGCATCGTCACTGTGGATGAAGGGCGCCTGAGCGAAGTTGCGATCTGCGATTGGGAGAAATAAAATGAGCCTGCCGAATCTGGACAATCACGACGCACGCATCCGCTATTTCGAACTGATGCTGGAAGGCGATATCACCGGCATGCAGGAAATCCCCCTGCCGCCGGGCTATCACTATGCCATGTATCAGCCGGGAGACAGGGACGCGTGGATCGGCATTGAAATGAGCGCCGAGGAGCTTGATTCCGTGCCGCAGGGCATCGCCATATGGGAAAAGTATTTTGGCGCCCATGAGGCCGAACTGCCCGCCCGGATGTGCTTCATTGAGAATGAGTGGGGCGAAAAGGTGGGCACCGCCACGGCATATTTTGATATCCGGGGCATCGACCAATCCGGGGCGAGCTGGCTCCATTGGGTGGCAATCCGCCGGGAGGACCAAGGGCGGGGCCTTTCCAAGCCGCTGATTTCCCACGTGATCCATATTATGAAGGCACTGGGCCATACAAACGCGAAAATCCCCACACAGACCACCACCTGGGTGGCCTGCAAAGTCTATCTGGATATGGGGTTCCGACCTATCCCCAGGAATCTCATCAACAGCCATGACGGCTGGCGCATCATCAAGCGGCTGACGGACCATCCGTCGCTCCAGGGCGTGGAGACCGCCGGAGACGATGAATTGCTTTGCTGACAAACCCGCGGAAAGGAGGCGGAGAAGATGACGATCGATATTCTGACGATTTTTCCGGAGATGTTTGAAAGCGTGCTGAACACCAGCATTCTGGGCCGGGCGCGGGCCCAGGGGATTTTGACCGTGGAAACCACGGATATCCGCCTCTATTCCGACGCCAAGCACAAGAATACCGATGATTATCCCTTCGGGGGCGGGGCAGGCATGCTGATGATGGCCCAGCCCATCGCGGACTGCATAAAGGCCGTCTGCAAAAAAAGGGGCGTTCCCTGCCTGTCCAATTTGGATGGGCGCGCGGCGACAAGCGGCGTCAAACGGATCTATCTGTCGCCCCGCGGCGTTCCGCTTCATCAAAAGCTGGCGCAGGAATTGGCGAAGGAAGAGCATTTGATCCTGCTGTGCGGCCATTATGAGGGGGTCGATCAGCGGGTGATCGACAAATACATCGACATGGAAATCTCCATCGGCGATTATGTGCTCACCGGCGGGGAACTGGGCGCCATGGTGCTTACCGACTGCATATCCCGCCTGATTCCGGGGGTGCTGGGCAGCGAAGAAAGCCCCCTGGACGAAAGCTTTTCCGACGCCGGACTGCTGGAATATCCCCAGTATACCCGGCCGCGGGTATTTGAGGGGATGGAGGTGCCTGAGGTGCTGCTCAACGGCGACCACGCCAAAATCGCCGCCTGGCGCAGGGAACAGGCCATCCGCTGCACCCGTGACCGCCGCCCGGAACTGCTGCAAAGTGCAAACCTGACGGAGAAAGAAAAGAAAATGATTTCAAATCCGTAATCATTTTGTAAACATACCGCAGTATATATTCATCAAACCGTAGTATATATGATTTAGAAAGCGGTATCCGGCGTATTTTGAACGGCCATCCGGGAAGGAGGCCGTTTTCATTGCAGTCAGTGCAAAATAAAGGAAGAATTTTGCCTGCTCTATGAAAGGATTTGGCCTTTTCGCGTGGTATATACCAGTTTGTCGGGAGGTGGTGGAAAAATGACCATTCGGGAGGAATTGGTTGCCCGGGAACGCGCGTGGCTGGGCCGCTATGCCGTATGCAGCGCGGATACAAAGGGACGGGAAAAGCCTATGCAGCCTTGTCCTTACCGCACGGAGTTCCAGCGAGACCGTGACCGTATCCTGCATTGTAAGAGCTTCCGCCGTCTGAAATTCAAAACACAGGTGTTTATTTCTCCCGAAGGCGATCATTACCGCACACGGCTGACCCATACCCTGGAGGTATCCCAGGTGGCGCGTACCCTGGCCCGCTGCCTGCATCTCAACGAGGATCTGACCGAGGCCATCGCTTTGGGCCACGATTTGGGGCATACGCCCTTCGGCCACTGCGGGGAGAGGACGCTGAACCGCCTGACGAACGGAAATTTCCGCCATAACGAGCAGAGCCTTCGGGTGGTGGAAACCCTGGAAGGCGGAGAGGGGCTGAACCTGACATGGGAGGTCAGGGACGGCATTGTGCATCATTCCGGCGAAGAAAAGCCCGCCACCCTGGAAGGAGAATGCGTGGCCCGGGCGGACCGTATCGCCTATATCAATCACGACATTGACGACGCCATCCGCGCCGGGGTGCTCAGGGAATTTGAACTGCCCCACGAATTGATCCGCGTCCTGGGGGAAACCCATGGCCAGCGGATCAATACCATGATAAGCGACGTAATCACCCAGAGCCGGGACCAGCCGCATTTGCGCATGAGCCCCGCCATTCAGGCGGCCACTGACGATCTGCGCGATTTTCTGTTCAAAAACGTCTATCTGGACGCCTGGCGCGAGGAGGAGGAAAGCCGCTGCGATCATCTGCTTTCCACGCTGTTTTCGTATTATATGGATCATCCGGCGCAGATGCCCATGGAATATGTGCAGATTTCCTACCGTGACGGCACTGAACGGGCGGTGACGGATTTTCTGGCCTGCATGACGGACCGCTACGCCATGCGCACCTATCAGCAGCTGTTTATGCCCGTCTCTTTTCCTGTCCTGTAACAAACATCGAAAAAAACGCGGCCGGCCTGCGAAAATTCAATGAATTTGCAGGAAAACGGCGTTTTATCGCGAATCATAGCACATGTGAGAATCAGAAAGGAGGGGCCGGCGGTGGCTGGACGGATTCCGTCATCGTGGATGGATGAATTATATGCCCGGACGGATATCGTTTCTGTCGTATCCAGCTATCTGCCGCTGAAAAAGGATGGCCGCCGGTACTGGGGGCTGTGCCCGTTTCACCATGAAAAAACGCCTTCCTTCTCTGTCAACAGCGAGCTGAACCTGTATTACTGCTTCGGCTGCAAGGCGGGCGGCAATGTGGTGCAGTTCGTGATGGAAATGGAAAGAGTTTCCTACCTGGAGGCCGTAAAGCTCCTGGCAGACCGCATTCATATGGCCCTGCCGGAAATGACCGAGGACCCGGATTATGAGCGCCGCCGCAGCCAGCGGGAAAGGCTGCTGGCCGCCAACCGGGAGGCCGCCAGGTTTTATCACGACCGGCTGTGGACGCAGGAAGGGAAGCCGATCCTGGATTACCTGCACGGCCGGGGGCTGGATGACGGGGTCATCCGCAAATTCGGCCTGGGCGCCGCCACGGACCATTGGGATGCGCTCACGTCCTATCTGACGGAAAAGAACTATACCCAGGAGGAGCTTGCGCTGGCCGGGCTTTCAGTCGTCAAGGGCGACCACGCCTTTGATATGTTCCGCAATCGCGCCATATTTCCTATTATCGACCAGCAGAACCGTGTCCTGGGTTTCGGCGGGCGCGCCATGGGCGATGCCAAGCCCAAATACCTGAACACTTCCGATACCCCCATTTTCAACAAGCGCAAAGGGGTATACGCCATCAACCTGATCAGGAAAATCCGGGATTTGAAGCGGATCATCCTGGTGGAAGGATATATGGATGTGGTGGCCATCGCTCAGGCGGGGGTCACCGGTGCGGTGGCAACGCTGGGCACGGCGCTGACCAACGAACAGGCGCGGCTGCTCAAACGCTACGCGCCGGAGGTGCACCTGGCTTACGATGGCGATGAAGCGGGCCAGCACGCCATTGAACGCGCCTTGGGCATTTTTGAAATGGAGGACGTGGCCGCCAAGGTGCTCTATTTTCCCGATGGCCTGGACCCGGATGAATTTATCCGTCAGCGGGGCCTGGACGCATTCCGCGCCCTTCGTCCGCTGAGCCCCACGGCCTATGGCATGCAGCGGCTCCGGCTGAAGTATGAACTGGATACCCAGGACGGCCGCACGGAATATGCCAAGGCGTGCGCGGCGCTGCTCAAAAAGGTGCGGGAGCCCGTGGAGCTGGAAAATTATCTGGAGCTGCTTTCTGTGCAGACCGGCTTTTCCAGGGATGTCTTGCTTGCGCAGATCGGTGTATCCCATAAAGAGCCGCAGCAGAATAGTTTTCCGCCGCGCCGGGAAACAATAACCCCAAAGCCGCGCCGCCAGGAGGGCTATCGCACGGAGCAGACGCTGCTTGCGCTGCTGGCCACGGGGCGGCTGCCCGACGGGATGGTGAAGGAAACGGATTTTTCCGATGAGACATTGAGGCGCCTGGCCGCGCGGCTGCTGAACGGCGAGAGGCCGGCGGCCATCCTCAATGAAGCGGAAAACGATCAGCTCCGCCAGGCCGCGGGGGAGGCCTTTACGCTGCTGACAGACAGCGAACAGGAAAACGCCGCGGATATTGCGGCGGACTGCCTGCGAAACGTGCAGATCCAGCACATACAACAGCAAATACAGGCCATGACCGATTTGATGCGCACCGCGGACACCCCGGAACGGCGGGCGCAGGCGCTTTCGGAGGTCACGGCGCTTTCCAAAGAATTGGCTCAGTTGAAACAGCAAGGCCGCTGACGGTGAGAGAGGAGTGGAGCCATTGAGCACGCAGAGGGATGCAAAGCAGGAAAAACTGAATGAACTTTACGAGTTGGGAAAAAGCAGGGGCGTATTGACCTACGATGAAATCATCAGCCGGCTCTCATCCTATGAAATTGATCCCGATCAGTTTGACAGTATTTTAGAGACCTTTGAAGCCATGGGCGTTACCGTGACCCGGGATTCCGACGCCGCCGTCCAGCAGGCGGAGCCTTTGCCTGAGGATCTGGATCTTTCCATGCCGGAGGGCATCAGCATTGATGACCCGGTGCGGATGTACCTCAAGGAAATCGGCCGCGTGCCGCTTTTGACGGCCGAAGAGGAAATCGAAATCGCCCAGCGCATGGAGCAGGGCGATGAGGAAGCCAAAAAGAAGCTGGCAGAGGCCAATTTGCGCCTGGTGGTCTCCATTGCCAAGCGGTATGTGGGCCGCGGCATGCTGTTTCTGGATTTGATTCAGGAAGGCAACCTGGGGCTTATTAAAGCTGTGGAAAAGTTTGATTACCGCAAAGGCTATAAATTCTCCACCTATGCCACCTGGTGGATTCGTCAGGCCATTACCCGCGCCATTGCCGATCAGGCGCGCACCATCCGCATCCCGGTGCACATGGTGGAAACCATCAACAAGCTCATCCGCGTGTCCCGCCAGCTTCTCCAGGAATACGGCCGGGAGCCGACGCCGGATGAAATCGCTAAGGCCATGAATATCAGTGAAGCCAAGGTGCGGGAAATCATCAAAATCGCGCAGGAGCCCGTGTCCCTGGAAACCCCCATCGGCGAAGAGGAAGACAGCCATTTGGGCGATTTCATCGAGGATGAAGGCGCCCCCGCCCCGGCGGAAGCTGCATCTCACGCCCTGATGAAGGAGCAGCTTTGGGACGTATTGGATACCCTGACCCCTCGGGAGGAAAAGGTGCTGCGTCTCCGCTTCGGATTGGATGACGGGCACCAGCGCACGCTGGAAGAAGTGGGGAGGGAATTCAAGGTGACCCGTGAGCGCATCCGCCAAATCGAGGCCAAGGCGCTGCGCAAGCTCCGCCATCCCAGCCGGAGCAAAAAATTAAAGGATTATTTGGATTGACCATGCGGCTGCCACAGCTGGACGAACGCCTTTTGACCGCCGCGGAGCTTTTTCCCGCCTGTGCATACGGCGCCGATATCGGGGCCGACCACGGGCGGTTATCTTGTTATCTGCTGGCAAAGGATATGTGCCGCCGCATGTGCGTGGCGGATATCAGCAAAGCATCCCTGGAAAAGGCGCGTCAATTGCTGTCGCTTCATGGCTTAGCTGATCGGGCGGATTTCGCCGTGGGGGATGGGCTGGCTGCGCTGCGGCAAAAGGCGGACGCCATCGCCGTGCTGGGCATGGGCGGGCGCACCCTTTCCGGCATCCTGGAGCGCGGGCGGAATCAGCTTTCCGGCGCCGCGCTGATCCTTTCGGCGCACACGGAAATATTCTTGGTGCGCAAGGCCCTTATGCGCATTGGATACCGCGTGGAAAGCGAGCGGATTGCCCGGGCGGGCGGCCGGTATTATGTGGTGCTGCGTGCCCTGCCGGGGCAGGAAGCCTATATGGAAAAACAGCTTTTCCTCGGCCCGCGGCTGATGGAAAGCGGCGGACAGCATTATCGCGGTTTTCTTGAATGGCTGGCGGCCGCGGCGTTATGCGGGCGCGGCCCAGAGGCGGATAAGCGGCGCCGGTGGATAAAGGAGGAGTTGGAAAATGCCTGCGACGGTTGAGCAAGTGGAGGCGATCCTTCAGGAAATCGCCCCCTTTGAAACGGCGGAAGAATTTGATAACGTGGGCATTTTGGTGGGAAAACGGGACGCGCAGGTCAGCAAAATCCTGGTGGCGCTGGACGCCACGCTGGACGTTGTGAAGGAAGCGGAAAAAATAGGGGCGGAATTGATCGTAACGCATCACCCGCTTTTGTTTTACGGCCGGAAAAACCTGCTGGAAGAAGACCCGGAGGGGAAAATCCTGTGCAGGATGGTCCGGGCGCGCATCAGCATGATTTCCGCGCACACCAATCTGGACAAAACGGCGTTCAGCGGCAGCGCCTGCTGCGCCCGGCTGCTGGGCCTGAAAAACGTAAGAAAGGCCGGCGATTACCTGTTTTTGGGTGAATTGGAAATGCCTTTGAAGGCGGGGGAGCTGGAAGGGGAGATCACCAACGCTCTTTTCTTTCCCGCCCGGTGCTACGGAAATGAAAACATCATGATTACCACCCTGGCCATCGCCGGCGGGGCCGGCGACGGGGAGTGGCCCCTGGCGCAGTCCCTGGGCGCCCAGGCGCTGCTGACGGGGGAAGTGAAGCACCATAACGCCCTGGCCGCCGCCATGAGCGGATTCGTGCTGTTCGACGGCGGGCATCACGGCACGGAAGCGCCGCTGGTGCCTCATCTTGCCGAGTATTTACAAAATCGGCTGAATGATGTACAATATAATGTACGGGTTTATCCGTCTCAGCGTGCGCCCTTTGGTGCCGTGTAATTCAAGGAGGGCTCAAGACCATGGATCAGCTGCATCTTTTGTGGGAATACCAGAAAGCAGATATGGCCGCGGACAAGATGGAAATGTCCATCAAGCGTTCGCCCACGCGCCAGAAGCTGACAAAATACAGGGATTATTTCATGGAGCAGAAGACCGCCAACGAGCGGATCGAAAACGAAGTGGCCGCCATGATGGACCGGCTGGAAGCGTTGAAGGATGCCATCCGCATGACGGATGAGCAACTGCATTCCCTTCAGGCGAAAATCGAAGCCGATATGCCCGCCGACCTGGAAGCGACCCGCCAGATGCTGGGCGACGCGCGGCGGTTCCAAAGCAATCTGAACGCTTATGAGCAGGAAATCAAGCAGATCCGCAAGGACGCCGCTGACCGGGAAAAGCAGCAGCTGGACGTGAAAATGCGCGCCGCCAAGGCCAAGGGCGAATTTGATAAGCTGAAGGTGCTCTACGATCAGGAAGCCAAGGAGAAGGGCAAGGAGCTGGACGCGCTTCGGGCCGCAGCCGATGAAAAGGCAAAGCCCATTGAGCCGGAATATATGGAGCGTTACCGCACCATCAAGCTCCACAGCGTGCCGCCCCTGGCCGTGCTGTACGGCGATCAGTGCGGCGGATGCAATATGTCGCTGCCTTCCTCCGTTTCCCGGCGGGTGAAATCCGGTGAACTGGTGGAATGTGAAACCTGCGGGCGGCTTCTGATCCTTCCTTGACAGGCGGAAGACGATCTGATATGATACGGTTTGCTGTGAACAAGGCAGCTGAATGGCCGCATGCCGAAAGGCATGAGGAAAGTCCGGGCACCGCAGGGCAGGATGCCTGCTAACGGCAGGTGGAGGCGACTCCAAGGCAAGTGCAACAGAGAGATACCGCCGGGGGAAACCCCGGTAAGGGTGGAAAGGTGCGGTAAGAGCGCACCGGCGGCCTGGCGACTGAGCCGTCATGTAAACCCCATCCGGTGCAAGATGTAGGGAACGCACAGGGCGGCCCGTCCTGTTCCCGCAGTATCGCTTGAGCGCGCTGGCGACTTCGCGCCCAGATAGATGGCCATTTTCAACAGAACCCGGCTTACAGGCTGCGCTTGTTTACACATAAAACAAAAACGCCGCGAAGCTTTCCTTCCCGGCGTTTGCTTTTGCCATTATATACCCGAGGAACATCACCCCATACATCCCCACGGACGAACCAACGCATGAAGAGATTTTGCCCCTCCCGCAATTACATAAATTTGCTTCTGTATTCTTTGCTTCCGCGCCAAAAGAGAAGGCCAAGGACCGCGTGATGAACGACCCCATTCAATGCAAGAAGCCATTGCAGCCATGGAGCCTGATTGGATTTATTCAATATATTCGTGATCAATACAAGCGCAATAATGACAAAAGAAGCAATAGCCGCCGGCAGGAAGGCGTCTTTCTCAATCATTTTTCCTGTCAGCAAGTTATTTGCCTGCAACAGAGCCCGTCTTATGAACATCATTTCAGCCGCTAAAACAACAAATAGAGTAGCAATACCGCTCAATACCCACCATTCTATGTGTTCATTACGATTCGATACCCTGTTTACATAACCTGATAATACTGCCAGAATGGCGGCCAATACAGCAAGAATCAGGAGGATGATCCCCGCTATGCGGCAATAAAGCGCCAAATGAAGCAGGTATTTCCCTTTCTTCTTTTGATATAGAAGGATCATTTGAAACAGGATATACACCTGTACCACGATAAACAAAAAGCCAATGCATATGCTTAGCGTTTGTTTTGTTTGAAAAGCGCCCCACAGAATGAACGGTAAAGTAATGGCGGATGTAATGAGATACCATAGCATCAGCTTGCTTCCCAATGCATCCCTGACAATCTGAGAACCGGCTGCTTTTTGATACTTATTGCTTTTCATTCAATTATTC
>Ga0079305_1001815_pt1 | contig 23748 bp, 22 predicted proteins | sample LMS_cellobiose_e_FD_79183 | JGI IMG/M metagenome (GOLD analysis project Ga0079305, IMG submission 79183) | Rumen-fistulated moose microbial communities from Alaska, USA - LMS_cellobiose_enrichment | ecosystem: Host-associated > Mammals > Digestive system > Stomach > Rumen fluid ... | reverse complement strand
TCGTATCTTGCACAAAGAGGCGCTTCGGTTGTCGCTTTTGATTACAGCAAAAAAATGATAGAATTGGCTAAAAGACGGCAATCACAATATGCAAAACAAATTGAATTTTGTGTGGCGGATGCGGCGCGACCGAAGGAGAAGCGCTCGGACATTCATATAGCGACGGCGAATGTATCCGCTGCGGAGCACGTGATCCGAACAGCGTGAGCTATTCCACCAATACGAAAGATACCGTCAAAAACGGTAATTCCGGCGTGTATTCTTATGCGAGCACTGGCGGAAGAATCATAAACTACTGGATAATCGACTTCGACGAGGGATACGTTTACAGCTTTTCCGTAGAAAAAGGATCTGAGGACGTTGACGACGGCTGTGAAAGGCATAAAATTGTTTCAGGGGATCTGAACAGCGTATTGATAATCACATATCATGACGGAGACATCAAATGGTCTTACGGATTGCACTTCAAATGGAAAAAGCAGCCTGATCATTTAATTGTTCAGGATAATGACGGATTTGAATATGATTACTACACTACCGATCTTGATGAAGCATTGAGTATCAGAGATAAGAAGACTGTTTATGATTATTGATGTAAATAATCATAAGCAGGATCTATGCCTCTTATCACCCCGCACGGATATCCGTGCGGGGATTTTGTCATCAGAACAAGGCAGCGCATTGCCTTCCCCTTGAGGGGAAGGTGTCTCGGGAACCGAGACAGATGAGGTGGTGCCGCCATTTTGATATCGGCTTCGTATTATAGGCAAAGATTTCTTTCTCTCTTCGTTTTACAGCCCAAGCGATACAACCGCGAAATATACGCCATTTGTACCGGCACAAATGGCGCAAAAGCCGTCGGGGGACCGGACCCATGGTCCCCCGAACTCCCCCATGGGCAAAGGGGCTCCGCCCCTTTTGAATCCCCGCGCTCCGCGCAAGCTGTCGCCCTGAATTTGATTATGCCGTGCGAGGGGGAATACAGAGGGAAGCTGATTGCAGAAGAGTTACCCCTTTTTGCGCTCGCGCGAAAGCGAGCGCTTTTTGCCTTCCCCTCGAGGGGAAGGTGTCACCGGCAGGTGACGGATGAGGTGGTGATACCCCTTTGATGAGTGCTCTGTGTTATAAACTGAGATTTCTTTTTTTGCGCTCGCGAAAAAGCGAGCGCTTTTTGCCTTCCCCTTGAGGGGTCGAGGAACGCAAGCGTTCCTCGGCAAAATCCTTCGGATTTTGCACTTTGATCAAAGGAGATGACAGATGAGGTGGTGATACCCTTCTGATATCGGCTTTGTCATGATAATGAACAAACCGTTGCTCTCATCACAGAGAAAGCACTCATCAGATCAAAGCACCACCTCATCCGCCCCCTGACGGGCGCACCTTCTCCTCAAGGCGAAGGCAATGCGCTCCGCGCGCAGAGGTGGTGTTTCGCTTCGATCAATGTGTCACTGTGACGAAGCATCTTCCCGCAGCCAGACTTTTCCTCATATCAGTCAAAAAAATATTGACATTACCGGGAAAATATGATATCCTAATACCGCCAAACAAAAAACGAATAACGAAAATGTGAGCCTTGCTCTGTTTATAAGGATATTTTTATGCTTTTGTGAGCATAACAGGTGTGATTTACGGTAAAACCGCAAATCCCGGCATCTGTTATGGCTCTTAATAGGCTCATATCGTTGTTTTTTGTTTGGCGACAATTGGGGTTTGCGTTTTTCGGTGCGTCGACTCCGGTTGGCGCACTTTTTTATTTTTTGGGTGGTAAGGGAAGAATAACAAGTGTTCAACCGAAGAGTCTTTTCTTTGAAAAGCGCCTATAACTGCAATAATTATAAGGAGGTTAATAATGAGCGCCTCGAATTTTATCGTCAACTGTAAAGGAGAAACAGTAAAATGAAAAAAATTATCAGTATTTTCATCACAGCCGCAATGCTTTTAGCGTTTGCTTCATGCGGCAGTTTGCCATCAGTTTCCAAAACAAATGAGCAAAACAATCAGCCGACGGCAAAGCAAACCGCAAACAATACTGATGAACCGATATCTGATACCCCGAAGTCAGGGGATAAGACAAAGGAAACTGAAACCAAAACCGCAAAAACAGAACCGGTAAAAAAGATCGATTATACGATTGATAATGAGATCATTGTCGATAATGAGAATTGCAAGGTCACAATAGTCAATGCAACCGCTAAGAACAGCGGTGTCGATTTTAAGTTTACGCTGGAAAACAAAACGTCTGACAAAGTATTGATGTTTTCGATAGATAATACGGCAGTCAACGGATGGATAATATCATCCCTGTTTGCCGAATCCGTATCCGCCGGTAAAAAAGCCAATGAAACTCTGAGTTTCAGCAAATCTAGTTTAGAGAGCAGCGGATTGACGTCAGTCGATAAGCTGGAATTTAAATTAAGAGTATATGACTACGACAATTGGAGCGCTGATGAATTTGTTGAGGACATATTTACGGTTTATCCCACCGGTCTTGCAGATTCAGAAGTTGTCAGCCCGGAGATAATCGCTGAAAAAGTCGCCATGACGGTCGTGGATGATGAAAACTGCAAATTTATGATTCTCGGTACATACGAGGATAAAATCTGGGGATATACTGTCATGGTATGTCTCGAAAATAAAAATTCCGAAAAGAACTTGCGCTTCAGCTGGGACGACACTTCCGTAAACGGATATATGATTGATCCTTTTTGGGCTTCAAGTGTATCTGCCGGCAATAAAGCGATTGAGACCATCACATTCAGTAAAAGCAAATTCGAAGAAAATGATATAAAAAAGGTTGAAGAAATTGAGTTTGAATTGAGCGTTTCTGATGCTGATGATCTGTTCGGAGATGACTTTGTAAAGGATGTGTTTGTTTATAAACCCAAGCAGTAAGTTTTGACAATACGGCTTTTCTGTTTCATTTGTACGCGCCTTATAGGGCAACAGTTTACAATGTAAATCCCCCCCGCACGGATGATCCGTGCGGGGATTTTTTCGTAAAACACGCCTGATCCGAACAAAAACAAGATAATTATTGACACGGTTTTTCATGCGTGTTATAATACAAATGTTACGCAAAAATGAATAACAAGAAGGGGAAAGTTCCAAAAATGGCGATCGCAGATATTATAAAATACGAAGGTGACAACAGCACTTTCATCTGGAAGCATCCGTGCGAAGATTTCAACATGTTCACACAGCTCATAGTACATGAATCGCAGGAAGCTATATTTTTCATGAACGGTCAGGCGCTCGATCTGTTCGGCGCGGGGCGTTATACGCTTGAAACGCAGAACATCCCGCTTATCGGCAAGGTCCTGAACCGCGCCACGGGAGACCGGACGCCGTTCCATTGCGAGGTATATTTCATCAACAAGACCGTGCAGATGGCGCTGAAATGGGGAACGGACTCCAAGGTCAGATATATAGATCCCGATTACGGTATCCCGATAGAGCTCGGCGCGTCCGGAGAGATGAACATGGCGGTGTCCGACAGCCGCAAGCTTCTTGTAAAAGTGGTCGGAACGATGAAGGGCATAGCCTGGGACGCGGAAGGCGAGTCGTTTACGAAATCCATTCAGAATTCTTTCCGCCCGTTGATCTCCACATCGGTGAAATCGAATCTTTCGCAGGCAATAAAGGCGGGTCAGTTCGATATACTCGAGGTCGACGAGCATCTTGCGGAGATATCCGCGGCTTTGCGTGAAAAGATGGTCGGCGGCTTTGAGGAATACGGACTTACGATCCCTCAGTTTTACGTGACGACGGTCGTCCTTCCCGAAAACGATCCCGATTTCAAAAGACTGCGCGAGCTTCATACCATATCGCTCCGCGCGAGGATGATAAAGGCGGAGGAGACCATCAGGACGGCGAAAGCGCAGGCGGAAGCCGCTGTCACCGCCGCGGAACGCGCAAACGTGCTTGAAAAGCAGACGACCGAAACGGAAGTCGCAAAGCGCGAGGCTGAACGCAAGGTGATAGGCGCCCAGGCGGAAGCTCAGGCGGCGCGTCTGCAGGGACTGACGGAAGCCGAGATCATGGCGGCGAAGGGTTACAGTCAGAAGGACGTACTGCAAGCCGAAGTACAGAAGGCTTACGCCGAAGGCATCGGCAATATGGGTTCTTCCGGCTCCGCGGGAGGCGGAAGCGGCGTCGTCGGAGATATGGTGGGACTCGGCGTCGGAGTGGCGGCGGCGAGCGCGATAGCGCCTCAGATCGGCGATATGTTCAAGGGTATGCAGCCTCAGCAGCAGCCCGCGCAGCCGCAGACGGCACAGCCCGCCGACGATATGGCGGCGTTCAAGGCGAAGGTCGAAAAGCTGTCCGTAATGAAACAAGCCGGCATGATATCCGACGAGGAATTCGCGCAGATGAAGGCGAAGCTGCTTTCCGATATAATGGGATAACGGGAGAGTGAAAAGATGAAAAAGAGTTTTACATTTTACGCTGTTATATGGCTGATACTGTTTGCGGCGTTCAACGCCGTCGTATTCCTTGTGCGCCCCGTTATACCCGGATTTGTGATAGTATATGACGCGCGCTTCTGGGTCGCGTGGGGATTCATCATCGCCGCGTTCATCGGGAATCTCGCCTGCGCGTATCTCGTATTCAAAGAAGAAAACCTCAAAAAGAAGTTTTACAATCTTTCGCTTCTTACGGTAAGCTGTTCGGCACTGATCGCCATGCTCGTTGCCGGAAGCGTGCTTATGCTGATCCCCGGCTTGCCCGCTTGGATCGCGGCTATCGCCTGCATCCTCATATTTGCGTTCAACGCCGTCGCCGTTATCAAAGCGGTATGGTCGGTGAGCATCGTTAAAAGCGTCGGTGAAAAAGTGAACGTGCAGACGGCGTTTATCAAGATCATCACCGGTGACGCCGAGGGACTTGTCGCCCGCGCGAAGAGCGACGCGGTCAAAGCGGAGTGCAAAAAGGTGTATGAAGCCGTCCGTTATTCCGATCCGATGTCGGGCGAAGCGCTTTACGAAATCGAAGAAAAGATCACAGTGAAGATGGACGAGCTTTCATCCGCCGTCGGCGCGGACGACGCCGAAAAGGTAAAAGAGATTGCAAGCGAGCTCACGGCGCTCGTCGGCGACAGAAACAACAGATGCAAATTTCTGAAATAAAGAGAACGTAATAAAATGGATCCTTTCACCTGCCCGATATGCGGGGGAAAACTTAATATAAAAATAGGAGCGGATTTCGCTCTTTGCGATTCCTGCGGTAAAGCCGCCGGCGTCGATCCGAAAGACGCGGCGAAATTCCGCGAGATCTATGAGACCGCCGAACGCCTGATGCGGTCTAACAAGGAAAGAGATTATCTCGAAGCGATAAAAAAGCTGGACGCGATCTCGTTTATCGACGAAGCGAAGGAGCTGAGCGGCGAGTGCCGGCGGCGTCTGACGGCTTTGCAAGCCGAACGGGCAAAGCGGCGGGAGCTTGAAAAGGCGAGCGCGAAGAAAGACACGGCTTTGGGCGTGATCCTGTTCGTGATCACCTTGCTTATCATCGCCGGTCTGATCGCGGGCGCGATATATCTTGTCGTGCGGCTCGTAAACGGCACGCTGCCGCCCGCGGCGGTGACTGTCGTCTGCTGCGTCGCGGTGATCGCTTTCATCCTTATTTTCCTGAGAAGAACAAAATAGTACAGTCGGCGAGACGGGAGACGAACCATGTCCGTATTCAAGTGCAAAATGTGCGGAGGCACGGTAGAATTTCAAGAGGGAGCCACGGTAGGAGTATGCGCTTCGTGCGGAACGAAGCAGACTCTGCCGCGCCTTGACGACGACAGAAGAGCGAACCTCTACGACCGCGCAAACCACTTCCGCCGCAACAATGAATTCGACAAGGCGGCGGGCATATACGAACAGATACTCAGCGAGGACACGACCGACGCGGAAGCGTACTGGTCGCTCGTTCTGTGCCGGTACGGGATCGAATACGTGGAAGACCCTGCGACACGCCGCCGCGTGCCGACGGTCAACCGCGCCCAGTTCACCTCGATATTCGACGACGACAATTACAGATCCGCTCTTTCGTACGCGGACGCTTTTCAGCGCGAGATATACGAGGCGGAAGCGAAAACGATAAACGATATACAGAAGGGCATCCTTGCCATTTCGCAGAAGGAGGAGCCCTTCGACGTTTTTATCTGCTACAAGGAAACGGATGCAAGCGGCAGAAGAACGCCCGACAGCGTGCTTGCCACCGACCTGTATCATCAGCTCACGCAGGAGGGCTTCAAGGTCTTTTTCTCCCGCATAACGCTTGAAGACAAGCTCGGGCAGGAGTACGAGCCGTACATATTCGCCGCTTTGAACAGCGCAAAGGTGATGGTCGTTCTCGGCACCAAGGCGGAATATTTCAACGCGGTGTGGGTCAAAAACGAGTGGTCGAGGTATCTTGCGCTCGTGAAACAAAGCGGCGGCAAAAAGGTGCTGATCCCCGCCTACCGCGATATGGACCCTTACGATCTGCCGGAGGAATTCTCCCACCTTCAGGCGCAGGATATGTCAAAGCTCGGCTTCATGCAGGACCTTATCCGCGGGATAAAGAAGATCGCGGGCGACGGCACAAGAAGACCCGCGGTAAAGGAAACGGTCACTGTCGGCGCAGTCAATGCGAATATCGCTCCGATTCTCAAACGCGCCTTTCTTTTCCTTGAAGACGGAGAATGGGAAAAGGCTGACGAATACTGCGAACAGGTATTAAATCAGGACCCGGAAAACGCGGAAGCCTATCTCGGAAAACTCATGGCGGAGCTGCGCGTTCGCCGTCGGGAAGAACTCGCCGACTGCGACAAGCCGTTCGACGGCAACGGCAATTTCCGCAAAGCCGTGCGCTTCGGCGATGAAGATATTGTGTCCGAGCTTAAAGGATATATTGACCGTATTAACGAGCGAATCGAAACGGGACGCCTGCAGGATGTTTTTGTTAAGGCAGTCGGGAAAATGAATGCGGCTTCTACCATAGCAGATTATTTAAGCACGGCAGAGTTGTTTCAAACAATTCCGGGCTTCAGAAATGCTGATGAACTTGCCGAAAAGTGTCTTACATATGCGGAAGAGTGCCGTAAAGATGCAATTTATGACTCGGCTATTTCTAAAATGATCGGAAACGAAGTTGGCGGTTACGAGGCGGCAATCGATGTTTTTCGTACGATTTCCGGTTGGAGAGACGCTGACGAGCGAATTGCCGTTTGCCGGAAAATAATAGAACAAATAGAGGCAAAAGAGAAATCCGCCCGTTTGGAGGCGGCTCGCATTGCTGAAGAACGCCGCATCGCTGCCGAAAAAGCCGCGAAGAAAAGGAAGGCTTTTGCACTTGCGTGTGTGTTGTTCGCGGTCACATTATTTATATGGAAAGGCATAGCGTTTGCAATTGATAACGTCGATAAGATCGCTGTTATCAACGTCGTCAATATGACGTATACGGAAGCGGTAAATGCACTGAATTCGGCGGGTTTTACCAACGTCAACGCTAACGCAGATCAAATCGCGGACGGTTCACAGTGGATCGTTGTCGATCAAAGCGTGAGAGAAGGCAAACGCATACATCCGGATGATGAAATCGAGCTTACTTGTGGCACGCATTGTAAACTGTATATTGAACTGCATTCGGAAGGAAACATTTTTTTTAGTAAGTATGATATCACCGTGACGCTTGACGGGACGGAGATCGGTTACGTGGAAAACGGAAAAGAATTCGCTTATTCGTCGGATATTTTGAGCGGAGAGCATACCCTTGATTTCTGTAAGTCGGGAGATCCAAACCCGCGCTGCACAAAAAAGATAAGTGTTTCCGGAGATACGACTTATAAATGCGACCTCGGACATAGCGCCAACTCAATAGATATAAAAAACGAAAAAATACTCTCCGGAGAAATCAGCTAAACAAATACCAGTTTATGACCGAAAGCAAAAAGATCGGCCGTGATTATTTAATCGGGACGGGCGCTTCTAAACCTGCGCATTATCCGAAAACGCGATAACAGACGCAAAATACCGCCGTAAGGATTTCCTTACGGCGGTAAAACTTTTTCCGGGATTGACTTTTTCCGTTTTAAGAAGTATAATTAAACAAGACCTGCGCATTATCCTGATTTTGAGCAAATACAAACCTGCGCATTATCCTGTTTTCAGGTAAACGTAAACCTGCGCATTATCCAAAGAGGTATTATTATGCTGCTGAAACGCAAGATGTACGACAAGCTGATCGAATTGAAAAAGACGCACAACGGGAAGAAAGCGTTTCTCATAGAGGGCGCGAGACGGATAGGCAAGTCCACGATCTGCGAAGAATTTGCAAAAAAGGAATATAAGAGTTATATCCTCATCGACTTTGCGAAGTGCCCGGATGAGGTCAAGGGATATTTCGCGGATCACATGGAAGACCTTGACACGTTTTTCATGCTTCTGTCGACGTATTACGGAAAAAAACTGTATGAGCGGAATTCGCTCATCATATTTGACGAGGTGCAGATGTATCCCAAGGCAAGGGAGTGCGTCAAGTATCTTGTCGCGGACGGCAGATACGATTATATCGAAACGGGCTCGCTGATCTCAATCAGGGAAAACGTGAAGGATATCGTTATCCCGTCGGAAGAACGCCATCTGAAAATGTACCCGCTGGATTTCGAGGAATTTTGTTTTGCGCTCGGCGAAGAGCAGATCACGGAGTATATCAGAAAATGCTTTGAAAGCAGAACGCCGCTCGAAGAGGGACTGCACAAGAAAGCGATGCTTCTTTTCAAGCAGTATATGCTTGTCGGAGGTATGCCGCAAAGCGTCATTGCATTCATCGAAAACCGCAAGGATTTCGACCGCGCCGATATTGAAAAGCGCGAAATACTTTCACTTTACAGAAGCGATATCATGAAGATAGATTCCGCGTACAGAAGCAAGGTCCTTACGATATTCGATCAGATCCCGGGGCTGTTGTCTCAGCATGAAAAGAGAGTGGTATTCAGCGACATATCTTCAAAAAGCACGGCGGATCATTATAAAGATACGTTCTTCTGGCTGTCGGATTCGATGATATCGAACGAATGCTGGTTGTGCAGCGATCCCGACGTCGGACTTTCGCTGAATGAGAGCCGGGCGTATATCAAATGCTACCTCGGCGACACGGGACTGCTCGTCAGCCATGCGTTCGACGAAAACGAGCTGCTTGAAGACGAAGTTTACAAGCAGATACTGACGGACAAGCTGAGCATGAACAAAGGGATGCTTTACGAGAACGTCATCGCCCAGATGCTTACGGCAAACGGCCACAAGCTGTATTTTTACACTCATTACGATCTGGATAAGCACCGAAACGATATAGAGATCGACTTTCTGATCTCCAACAACAGCAAGCTGAAATATAAAACGTATCCGATAGAGGTCAAGTCCGGCAAGACTTATTCGATCGATTCCCTGAAACGCTTCAAGGAAAAGTACAAGTCGAGGATCGGCGAATGTTTCGTGATCCATCCGAGAAATCTGAGCTTCAAGGAAGATATCGTCTGCATACCGCCGTACATGACGATCTGTCTGTAACGCAAAAATACCGCCGTAAGGATTTCCTTACGGCGGCGTTTTTATAAAACGTTTTTATTCCCCGCGGGCGGTGTAGAAGTGGTCTATCTCGATATCCTCGGGCATATCGAGGCCGTGGGAGCCGCAGCCTCCGTCGATCTCGTGGCAGCCGTGATCCATGGCAAAGCCGACGACGGTGCGGTGGCTCTTCCAGAGGGAGGAGATCATTGAATCGAACGTGGCGAACGCATGGGAATTCAGCCGGAGTTCCGCGAGGGCTTCCGGGCTTTCGGGTCCCGTCTTGTGCATGACCTTGTCGTAGTTGCCGTTGTAGACCGCGTACAGATCGTATTCGTCTTTTACGATCAGCTCGGCGGCTTTTGCGTTGACCTCCTCGTTCGTGTCGAATATGAAGTAATCCATATTCCGCTCGAGAAAGATCTTTGACATACTGTTGCCGGTCGTTGAAACGATGACCGGCCTTTTTCCGGCTTCTATCGCCGCGTCAAAGAGCGTCGGGACGGAAAGAACGGGCTTTTCGTATTTTTTAATGCCGTGGACCTCGGGCTGTGCTCCTGTATAGATCGTGGCAAAACAGACGGGAGTTACCGACGGCATGACCGTGGAAAGGGGAAGCCTGAGGGAGCACCGTTCGATCACCTCGCGCATAAACCGCGCGTACTTGTCGACGACCCACGCGCCGATGGCGTCCGGGTTGTACAGAAAGAGACGGTCCGCGCTCTTGCCGCGGAAAGCGTCGTGCGCCATGCCGCAGAGGTATGGATTTGCGGGCGCGGAGATGGAGAGCGGCGCGATGCCGAGTATCTGCGCGTAAGCGGCGGCGAGGGTATTTACTGAAAGACGTTCCATGATTTTTCTCCTTGCGGTGTATTTGCTTTGTGAAAACCGCGGTCAGGATCCGGATATTATGCCGAGCACCGTTTCTCTCGCGGCGGCTTTATCCACTGCCGCGGCGATGACGGTGCCGCCGCCCGTTACGTATCCGCAGCTTCCGGGCTCGAGGGACGGGACGTCGGTGAGATCGAAACCGAGCTTGCCGCCGACGATCCATTTGAGGCTCCACGCGGTGGAAGCGAAGGTGAGCATCGGCATATTCGTAACGACGCGCTTATCGGAAAGGAAGCTCGTTATCGCTCCGAGATAGTCCGATTTTGCGGAAAGCGCGAGGCGGTACATCCCCTCGTAATAATCCTGCTGTAAAGCCGATCCGCCGGAGTTTCGCGTGTCCGCGGTTAGGAGCTTTTTCGCGTTGCTTCCTTTTACGGTCTGCGATCCCGCGGAGAGACCTTCAAGCGAGAACGCTTCCAGATCCCTGCTTGTCAGATCGAGCTTCACGCCGCCGAGAGAGTCGGCGTATTCGATGATCCTGTCGAGATTCGTTTCAAGATAATATCTGATCGAAGTGCCGTAAAAGTCGTTGACCGAATTGACGAGCATTCCGGGACCGCCTATGGCGTAGGCGTTCCTGAGAGTGTTTTTGCCGTAGCCGTCCACCGGGACGAGGGTGAGAGGATCGAGGGCGATTATCCTTATCATGCCCGCTTTTTCGTCAAAAACGAGTATAAATACGCTGTTTGCCTTCTGCCTTCCCTCGGGCACGAGGGATTTTACGGGATCGCCGTCCGCGAAGGGCGCCGTCTCGATGAGAAGGAGCGCGAGGTTTTGCCCCGCGGTCTGCTCCGCGTTATATATCGGCGAGAAAGAGGCGTTTTTGGCGGCGGCGAGCTTTTTGGCGGACAGCGAGTAGATCATATCGGCGTCCGAGGAGCTCGACGAAGCGTATGAAGACGCCTCGGCGGAAACGTCCTCGGGAAATTCCTCGGCGGACGCGTATTTTTTCAGGGAAAGAGAAACGTTCGCGGCGGAACCGTTCCCGTTTTCGTCCTTCGTTTCCACGTGAACGGTAACGCCGGTATCGCCGTTTTTGACGATTTCGTAATCGGTTATCTCAGCTTCGTACGTTTCGCCGCCCTTCATATACGTGCCGACGACCTTGACGTCGTCCCAAGAAACGTCGCTTTCGTTCACGTAAACGCCCTTGTCCTTTTTGACCGTTACGCTGACGAGGGTGGGAACGTCGTCGGGATCCCCCGCGCTTTGAGGACGGGGAGCAAAGCCCGGATCGTTGTCCGTCAGCAGATTGTTCGAATAAAGCGAATTGAAATAGATGAAAACGCCCGCGCATGCGGCGATGATGACGCCGAAGACTATGCCGATGGCGATGAGCGCTTTCGCGCCGCCGCTCAGACCTTTTTTAACTGTGCCGGTACCGTTCATACAGATATCTCCTTTTGCTTTTCATATGCGGTCATTATATCATATGATATTTGGATTTTCAATATAAATCGCCGCATGAAGTCGATTTTTATATTTTTTGTTGAAAACGAACGGATGATATGATAAAATAAACGGTAACGGGAGAAATGCTTTTTCAAAGGCTTTCCACGGGAGAGAGGGAAGCCTTTATCAGCTCGTCCTTTATCCTCAAAGCGGCGCGTATCACGTCGGGATCGAAATGCGTCCCGCTTTCGGAGACTATGATATCGAAAGCCCGGTCCGCCGGGATCGGCGCCTTGTAAACGCGCACGGAAACGAGCGCGTCGAACACGTCGGCGACAGCCATGATCCGGGCGGGCAGCGGGATATCCTCGCCGGACAGCCCCGAGGGATAACCCTTTCCGTCCCATCTTTCATGGTGAGACACGGCGATCTCCTCAGCCGTTCTGATGAAGGAATCGTCCTCAATTCCGGAAAACGTGTTCTTTATGACCGTGCCGCCGATGACGGTGTGGAGCTTCATTTTTTCGAATTCCTCGCTCGTCAGCTTTCCGGGCTTGAGAAGTATCGTGTCGGAGACGGATATTTTCCCGACGTCGTGCAGAGGCGCCGCGGACTGTATGCGTTCTATCACCTCGTCGGTGAGGACGTTTTTGTATTTATCGTCTTTTCTCAATTCCTCAGCGATCATGCCGACGTATTTCTTTGTGCGTATCACATGGCCGCCGGTCTCGGCGTCGCGCGTTTCGATGAGCGTCGCCAGTGAGTCTATGACGTGGCTCTGCATACTGCTCTTCGCCCGCATTTCGCGCTCGACCTTCCTCGAAAGCTCCGCCTGCCGCGCGAGCATGAGTCCGTTGCGCCTCGTTATGCCGAAGGCGAGGATCGAGATAGCCATTACGCAAAGGAGCCTCGGGATCACGTAGTGGAGCAAAAGCTCCCACGCGCGGTCCGCCGTAAGCAGAGGCAGACGGTTTGCGAAAACGACCGCCTCTTCGTCGGTCAGCATGCCTTTTATGAAATTCCTGTCGGAAGCGCCGAAAAGGAAGCCTCCATATACGCTCACGGGAACGAGCAGGAACGTGGCGGCGGTCGTCCAAGCGAAAAGACGCTGCTGGTTCCAGTACTGCGCCGCCATAAGAGTCGGCACCGTGAGCAGGATGACGACGTGGAACGACAGCGTTACGCTGACAATGCTGATCCCGAGATAAGAAAACGTGATAATGAGATATTTGAACCTGACGCTTTCGATGATCGGCGCTTTATCCTTCATCAGCTTGTCGTGGAAGAACCACACGGCTACGGGAATGATGAAAAAGACGAACGCGACCATCGTTCCGGCGAGCATGATCCGTCTGTCGACCTTGAAAAGCCGTATTTCATTCAGGATCTGCGCTACGAGGACGAAAAAGCAAAGCGCGACGAGACATTTGAGATTGAACGAATTCGCGCCCGCCTCTGCGGAGGTATAAAGCGATCTTTGATTTGCTTCTTGGCTGTTCATGTGAAAAAACTCCTGCCGCGGCGCGGCAAAAAAATTCAACAACATAATATTATACACGCGCAAACGTGACTTTTCAATAGAAAACGGAGATTATTTATGGAAGAAAAAAACATACGCGATATTTCCGCGAAGCGAGGGGATCTGAGGATACTCGCGATAGGGAACAGCTTTTCCGACGACACGCTCGAATACGTGTGGAGCATGGCGAAAAGCGCGGGATACGACAGCGTTTTTTTGGGGAACCTCTATATAGGAGGGTGCACTCTCGAGCTTCACGCCGCAAACGCGGCGGAGGACAAAAAGGCGTACGAATACCGCACGAACGGCGACGGCGTGTGGCATAACCGCCCCGGCGTTTCCATATCCGAGGCTCTTTCCTCGGGCGAATGGGACTTCATATCGCTCCAGCAGGCGAGCGGAAAAAGCGGGATCTGCGAAACGTACGAAAAGCTCGGATACCTTATCGATTACGTGCGCGGCATCGTCGGGGAAAAGCCGACGCTCGTCTGGAACATGACGTGGGCGTATCAGCAGATAAACACCCACGGAGAGTTCATGAAATACGGATGCGATCAGATGAAAATGTACGGGATGATATTATCCGCCGTCTCGTCGGAGGTAGTCGGGAAGCATCCCGGGATAAGCCTCGTAAGCCCCTCCGGGACCGCGATACAGAACGCGCGGACCTCGTTTGTCGGAGACACGCTTACGCGCGACGGATATCATCTTTCTTACGGGCTCGGACGTTTCGTCGCGGGGCTGACGTTCTTCTGCACGGTCTCGGGAGCGTCTCCCGACGAAGTTTCCTTCACGCCCGATACCGTGAGCGCGGAGGAGAGAAAGGCGGCGGTCATATCCGTGAAAAACGCCCTTTCACACCCGTACCGCGTCACGCCGGCAGACGCCGGAAAATAAGCGGAACGCTGAGAAAAATGAAAACGGAAACGCTCGTTCATCCGATACCTCCTTTTTTCGGCGGCAAGCCGCGGATCCTGATCCTCGGCAGTTTTCCGTCCGTGAAGTCCAGAGAGTCGGGATTTTATTACGGCCATCCGAAAAACAGGTTCTGGGCTTTGATCGCGCGCCTTTGCGGCGAGGAGACGCCTATAAGCGTCGAAGAGAAAAAAGCGCTCCTTGAAAGGCACGGTATAGCGCTTTGGGACGTGATCTCGTCCTGTACATTGTCCGGATCGGCGGATTCATCCATAAAAAACGCGGTGACAAGCGATATCGCTCCGATGATAGAAAAATACGGTATCGCGGCGGTATTCACAAACGGCAAAAAGGCGCACGAATTATACGTGAAAAGGATCCTTGAAAGCACGGGCGTGAGGGACGTTTGCCTGCCCTCCACCAGTCCCGCCAACGCGTCGTACGGCTTTGACAGACTGATAAAAGAGTGGAGCGTTATAAAAAAATATTTTTTTCTTTCGGAAATTTCAAAAAACGAGTGACGGAAAGGGCGCTTTTGTCTTTATTTAAGATGAAGGCGCCCTTTTCAAATAAGGACGAGACGGAGGAAAGCGGGGTGAGATCGTGAACGACGCCGCGATAATCGAGCTGTTTTTCAGCAGAGACGAGCGGGCGATAGCGGAATGCAGGACAAAATACGGAAGATACTGCCGTTTTATCGCCATGAGGATACTCGGGATTGCCGAGGATGCAGAGGAAGCCGAAAGCGACGCGTACATGAAAGCGTGGAGCACGATCCCTCCAAACAGACCCGAGTCGCTGAATGCGTATCTCGGGATGCTCTGCCGTCAGAGCGCCTCGGATATGCTGAAAAAGCGAAAACGCGCGAAGCGCGGAGGCGGGGAATACGCTCTCGCGCTCGAAGAGCTGTCGGAATGTGTGCCCGCGGAGCTTTCCGGACCGGGATGCGACGAGGCGGACCGCATCGCTCTGACGGACGCGCTGAACGGTTTTCTCGCGTCGCTCCCCGAGGATACGCGGACGATGTTCATGCGCAGATACTGGTGGATGTGCAGCGTGCGGGAGATCGCAGAAGAGAGCTCTCTCAGCGAGAGCGCGGTGAAGATGAGACTTTTACGCACAAGGGAAAAGCTCAGGGAATTTTTGAAGGAAAGAGGGATAGACGTATGAGAGGAAGCGATATTTTCGACGCTCTTTCGGGCGTTCGTGGGGATTTTATTTCAGGGTCAGCGCCTGAAAAGGCGCTTTCGGACGAAAGAGCATTTGAAAAAAAGCGGGGAGAAAAGCGCAAAAGCGCATCGCCTCTGCCGTTTCGTAACGGAAGGATCGCAGCCGCGGCGTCGCTTGCCGCCGTCGCGATCATTGCCGTCGCCGCCGTTCCCTTCCTGCGCGACGTATATACAAACGTCGGAAACCCAGGATCGGGCGTTTCCGACGGATCCGCGTTTAGCGAAAAGGAAGACGGCCTTATAAGATACGGTGCCGACGGCAAAAAATTAAATTACACGCACGGATTTTTCTGGACGGAAAACGAAACGGGCGTCACCGTCTGCGGATACGCCGGAAGGGAGACGGAACTCATCATAGCGAACTATATCGGCACCCTGCCCGTCACGCGGGTTACCGGGGAAGGTAAAAGCTTCGGAAAAGTCGAAAAGCTCACTCTTCCGGAGAGCGTGAAGACGATCGTCCCGGGCGCGTTCTATGCAAACGCGTCGCTTCGTGAGATAACGCTGCCGTCAGGCGTCGTAAGCATAGGAGACTATGCGTTTTACGGCTGCACCGCGCTTGAAAGCGTGACGGTGCCGAGAAGCGTGAGAAGTATAGGAGTCAAGGCGTTCGCGTCCTGCCCGGCGCTTACGATATATTATGAATATTCGCTCGCGGGGTGGAAAGGGATCTGCTCCGGTACAGTAAAGGACGAGGATACGAAGCTCGTGACGAATTACAAAGCGGAATGACCGTTTTTCACATAACGGATATCATTACAGCGGAGAACGGAGATAGAATTCCGCCCGGAGCCGCGGAAGCGGCGCCGGGCGGAGCGTTTGTAAAAGCGGTTACTTTCCGGATTTTCCGTTTTTCATTATGACCCCGGAACGGCGGGGATAAAGGACCTTTTTTGAAAAGGCGCCGTCTTCGATAACCGGTATATCCACCGGGAGCGTCCCGGAAAAAGAAGCCTCGGGATCGAGCGCGGCGCGGACGGCGGCGGGAATGTTCGGTCCGTATGACGCGGCGCCGTTGGCGGCGTTTCTCGGATCCTCGCTCATTCCCCTCGCACCCCACGCGGCTATCACGGCGTCGGCGGTGGAAAACCTTGCGGCGTCGTACGGGAGCTGAGCGCAAATGACCGTAACGTCCGCCCCGGAGGCTTTCGCGGCGGCGATCAAAGCGTCGGCTTTCTTGTTCAGAGGATCGTCGGGAGAGAGCCCGGACAGTCTGTAAAGAGCCGATATCACCACGAGATGACGGCATTTTGCCGCAAGCGCGCAAAGCTGCTTTGCGTCCGCGTTTTCAAGCGCGGCAACGCGCACCGCCGCGTCTTTTTTCAGCTTTCCTTCGTCTGTGAGCGTCCGCACGGCGTATTCCGCGCTTTTTACGGCGCTTTCGTAATACGGGACGACGAGCACGTCTGCTTCGTCCTTTATCGGCAGAGCTCCGTCGTTTTTTATAAGCACGAGGGCTTTTTCGGCAATCTTCATTTCCGCCGCGTGATTTTCCGCGGAGCCGACGATATCAAGAGCCTTCTTTACCGCCGCGTCCTCCGCGTCTTTGTCATAAGTCGCCGGCTCGAGCAGACCGTGAGCCTCTTTCAGCGCGAGTATCCTGTGCAGGGCGGCGTCCACCGTTTCGCTCTTTATCCTGCCGCTTTCCAAAAGGGAAGCGACTTTTTTTATGTACTCGCAAAAATCGTCCATTTCCTTCGGCGTGGAGAGCAGGGAGGGCATGAGCAGTATATCCACTCCGGCGTTTATAGCCATTTCGGCGGCGTCGATGGGATCGAAATGCTTGGAGATCGCGTCCATGCCCATGGAATCGGTGACGACTACGCCGCTAAAGCCGAGCTTTTTTCTGAGGACGTCGGTTATTATCGTCTTCGAGAGGGTGGCGGGGAGGAAGATATCCTTTCCCGTCATGACCGATCTGTATGTTTTGTTTTCAACGCGCGGATACTGTATGTGCGCCGTCATGACGGCTTCCGCTCCGGAGGTTATGCATCTTGCAAACGGGATGAGCTCGAAGGAAGAGAGCTCTTCGAGCGTTTTATCGACGCAGGGAAGCCCGGTGTGGCTGTCCGTCGCCGTGTCCCCGTGACCGGGAAAATGCTTAAGAGTCGATATTACGCCCTCGGACATTATTCCCTTCATAAAGCTTACGCCGAGGCGGGCGGCGTCTTCCGGATCGTCGGCAAAGGATCTTACGCCGATGACGGGATTTCTGGGATCGTTGTTCACGTCGAGCACCGGCGCCGCGTCGTAGTTTATGCCGACGGCGGAAAGCTCCCGGGCGAGGATCCTTGCGGCTTGAAACGTGATCTTCTCGTCGTTTGCGGCGCCGAGAGCCATATTGCCCGGCGTCTGCGTGCCGTGACCGAGCCTCGTGACCGAGCCGCCCTCCTGATCAGCCGCGATAAAGAGTCCGGGGCGTCCGGGTACGGAAGCGTTCGCGCGCCGGATCGCGCTTGTCAGTCTCACCGTGCTTTCCGTATCGTCCGCGTTCTGTGCGAAAAGCATCGTCCCGGCGAAACAGTATTTCTCGAACATCCTCTTCATATCGGGGCGCATTTCGGTAACACCGCAAAAAAGCCCCTTTTCGTCTCTGTAATATCTGAACGCGGGCATCAGCATCTGCGCTATTTTTTGCTCCGCCGTCATTTTCTCTATGATCCTGTCGATCCTTGTCATAGCCGTACCTCTCTTGCTTGCGCGTATTGCATATTATTATATACCGATTATGCAAAAATCGCAAGCGCACGATCGAAAACGGGCTTTTTTTGCGAAAAAAGACGAAAAAAACGGCAAAAAAACGCTGCGAGTTGACAAAACGCGGTCGTTTTGTTATTATTATAAGTAGTTTGACTTTTTCGTCAGCGCTTGCTGACGGGACCGCGACAAACCGGAGCCGATAGACAAGACGACGGATCACGCGTTCGGCGATTGGGAACCCGACGCAGCGAACGGTTTCTATCATCACAGGACCTGCGAATGCGGCGAGACCGCGACCGGCGACGACGTAACGCCTTACGTCGTCCTCGTCGGTATCGTTCCTTTCTGCGGCATCGCGGCGTTTGCTATAGTCGACAGAAAGCGCAGATACGTAAAATAAATATCCCGAAAAGAATGCGCCGGGTGCCGTTGGCACCCGGCGCGTTTTTCTTTCCGGGAAAAATATTCAGTTTTTGCTTTTCGGATCTGGAAATTCGAATTCGGGGATGAAAAGCACGATCCGGAAAAAGTACCGCACGACAGCGCCGTTTATATGCGCCGTGACCTCGTACAGATGATCGCCTTCTCTTGCGCGAAAACGCTTTTCGGGACCGTATCCGAGGTCGTAAACGGAAAAGGGGAGTTCTTCGGAAAAGACGATCTCGTTTGTTTCCGAGAGCGAGGATCTATCCGTCCCGGTACAGCGTATCTGAACGAACGCCGGAGTGCTGTCGAACGTCATGGTGACGCAGGAAGTGTCTATGGATGATTTATATGAAGGATACAGGACCGGATATTCGCCGTAATCGGGATCGATCTCGCTGTCATCTGCGCCGTATGATCCGGTCGGAACGGTAAAACAGGACAGCTTTCCGCTCCAGCCGCCGTAATATCGCAGAGTAAGCCTCGGGATACCGTCGTCAGGATCCTCGTTTGTATCGGAGTGCGTCTTGTTACCGGTTACGGAAGGAGTGTCTTTTTCCCCGGAGCTTTCGGACACGGGCAAGACCGGAAGATCGTTTTTCACGTTCGGCTGATTTGTCAGAAACACCGCGGCGAGGACGACGCAGCATACAGCGGCGGCGACGGTGATGATCAGAGCGGGCTTTTTTTGTTCCATGAGCGACCGAATCCTTTTTTTTATCATGCTTTCTCCGAAGGCGAGGGGACACGCTGATATCGCGCGGTTTTGCGCGCTGCAGTTTATCAGTGCGTTCACGTACTGCTTTGTTTTACCGGGCCCGATATCGCATATGACTTTTTCATCGCAGGCAAGCTCGATATCGCGGCAGAATAGCACGTACGCTGCCCAGCAGACCGGGTTGAACCAGTGCACGGAAAGAAGCGCAAAGCCCAACGGCTTCCAGACGTGATCCAGCCTTTTTATATGGGCTTTTTCGTGGGCGACCGCAAATACGGCGTCTTTCTGATCGATCGAAGAGGGAAGGAAGACGCGCGGACGGACAAGTCCGAGAATAAAAGGCGTGTTTACACGGTCGCACATATACGTCCCGTCGGCGCACAAAACGGATTCGCGTACGGTCATCCGCAAACGCACGTATCCGATCAGCGCGTAAAGAGCCATCGCCGCCGTTCCCGCCGCCCATACGGCGCAGGCGATCATCAGCGCGATCCGTGCGGGAGACGCGGAAACCTCGGAAATAAACGGACCGGAAAACGCGGGAGCGACGCCGGCGCTCTCCGGGATCCGGGTTTCAAGCTCCGGAGCCGCCGAGAGAATGATCCTTTCCGGAAGGTTCTCCGTACTCGGGATCGGACTTATGGCACTCTCGAAAAAAAGCGGCAGCGCAAGGCGAAGCCAAAAAGGTATCCACATGAGTATTGTTATCTTTTTCGGCGCTCTTTTCAGCAGCAGGCGAAGGATCATGACCGCCGCCGCGATACAAGATGCGGTAAAACTCATGTCAAGGATTGTCAGAAAAACATTTTCCATAGTATCTCAGATTCCGCCCGTCGGGCGGCACGGACAAGTTCCGAAGCGTGAAGTCGAAAAACCGGACTTTACGCAAACGGCGGCGTTATTCTTCGGTCAGTTTCCGCAGCTGCTCGATCTCCTCCTTCGACAGCTTTTTGCGTGAGGCGAAAGCGGCGATAAACGCGGGCAGCGATCCCGAAAACGTTTCTTCTATGAATTTTTCACTTTGGAGGTAATAAAAATCTTCGCGGGAAATAAGCGACGTAACCGTACCGCTTGAATTCTGGAAAATGCCTTTGTCGCAAAGCCTCTTCAAAACGGTATAGGAAGTGGATTTTTTCCATCCGAGCGCCTCGGCGCTTTTTTTCGCGAGCTCCGCGGATGTCATAGGTTCGTTTTCCCAGATTATATCTGCAAAGCGCGATTCGATATTTCCCATCTGACAGTCTTTCATATCTGTTTTCTGCTTCTTTCAGTTTGATTCTACGCATTGTAGACCATATATATTCTACAATGTGTAGACCGCCTTGTCAACCCCTTTGCGAAAAAAATCCGGAAAAATCGAAAGATTTTTCCGGAAAAGACCGCGGGGAATACCGAGCCGCGCGTCAAGCCGTGAAGACTCCGAGCTCTTTTTTCATTATCTCGAATATAACGCGGTGTCCCTCGTCGTTTGGATGGAGTCCGTCTGCGAGAAGAGAAACGAAAGGAACGTTCTTTCTGTCGCAGTAGTCAAGGAACAGATCGTAAAGGCTTATGAGCGGGAACCCGCACGAAACCGAGGCTTTCATATAAATATCGCGCACGTCGTTCATGTGGAAGAGACGGGCGTAATCCGGACCGTCCTTCTCGTTTTCTTTTGAAGCCGGTATATTGGCGATAAAGATAACGTCTTTTTTGATCGCCGCGAATTTTCCCGCGAGTTCAAGGATCCTGTTATAAAACGCTTCCATGTGTTCGCGGCGCGTATGCATCGGAGCGTTTGCAAAATACTGGTGGCGGTTGTTCGTTCCTATGGCGCAAAGGATGATGTCGTCGCTTTCGCTTACGAGCTCGTCAAAATGATCGAGTATGAATTCTATCGTCGTGCCGGTGCAGGCGTTGTTGGTCACCCTGCAGTCATAGCGGGATACGAGGTATTCGGAAAAAAGCTTCGCCCAGCAAAATCCGTCGGGATTTCTGCGAAAGCCCGCGGCTATCGGCTCGCCGCTTTGTACGAATCCCGTACCGCCCACGCCGTGGGTTATCGAATCTCCGAGAAGTTTTACGTTTACCGTTTTTTCCGGCAGAGTCAGCCGGCTGAATATCCTTGCGGCTTCTTTGTTCATCATGCCCTCCGATAGCCGCCGTACGGCGGCTCAAAAATGTTTCAAAATCGCGCCGGCGTTTTTACATGCCCCGGGCGTGTATAGTATATCATTCCGCGAAAGAAAAAGCAAGCCCGACGGGGGTCGGGCTTGCAGGGAATGCGCGCCGCTTTTTCAAAAATCTATTCTTTCAAAGCGTTTTTTCGAGACGCTCATGCCAACGAAAAATGAGACAGCGTAGATCGCCGCCGACGCAAGAAGGATCGCAAGGCGGAGCGGGATGCCGTCGGTCTCTACGGAGTTTATCATTTCGAGTCCCGGAACGTGGTGTACGATCTCGGCGACGGTTATGAAAAGGAACGCGAAGACCGAAAAGAGGATGAAGGGCTTTCCGAGCTTGTACGCGGTCTTGTAGAATCCGCAGATGAAAACGGAGTTGAACAGACTGAAAACGATCAGCACGTATCCGAGCATGGCGAGATTAGGGCGCATAAGCGCGGAAATGTCGTAGGGCGGATAGTCGGAGAGTGCCGTTCGCAGAAGAGAAAAGGCGCAGAAAGCCGCGAAGGCTATCGCCTGTATCACGGCGGCGAAGAGGAATTTCGCCTTTACCGCGTCGCTTTTCACCACGGGAAGAAGCACCGTGTAAAGAGTGTCGTTCGATTCTCTTGCGTTCTGAAATGAATAGAAAATGCCGAGACATACGAAGAACGCGCCCACGAGAGACGGGTAGTTCGGTATCATGCAGAACGCGGAACCGAGTATGAAAAAGTACGAGAGCGGAGAGGCGGAAAGCCTCAGCTCTTTTGATATGAGCTTTGCCGTGTTATTCATGATCGTCAGCCTTCCTTTCGAGCCTTACGATGATATCCTCGAGGCTTTCGTTTTCTTCCCCGGTAAAGCGCGATATGAAATCCCGCTTTTCCTCCGCGGCGACGATCTCGCCTTTTCGTATGAAAACGATCCTGTCGGCGCATTTTTCAAGGTCGCTTATTATATGTGTGGAGAAGAGTATGGCGACGTTTTCCTTTGCAAGATCGCGGAACAGATCGAGGATCTCGGCGCGCGAGAAAGGATCGAGACCGCTCGTCGGTTCATCGAGGATGAGAAGACGCGCCCTGTGCGACAGAGCCAGCGCGAGGTTCAGCTTTACTTTCATTCCCTCGGACAGCTCGGACGGCGTTTTTTCCTCGTCAAGCTCGAATTTTTCAAGAAGATCTTTATACCTGCCGTCGTCCCACGTTTCGTAAAACGTCTTCGTGACCGATACGATATCCTTTATCTTTTTTCTCTTGTAATAATCCACCGCGCCGCCGGAAAAGCCTATAGCCTGCTTTATCCGGTTTTCATGCTCTTTTACGTCGAGTCCGAAGAAGCGGACGCTCCCGGCGGACGGATGAACGAGCCCGAGAAGCGATTTCAGCGTCGTGCTTTTTCCGGCGCCGTTTCTGCCCACAAAGCCGCATATTTCCCCTTCGTTTACCGAAAAAGAGACGCTTTTCAGCTTGAATTTCGGATATTCCTTGCATAGACCGGCGATCTCGAGTGCCGGCACGTTTTTATTTACCGTTTGTGTCATTTTCTTCCTCCGTACCGAAGATGTTCTTCCTCAGATCAGCAAACGCGTCTTTCGGAGGGATCGCGATCCCTCTTTTTTTGTCGGCGAGCAATATCAGCGTGTCTCCGGGTTCGATCCCGAAAACTTCCCGAAGCTGCTTAGGTATGACGATCTGCCCTTTTTCGCCGACCGTCACGCTGTATGCGTATTTTCCCGGTATGTTTTTCATGTTCGTTTTCTCCGAAAAGTATGATTTGTATAACAAGTATAACACGATCCGCACGCGTTGTCAAGGGGGCAGATTATAGTATTAAAGCCGATATCAGATGGGTTAGGCTATAATACGAAACACTCATCAAACGGGCGTCACCACCTCATCAGTCACCATTTTTGATCAAAGTGCAAAATCCGGAGGATTTTGCTGAGGAACGCTTGCGTTCCTCTATCCCTCAAGGGGAAGCCAATATGCTGCCTTGTTCTTTGCGAGAATTTTATCTGATATATCATCCGTTTGCAGTCCAAAACAGCGCTCGCTTTCGCGCGAGCGCAAAAAAAGGCAGCTCTATTTTGATATGTCTCCCGTTATAATCCCCATTGCACAGCAGTATCAAATTCAGGGCGACAGCTGCGCGGAGCGTGCGCGCAAAGCGCGCGGGGATTCAAAAGGGGCGGAGCCCCTTTGCCCATGGGGGAGTCAGGGGAATCGAGGAATGCAAGCATTCCTCGGGAAAAGTCTTCGACTTTTCCACTTTGATCAAATTTGAG
>Ga0079305_1001814_pt1 | contig 23754 bp, 22 predicted proteins | sample LMS_cellobiose_e_FD_79183 | JGI IMG/M metagenome (GOLD analysis project Ga0079305, IMG submission 79183) | Rumen-fistulated moose microbial communities from Alaska, USA - LMS_cellobiose_enrichment | ecosystem: Host-associated > Mammals > Digestive system > Stomach > Rumen fluid ... | reverse complement strand
GCTCATTGCCGCCGATGGCGTAGATGTAACGGCCCGTCCGCGTCTTCTTCATGCAAAAAGCGAAAACGGCTATGATGGCCACCGCTATCCAGACCGGCATGGGAATGCCCAGCAGCCAGCCTGTGCCGATAAACTCGAAGCCGCCACCCAGTCCCGTGATGGGAAAACCGCGCGTGTAGAGCATCGTCAGGCCGCGGGCGATGGTCATCACACCCAGCGTGGCCACAAAGGGAGGCACACGGAAACGGGTCACCATCAAGCCGTTCATGCCGCCCATGACGGCACCTACCAGGATGGCCGCCAGGCAACAGCCCCAGAAAGTGATGCTTACATGGATATCGGCACTCGCGATATCAAAGCCCTGATGTGCCAGTCCGGCCGCCACGGCGCCACTCAATGCCAGCACCGAACCCACACTCAAATCGATACCACCCGTGAGGATCACCAGGGTCATGCCTACCGAGATGCACAAGTTGACGCTGGTCTGACGCAGCACATTGAAAAAGTTGTCGCTCGTGGCGAAATTGTCCGACAGCAAGGTCATGGCAACGCACATCAGCAACAAAGCCATCATGGGCTTCACTACCGGTTTTTGCAATATCTTATTCGCTTTCATATACATACGTCACTTTTACACACTCATTACCGATTTAATGATGGCTTCTTCCGTAAAGTCGCCGCGTTTGAACTCCTGCGCCAGACGGCCTTCGCGTAGGGTGATGATACGGTCGCAGACGGCCATGATTTCGGGCAATTCCGACGAAACAAAAACTATGGCCATGCCCTCGGAGGCCAGGCCACGCACCAGCCGGCAGATTTCCGTCTTGGCATGGATGTCGATACCTCGCGTAGGCTCATCCAAAAAGAGTACACGTGGCTTGGTCTTCAGCCATTTGCCGATCACGATTTTCTGCTGATTGCCTCCGCTCAACTGGCCCGCCAGCTGGGAAGCGTCGGTCGATTTGATACCAAGCCGCCCGCGGCAGTCGTCGGCCGCACCAAGTTCCAGCTTGTCGCTCAACAGGCCATGGCGCAGCACTTCATTAAGCGATGCCAGGGTGACATTTTCCTTGATGGACATGCCCAGCACCAGGCCTTCGCGCTTGCGATCCTCCGGACAGAGTGCCAAGCCATGGCACACAGCCTCCTGCGGATGCCGGATTTGGACCGGACGTCCCTCGACACGGATATTGCCCGTCGTTTGGGCGGGATGCAGGCCGAAAATGGTTTCCAACAATTCGGTGCGGCCGGCCCCCATCAAACCATAGAAGCCCAGTACCTCCCCGCTATGGAGGGAAAAGCTGATGTCGTCCAGGATTTTCCGATCGGCATGCCCGGCGCTGCGCAAAACAAGGTGTTCCACTTCCAGGGCCAACCGACCGGGGACGTTCTCCTGATAATCCAGATCAGTCCGCTGCTCACGACCCACCATGAGCTGGACAACCTCATCGGGCGTAAGCTCAGACATCGGCCGTTCGGTGACAAGCTGGCCGTCTCGCATGACGGTCACGAAATCGGCCAGCCGCCACACTTCGTCCATCTTATGGGAGATATAGACGATGCCCACGCCCTTTTGCTTTAGCTCGGCGATCATGTCAAACAGTATTTCCGTTTCGGAGGTTGAAAGGGAAGAAGTCGGTTCGTCCATGATCAGGACACGGGCTCCCAGACTCAGGGCCTTGGCAATCTCGACCAATTGCTGCTGTCCGATGCGCAGATCGTCCATCAGGGTGTGGGTATCCACCTCCAGATGCAGGCGCAGCAGCCACTCACGGGCCTCGGCATGCATCCTGGCCTGGTCGGTCAAGCCCAGGGGAGTCAAAGGTTCACGGCCGAGAAACATGTTCTCGGCAATAATCATATAGGGAACAAAACTCAGTTCCTGGTGGATAATGGCAACACCCGCCCGGCGGGCCTCGCCTACCCCGGCAAACCGGCATGGACGGCCATCGACCAGCACTTCGCCCTCATAATCGGTATAGACACCGGAGAGGATGTTCATCAAAGTGGATTTGCCGGCACCGTTCTCGCCCACCAGGGCATTGACCTGGCCGGCGACGATGCGGAAATCCACGCGGTCAAGGGCCAAGACACCGGGAAAGCGCTTGGTCAGTGCACGAGCCTCAACAATTACCTCTCCGTCAGTCATTATTCAAATCGTAAGCAATTACTTTCAGCGTATTGTCGGCCGGAAAACGGCCGTCGACAACCGCCACGGCACCCAGGTAGTTCACCTTCCCGTCGGTCGCGGGGGAAAACTGCTGCAACTTGGCCGCGATACAGGCGTTCAAGGCAGCCGACACCGCATTGAAATCCATCGTGTTCTGGAAATCATCGATATTGAACCAACCCGAAGCTTCCCGGGCTGTGTTTCCAAACACATGCTTCACCGGAATCACTATGGCTTGGCCACCGCAGAAACCGCGTATTTCATCGCCCACCCGCTGCACCTGGTCCAACTGGCCTTGCACCACATAGAAGGTGGGCGAACCGATGCCCAGCACACGCCCATGTTGCCGGGCGAACGCCTCATCGCCGCAACCGGCGGCCAAGGACTCCAGACTGACAGCTCGCTGGGAGAGGGCTGCCAAAGAATCCTGCATCATCACTTCCACCAACTGATCGGCGTTCAAATCTTTCAAGGCCTCGCGTTGGCGGCGTTGGGTCAGGTTTTCCGTAGAGAAGGAAAACCACAGGGCTGCCAATGCGGCCACGAGGTATATGATCGTCTTTTTCATTCCTCTATCCTCCCGAAATGACCGTAGTTCTTCACATTCTGCCGATTGACCAGATCCACCGCGACAGGCAGCTTCTTGGGCAGGTCGCGTCGGCCTTTGATATACTGGTCGGCTAGGGAGGCCGCCGTCCGGGCCATGGTCTTGGGAAACTGCATGCCGGTGGCCTCGACCTTGCCTTCCCGAATGGCATTGATACAGTCGTCCGAGCCGTCAAAACCGAACACCTTGATGCGGTTCTGCTTTCCGGCTGCCAGGATGGCCTGGTAGGCGCCCATGGCCATGGCGTCGTTGCCACAGAACACCGCGTCGATGTCACGATGAGCCTGCATCATCGATTCCATCACCTCCATGGCCTTGTTCTGGTCGAAATCGGCATTTTGCTGTGCCAGCATCTTCAAACCGTCGAAACAGTCCACCACCGAGTGGAAGCCCCGGCTGCGGGCCCAGGTGTTGTTGTCGCCGACCAGTCCGAGCAATTCCACATAGTTGCCCCGGTATTGCATCACTTCCACGAAATACTCTCCCAGGGAAATGCAGCCCGAATAGTTGTCGCTCAATATCTGGGTGACGCAGGCACCGGGCACGTTGATCTCACGGTCCATGCAAAAGACCGGGATGCCGGCCCGGGCGGCTGCCTTGGCATTGACGGCCGAGCCGTCGGCATCGGTGGGATTCAACAGGATAGCCTTGTATCCCGAGGCCAGGATATTGTCGAAATGCTCCGCCTCTTTCGATGGGGTGTTCTGCGAATCGAACAGCACGGCATCATAGCCCAGGGCCTCACGGCGCTCCACGGCCGACTGGCCCAGGACCACGAACCATGGATTGTTCAGGGTGGAAATCACCACTGCGATGCGCTCTTTGGAGGCCGTCCTGCCCTTGCACGAAGAGCCGCCCGCCAACAGGCAGAAGCAGGCCATGGCCATCAAAATGCTTTTGAGAGTTGTTTTCATCACTTGTGGAGTTGATTGCCGGGCAAAAAAATATCCAGGCCGTTCCCCAATGGTCCCGGCCTGGATATCAACCGGTGATTACAAAAAAATCATAGATGACGTTTCAGGAATTCGAGGTAGTAGTCCCAGTCTTGAGGCAGGACGCCGTGCTTGCCGTCGTGCATCACATAGCCCAAGGTGGTGTAATAGGGCTGCTCGACAGCCGGGAACTCGTCGCTCTCCGGCACATCCTTGCCCAACAGACGATACACGGGCTTGGCCTCGACCAGCGACAGCCACTCGCCCTTGGGATCGGACCAGTTGTCGGTGATACCGGTCTGCAGCAACAGCGGACGCGGAGCGATCAGGGCTACCAGCATGTGGGCGTCGATCGGCATCTCATGCACCTTGTCGCCCCAGTAGGCATACTTGGGACAGAACTGGTAGGGGAAACGCGATTCAGCCGTCAGATGGGCCACCGTCTCACCCCAGTTGCGACGGCTCATGGCAGCACCGCCCTCGCCCGAGCAACTCGGGATGACCACGGCGATACGCGGCTCGACAGCACCGGTCCAGATGGTGGTCTTGCCCAGACGCGAGCAACCGGTCAGGGCCACACGCTTGGCGTCCACGTCGGGATCCTTTTCGAAATAGTCCATCACATAGCTCACGCCGTAAGCCCAGGCGCTGATGCTGCCCCAGTCGTCGGAGGCGCGAGGCTCGCCTTTTTTGTGATACAGGCCGCGGATACCGAGCTCATTGTTGTCTTGGAAGTCGGGGGTGATATCCGTGTAGCAGAGCGTGGCAAAGCCGATGCCGGCCTCCAGGAACTTCTGGATGGTGGCGCTCATACCCATGCCCCCCGCACGGTTGTTCTGGTTGGCCTGACGCTCGGCCTGGGCGGCCTGAGCCTGACGGTTCTGTGCAGCCCGGGCCATCCGGACAGAATCAACAATCCGGGCCATCCGGGCAGAATCCACTCCCTGTCCCATCGGGCGGCTACCCATGCCCATCGTACGGGCAGGAATATCCATCAGCTTGCCGGTTTCCCGGTCCCAGCGATGGCCGGGTTTCAGACCAGGCTCCATGATCGAGAAATTGTTTTGGAAGAAGCTCAGGTTGAGCAGCAACGGGCTGGCCCCCTTGGCATTCTTGGGCAGATAGATGAGTACGTCAACACGCGGACCCTCGTTGTCGTCGCAGAAATACAGGGTCACCTGCTTGCGGATGGCCGTTCCGCCCAGACCTTCGTCCTCCTGGATGTCATAGCGAAGTTTGGGCTTGCCCACCGGCCAGCGTCCGTATTCGTTGTCCTCGAACAGGCGCAGGATCTCGGCCCGGCGACGTTGCCATTGCTTGGCGTTTTTGACACGCTTGCCGTTGTTGAATACCAGAGGATCGGGCAAACCCAGCTTGTAATCGCCCGTCCCGTTTTCGTCATAATTGACAGGGATACTGGCGGCAGGATCGCTGTCCTGTGCGCAGAGACTGCCCACACCCACCAGGGCAAGGCAGAAAAGAATAAGACTGATCTTTTTCATTGCACTGAAAATATCAATTGTAAATGTTTAGGTTGGGTTCATTGCTTACACTCACTTTCCCTCCGACAGCAACTGCTGCAAATCGTCCAGGATGGTCTGGGCGTGGGCAGACACCTGGTCGTCGTAGGCCTTTCTGACCACCGTCTTCGGGTCGCAGAGGTAGATACGCGGTATCACCGACGTGGCGAACTTCTCATAGACCTTCCTGTCGCTTTGGGCAGAATAAGGCATGGTCAAGCCGTTGCGCTCCCAGTAGGGCTGCAGCGAATCGGCCGCTTGAGCGCGGGAAATCAACACGAAGCGCACCTCCGGATGAGTGTCATAGGCCTGCTGGATGACGGGCAGGGTCTGGCGACAGTCACCACAGGAAGTATGAAAAAACATGACGAGGGAATAACTTCCCTTCAAAGAATCGTTCGAGACGATCTGTCCGTCGTTCATGGTCACAGAGAAGGCAGGCAGTTTGTCGCCCACATCGACAAAGACCGAAGTCTTGTCGGAGATACACGAGCAGAAGGCCCACAGGAGAGTGCAGACCGCCGTGGCCCGGATCAATTTTCCAATATTGTTTTTCATTGTCATGTCTATTTGATGACGATAATATGTTTTCGGCCGCCAAGGTAGCAAGAAATGGGCAAGTTGTCAAGCCTTCAGAGGAGGTTTTTATCTCCAAAAATCCTCATGCAAAACAGCAGGACAAATATTTTTTGCAGTGATGTGTTTGAAATTCAAAACTTATTGCTACCTTTGCCCCCGTCATCAAGCAATTGTTGACAGCATGGCGGTTTCGTCTAGTGGCCTAGGACGTGGCTCTCTCACGGCTAAAACCCGGGTTCGATTCCCGGATCCGCTACCATAAAAGAGGTAAAATCGATTGGGCGTCCAAAGATTCTGCCTCTTTTTTGTTAGCTATCGACGCGATATTATGAAGGATTTCTTCCGACTGCTCTTCCGGCTGGTGCCCCCCTACAAGAAAGATGTCTTCCTGAACATCTTCAACAACCTGGTATCCACCATTTTCAGTCTGTTCTCCTTTGCCCTGATCATTCCCATCCTGGAAATCCTGTTCCAAATCAATACCGGCACCTATCCCCATCATGAAGATATCTGGAGCCTGCCCATCAACGAGATAGGCAGCGCCCTGAAAGACAATTTCTATTGCTTCCTGCTCGACTTCATCGACACCCATGGCGGCGGACTGACCCTGCTCATGCTGGGCGGCTTTCTGGTGGGCATGACCTTCCTGAAGACCGGTTTCATGTATCTGGCCTCGGTCAACATGATCCGCATCCGCACGTCGGTGCTGCGCGACCTGCGCAATATGATCTTCGGCAAGATCCTGGCCCTGCCCCTGGGCTTTTTCTCCGAAGAACGCAAAGGCGACATCATCGCCCGTATGTCGGGCGACGTGACCGAAGTGGAGACCTCCATCATGAGTTCGCTCGACATGCTCTTCAAGAACCTCATCATGATTGTCATCTACTTTGTCACCATGGTGGTCCTGAGCTGGGAGATGACCCTCTTCGTGCTCGTGCTGCTGCCCGTCGCCGGATTTTTGATGGGGCGTGTCAGCAAGCAGCTCAAGAAACCTTCGCGCGAAGGACAGAACAAATGGGGGCAGATCCTTTCCCAGATCGAAGAAACCCTCTCGGGCCTGCGCATTGTCAAGTCGTTCAACGCCGAAGCCCGCACCTACGAGCATTTTGAGGATGAGAACAACCAGTTGCGCCGCATCACGGCCCGCATTTTCCGCCGTCAGCAGCTGGCCCATCCCATGAGCGAGTTCCTGGGTACGACCATCATCGCCATCGTGCTCTGGTTTGGCGGCACCCTCATCCTGTCGCACTCCACCGGTCTGTCGGCCCAGGTCTTCATCTATTACCTGGTCATTTTCTACAGCATCATCAACCCGGCCAAATCATTTTCCCAGGCCTGGTACAGCATCGAGAAAGGTCTGGCTTCGATGGAGCGTATCGACAAGATCCTGCTGGCCGACAACAATATCAAGGATCCCGAGCAGCCCGTCGAGTTGAACGATTTCCATTCGGGCATCGAATACCGGCATGTCAACTTCAAGTATCAGAACGAACCGGTGCTGAAAGACATCTGCCTGAAACTGCCCAAGGGCAGCACGCTGGCCCTGGTGGGTCAGTCGGGATCGGGCAAATCAACGCTGGCCGACCTGCTGCCCCGTTTCTACGATGTGGTGGAAGGCAGTATCACCATCGACGGCACCGACATCCGGCAAGTGCGCAAGCACGATCTGCGTGCCTTGATCGGCAATGTGAGCCAGGAGCCCATCCTGTTCAACGACACCTTCTTCAACAACATTGCCTTCGGCATGAAAGACGCCACCATGGAACAGGTCGTCGAGGCAGCCAAGATTGCCAACGCCCACGATTTCATCATGGCCTCGGAAAAGGGCTATCAGACCAATATCGGCGACCGCGGCAGCAAGCTTTCCGGCGGACAGCGCCAGCGCATCAGCATCGCCCGGGCCATACTGAAAAATCCGCCCATCCTCATCCTCGATGAAGCCACTTCGGCCCTCGACACCGAATCCGAGCGATTGGTGCAGGAGGCTTTGGAACAGCTCATGCGCAACCGCACCACCCTGGTCATCGCCCACCGCCTGTCCACCATCCGCCATGCCGACCAGATCTGTGTCCTGCACGACGGACGTATCGTAGAATGCGGCACGCACGAAGAGCTGCTGGCCCTGAACGGCACCTTCCGCAAACTCTACGACCTCCAAACCTCTTAGCTCCTAGCTCTTAGCTCTTAGCCCTTAGTTCTTAGCCCCCCAATACTTCTCGGCGAACCGCGCAAAATCCGGCCAGTCGGGTCGGTCGCTGTGCCCGCCCGTATGCAGGCGGAAACCGATGTCGCCGTCGATGTAGGCTTTGTCGGGCAAAGGCAGGCGGTCCTGCATCACCAGGCCCGGACGGCCGTAGAGCTGCCACACAGGGCTGGCGTCGCGGCACGTGCAGTACATCCCGATGGGATTGGCCCAGGCATCGGTCGTACCGGCATTGACAAAGATGGGCCGGGGAGCCGCCAGGGCCATGAGCAGATGGGCGTCCACCCGCAAGAGTTCACGCCGCCGGGGCATGTAGCCGCCCTCCCGGAGCGGGCCCACCCATTTGAAGATATTGCCCGCCGCCCAGTGATAGGATCCCTCCGAGGCAATCACCTCGAGATTCTCGCCCCAGTTGGTACGGATCGGGGCGGCGCCCAATACGCCGGAACAGCTCACGTAGGCAGTCGACAGGCGCGGCTCATAGACCATGGCCAGCAAGGCGGTCTTGCCATAGCGCGAATGGCCCGTCACGCCTATCTTCTTGACATCGACGCTGCGGTCTTCCGTGAGTTTGTCCATGAGGCGGCTGATGCCCCAGCTCCAGGCCGCCATGGCACCCCAGTCCTCAGGCTTGCGCCAGTTGCCCCGGTTGAGCAGGCCGATCAGGTAGTCGGAGAGATACTGCCCCTGATCCGGCTGCAACTTGGTATTGTCGAAGACCAGATAGCCCCAGCTCCGGGAAAAACATTCCTGCAGGCACAGCGCATCGGGCAGGCGCTCGGTGCCGCGCCCCAGCTGGATCACGACCGGCGTGGCCCAATCGGCCAGGGGTTGGAACAGGGCCGCCTGGATCACCGGCTGGTGGCGCAGGTCGGGATATGAGGAGATATCGACCCGGCCCGTCAAGGTCTTTTTGACGTATTGCACTTCGCGTCCGTCGGCCAGGGTGAAGACTGCCGGTTCGGACACAGAGGTCTGCCAGTCCACACCAAGGCTTTTGGCGGCCTCGGGGACCACGCCCCACATGTCGTATTGCACGTGCTGCCAGATTTCCGGGGCACGGCGTTTTTCCCAGTCCCTGCGGCTGCCCACGTAGCGGCCATTGTCACAGCGTAGCGGATCCAGGGGCGAATAGCCGCCCAGGAGTTCTTCCGCTTCGGTGAAATTGGTCCATTCGCCCCACTGCGAACGCTTCACCTGGTAGCCGGCCGGCGATTGGGGCGTATAGCCTTCGATATCGGTCCAGAATTTCATGGAAGGATGCGTCGGGACAATCAGTTGCGGCCGGTTGGGATCGTCCACATGGGGGCAAAGTTCGGGCGGCAGGGCCCCCAGTTGCTCTTGCATCTGGCGCATATCCATCACCGACGTGACATCCTCCGGCGGGAAAGCCGGAAACTGCGAAACACCGTCCACTTTGTTGTTTTCGGTCGAAACAACACTTGCCGTCCGCTGCCGGCAGGCGGCAAAACAGAGCAGCAAGACCGCTGCCAGAGCCACATTCACGACTCTTTTCATCCTCTTTTCCATAAAAAACTGTATTGGTATTTGGAAGCGAAGATAATATATGTCGGCGAAAAAACTTATTTTTGCCCACGCAGTGTTGAATTATTAACAATAAGATCCATGATTATCGATTTCAGCCAAATGCCGACCGAAGTGGTCGATCATGCCATGGGCGGTGAAAAGAGCCTGCTCCGTAACATCTATATAGACGACAAAGTGAAGATTTTGCGCGGCCAGTTGGCGCCCGGTGCCTCCATCGGACTGCACACGCACGAAATCAACTGCGAAGTGATGTATTTCATCGACGGCAGCGGCAAGGTGCTCTACGGAGACAAATACCAGCCCGTCCATGCCGGCCAGTGCCACTACTGCCCCAAGGGAGAAGCCCACAGTCTGATCAACGACAGCCAGCAAGCGCTCACCTTCTTTGCCGTCGTGCCCCTGCTGCCGTAAAGACATCGGAGGCGGTGTGTAAAAGTTTTAGAAAAGACTCAGCTGTTCGTCTTCGTCGAGCAGGCGGAAGCTCATTCGATGCCAGGGCGAGGGGCCGAGTTGCCGGATAGCCTCCCGGTGGGCGGCCGTGGGATAGCCTTTGTTCTCGTCCCAGTGATAGGCCGGATATTCCCGGTGCAGGGCCGCCATGCAATCGTCACGGTAGGTTTTGGCCAGGACCGAAGCCGCCGCAATCGACAAGTATTTTCCATCGCCTTTGACCACGGTCGTGGCAGGGATGTCGGGATAGTCTTCCGGCAATCCGCTCAAGGCCGGCGTCGGGGGTTGTTTTCTGTCTTCCGACAGGAGGTGGAGCGGCAGCTGGCAGGGCCGGCGGAAACGGTTGCCGTCGATCAGGAGATGCCCGGGACGCAGCTGTAGTTGTGCCACAGCCCGGTGCATGGCCAGCAGTGAGGCGTTCAAGATGTTGATACGGTCGATTTCCGCCGCCGTCACCACGCCCACCGCCCAGGCCAGGGCCGACTGCTCGATCAGAGGTCGCAAAGCGTAACGCTGCTTCTCGGTCAGCTGCTTGGAATCGTTGAGCTCCTCGCAGCAGAAATCCTCAGGCAGGATGACAGCCGCCGCATAGACCGGTCCGGCCAGGCAGCCCCGACCGGCTTCGTCGCAGCCGGCTTCCAACCTTCCTTTCTGGCAATAGGGCAACAACATCGATGGCAAGAACTTATTCCGAATAAATCACCGCCAAAAGGGTCTGCCCCACCGCCTTCAAGGTGCGGGCGTCGATCTGGTCCATGTTGTCGTGGCGAGTATGCCACTGGGCAAAGAATCCGCCCCGCTGGTCGTCAAAGTCGATAATGTCGATACAGGGGATTCCCGACAGGCGGTTCACATAGAGATGGTCGTCCGTGACCGCACCGCCGCGGGCATTGACAAACCAGGTGCCATAGCCCAGGGCCTCCGCCTGGTTCCATACCTTGCTCACAACGGTCTGGGCATAATGGTCCGAGAAATACTCCCGCATGAAGCAGGCGTTTTTAGCACCGACCATATCCAGCAGGATGCCATATTCGGCCCGATAACCGGCCCGGTGCGGATGACGAGCCCAGTACTGCGAACCCAGGCACCAGGTGTCTTCGCGTTCGGCCGCCCAAACGGGTGTGCCGTAATCTTCGGTATCAAAAAAGATGATATCCACGCCTATGGCCGGCAAGTGGCTGCTGTCCGACAGGCAAGCGCCGATCTGGCGGGCCACTTCCAGGAGGATGCCCACGCCGCTGGCTCCGTCGTTGGCGCCATCGACCGGCACGCGCTGGTGTTCGGCCAGGGGCTCCTGATCACTCCAGGGACGGCAGTCCCAATGGGCTGCCAACAGCACCCTGCGGCTCAAATCGGGCTGGAACGAGCCGATGATGTTGCGCATGTCCAGCCAACTACCGTCATATGCCCTCACCTGAGCCGTTTGCTCAATCACTTGGGCACCAAACCCGGCCAGCGAGGCAACCAGGTAGTCGCCACAAGCACGGTGGGCCGCCGTTCCAGGCACTCGCGGCCCGAAATCCACTTGCCGCTGCACATAGGCATAGGCGCTGTCCTGCTGAAACACAGGAACCGGTCTTTCGACAGCAGTCTTGGGGGTGGCCGGCTTGCGCCCGCCACAAGAAAGGCAAAGCAGCAAGGTCGTCAGCAACAGTATCGGACGACTCCATGTCCGGATTTGTATTCTGTATTTCATATAAATTGTCCTATTCTTGACACGTCAAAGCGTATGCCTGGGCCTGGCGCAGCACGCGCAGGAAGTTGCCGCCGGCTATTTTCTCTATTTCCTCCTGGGTATAGCCTTCACGGACCAGGGCCCGAATCAGGTTGACGAGCTCGCCCGAGTGCTGGCAGCCCACGATGCCGCCGCCACCGTCGAAATCGCTGCCGATGCCCACATAGTCCACGCCCACCAGGTCGCGCACATAGTTGATATGGGCCACGGCATCCTCCAGGGTGGCCTCCCGATCTTTGGCCAGGAAACCATGGTACAGACAAATGCCCATCACCCCACCCTTTTGGGCCAGCAAACGGATCTGCTCGTCCTTCAGGTTGCGCCGGTGCCGGCACAGCGCATAGACCGACGAATGGGAAGCGATGATGGGGACGGCCGATGTTTCGATGGCGTCGTAGAAGGTCTCTTCCGAGGTATGGGAGACATCGACCAGGATGCCGCAGCGGTTCATGCGCCGCACCACTTCGCGTCCGAAGGCCGACAGGCCATGGTGCTCGGGACGGTCGGCCTCCGAGGCCGAATCACAGACATCGTTGTGTCCGTTGTGGCTGAGGGTGATATAGACCACTCCCAGGGCGGCGAAGCGATCGACCAGGGAAATGTCCTTGCCCAGGGCATAGCCGTTTTCGATGCCCAGCAAGACAGCCCGTTTGCCGGCCTTTTTAAGGGAGAGCACTTCGTCGGGGGTACGCGCCAGGCCGGCCACGTCGCGGCAGGCCGAGGTGCGGGCCATGGTTTCGTTCAACAGGCGGAAAGCCTTGTCGGTGGCGGCCTGCAGGCCTTGCTCGTCACGGCCGAGCTGCTTGATATAGGCGGCCATCACCACACTGTCCCACAGTCCCTGCTCCATGCCCCTTAGGCTGACCCGGGCAGGCACCATTTCAAGGGCCTCTTCGCCCTGGGCGTCGAAATCGATTTTGCCGCGCTCGATTTGTCCGCCGGCATAAATATCGTAGTCGCCCTCGAAAAACATCGGGGCGTCGCAATGGGCATCCAGGCTGACAACCGACCCCATCACCCGACGGGTCTCATGGTAAAGCGCAGCCTCTTTCGTGAGCCAGGCAAACAGCCGCTGCATCACCGGCACCGACTCAGTCAGGCACTCGGGATGCCACTGCACGCCCAGGAAAGGCTTGAATTCGGCCGATTCCACCGCCTCGACGATACCATCGGTAGCCCGGGCGGCGATACGCAAAGCCTCGGGCACTTGACGGACAGCCTGATGATGGAAGGAATTGACACGGAGCCGGCCTTCGGGAAACAGTCGCGAGAGCAAGGTCCCCGGCTCGACAGTCACTTCGTGCACCGTCACATCGCGGGCCTGCGACTGGCTGTGCGGTAGAGGTTTCCCATCATATTCGGTGGGAATGTCCTGGTAGATGCGACCCCCCAGGGCCAAAGTCATCAGCTGTTCGCCGCGGCAGATACCCAGGATGGGCATCTGACGGTCCATGGCCTTGCGGATAAGCGGCAGTTCAAAAGCGTCGCGGACAGGGTTGGTGCTGCCCACATGGGGAGAGAGCGGTTCGCCCGTCACCTCCGGAGTGAAATCCCCGCCACCTGTGAACACCAGGCCGTCCAGGCGCGACAACAGGGCCTCCATGCCGGCCTCGTCCGTTACGGGAGGCAACACCAGGGGGCAGGCGCCGCTTTGAGCCACCGCCTCGACATAGGCCATCGCCAGCAAAGTCTGCCGGTCGTCGGGGCGGAAATTGCCGCTCAAACCGATCAAAGGTCTGTCACTGTCTGTTCTCATCTTGACAATATAATGCTTTTATCCTCCTCCAACTGGGCCTTGAGCGCCTCCAGCGAGGGGAAGGTCTGTTCGGGCCGGAGGTAATCTTTCAGGACCACCCGCAGAGGCTGTCCGTAGATATCCTGTCCGAAATCAAAAATATGCACTTCGATGCTGCGCTCGCTGCCGTTGTGCATCGTGGGGCGGGTGCCGATATTGAGCATGCCGCGATACGAACGGCCGCCATACTGCACTTCGACCGAATAGACCCCGCCGGCCGGTACCAGTAGGTCGGGTTCTGTCAGTTGCAGGTTGGCGGTGGGGAAACCCAGGTCGCGGCCCTTGCCATAGCCCCGCACCACGGTTCCGTCCATAAACCAGTCGTAGCCCAGGGCCTGATTGGCCTGCAGCACTTTCCCTTCGGCGAGCAGCTGGCGGATAGCGGAGGAGCTGACTTGGGGGAAATCGTCCAGCAAAGGCCGTTGCGGGGCCTGCAGCACTTCAATGCCCAACTCCTGTCCATAACGGCGATAGTCGTCGAGAACATCCCGGCGGCCATGCCCGAAATGATGGTCGTAGCCGATAAGCAGGCAACGCACGTGGTATTTGTCCTTCAGCACCCCGGCCATGAAATCCCGGGCACTGAGCGCGGCCAAAGAGGTGTCGAAGGCGAGCTGCTCGACACGGTCCACCCCCGTCTGCCGCAATAGCTGGTGCTTGTCGTCACAGGCCGTGAGCAGGGAAGGACAATACGTAGCCTGCAATACCCGGCGCGGATGGGGCCAGAAATGGAGCACCAGCGAAGGCATCATCCGTTGCCGGGCCAGACTTTTCAGCTGGTCCATCAGGAAACGGTGTCCCAGATGCACGCCGTCGAAAAAGCCCATCGTGGCCACGCAAGCCTCAAAAGGCTGGGGCTCGAAGCTTTCGTCGGCCGCCAGCGCCGCTTCTTCGGGAAACAGCCTCGGACCGAAATCCTCGAACGGACGGGGGCAGTCGGTCTGCCAGCCCAGGGAGGCAGCCGCCTCGCAATTGGCCGGGCTGTCGTCCACCAGCAAAGTCTCTTCCGGTTTGAGACGGGCATCGCGGGCCACATATTCGAATATCTCCCGGCCCGGCTTGGACAGGCCGATCTGATAGGAATAATACATTTTCTCGAAACACTCTTCGGCCGGATAGCCCGCCTGGGCAAACTGCTCCAGGAAACGGGTGTGGATCGGGTTGGTATTGCTCAGCAGGAAGACCCGGTAACGGCGGCTCAGAGCATAGACCAGGCGGATCTTGCGATAGGGTATGTCCTCCAGGAAAGCCGCCCAAGCCGCATCGATGGCCTCATCAGAAGCCTGCAGCGAAAACATCTCACGTAGTTGGCGGCGGAACTCAGGCAGGTCGATATCGCCGTTCTCGAACGCGCCGAAGGGGCCCTGATGGCCATAAGGCGTCAGATAGTCGGCCGGCCGGGGCACCCCCAGCCGATGGAAGGCATCCATGCTGGCCTGGGGATTCAGGTTGACCAGCACACCGCCGAAATCAAATACTATGTTCTTTATTTCCGCCACCGAAGGGGTTTTCCGTTTCAAAGCGTAAAATTACAAAAAGCCCCCGATGTGGCAAGCAAAAAAACAGGCGCTGTTGCTTAATCCACAAAATAAGCGTAATTTTGCCCTCACATTCACGAAAACGCGTTCGTGACGGGCCTATAGCTCAGTTGGTTAGTAGCACCTGACTCATAATCAGGGGGTCACAGGTTCAAGCCCTGTTGGGCCCACCCTCTAAAAATCAAGCACTTACGAAATTAATCGCAAGTGCTTTTTTCTTGTTGGTGAAATTCAAGTGAAATTGGAATTTTTCAATTTCGATTTTTGAACCGCTCTTCCAAGCGCCTGTCATAGTCCGCTCGGAAATCGAAGTCAAGTGGGATTTTCTCCCCGTAGAGTTCCTCGATATACTCCCGGTTACGCTTTTTGAGTTCCAGCAGCACGGCCTCCTTGTCGATGCGTTCAAGCAGAAAATCATCGCTGCTCAATCCATCCCCACCACCAGAGGCCCACTTCCGGCCAATACCATTGATAAGCCCGTAGCCGTCACGGGGGTGCAGCCTCCGAAACTCCAGGAAAGCCTGGATAAGTTCCTCACGTGTCACCTTGCTGGCCGCTTCACGTTCCATCCTGACAAACTCACGTCCGTGTCGGCCACCATCATACAGGTGCAAGCCGTCCTCGGTTCTGTAGTTACAGAACAAGTCCTCGGTCGCCGCTTCGTCACGGGGGCCTCCGCCCCAGATTGTTATCTTGCCCTTGATATCCACGGAATACTCGATCGTGTAATACTGCCTGCCGCCTCGCACCATCGACACAAGCCGCTTTCGGTTGTGCTCTGACTGATTGTCCTTCTTCATAGCCGTGTCATTTTGATGTGTCGCCGTTCATTGCCTGGAGCTCCATCACCCTGGCTGCAATTGCATCTACAGCCTCATCCGGGGCCGTTTCAAGCCATCGAGTCAAAGCCTCGGTTTCGACCTTCGCCTGTTCCTCCACGGACAGGCTCTGCTGCTTGGGGATAATATATGCCATCAAGCCCGATAGGAGCCTGATACGTTCATCCGGCCTCAGCGCCTTGATGTCATCTTCAAACTGCTTGCGGTTGTCATCCAGGAGCCCGGATAGCCATCTCTTCAAGTCGGACGTTGTTCTGTTCGGAGTGCCCTTCTGTCGGCCTCCCAGACGGCCCCGGCCGTCATTTGCTTTTCGTGCCATATCAATACATTTTTATGATTCTACTTCAAACTATAATAGTGATTGCCTTCGCTGAGGCTGTCATTTTCTGTGTAAGTGCAGAAATCGGTGCAGAAAATAGTTCAATTCTCACTCATAATATAAATATCTCTCTGATTTTCAATCATTATCGGTGCAGTTATTGGTGCAGTTATTGGTGCAAGTGCTGTTGTGGTGCAGTAGTGCAGTGCAAGTTGCCCTATATATAAGGGCAACTGCACTTGCACTTGCACCACCTCTGCACTACTCAACCAGGTATCCATCTATCGACTGCTGTTCAACCTGAGGCGGCAAGCAGTACGGGCCTTTCGGCTTCTGCTGCACAATGATTCCCTTCTCTTTGGCTTGTCGCATCCTCTCTCGGCAAGTACCATCGCTCAGGCGAAGCTGCTGCATCAATCGCTTTACGATGTCGGAATAGGGATACATTTTGCCGGGCTCCATAAACGCAGCCAGCGCCTCCCGTAGTTCCTTCATCTTTTCGGCCGAAGCATCGGATACAACCTTCATCGGGGGTGTAGTCAATTGAGGGATTCCGTTTTCATCGCTGACAAAAGCGAAGCTGGACGGCGGTTTGTGCCCTCTTGACTTCTCCCCGGACTCCACCCTTGTGATATCATCATCCACCTTCAGGCGCAGCTGGGTTTTGGACTTCTTCCAAAGGGTTGTGCCCAGGTGTCCGCTTGCCTTTGTGGGGCCTCCACCCGGGGCCGGGTTCTGGTGTATCACACACAGGACGGCGCAATTATGCTTCGCTGACAGGGCATCCACCAGCTTGACCAAATCTTTACTCAGCTGTAGGTTGTTCGAATCCTCGCACAAATCGGCGATATTATCAAGAACAACAACCGTAGGCTTGAACAACAAGACGCAGCCCTCCACCAACTCGACTTGAGCCGCCGTGTCCTCAATGCGTAGATTGATTGCGGCGAAGCGCTCATCATCCTTGCTGGTGTCAAGCCCTGCCATCTGGTGCACCCGTCTGAGGACGGACTGAGTATCGACCTTGTTCTGCTCGGTGTCCACGTACAGCACTCGGTTCTCGGCGGCTGTGGGTGAATAGAAGCCCAGGCAGCGCCGTCCGTCATCATCGCCGGGATCGTCATCGTTTGACGGCTGAGGCTCATACAGGAGCCCGGCAATCATAGAACAAACGAGCATCGTTTTCTTGCTCCCGGCCTGGCCCTCTATCATAGACAGGTCGCCCAGGTGAAGAAACTCTTCGCCATCGTTGCGGAATAGTACGGGGGTGTTCGGGGGGTACACTTCCTCAAGCGACACTCTGAGCCGCTTCCATATCTGCTCCCACGTTTCGGAATTGATTTCAGCCCGGCTCTCGCCCTGAGCGAATTCCCGGCTTGATTCCTGGGCCGCTACGACCTGGCCCATCACCCGACTTATACTGAGCGTATCAGGACGCTTAGGTAGTTCTTTTTCTTCCATAGCTACTCAGTTTTGATGTTTAGTACTACCTTAGCATCCGTTTCAAAGGTCACCACCACTCCACGGATACGAGAGTCATCGACAACCTCCACGGACTCGGTATCATAGTCCACCCATTGACCCGGATTGGTGAACAGAAAGAAGGCTCTCATTATTTCCGAATTGCCGTCCTGGGGAACCTTGTCAAGAATTGTAGCCATTTGCTGTGATATGTCACAGAGAAAATTCTTTACCGGGAGAATGACTTTCAAATACTCGTCAAGTTCATTGGCTTTCCAGGTCTTGCCCTGCGACAATGCGAAATCTCGCTTCTCCTGAAGTTTGAGGGTCAGTTGGTACAGCGAATTACGATGCTGTCCAACTCTCGTCAGTTCGTCTTTCATAGCAGCGCCTCCTTTCCATCAAAGAGAGTCGGCATCGACTCAGATTCGTACCAATACAGCTTGAAGCCGCCATCCGTCCAAGCCTTACGGATTTTCATGTGATAGCGACTTATCAGGGTCGATATGCACTTCCTGGCATCGTTGGTGTTGCAAAGCCTGTTGATGTCACGGGCTGAGTATTTCCCACCCGAGAGCAAAAGCGCCCTCACTTGTCGGATAATCCGACCTGAATTGGTATCTTTGTCCTGTGAGATAGACAAAGAATTGTGGGCCGTAGAGATACGGCCTGTAATTTTTTTCATAGGGCCGCATCTGTTTTGGTTTCCTGGATTGCCAGGTCAGTTTTACGATAACGGACAACCTTCCCGATTCGAACGGGCATAAGTTTGCCTTCCCTTTCCCACCGCCATAAGGTCGGCTTCGACACTCCCAACAAGGTGCACACCTCGCCGGGGCTTAAGTACTCGGTCGAGCCGGAGCACTTGTTACTCACTTGCGGCATCATCGCCACCATTTGCTCGGCAACCATCGTTGCCAATTCCCGAAGTTGTTCGGGTTCAAAAATTATTGTTTTGTACATTTAATCGGCTTCGCCATTTGAGGTTCCACCGACTACATATATATTTCGAACTCGAACTGTAAACCTGAGCAATTGGGTAGCGTTAATTCGGTATTCAAATGATTAAATAACAGGCATTTAAAACACCTTCTAAAGGTGGCAATCCGTAGCCATCCTCACGCACGCACGTAGGCGAATCCGGCTTGTCCGACTTCGTGTCCTGGTGATAAAGAAAAAGGCCCCATCCCTGGAGCCCTTTTCGTTTTATTCTTCGTCTGGGTCGATTAGTAGCAATCGGTTTCGGCTTGCCAACTTCTTAGGGCTGTATCGCCCTTCGTAGTGGGCTATCACCTTGCCGTCAGAGTGCCCCACCATCTCGTCGATGAAGTCACGGCTAATATCATGCTGTCTGAGTGTGGTCACGTAGCTATGCCGGGCCGTTGATGGCCTGGCCGTCCGTATCAGCCTGGGCCGGGTTCCCGTAGCCTCAGCCTCGGCGATGGCTTGTTTGTTCAGTTCCTCGCAGACGTTACGCATCCCGTGGAGAATGTCTTTATTGAAGTCCTTCACCCGGTTTTTGATAGCCACCTCGGTGACAGCGCCCAGAAGCACCTGGGGAAATACACGCTTGCCGACCACGGGCCGACTTGCGTAGGTATCCAGGTATTCCTGGAGTTCAGGTATGACAGGGATACGCACTCGCCTGGCCCCGGTGCTGTCTTTCGTCTTGGTACGGGTGAATGTCAGTTCGTTGTCGATGAAATAGGCATCGCTCCACTCGAGCAGCGCAATATCCATAAGGTTTGAGCCGTTCATAAGGTAGAGTATCATCCACCAATCGGCCCACTTCTTTTCAGGCCCTTTGTAAGCCTTCACCCTGAGAATATCGGGTACACTCAGCACGTCATCCTCCCGGGCCTTTGCCGGGGCCTGGGGAATGGTGACTCTTTCACAGCCTACACGGACGTATTTACCTGCTTCACGGAGCACGGCCCGAAGGTCACGCATATAAATGCCCTGGGCTGTCACGGACACTCCCTGCTCGGTCATCCATGCCCTCCACTCATCAATGACAGCCGGAGTGACAGCCGCCGGGGTGATATTGGCCCTCCGGCCTTTTATAATGGTCTGGTATCCGTTGCGCTCGATGGTGCAGCCCAGAGCCTTGAAAAACGAGCGTAGGGCCGTCCTGTAGAGTTCACGTGTGCCGACCTTATCCTTAGACAATGCGATGCGCTCCCACCATGCAGACAAAGTATTGTCAGTATGTGACTGATTGGCCGTCCGCTTGCCCAAAGCTGCCTTTAGGAGTTCCATATCGAAGGACTCTTTTTTGAGTATCGACCTCACTTCAGACACAACCTTTTCGTGCCCGTCCTCGACTTGCCGCTTGATTTTGCTATATTCGCCCTTCTCACCCAGGGCACGGCGAATCTTTTCGTACATATCGAAGGAGGCCCGTATCCCTGTCGGATAATACCAAGCCCGGCCCTGATACATGACACGTGTCGATATCGGCAAAACGCTGCTCGTTCTGGCCTTCCTGGGGTCGATGGTCGTTGATACAAACACTCCTTGAATGTTGTCGTGGAAAATAGGTTCGTAGGACTTCATATAACGCTTGTTTTTCGGCGCTGAGGCCATCAGTTGAACAAATTCACGTCCTGGGCCATAGAATCGCCCTGAAGGGCCTTAAAACGAGCCTCAGCCATATTGCACGCAGACTCAGCACGGGCCATCAAAATACGGCTGTGTTCATCGGCAAGCCTGGCCGTCACAGCGCCCAGGCGAATACTCTCAGACAGGGCCTCGCACAGAGCCTCAGCCTCGGCGATCGTCCACGGGCTTTCGTAAAGTTCAGTCATAGTCTTGTAGGCAAGCGCCCAGACCTCCCACGGGTTGAAATCGTTCTTCTGTTCCATAGCTACTTTGTTTTTTCGTTCATGATTGACAGAGCCTCAGCCCTGGTCGTTTCGATATGTGCAAGCGCCGTCCGTAGCCTGGCCGTCACCTTGCCCCGGTGGAGGCTGTCGATGTAGGCTGCTCTCAGTTCCTCGGCCTTCAGTATGTCCCAGGCTCCGTCCTGATACAATTCGATGATTTTCGATTGGGCCTGGCCCCAGGTGGCTGCTCTGTCGTTCATTTTCGATGTTGTTTTGTCCGCTCTCACAATTTCACCATGCGCTCGGTGAAATTAAAGTGAAATTGGAATTTGAAATCACACGCAAATGTACGAAACTTATTTTAATCTGCAAACACCTGGAACAAAAGAATTTATATTATTTGATTTAATCCTCCGAAAATCATTGAAAACCGCCAAAATTGTGACTCATAATCAGGGGGTCACAGGTTCAAGCCCTGTTGGGCCCACCCTTCAAAACACAAGTAAACACAAAACGGGAAGCCGACAGACTTCCCGTTTTTCTTTACGATGACCGCACAGGGTTACAATCTGCGATACTTGAAATTCGAGATGGTGGCCGAACCCTTGCCGGCGACAAAAATGCCCGGCAACACGCTTTGGAACTCGTAGAGCGTGTTGTGGTGGTAGCCGGAGATATCCATGCCCCAGCTCTCGCGCTCCCAATGCTCTCCGTCGAAACTGTATTCGCCCGTCACGATGTGCTTGTCGTTGCGCAGGCGCAGCCACAGGTGGTTGCCCATGCTCGCGCCGGTACGGCTGCTCGTGTCCTTGCGGAAACGGTAACGGTGGGTCGAGTCGAAGCCCGTCCCCATGTGGAAACCTGCATTGTAGAAGAGCACCAGGCCAGCCATCACCTTGTCGCCGCTCAGTTCGATTTCGGCTTCAATTTCGTAGGAATGGTCGCCTGCCACGAACAGCAGCGGTGAGCTGTTGCCCGGGCCGTCGCCTTTGCCCTTCATCACCAGGCTGCCCTTCTTGTTGACTTTCGAACGGCGGGTCTCATAAGACAGGTAGTGCCGCCATTCGTATCCGATGCGGAACTCTCCCAGGCGTGCCTTGGGATCGCCCGTCGAAGCCGGACGCAAGGGCGTGTTGATATAGCCTTCCAGACGGGTGTCGGGCGAAGTGCGGATCCATTCGTCGGAGGTCATCATCACCGGCTCGAGCAGCGTCTGGCGGCCCAGGGTCTGATAGCCGTTCTCATAGGCATGATAGACAATATACCAGCGGCCGTCCTTGGTGTCGATGAGCGAACCATGGCCCTTGCTCCACCAGCGGTCGTCGGCGCTGTAGGTATGCACCATGGGATTGTAGGGGGAGTTCTCCCATGGGCCGTCGAGCGATTTGGACCTGGCCACGACCACCATGTGGCTGGTGGGCGGACCTGCCGTGCCGCCTTCGGCGTTCAGATAGTAGTAATAATCGCCGATGCGACGGATCTTCGGACCCTCCAGGCAGAAACCCTCCGTCTGCCATTCGCGGGGATAGCGCCAGCCCAGATAGACCAGCTCCATCGTTTCGGGCAACACGGAAAGACCGTCCTCGGAGAGGCGGACGCGACGGCCGCCGCTCATAAAGAGCCAGCGCACGCCATCCTCCCCTACCACATGACAGGGATCGATGTTGCCGATTTTCAGGTCGATGGGGTCACTCCAAGGACCGTCGGGCGTCACCGACCAGGTCACATAGTTGGTCTTGCCCTTGTCCGAGGCCACCGTGAAATAAATGTAGAACTTGCCGTCGTAATAGGAGATGTCGGGTGCCCAGACCGAGCCCAGGTATTTTTTCAAGGCAGGTCCCAGCGGCTCCCAGTTGATGAGGTCGGTCGAATGGAACACAATCAGGCCCGGCTGATAGTCGAAGCTCGAATGGGTCATGTAGTAGTCGTCACCGACCCGGACAATGGTGGGATCGGGATAGTCGCCCCGGAAAACCGGATTCATGTAGACAGCCCTCACCTGACGGCGCACTTCCATCTGGGGTTCGTCAACGGCCTGCTGGGCGGCAAGCGGGGATGGCCACAGGACAACCAGTCCCAGGGCCAATGCCAGCATCAAACTAGACTTCGACATAAGCGTATGGTTTTATGGTCAATCATTCATCGACAGCAGGAACTCTTCGTTCGAATCGGTCTTTTCGAGCCGGTCCTTGAGGAACTCCATGGCCTCGATGGGATTCATATCCGACAGATAGCGGCGCAGCACCCACATGCGGTTGAGCGTCTGCTGGTTGAGCAACAGATCGTCGCGACGCGTGCTGGAAGCCAGCAGATCGACTGCCGGGAAGATGCGCTTGTTGGACAGCGTGCGGTTGAGCTGAAGCTCCATGTTGCCCGTGCCCTTGAATTCCTCGAAGATTACATCGTCCATCTTGGAACCCGTTTCCGTCAGGGCGGTGGCGATGATCGTCAGGCTGCCGCCGTTCTCGATATTACGGGCAGCGCCGAAGAAACGTTTGGGCTTGTGCAGGGCATTGGCATCGACACCACCCGACAAGACCTTGCCCGATGCCGGAGCCACGGTGTTGTAGGCACGGGCCAGACGGGTGATGGAGTCGAGCAGGATCACCACGTCGTGACCGCATTCGACCATGCGTTTGGCCTTCTCCAGCACGATGCCGGCAATCTTGACATGATGGTCGGCCGGCTCGTCGAAAGTGGATGCCACCACTTCGGCATTGACGCTGCGTGCCATGTCGGTCACTTCTTCCGGACGCTCGTCGATGAGCAGGATGATCATATAGACCTCCGGATGGTTGGCCGCGATGGCATTGGCGATATCCTTCAGCAAGACGGTCTTACCGGTCTTGGGCTGGGCCACGATCAAACCGCGCTGACCCTTGCCGATGGGCGAGAACAGGTCGACCACCCTGACCGAGGTGTTGGCAAATTCCTTCTTGCCGCAGAGATTGAATTTTTCGTCGGGGAACAGGGGGGTGAGATGGTCGAACGACATACGGTCGCGCACGAAAGAAGGATCTCGGCCGTTGATTTTGTCGACCTTGACCAGCGGGAAATACTTCTCCCCTTCCTTGGGCGGACGGATCGGTCCCATCACGATGTCACCGGTGCGCAGGCCGAAAAGCTTGATCTGCGACTGGGAGACATAGGTGTCGTCGGGCGAAGAGATGTAGTTGTATTCCGATGACCGCAGGAAACCGTAGTTTTCGGGCATGATTTCCAAACAACCGCTG
>Ga0079305_1001813_pt1 | contig 23755 bp, 18 predicted proteins | sample LMS_cellobiose_e_FD_79183 | JGI IMG/M metagenome (GOLD analysis project Ga0079305, IMG submission 79183) | Rumen-fistulated moose microbial communities from Alaska, USA - LMS_cellobiose_enrichment | ecosystem: Host-associated > Mammals > Digestive system > Stomach > Rumen fluid ... | reverse complement strand
GGGAGCGCTGATAATCCTTCAGAAAGGTGACATCCTTGCCGTCGAGCACGATGTGCCCCCGATCGACGAGAAACGTGCCTGCGACGGCATTGAGCAGCGTCGATTTGCCCGCGCCGTTTGAGCCGATGATCGTGACAAACTCACCCGCCTCGAGATGCAGGGAAAGATCGTCGAGCGCGAGACGCGCGTTGGCCGTGCCGGGAAAAAATGTCTTGGAGACGTGCTTAATCGTCAGCATCGGCCTGTGCCTCCTTTCGCAGCTTTCTGACGCGCAGCAGCTCAACAACGGCGGGGCCGGAGATCGCCACCGCGACGATGACCGCCGAAACGAGCTTGAGATCGGACGCCGAGACCGACGCGGAGAGCGCCGCCGCAATAATCACACGGTACACGACCGCTCCGAAAATAGCGGCGATAATGCGCACCGGCACACCGGGATTTTTGAAAAGCAGATCGGAGAAGACCTCGCCGATGATGAGCGACGCCAGACCGATGACGACCATGCCCGTGCCCATCGTGATCTCGGAAAAAAGCTGATACTGCGCAAGCAGCGCGCCCGAAAGCGCGACCAGCGCATTGGCGGCGCAAAGGCCGACCGTCGTCGTATAGGCGGGATTGATCGAGGATGCGGAGACCATCGTACGATTATCCCCCGTAGCGCGCACGGAAAGCCCGAGCCGCGTGCGCAAAAAGACGATCAACGTAGCCGCAACAACAGCGGCGATCAGAGCCGAAAGCAGCAGCTTCCCCCACAGGCGCGCCGGCGGCGGCAGCAGCCTCTCGAATTTGGAAAAGACCGTTTCAAGCCGCAGCAGCGGCACATTGGAGCGGTTTCCCATCGCCTTGAGATTGATGGAGTAAAGCGCCGTCATCGTGATGATACCGGCGAGGATCGGCTGGATCCTGAGGCGCGTCTGCAGCATCGCCGTAACGAATCCGGCGCACGCGCCCGCGCACATCCCCGCGAGCACGCCGAGAAACGGGTGCCCCAGCAGCGTCAGGCTGGCGCAGCAGGAGGCCCCGAGCGTAAACGACCCGTCGGTCGTCATATCCGCGATGTTGAGCGTGCGAAAGGAAAGATACAATCCGAGCGCGACAAGACAGTAGAGAAAGCCCTGCTCGGCAGCGCCGCGCAGCAAGACCATGCTCATGCGCACACCTCCGGTACACAGATCGAAAGAAGTGAAAAACGGGAAAATCACGCAGCGAAAACCGGCGCGCCGGCCGGCGGCGCGCACGGCTCACGCCGCGTGAAAGCAGATCGGAGATTACTGAACGTATGCGGAGACATCGACGCCGATCGCGGCGGCAGTCTCCTCATTGACGACGGTGGCATATTCGTCGAGCACCTCGACAGGGACATCCGCCACAGCAGCGCCTTCAAGGATACGGATCGCCATATCGGCGGTCTGCTTGCCGAGCTGCGTGTAGTTGACGCCGACGGTAGCGAGTCCGCCGTCCGCAACCATGGAATCGGCGGCGACGTAGACGGGCATCTTGGCTTCGTTCGCGATCTGGGCGAGGTTCGGCATCGCGTAGGCAACGGTATTGTCGATCGGGCAGAAGATCGCATCGACCTTTCCGATCAGGGACTGCGCGGCGGTCGTCACCTCGCCGGAATTCGTCACGGTCGCCTCGGTGTAGGCGATGCCCGCGGCGTCGCAGGCAGCCTTGGCGTCGGCGATAACGGAAACGGAGTTGGTCTCGGAGAGGTTGTAGAGGAATCCGTAGGTCTGGATGCCGGGCGTCAGCTCGTTTGCGAGATCGAAGATCTTATCGACGGCAATCACGTCGGACGTGCCGGTGCAGTTGCGGTCGGGCTTGCCGTCCGCGCCGACGAGGCCGGCGGCAACCGGATCGGTAACGGCCGCAAAGACGATCGGAATATCGCTTGTGGCGGCGGCGGCGCCCTGGGCGGCGGGCGTGGCGATGGCGACGATCAGATCAACCTTGTCGCCGACAAACTTCTGGCAGATGGAGTTGATCGTGTTGGTATCGGCCTGGCCGTTCTCATAATCGACGACCGCGTCTCCGTAGCCGGCGGCGGCCAGCTCGGCCATAAAGGACTCGCGGATCTCATCGAGCGAGGGATGCTCGACAAGCTGCAGCAGACCGATGTGAACGGGCTCGGCGGAGCTCGGCTCGGCGGAGCTCGGCTCGGCGGAGGGAGCGGGTTCCGCGGAAGATGCGGGGGCCGCGGAGGACGCAGGCGCGGAGCCGCAGGCGGCGAGGGACAGAAGCATCGCGGCGCAAAGCAGAATGGCAAACAGTTTTTTCATGGTAATTTCTCCTTTATTCTCAAAATCGGGCGTTTGTTCTTATCGGAGCGCTGCAGCGGCCGCGCCATCGGCGGGTCAAACGGTTCATATCGGGTCCATCCTTTCTTTTCGGAAAATAAAAAAGCCCCTGAAGGATTGTTTCCTTCAAGGACAGATACGCGATCTGCGGTGCCACCTTGATTGCCGCCGGCCGGCGGCCTCTCGTCGGGATGCCATCACATCCCCTGCCCTGTAACGGCGGCTTCCGTCCGGGAATACTGTGGATTGCTCCGGTTCCTCCGGCCCTCTGCGGTCCATCATAACCGACTCGCATTTCGATCGGGCTCTCAGCCGCCCCGACTCTCTGTGCGCGCGTGATCGGTTTGCCTTCCGCGTCTGCGGTTTTGCTTTTCTGCATTAAATCACAGTTTGAGCAAATTGTCAAGCGCCTTCCCCCGTTTTGTGAAAATCAGCGGTTTTCCGCCAAGGCGCCCGACGGATTTCGGCGGTTTGCGCAAAGAAAAGGCACGAATGAAGAATCCTATTTATATCCTCTATGTTTTACAATGCCAAAGCAGAGGCATTTCGATCCTCTTTGCCGCCACGGCAGGCGCTCCCGCGGCAGGGCGCGCCGCGAAAGCTCGGCAGGCGCCCGCATATGCAAAAAGCGCGCCCCTTGCGGGACGCGCTTTTGAATCGCCGGTGCGTTCGTTTCTTACTTGAAGAAGCGGAGCAGGACGCCGCCGTAATTGGCGAGCAGCGGAGCGAAAACGAGGGAAACAACCGTCATCAGCTTGATGAGGATGTTGATGGAAGGACCGGAGGTATCCTTGAAGGGGTCACCGACGGTATCGCCGACGACGGCAGCCTTATGGGCATCGGAGCCCTTGCCGCCGTGGTGGCCGACCTCGATGTACTTCTTCGCGTTATCCCAAGCGCCGCCGGCATTGGACATGAAGATCGCCATCAGAACGCCGGTGACCAGCGCGCCGGCGAGCAGGCCGCCGAGGGCCTCCGTGCCGAGGAGCAGGCCGACGAGCAGCGGAACGACAACCGCCATGATGCCGGGCACCATCATCTCATGCAGGGCAGCCTGCGTGGAAATGGCGACACAGGTGGTGTAGTCGGGCTTGGCAGTGCCTTCGAGGATGCCGGGGATGGTATGGAACTGGCGGCGGACCTCTTCGATCATCTTATACGCAGCCTTGGAGACGGACTCCATCGTCATGGCGGAGAAGACGAACGGCAGCATGCCGCCGATCAGGATACCGATCACGACATTGGAATCGAGGATGTTGATCGCGGAGACCCGGACGGCCTGCGCGTAGGAAACGAACAGAGCCAGAGCGGTCAGCGCGGCGGAGCCGATCGCGAAGCCCTTGCCCATGGCAGCGGTGGTGTTGCCGACGGCGTCAAGGGTATCGGTGATCTCGCGGACAGACTCATCGAGGCCGGCCATCTCGGCGATACCGCCGGCATTGTCGGCGATCGGGCCGTAAGCGTCAACGGCAACGGTGATACCGGTGGTGGACAGCATGCCGACGGCAGCCAGCGCGATGCCGTACAGACCGGCAAACTGATAAGCAAGGAAGATACCGACGCAGATGAGCAGGATCGGAACGCAGGTGGACATCATGCCGACGGCAAGGCCGGAGATGATGGTCGTGGCGGAACCGGTCTCGGACTGCTCGGCGATCTTCTTAACGGAAGCATAGTCGCCGGAGGTGTAGATCTCGGTAACGATACCGATGATCAGGCCGACGATCAGGCCGGCGCAGACAGCGATTGCGTACTTCATGCTGCCGAAGAAGGTGCTGGAGAGAGCGAACGCGCAGATCACGACGACGACCGCAGCGCCGTAGGAGCCGGTGTTCAGGCTCTTCTGGGGATTGGCGCCCTCCTTACCGCGGACAAAGAAGGAGCCGATGATCGCCGCAAGGATGCCGGCAGCGGCCAGCAGCAGCGGGAACAGCACGCCGGCGCCGGCAATTTTTCCGGCCTCGGAGATGCCGAGCGTGACGGCGGAAACGAGCGCGCCGACATAGGACTCGAAGAGGTCGGCGCCCATACCGGCGACGTCGCCGACGTTGTCGCCGACGTTATCTGCAATAACGGCGGGGTTGCGGGGGTCGTCCTCCGGAATACCGGCCTCGACCTTACCGACGAGGTCGGCGCCGACGTCAGCGGCCTTGGTGTAGATACCGCCGCCGACACGGGCGAACAGAGCGATGGAGGAAGCGCCGAGGGAGTAGCTGGAGAGAATCTCGAAGTTGCCCGTGAGCGCATAGATGACGGAGGCGCCCAGCAGGCCGAAGCCGACGACGCACATACCCATAACGGAACCGCCGGAGAAAGCGATGTGAAGAGCCTTGGGCATACCGCCCTCAGCAGCGGCGGCGGCGGTACGGACATTCGCCTTGGTCGCAACGGTCATACCGGCGTAACCGGCGGCGATGGAAAATGCGGCGCCGACAACGAAGCAAACGGCGTTGATCCAGCCGATACCGAGACCGATCAGAACAAAGAGCAGGACAATGAACCAGATCAGGATCTTGTACTCTGCGAACAGGAAGGCGCGGGCGCCCTCATGGATGAAGCCGGCAATTTCAGCCATTCTTTCGTTGCCGGTGGATGCTTTCCCGACGACACCGGACTTATACAGAGCAAAAAGCAATGCACAAATCGCAAGTACGGGCGCAACCCAGATCATGTTTTGCATACGTATATCCCCTTCTTTTTTTATTTCCGAGACGCGCGGTCACGGAATGACGCTGATATTATAACACCTGATTAGAGCCATTGCAAGGAGATTTTTTAATAATTTGTTTCAGAGATATGTCCAACCGTAATACAAATTGGATAAAATGTCAGCCATATTCCCGAAGGAACAATTCGCTCCTCCTGCGCGCAACGCCGAAACGCGAAAGCGGCGCTTGCGGGAAGCGCCGCTCAAAAGGGGCTCGGCCGCGCGCTTGCGGCCGCTGCATTTATCTTTTTTCGGGAACGGCGCGCTGGGGGATTTCGCCGCTGCGATAGCCCTCGAGCAGCCGCTCCAGCGCGTGGATCTGCCCGATGATGTCGTGGCCGGTATCCGTATCCGCGACGAGGCGGCGCACGGGGACGCGCTCAAACACGTTCGAGATCGAGGCGACGTCAAAGTTATCGCGCACGGCGGATTCGATCGAGGTAAACGCCTCATGCGAAATGATGCGCATGCCGTAGGAGTTGTAAACGAGCGTATAGCCCGCGATACCGGTCTCAGGCTGATACGCCTTGCAGAAGCCGCCGTCGATCATCAGGATACGGCCGCCGCAGCGGATCGGGCTCTCGCCGGAATGCGCCTTGACGGGGATATGGCCGACAATAATATGAGAATTCTGCGGGTCGAGCCCAAATTCCCCGACGATGAGCTGCAGAAGCCCGGGATCGTTGACCAGACGATAGAATGCGTTTTTCGGCTCGTTGTGCGAGGTCTTGTCGGCGACGAGCAGGCGCTCAAACGTCGTCATGCGCGTCTTGCCGAAAAGCGGCGCGTCGCGTCCGCACCAGAGCCACCACATCATATCGACGCCGTCGGCCTTTTCCTTGCTGCCGGGCTCGCCGTAGTAGCCCGCGCGCACCATGCGGTCACAGTAATCGAGCAGCGCGCGGCCGTAGTACCGCTGGCCGTTGAAGGTGAATTCCATCATCGAGCCGTCCTCGTTGACGGGCAGGCACCCGTGCATCAGCAGGTTGCCGTTGGCGATGCGGTAGATCGCGCCCTTGTCGATCAAAAAGCGGATATGCTGCTGCAGCTGCTCGCTGCGGCGGAAGGAATCCTTGAGCGCCTCGATCAGCGCCTCCTCATCGGGCGTGAGCCGGTAGGGATCCTTGGGGTCGATCGTGGGGAACGTCGCGTCCTTGAGCTCGTAGGTATTGCCGTAAACGGTCAGCGTGCCTTTTTCGTAATCGACACCGTTGAGGACGAGGCGGTCCTCCATATGGTATTCGGGATGGCGGGAGATAATCTGCCCCTCGAGCTTAAACTGGAGCGTCGCGGCGGCGCGGCGCAGCTTCGCAACGAGGCCGATGTCGTTGAGGCCGATCTTGTCCTTTTCGATCACCTTGGGCTTATAAACCATGCTGTCGCCGTATGTCTGCTCGGCAAACGCCATCAGCGGACGCAGGCTGATGCCGTAGCCGTTTTCGATCGTATCGACGTTGGCATAGGACAGCGACACATTGAGCATATTGGCGATGCAGGCCTCGCAGCCGGCGGCGGCGCCGATCCAGAGCATATCGTGGTTGCCCCAGACGAAATCGATCGCATGATGCTGCATCAGCTTCTGCATGATGAGCTGGGCGCCCGGGCCGCGGTCAAAAATATCGCCGAGCACATGCAGCTGATCGACGATCAGATCCTTGATGAGCGACGAAACCTCTTCAATAAAGGCGTCCGCCCGCCCGACGGCGATAATGGAGCGGTAGATGCTCTGGAAGTAGCTTTCCTTGTTTCTCGTCGCTTCGGCGTGCAGCAGCTCATCGAGAATATAGGCAAATTCCTGCGGGAGCTTCTTATGTACCTTGGAGCGGCTGTATTTGGAGGAAACGAGCCGGCAGACGTTCACCAGCCGCACCAGCGTGATATAGTACCATTCATCAAGATGATCGGCATATTTCGCCTTGAGCAGCTCGAGCTTGCGCGCAGGGTAATAAATCAGCGTCGCAAGCTCCGCGCGCTCCTCGGCGGAAACGCTGTCGGAAAACAGCTCGTCGATCTTTTCACGGATGATGCCCGAGGCGTTGTTGAGAATGTGCGTAACGGCCTCGTACTCGCCGTGCAGATCGGAGATAAAATGCTCCGTCCCCTTCGGCAGATTCAGGATCGTTTGCAGATTGATGATCTCCGCGCAAACGCTCGGGATCGTCGGGAACTGCTTGGATAACATCTTAAGCAGCTCAGTGTCGTTGCGTTGCGTGTATTCGTTCATGTCGTGCTCGCTCCCCTTTCAAGTAACATGGTGTTGTGATCGGCCGACATCAGCGCCAGCCGCAGTGCCCAGGATGAAGCGATCAGGCGGATCGCCTCGCGGTCGTCCGCTCTGCCGCGCGCCAGATGCAGCTCGCGCACGGTCGTTTTTTCGCCGTCCGCGGCGGCAACGTAGACGAGCCCGACGCGGTCTCCCTCCGGCCCCGCGTATCCGGTCGTCGCCACGCCGACCTCCGCGCCCGAAAGCGCGCGCACGCCCTCGGCCATCTCGGCGGCGCACTGCGCGCTGACGGCGGTGTATTGCGCCAGCGTCTCGGCCTTTACGCCGAGAATCTTCCGCTTCGCCTCCTCGGAATAGGAAACCACGCCGAAGCCGAACATATCCGACGCCCCCGGAATCTCCACGAGGCGCGAGGCGAGCAGGCCGCCTGTGCAGCTCTCCGCGACGGCGAGATGCAGCCCGCGCGCGCGATAGACCCTGACGACCGCCTCCTGCAGATCGTGGTAATCGGCGCCGTAGCAGTATCTGGCAAAGCGCTCACGCAGCGTCTTCTCCACAGGCGCGATCAGCGCGCGGCAGGCGTCCTCATCGGGGCCGCGCGCCGTGATGCGCAGCTGCACCTCTCCCGGATGCGCGTAGGACGCGACGGTAGGATTCTCCATATGCTCGATCTCGGCGCGCAGGCGCTGCTCCAGCTCCGATTCGCCGATCCCGAAAAAGTTGAGCACGCGGCTGACATAAACGCCGCTCGTGCGTTTTTGCAGCCAGTCGAGCACGGGGCCGTTGAGCATCGGAATGAGCTCGCGCGGCGGTCCCGGCATCAGGACGGCCGCCTTGCCCTTTCCCTCGATGATACAGCCGGGCGCGGTGCCGTTCGGATTTTTCAAAACGATGCAGCCCTCGGGCATCATCACCTGCTGCAGATTGTTTTCCGTCATAGGCCGGCCGATGTGTTCAAAAAAGGCGCGCAGCTTTTTTTCTTCCTCGGTATCGAGCACGAGCTCCTTGCCGAACCACTTCGCAACGGTCTGCTTGGTGAGATCGTCGTAGGTGGGGCCGAGCCCGCCGGAAAGCAGTACAAGATCGCACTGGGCGAACGCGGCGTCGAGCTCCTGTGTGAGACGGGCGGGATTGTCCCCGACGACGCTCTGGTGGTAAACGCCGATACCGAGCGACGCGAGCAGCCGCGCGATATCGGCGGCGTTGGTGTTGACGACATCGCCGAGCAGCAGCTCGGTGCCGACACAAATGATTTGAGCGGTCAAATTACAGCACTTCCCTTGTTTCTTTTCTTTTTGCGCCGCCGCGCACAGGCGCAGCGGCCGCTTTTTGCGGTTTTGCCCGCAGGGCGGGAGCAAAACGACCGTAAAACGGTATAATAACCGCTTTGCGGTTATTATACCATGTTCTCCGGCCCGATACAAATAGAAAAGCGCCTTCTTTTTCCCTGCGCCCCTAAAATTTTCCATGTGCCGGCACGTCCTTCACTCCTGCTGCAAAAACGCCTCCCGCAGGCGGGCCATCGCCTTTTTCTCGATGCGGGAAATGTAGGAGCGGGAAATACCGAGGCGCCCCGCCACCTCGCGCTGCGTCATGGGCGCGCCGCCCGAAAGGCCGTAGCGCAGCACGACGATCTCTCGCTCGCGGTCGTCTTCAAGCGCCGCGACAAGCCGCCGCAGGCGTTCGGCGCGCATCCGCTCCTCAACGGCCTCAACCATATCGGACTCATCGGCAAGCAGATCGAGCAGCGTGAGGGCGTTGCCGTCCTTATCGGTGTCGATCGGGTCGGAAAGGTAAACGTCCTGCGCGCTTTTGCGCCTTGCGCGGAAGTGCATCAGCACCTCGTTTTCAATGCAGCGGGAGGCATAGGCCGCAAAGCGCTTGCCCTTTTCGCTGTCAAAGGTCTGCACCGCCTTGATCAGGCCGATCGTGCCGATCGAGATCAGGTCGTCCTGCTGGTCGCGCTGGGCGGCGTAATATTTTTTGACGATGTGCACCACAAGCCGCAGATTATGCTCAATCAGCTCGTCTCTGGCCGCCGGATCGCCCTGCCGCAGGCGCTCCAGGCATTCGCGCTCCCGCGCGGCGGAAAGCGGCCGCGGGAAGGATGAGCCGGACAGGTTGAGATTGAGCGTGAAAAAGAACATGCGCAGCGCGCCGAGCAAAGAAAGCAGCATATCGGTTTCCCCCGTTTCACAGATTTTCTGCCAAACGGTATGCGGGCGGGCGCGTCCGTTAGCCGCTGTTTTTCAAAAACGCGCCGTGCAAAAAGGAAATCGTATTCTTTTGGAGATGGGCATTGATTTTTGCCGCCGTTCCCTTTATACTGATATGGAAAAAACGGAACAACATCACGAAAGGGGCCTTTTCACATGAAGCTGAGCAAAAGGATTCTGAACATCGCTCCCTCCGCCACACTCGCCTTTACGGAGCGCGTCGCGGAAATGCGGGCCAAGGGCGTCGATGTGATCGCCTTCAACGTCGGCGAGCCCGACTTCAACACGCCCGAGAATATCCGCAAGGCCGGCTGCGAGGCCATCAATACCGGCAAAACGCGCTATACGCCCGTCGCCGGTATTATGGAGCTGCGCCGCGCGATCTCCGAAAAGCTCAAAAAGGATAACGGCCTCGATTACCCTCCCGCGGCCATCAGCGTCGGCACCGGCGCCAAGCAGCCGCTGTGCAACGCCGTGCTCGCGCTCTGCGATGAGGGCGACGAGGTCATCCTGCCGACGCCCTGCTGGGTCAGCTATATCGAGATGATCAAGCTCGCCGGCGGCAAGCCCGTGCTCGTGCCCACGTCGGAGAAGGACGGCTTCCAGCTCGACGTGGCCGCGATCGAAAAGGCCGTGACGCCCAAGACCGTCGCCGTGCTCATCAATACGCCCAACAACCCGACCGGCGCCGTCTACAGCGAGGAAACGCTGCGCGCGCTCGCAAAGGTCGCGCTCGACCACGACATCACCGTCATCTCCGACGAGGTGTATGAGAAGCTCACCTACAACGGCAAGCGCCATTTCAGCATCGGGTCGATCTCGCCCGAAATGCTCGAGCACACCGTTACGATCAACGGCGTTTCCAAGGCCTATGCCATGACCGGCTGGCGCATCGGCTACGCCGCCGGCCCGCTGCCGCTGATCAAGGGGATGAACGCCCTGCAGGGCCATGCGACCTCCAACCCCTCCTCCATCGCGCAGTACGCCTCCGTTGAGGCCATCGGCGGCCCGCAGGAGAGCGTGGAGGCCATGCGCGTCGAATTCGACCGCCGCCGCCAAATGCTTGTCGCCGCGCTCAACGCCATGGACGGCGTCACCTGCGCGGACGCGGACGGCGCTTTCTACCTGATGCCGAACGTTTCCGCCTACTACGGCAAAAAAACGCCCGACGGCGCCGAGATCAAGGACTGCTTCGACCTCGCGGATTACCTGCTCAACGTGGCGCATATCGCCGTGGTGCCCGGCGCGGCGTTTGAGTATCCCGAGGCGGTGCGCATCTCCTATTCCAACTCGTACGAAGCGCTCACCGAGGGCATGCGCCGGATGCGGGAAGCGCTCGCACAGCTCAAGTAAGCAAAGACAAGGCTACAGCAAAAGACTCCGCGGATCACTCCGCGGAGCTTTTTTTGTGTGTTATGATCAAAAATCGAAGGGATTTACTCGGCGCTCGAAAACTTCATTCTCGAAGCAAAACACATATAAGGGTCCAGGGGCTGTGTGCCCCGGTCGTCTGTGGAGGAAGCCCGGAGGGAACCCATCGAAAGGGTTCCCTCCGGCGGTTCTTTTCCGACTTTCTGTCCGCTGCAGAAAATCAGGGCCGGCCGCGGCCTGAGCGGCAAGCGTAAAGTTGCTTCTTCCGTTTTCCTTGAACGGAAACATCCGGCAAGTGGCAGTAAAAAGCTCCGCAGTTCAATGCCGCGGAGCTTTTTGGATGCGCTTGTCTGTTCTCTTTTCAGGCGAGCCCCACAAACGGGCCGACCTCGTACCCCTTCGCGCGCGCAGCGTCGATCACCTCGCCCAGGATCGAGGCGTTTGTGCTGCTCACGGAATGCAGCAGCATGATCTCGCCCGGGTGCAGATACTTCGTGATGCGCTCAAGCGCCGCTGCGGGCTCCGGCTGGTTGTTCGGATCCCAGTCGGCATAGGCGAAGCTCCAGAAAACGCTGCGGTAGCCGAGCTCCTGTATCAGCTGCAGCGACTGCTCGGAAAACGCCCCCTCGGGGAAGCGGAACAGCCGCATTTCGTAGCCGAATTCGTCCCGCAGGATATTCTGCATGGTCATCGCGTCCTCGATCGATTCCTCTACGGTGAGATCGGAGCAATAGACCTTATGTCGGTCGGAGTGGTTGCCGAGGATATGCCCCTCGTCGATCATGCGCTGCACGAGCTCCTTTTCCGTGCGCACATAATGTCCCGTGAGGAAAAAGACCGCTTTGACGTTCTTTTCCTTAAGCGTATCGAGGATCTGCGCGGTGTAGCCGTTTTCATAGCCCTGATCGAACGTGATCGTCACGGTGCTGGAATCGGCAGGGCCGATAAAATACGCGCCGTACGTTTCGCCGTATTGCTTTTGCAGCCCCTCGCACGCAACCGACCGGCCGGTTTCGGGATCCTGCTGCAGGCCGGGGCCCCATGTCACAAGCTCGTTCGTCACGGCTGCGAGCGCGGGCACGTTCGCCGTCATCGAAAGCGCAGGGCGGCTTTCGGGCTCAGATGGGGCTTCCTCCTGCGAAGAAGGCTCCTCCGACGGGGGCTCCGGTTCGGACGGTCCCTCGGACGCGGCGGACGCCGCCGGCTCGCCGGACGACGCGGGAACCGTTCCCGAGCCGTGCAGATCTCTGCGCGTCGTACAGCCCGCCTGCCACAGCAGGCAAACGGCCAGCAGCAGCGCAAACGCGGTTTTTCTGTTCATGCGATCTTCCCCCTTTTAAAGGCAGTATGCGCGCTTTTTCCCACAGCTAAACGATCTGTTCTTTCTTTTTGCAGGCGATGGCAGCCCATCCGCTCTCCTCGCGCATACCGCAGGGAACGAGCCCCGCCTTCCCGAGGCCCGCAATCACTTCGTCCTTTCGGGTATCGATGATCCCCGATACAATGCAGACGCCGTCCTTTGCCATCAGGCGCGGCAGGTCTCCCGCCAGCCGCAGAATCGCATCCGCCACGATATTGGCGCAGATCACGTCGAAATTGCCGGTTACATCGCAAGCGAGGTCGCCGCAGAGAAATTCGATGTTTCCGCAGCCGTTGCGCGCGGCATTCTCCCTCGCGGTGCGCACCGCCACGGGATCGATGTCAACGCCGACCGTGCGCCCGCTGCCGAGCAGCCCGGCGCAGATCGCGAGGATCCCGCTGCCGCAGCCGACATCGAGCATGCTCGCGCCCGCTGTCAGCGATTGCTCCAGCAGCGCGAGGCAGAGGCGCGTCGTCTCATGCGTGCCGGTGCCGAAGGCCATGCCGGGATCGAGCCGGATGACCCGCTGGCCGGGCTTTGCCTCAAACGTTTCCCAGGAGGGACAGATTGCAAGCCGGTCGGAAAGCTCGATCGGGTGGTAATAGCTCTTCCACGCGGTGGACCAGTCTTCCTCGCGCACGCCGGCTGTCGCGATCGCAAACGCGATGCCGCAGGCGGTGAGCCGCTGCCCCAAAAAGGCGATCGTCTCGGCAGGCGACTGCCCGGGGGCGAGATAAAGATGCAGAATCGCCTTGGAACGATCCTTTTGCACAAGCGCCTCGTCGATGAGGTCGATATGCGCGATCTGCTTCGTCTGTTCCTCCAGGTCGGAGTAGTCCTCGATATAAATGCCGCTGCCTGCGACAAGCTGCGCGATCGCGGCGGCCTCCTCCACGCGCTCCACGGGCAGCGTAACGGCAAGATCGGTCCAATCCATACGGCGATTCCCCTCGCTCCGTTTTCTGATCATACGGCGGCAGGCCGACAGGGTCGTCCGCCTCTTCCATGATACGACGATTTGCGCGGCCGCGCAACCGTATATGCGAAAATCACGCGGCTTTCCAAAAGGGATTCGAGGCTGCAATTACGCGTGAACCTTGTGTTTTTTTGAGCTGCCGGCGGCGAGCTTGTTGGCGCGGCGGTTGAGCACTTCCTCGCTCTTGGGTTGGATGTCGCCCGCCTTTTTCAGCGCCCACTTCGTCATCACGGGGCCGAAAATCTCATACACCAGAACGGCGAAAAGCACGATGTTGCGGATGAGCGCGCCGTCGCCCGGCAGGGCGGAGGCCGTTACGCACATGCCCAGCGCCACGCCCGCCTGCGGGAAAAGCGTGATACCGAGATAGCGCACGACGTTGGGCCCGCAGCCCACCGCGCGGCTCGACAGGCTCGCGCCGAAGTATTTTCCGGCGCAGCGCGTCAGGATGTAAACGATACCGACCAGCACGGTGAAAAGCTGGCGGAAGACGCCCAGCTCCAGCTCCGCGCCCGAAAGAACGAAAAACAGCACCATCAGCGGCGCAGTCCACCTGTCGGCCCCCTGTGTGATCTCGATCGAAAGCGGGCAGAGATTGCAGAAGACGCTGCCGAGCATCATACACACAAGCAGCGGCGAAAACCCGATCGTAACGGGGCCGGCGGAAATCGAAACCTTGGCGAGCGCCACCGTGAGGAATACAAAGCCGATCGTGATGGCAAGGCGATTCGTATTGGAATGAAAGAGCGTTTCGAGCTTCGTGAGCATCCATCCGGCAACGGCGCCGAGCAGCAGCGAGCAGACGATCTCGAGGATCGGGTTGGCCACGATGGTGTAGATATCCACCACGCCGCTGACAAGCGCCTTCGCAATGCCGAAGGAAACGGCAAACAGCACGAGACCGACCGCATCATCGAGAGCGACGATCGGCAGCAGCAGGTCGGTCAGCGGGCCTTTTGCCTTATACTGCCGCACGACCATCAGCGTGGCGGCCGGAGCGGTCGCGGCGGCGATGGCGCCCAGCGTAACGGCGGCGGGCAGGCTGAGCACGTCGGGGCGGACCAGATGAAACAGAATCAGCGCGAGATCGACGCAGAGCGTTGTGATCACAGCCTGCGAAATGCCGACCAGCAGCGCCTGGCGGCCGGTTTCCCGAAGCTGCGAAAGGCGGAACTCGTTGCCGATCGAAAACGCGATAAAGCCGAGCGCCACATCGGAGATCAGCCCCATCTGCTGCAGCTGCCCATAATCCGCAAAGCCGATGCCCGGGATTTGGAGCGCGCCGATGCAGCAGGGAGAAATCAGCACGCCGGCGATCAGATAGGCCGTCACATCCGGCAGGTGCCAGCGGCCGACGACGCGGGTCATCATCAGGCCCGCAAAGATCGCAACGGAAAGGGACAACAACTGCGTCACGGATAAAACCTCTTTTCTTTCGACAGGAAAAACGGGATCACGATTGGTTTTTCTTGGATGCTCCTATTTTACGGCGAAGCGGGGCGCGCTTCAAGTCAAAAAGCGTCTGAAAGCGTCGGCGGTTTTCTCCGCGTCTTTTGTGCAGTTTGGAGAAAAACGCCCCGAATTATTTGACAGCTTTTCCGAATTTCGGGGCGGAAACACAAAAAAATCCGCAAAGGCCGAACGGTCCTCTGCGGATTCCTTGAGCCGGGGCTTTTCACGCCGGCGGGGATCGCTTTTTCTGTTTTTACAGCCTGCAATAGCCCTCAAAGCAGAGCGTCTCGCCCAGATAGCCCGCAGCGCATTCGCCGTCGCGGCAGAGCGTGAGCACGTTTCCGGGGAAGCACTGCCTGCGGTAGCGCAGGCCGAACTCCGAAACGGCGCGCACCTCGGGCATGCAGCGCATCAGCAGACGGGCGTAGACGGTGTTGTTCATGTGGCCGTTGAGATCGGCGTCCGCCTCGGTGACGGCATACCGCTCCAGCGGCGTCGTCGCCGCAGGAAAGCGCAGATGCGAGGCGTCGCAGAAGGGATGGGCGTCGGGCAGAAGGTCAAAGCAGTCCTTCAGCTCCGTCGAGCGGCGCGGCGCGCCGGTAACGGCGTCTGTAAGCACCCATGCGGCCTGCACCTCGGCAAGCGACGCGCCGGCCCCGTCCGAAAACAGCGTCTGGCGCATGAAATACGGCCCATGGATCCGGATGGGGTCCGTGCGCACGCGCACGCTCTCCCCCGCTGCGATCGGGCGGGAAAAGCGCACCGCCTGCGCGGCGGCCATAAAGACGACGCCGTGCTCCCGCATCAGCGCCTCGTGCGTGAGGCCGATGCGGTCGCAGGCGTCGGTCGCGGCGTTCTGTGCCGCAAGCAGCGCCGCCCACGGGCAAAGGACGTCTCCCCCGTCGCAGTCGGCGGCGGAGATCGTCACGGTTCGTTCAAAAGATCCTCTGGGGAAATCCATAGCTGTTACTTTTTCGTCAGGCGGTCGCAGCCCATCATCGGGCGCAGCGCCTCGGGGATCGTAACGGAGCCGTCGCCGTTCTGGAAATTCTCGAGGATCGCCGCAACGGTGCGGCCGACGGCGACGCCGGAGCCGTTGAGCGTATGCACAAGCTGCGCCTTATCCTTGGGCGTGCGCTTAAAGCGCGCCTGCAGGCGGCGGGCCTGGAAACTCTCGAAATTGGAGCAGGAGGAAATTTCGACGTAGCGGCCATAGGAGGGCATCCACACTTCAAGATCGTAGGTTTTGGCGGAGGAAAAGCCGAGATCGCCGCTCGAAAGCACGACGACGCGGTACGGCAGCCCCAGCCCCTGCAAGACCTTTTCGGCCTCGTTGGTGAGCTCCTCGAGCTCCTCATAGCTCTTCTCGGGATCGGCAAACTTGACGAGCTCGACCTTGTTGAACTGATGCTGGCGGATGAGCCCGCGGGTGTCGCGGCCGGCGGAGCCCGCCTCCGCGCGGAAGCAGCCGGAATACGCGCAGTATTTGATCGGCAGCGCGGCGCCGTCGAGGATCTCGTCGCGGTGGTAGTTGGTCACGGGCACCTCGGCCGTCGGGATCAGGTAATAATCAAGCCCTTCCAGCTTGAACATGTCCTCGGCGAACTTCGGCAGCTGGCCGGTGCCGGTCATCGAGGCCGCGTTGGCGATAAACGGCGGAAAAATCTCGGTGTAGCCGTTGGCGGTATGCGTATTGAGGAAATAATTGATGATGCTGCGCTCAAGGCGCGCGCCGGTATCCTTGTAGAAATGGAAGCGCTTGCCGGTGACCTTGGCGGCGCGCTCGGGATCGAGGATGCCGAGCGCGCTGCCGATCTCCCAGTGGGGCTTCGGCTCAAAATCGAATCGGCGCGGCTCGCCCCAACGGCGGATCTCGACGTTTTCGCTGTCGTCGGCCCCGATCGGCACGCTTTCGTGCGGGATGTTGGGAATGGTCAGCGCCAGCTCGCGCTGCTGCGCGTCCAGCTCCGCCGATTTGCGGTCGAGCGCGCCGACCTGCTCGGCGATCGCCTTCATCTCCTCCATCACGGGAGCGATATCGCCGCCCGCCTTTTTGATCGCGGGGATCTCGCGGCTGGCCTTGTTCTGTCTCGCCTTGAGCGCCTCCGCCTCGGTCTTGACGGCGCGGTTTTCGGCGTCGAGCTCAAGGATGCGGTCCACAACGGCGTCGAGGTCCTTGTTGCGGGAGCGGCAGGCCGCTTTGACGCGGTCGGGGTCCTGGCGGATCACTTTCATATCAAGCATGGGTGTTTCTCTCCTTCAATTTAATTCGGATTGACGGGTCAATTTTTCGCCGAGTTCCCGCAGCTCGGTTTCGGAATAAAACTCGACGACCAGCTCGCCCTTGCCGCCGCCCTTATGACGCACCTGCACCCGGCGGGACAGCGTATCGCGCAGCGCGAGCTCCATTTCCTGATAAAACGTCGGCGGGGGCGGCGCTTTCGGCGCCTCCCGCTGTCCGGCGGACAGCTTTTTGGCAAGCGCCTCCGTCTGCCGGACGGAAAGCCCCTCCCGCGACACGCGGCGGGCAAGGGCAAGCGCATCCTCTTTCTCCAGCGGGAGCAGCGCGCGCGCATGGCCGGAGGTAAGCGCCCCGCTTTTCAGCAGCTCCAGGACCTCCTCCGGCAGCGCAAGCAGGCGCAGCGCGTTCGCAACGGCGGGGCGGGATTTTCCCACGCGGCGGGCGATCTCCTCCTGCGTCAGCGAGAAGCGGTCCGCCAGCGTGCGGTAGCCGAGCGCCTCTTCAATCGGATTCAGGTCCTCACGGACAAGATTCTCAACGAGCGCCAGCTCCAGCGCGGCGCTGTCGTCAAGCTCGCGCACGACGACCGGTATCTCCGTGAGCCCCGCGATACGCGCAGCGCGCCAGCGCCTCTCGCCCGCGACGATCTGATAACGCCCGTTCGGACGCGGCCGCACCACGATCGGCTGCACGACGCCATGCTCGCGGATCGATTCCGCCAGCTCGCTGAGCGCCTCGGGAGAAAACTCCCTGCGCGGCTGCGCGGCGTTGGGCTCCACCTCGCTGACCGCAAGCGCGGAAACCGACACGTCCTGCGTGCCGTTATCGAGAAAGAGCGCGTCGAGCCCCTTGCCGAGGCCGCGTTTCGGTTTTGCCATTTGCGATCCGCTCCTTTCAGACAGAGGTATTCCGGATCACTTCCTGCGCGAGGTCGCGATATGCGGCGGTGCCGCGCGAGGTCCGGTCGTAATACATCACCGGCATGCCGAAGCCGGGCGCTTCGGAAATGCGTACGGTGCGCGGGATCACGGTGCGAAAGACTTTTTTGGGAAAAAACTTTTTGACCTCGGCGACAACCTGCATCGTGAGATTAAGCCGCCCGTCGTACATCGTGAGCAGCACGCCCTCGAGTTCGATACGGGAATTGTAGAGCCGCTTGACCTGCCGCACGGTCGCCATCAGCTGCGAAAGTCCCTCGAGCGCATAATACTCGCACTGGATGGGAATGAGTATCGTATCGGCCGCGGCAAGCGCGTTGAGCGTGACGAGGCCGAGCGACGGCGGGCAGTCGATCAGGATGAGGTCATACTGCACCTTGACGGGCAGCACCGCATTGCGCAGGCAAAAGGCGCGGTTTTCCCGCGCGGCAAGCTCGATCTCGGCGCCCGCCAGCTCGATGCCCGCGGGAATCAGCTCCACGCCGCGAAACTTCGTTTTGACCGTACAGTCGGCGGCCGGCGTCCCCTCGATCAGCAGGTCGTAGACCGTCGCGCCGAGGGATTTTTTCTCGATGCCGTAGCCGCTGGTCGAGTTGCCCTGCGGGTCCGCGTCGATGAGCAGCACACGCTTGCCCTGATCGCCGAGCGCGGCGGCCAGATTGACGGCCGTCGTCGTTTTGCCGACGCCGCCTTTTTGGTTTGTTACGGCGATAACGCGCCCCATGCGCAGCCCTCCCTTTTGCCGCGGCGTCCATTCCGCCTGCGGATGATTCCGAAACAGTATAGCACATTTTTCGGAAGGTTTCCAGCTTTTGGCGCAAAAAGCCCGTATTTATACAAACTTCTCTCCGCGCGCATTGACTTTTTGTGCCGCCGCGCACTATAACTATAGTGAAAAAAGCCGTCTGCAAAAGCGCCGGCGAATGAGGTGAACTGCCATGTATGATTTTGATACGCCCGTGGAGCGCCGCGGCACCGACTGTGTCAAATGGGACGGGATGGAGCGCGCTTTCGGCCGCGCCGATCTGCTGCCCTTCTGGATCGCAGACGGCGATTTTCTGCCGCTGCCCGCGATCACCGAGGCAATCCGCAAACGCGCGGGGGATGATAAAGCCTTCGGCTATACGACGCCGGGCGAGGGGTATTTTACAAGTATCCTGCGCTGGTGCCGCGAGAGGAACGGCCTTTCTCTCTCCCGCGCGGACATCCTGCCCGTTCCCGGCGTCGTTACGGCGCTGGCCGTTTCGCTGCTCGCACTGACGGACAAAGGGGACGGCGTGCTCATCAATCCGCCGGTTTACCCGCCGTTTTTCGATACGGTGCGCGGGCTCGGGCGCACGCCGGTCGAATCCCCTTTACAGAGCCGCGGCAACGGCGACTGGCGCCTCGACTTTGCCGATCTGGAAGAAAAAATGCGCGGCGGCGTGCGCGCCTACCTGCTTTGCAGCCCGCACAACCCCGTCGGGCGCGTATGGACGCAGGAGGAGCTTTCCCGTGTCGCGGCACTATGCCGGCGATACGGCGTACAGCTGATCTCGGACGAAATCCACGGCGATATCATGCTCGGGGGAACGACGTTCTGCCCCACGCTGGCCGTCGAGCCGCACGCCGTCGCCGTTGCGGCGCCCAGCAAGACCTTTCATATCGCCGGGCTCAAATGCTCTCATTTCCTGATCCCCGACGAGAGCCTGCGCCGCAAAATCGCCGCGCAGCTGCATCTGCTGCATCTCGAATGCAATCTCTTTGGGCTTGTCGCCGCCGAGGCCGCCTACACGCACGGCGCGCAATGGGCAAAAGAATGCAACGCCTATCTGACGGAAAACGCCCGCTTTGCGGTTTCTTTTCTCGCGGAGCATCTGCCGGGCGCCGTCGCCTACGTGCCGGAGGGCACCTATCTGCTGTGGATCGATTTTTCCGCCTACGCGCTTACCGGAGAGGAGCTGCGCCGCCGCCTCACGGAAAAAGCGGGCGTCGCGCTCAATGCCGGAACCGATTACGGCAGGGCCTACGGCTCTTTCATGCGGCTCAACGTTGCCGCGCCGCGCGCCCTGCTCGCCAAAGGTCTCGCCGCGATAGCGGGCGCTTTTCGCGGATAAAGCGATTCCTCCCTCCGAAAAACAAAATTCCCGCCGCGGCGGCCCCAAGAAAAAGCCGCTGCGGCGGGGAAACGAAGATCTGCAGGCTACGAGAGCACGTTGAAGTGCATCTGCTTGCAGATTTTTTTAAGCGCGCGGTTGACCTCCCGCTCGGAGGCCGAAAACAGCGGGCCGATCTGCGCGGGGGTGCGTTTGGCGATCGTCAGCAGCGCCAGAACCATGCGTTCCTCCTTTTCGCGCTTGCTCATCGAATCGATAAAGGCGGGGCAACTGCCGATATCCGGATCGATCCCCTGCAGCGCGCAGAGGTTTTTGCGATAGTGGTAGCCCCACAGCGGATCCACGCTGTCGCACGCCGCCCACAAAAAACGGTAGATTTTTTCCTCAAAGGGAATGCGGTCGGGCGAAGCATAACACTCCACCACCGCGTTCTCGACCGCGTGCACGGCAAGATCGGGCTTGCCCGTCACCAGCACGGCGATCTGATAGAGTTGCGAAGCCATCGGAGCGTACTGCTCCATGCAGGCGGCTTTTTCCTTTTCATACATCCGTGTCACGCTCCTTTCCGGAGAGCTCAGACGACCGGCAGGGCGGGCTTGGGCCCGTAGATCCCTTCATCGCCGTAAAGCGCCTCGTATCGGGCGACCAGCTCCCGCTGCAGCGCCTCCGGCAGCGCCTCGAGACGGACAAACGCAACGCCGCAGGGATCGTGTGTCGCCGGCTCCGCATCGTAGTAGAAAACCTCGACAATCTGCCGCAGGTCGTCGCTGCGGTTGGGGCAATAGGCAAAGGGCTCGGCCTGCGCAGCGGCAAATTCTTCCTTCGTCAGCGAAGCAAAGGGGATGTTCTCCGTATCGTCGCGATAATAATAGATGATATCGGTCGCGTTGTCAACAGAACCGGCGCTGTAGTAGAGACTCCGTCCCCATTGCAGGTCTCCGGGATTGAGCCACAGCGACACGGTCTCGACGCGCCCGAGCGAGCCGTCGCCGATCCCCTTGCTCCGCACCTCCGGTACCTGCGCGAGCTCACGCAGCGTGCGAGAGAAGGCCGCTGTGACCATATAGTCGTATTCGCGGTAGTAAACGCCGCCGTCCGTCGGCTCGGGAACGGGCATCGTAGAGGGCGTATCGTCCCTGCTCCGGTAAACGGCCTCAAGCCGCACGATCGCGAGGGGGGCGCCGCCCGCGTCAAGGTCGCTTTGCGGCTGGGCAAGCAGGTCGTCGCGCAGCGCCGCGAGAAGCGACTGCCTTTGCTGCGCAGTCAGCGCCGTCTCCGTTCTCTCGCCGTCGATCGCGTCGATCACGGTGATTCTGCTGATGCGTTCCGCCGGCAGCGAAAAGACCGCGGCCGTCTGCAGCAGCACCTCGTCGTTCGTCTCGAGCGTTTGAAGGAGACGCAGCGTCTCATCGGCAACGGCATTGTAGCCGCGCTGCATCGTCCGGCCGTTTTTCAGGGTATAGGTCACATGGAGATTCTTGCCGCTGTAGGTATCGCCGTCCCTGTCGCCGTGCGCGATCTGCATGCGGTGCGCCTCCAGCACGATCCCGACCGAGGCGGGGTCGCGCAGAACGATGCTGCCGTTCTCCTTCTGCGGGAGATAGCGCGTCGAAAAGCCGTTGAGCGTGACGGATTCGATCTGCGCGGGATCGGGCATGCGCTTCGCGTAACCGAAAACATCGAAGATCGCTCCGGCACACACCATGCAGGCCAGCGCCACCGACGCGAGCCCGACCGGCAGGATCTGCCTGGGCGGACGCACGCGCCGCGCCAGAACCGCATCCCCGATCGGGTAGACGATCAGCCCGCCGATCGCGATGCACGGCAGGATCATCTTGCGTGAGATCGAAATATCGAGAAAGCTGCCGATCAGAAAGCCGACGCACACACCGCCCACGAGCGTGCCGATCAGACGCACATAGATCTGCAGCGGCCCGATGTTGCCGAGCACCTCCGCCTGCTCGCTTTTGCGGCGGGCATAAAGCTCCGCGGAAAGGAGCAGCAGCGCGATCGAGAGCACGAGCCAGACGGCCGCCGCAACATTGGAATCATGGTACCACGGCGAAGAGACGGCAAGGTGCCGCCCGATCATCAGGCTGAACGGGCACAGGCGGTAAACAAGGTTAAAAAAGCTGTCGCCGACCGTATAGCCGTAGATGTGCTCCTGCGCGAGCAGGTTGAGCAGCAGCCCGACGACCGAAGCCGACGCGCTGAAAACGAGCGTGAAAAGCAGCTGATCCTGCACGGCGCCGACCTGTGTGGCGCAGAAGGACGCGATGGCGAAAACGGCCAGCATCGCCGCCGCCCAGAAAAAGAGATCCTTGAAAACCAGCGCGGCGCTCATGCCCGGCACGGCCGCGGCGATCGCGCCCGTCGCGGCAAACGCGACGGCAAGCGGCGCCCACATCATGATCGCGGCGGCTATCGCCGAGCCGAGAAACAGCTCCTGCCGCCTCAGCGGCAGCGCGTGGTAGACATCGACCGCGCGGCGATCGTGCATGTAGCCGTAGAGCGTCACCGAAAGGATCAGCGGGATCAGCGCGGCGAGCGCCGTGAAAAAGACCGCCGAAAAGCCGTTATAGATATGCGACGCGGCCGCCGTTCCGCTTCTGATGTGATCTGCCCACGACCACGTCGGCCAGCCCGGCGCAAGGAAACGGCGGTGCGCGTTGTAGGCCGTGATGGCGAAAGGCACCGGCAGCGACAGCATCAACAGCGCCGTGTAAAAGATGATCAGCCCGCGGCTGCGGTGCAGGATGTTGCATACGAAAGGCCGGATGCGGCCGCTGTTAAAAGATGATCTTTGTGTAGTCATAGCCGACCGCCTCCATTTCGTAGATAAAGACCTCCTCGAGCGTGAGGGAAACCGCCTCGGCAAGCATCGGGGAGAGCGTCTGCACGGCGGCAAGCGCCTCCTCCTCCCCCGCCTGCACGACAAACGTCGCCACGCTTCCGACGATCTGGCGCGACAGAACGCGCACGTTTTCGGGCAGCGCGGGCTCGGCGGGCATCGGGCGCAGGACCGCCTGCACCTTGGTAAAGCCGATACTGATCTCGTCGATCGCACACTCGAGCATCAGCCTGCCTTCGTGCAGCAGGCCGACGCGATCGCAAAAGTCCTCGAGCTCGCGCAGATTATGCGACGAAATCACGACCGTGATGCCGTACTCCGAAATCATGTCGGAGATGATTTTGCGCACGGCGAAGCGGATCACGGGATCGAGCCCGTCAAACGCCTCATCGAGCAGCAGGTACTCCGGCGCGCACGACAGCGCAAGAATCAGCGCCGCCTGCCGGCGCATACCCTTGGAAAAAGTCGAAAGCCTGCGCTGCGTCCCGATCGGGAAAAGCTCGCAGAGCTTTTTATACCGCGCCTCATCCCAGCGGGGATACGCCGCGCGATAGAATTTTGCCATTTCCGCCAGCGTTGCCTGCGGGTGGAAATAGAGATCATCCGAAACAAAGAAGATGCGGTCTTTGACCGCAGGCGCTTCAAAAACGGGGGCGCCGTCTACGGCAACCTGTCCGCCATCGACGCCGTACACGCCGGAAATGATCCGCAGCAGCGTCGATTTGCCCGAGCCGTTTGTGCCGACAAGCCCGTAGACGCAGGCTTTCGGAATCGAAAACGCCACGCCGTCGAGCGCCGTTTTGTTCTCAAAACGCTTCGTTACGTTCTCCACCGTAATCATGTCCGATCCTCCCCATATACCGACTGCACAAGGGCAAGAGCCTCATCAAGGGCGACGCCCGCGGCCAGCGCCTCGCGCGCGCAGGCGGCCAGCGCCTCGCGTTTTTCCCGCGCGATGCGGTCCATTGCCTGCCCTACGGGCGAAACAAAACTGCCGCGCCCGACCGCCTGATAAATAATGCCGC